>Ga0209755_10000637_pt1 | contig 62038 bp, 59 predicted proteins | sample TergutCo191P1_FD_187301 | JGI IMG/M metagenome (GOLD analysis project Ga0209755, IMG submission 187301) | Cornitermes sp. P1 segment gut microbial communities from Petit-Saut dam, French Guiana - Co191P1 (SPAdes) (version 2) | ecosystem: Host-associated > Arthropoda: Insects > Digestive system...
GAGTGGACGTGCTAACGCTTGTCATGCGATGATTGAGCCAGCTTGGGAAGTGCCTGTGCAGGTCTTGCTTTGCAGCAAGCCCAGCGATGGCACTATCCCGCGCTCGTCTCACTAATCGCACGACTACGCTAGTCGCACGTCCCACTCCCCGCGCTGCCCCTTTGCTAACACGGTTGGGACCCCTTCCCTAATTTCCACACCCTCTGCAAGCCTCTTGTAAATATCAAAGGCCATTCTGGTGTAGCGAAGTGCGCGGGCATGTTTTCTGGTTTTTTCGAAATGGAGGCTTAGTTTTTCGCAAAAGTCTATGGCCGTCAAATGCTGCCCGTGTTCAACCAAGTGGGGGATTGCCGTTTTTTCCATGTATTCAAGGGAAGTGGGCGTGTCCAGTTGAAGGGAAAACTTCAGCGCGTGAAACAAAGTGTGAAATAAGGTTCCGGGTTCGGCCAACGGCAGACCTTCCTTCAGGCAAGCGGCCCCTTTTTCAAACTGTTCAAGGGCAATCAACGCGGCGGCCTTGTACCAGAGGTTGATTAGATAGTCGTTTATGTGGACTATGCTTTCCCCGAAATACTCAATCGCCGTATCAAAGCTTTCCACGGCCTTGGTAAAATCCTTCATTCTATAATGCACCCGGCCCATTTTGGTGTGCAACCAAGCCAGGATTTCTGATGTGCCGCTCACATGTTGTTTTTTCTCGTCGCGGATGCAGCTTTCCAAAAGCACTATGGCCTCGGTACCCTTGCCGATTTTACTGTAATTTGTGGCCATGTGCGCCTGAATATAAATATTGAAGGCGTTGTTTGCAATTTTGCCGACGCCTTCTTTTGTTTTGTCCAAATAATCCAATGCCTGATTGGGATAATCCATATCCGTCAGGCAAAAAAGAATCGCGTAATTGGTGTAATAAATAACGGACATGTTTTCCGGTGCAAGGCTATAGCTTAGCTCCTCAGTGCGGCGGAAATAGGAAAGGGCTTTCTTATATTCGAAGTTTTCCAGCTCCCTTGTCCCAAGCTCCCGGTAGTACATACAAAGCTGTTCTTCGTTAAGATTTTCTTTTTTACCCAAAATTTCCACTTGCGCGGCATGGGCGGCATACTCCTCTACGCAAAAAAGATACCGTGTATATAACAGGTCATAATATATATGAAGGGATGGCTCAAGAGACAAGCCCGCGCGGCGTTCCAAATCCGGCAAAAGCTCCGCCGCGACTTCAAATTCCCTTGTGAAAAGCACCAGCATACAGCTATATATTTCCTTTATAAAATCGGCTTGCTCTTCCTCTGTCAAAGGCACGCCCTCCACCTCCAATGCCTTTTTGAGCATTTCGAGATTTTCGCTTAAAATCGGGCGGCGGCCTTTTTCTATGTGATTTATGTATGATTTGTCAAAATTTAACAACTGCCCCAACTCCACTTGGGTAAGGCCTCGTTTCTCCCGCAAAGCCTTTATTTTCTTGCCAAGTTCCATCAGCGTCACTCCCGGTTGACAAATTCTTAGAAATCCCCCTCGTTAATTTATTCAATCCGACGCGAAGTGTCAACAGGTATGCATTGACGACGGTGGTACAAAAATGTTACGTTATTTTTTCGAAAGGAGGCGATACCCATGGATTGTGCAATTGCCATGCAGGATATTCACAAGGATTTTGGGGCAAAAACAGCCATCAAGAATGTTTCAATTGAAATTAATAGGGGGGAGCTTTTTGGATTTCTTGGCCCGTCCGGGGCGGGAAAAACCACGACCATTAAAATTGTCACCGGGCAATTAAGGCAGACCGGCGGCACGGCCACGATTTTGGGGCGGGACACCTTGACCCTTAACCACGAAATCTACAGTCAAATCGGCATCGTAACAGACAATTCCGGCGTGTATGAAAACATGACCGCCTACGATAATCTGTTGCTTTTCTCGCGGATTCTTAACACCGACAAAAGCGAAATTCCCGTGCTACTTAAAAAGGTAGGGCTGGGCGATGACAGCAAAAAGCGGGTTAAAAAATTTTCCAAGGGTATGAAGCAGCGTCTTATTCTGGCGCGGGCCATGCTTAACCGTCCAAAAATTTTATTTTTGGACGAACCCACAAGCGGGCTTGACCCGTCCACAGCAATAGAAATTCACAATTTAATGATGGAAATGAAAGCCGAAGGCACGACGTTTTTTCTTACAACCCACAATATGGCGGAGGCATCCAAGCTGTGCGACCGCATTGCCCTCTTTAATGAGGGCATAATAGTTGACATGGGCACGCTGGACGAATTAAGCCAGAAGTACAATACGGAAAAAAGCGTCAAAATCGTGCTGGAAGACGGCGAAGAACAGGTGCTGCCCATCAATGCCGAAAGCAGCGGCAAAATCGCGGAGCTTGTAAGCAGCGGCAAAGTGCTGACGATTCATTCCCAAGAGCCCACCCTTGAGGACATTTTTTTAAAACTAACAGGGAGGGGTTTATCATGACTGCCAAACCGACGCGAAAGGAGTTTTTATCATGACTGCCAAACCGACGCGAAAGGAGCCATTAGCATGATTTCAATGAGAAAAATAAACGCGCTTTACAATAAGCAAATGAAAAATTTCTTTTACAATCCATTTGTTGCAGTCTCCCCGGTTTTGATGATACTTTTGGCGTATCTGCAAAGTACGATTCTGCCATATGACGCACCACCGGAAGCGTTTGCCGGCATGTTAATCATGGTTGTGCTGATGAATGTTCTAATGACAGGCGGTTTTACAATGTCCTGCCTGATTGCCGAGGAAAAGGAAAAATTCACCCTTAATGTGCTTATTACCTCCACGGTATCCGTATTGGATTTCTTCATTAGTAATGTACTTACCGTGGCGACCATTACGATTGTTACCAATGTGGCGATTTATTTTGTCATGGGTGTGGATTTCATATCCTTTGCGGCGTTCCTGGCGGTAACAAGCCTGGGTGTCGTTGCCGCAATTGCCATGGGTGCATCCTTTGGGCTGTTGGCCAAAAATCAGGCAGCGGCCTCTGCCATGTCCACACCATTTGTGCTGATTGTAATTTTGCCAATATTCTTCCAGGATAATTTTTTTGTAGACAATGTGCTTTATTACTTCTTTACGGAGCAAGTGGGGTATACTCTACTTAACCTCGCAAGCACGGGAGAATTCGAATGGGTGCGGATGGGGATTATCACTGCTAATTTTATTGTGTTGCTGGCGTTTTTTGCGATTCTGTATAAAAAACGCGGGCTGGAAAATTAAAGGAGGATATAATGAAAAGGATAAAATTGATTGTAACAGTGTTTTTATTGACCATGGTGATGGCTGTGCCGTTGGCGGCTTATCCCGCTAACGAAGAAATTGAAGCATTATTAGCCGCGCTTGTACACGCGATTGACTCTGCAAGCGAGTCCGTAAACGAACGCTCCGAAATTTTAAGCATTACGTCCACGGACGGATATGTTTTTCAAAGCAGACTGACCATACCCGCCGGTGACGGCCCGGTGGCCGCGATTGTAATAGACACGGGCACATCCGGCCCAAATACCTATTTAATGACGCGCTACGTCCCCGGGATAGGTTTTTGGAATTTTATGGACTTTTGGGCCAACGAGTTTGCAAATAATGGCGTGGCATTTATGACCGCCAATACCCGCGGTGTGACTCACGGCACTCAACCGCCATTTTTCGTAGAAGTGGACGAAGCCGGATATTTGACCTATCTTCCCTCAAATGTAGTTGAGGATGTATATCATATGTTGCGCACCGTGCGGGAAAATCCACGCCTTGCCGATGCCAAAATCTTCTTGATTGGAATGAGCGAGGGCGCGCAGATTTCCACTTTGTTTGAATACACCCACCCCGGCTTGGCCGATGTGCTACTTTTGACGGGCGTTCCCATTACAAATATGTATGATGTCGTACACTGGCAAGCCTCCGGCGGTGCGGTCATGATGATGTTGGAAGATGTATTCGAAATGGACGAATACGGGCGCATCAACAGAGATGCCTTTTATGCCGGGCCATGGGAAACCGCAATGGGTGCTCCCTTTGATGTCCTTGACCTAAACGAGGACGGGTTTTTTACCGTGGAGGATTTATTAATATTATGGCATCTTCAAGGTATGCCGCCTCATATGTACGACGCACAGATTTTGCTGGACGCCATTGAGCGCGGAGACGACGAGTGGATGCGGGAAAATTATCCTATTTTGCTGACCTCGGGATGGTTTCAAGAGCATTTTGCCCTTCGTCCTAACATGGATTTAATTCCAGAGCTGTACTTGCCCATTTATATTTTCCACGGAACACTGGACGCAAATGTGCATGTGCGTTATGTTCGGGAATTGTATGCACGACTTCAAGAACTGGGGCGCGCAAATGTAACTGTAAATATTTTTTACGGCCACAACCATGACTTAAACTGGGATTTTCCTGCGTTCTTTGGGGAAATGTCCGAAGGTATACAAGCGATTTTTGATGCTGTATTTGCCCGGATTCCAGCACCCGCCACAGAGCCCACCATAGATACAACCCAGCCCTATGTCCCTCTTCGCTTGACGGCCTATGCCCATGGCGCGACCGTGGAATGGAACAACGAAACCCGCGCCGTAATTGTAACCGACTCCCTAGGCGCAGTCCGCATTATAAATGTAGAGCGGGTCGGCGGCTTTATCGAAAACGGAACCGTGTGGATTCCTTCTGGATTCGCAGTGGAGTTCTTTGTATAGCAAACGTCTTTCAAATCCGTGGCTACTATCGCTCAAAACGCCGCCGACGCAGTCGCGGCATCGCTCTGCACCCACGGTTTTCAAGTGCGTTTGCTATAGGCTGATAGTAAAAAAACCTTTCCCCAAATCATCTGCAAAAGGGGCCGTTTTGCAAGCGACACCGGACACCGGCAGTCGAGGCCAAAACCCCTGTAAATGCTATGTTTGCTCGTGGCCGTGTCGGCTGAGGCGACAGAGAAAGGCGGGAGTTTGCTTTCAGATTATCATCTGAGCAAACCCTCGCCTTTCTAGTTGCCGCCATGCACCGCACTACTCGCAAATTCTTCGCACTTCACAGGGGTTTTGGGCCTCGCACACTGCCGGTGTCTGGTATCGTTCGCAAGATATCCTCTAGTTTCATAAATGATTGTAGATAGCCTCATTTCGGTGGTATAATTTCCTTTGACATGGAGTCGCAAAAATATGCCGTGGCTCAAACGGGAGGTTTCGACCAATGCATATTACAAGAACTTACGGGCAATTGCATTTTTTAGACCTTGGGTGGGAACGCTTCGAGACTCTTATTTTATGTATCGTCTACGGATGGTGCAGATGGGAATCCATTAGCCATACGGGCGTTGCCAAGTAATAGCGAGTTCATACTTGCGACAACACTTATCCCTATCGTGAAACGCAAAGGACGGAATAAAAATTGCTGCAATTAAAGGACATTCAAAAAGCGATTGGCGTGGAGGAAATCCTAAACGGCGTGTCGTTTATAATAGAAGAGAAGGAAAAGGTAGCCCTTGTGGGGGTGAATGGGGCTGGGAAAACCTCTGTTTTTAGGGTAATTACGGGGGAATGGCAAGCGGACGAGGGTGCGATTACAAAAAGCGCGGGGATTCGCATAGGTTATTTGCCGCAGTTGAACGACGAAAATTCGGCGGCGGGGGCAACCGGCGACTCCAACGAAGGGCGCACTTTGTACGAGGTTTTGGACAGCGTACACGAACCCCTTAAAAAAATGGAAGCGGAGCTTCGTGAGCTGGAAGGGGCAATGGGTGAGCTGGAAGGGCAAAAGCTAAGCGACGCGCTAAAACGATATGATACTTTAAGTGTCCGGTTTGAAGAATCAGGCGGCTACGAAACAACCAGCCGCCTAAAAGGCGTGCTTCGTGGGCTGGGTTTTGCCGAGTGGCAATGGGAGCAGCCATTTGAGTTGCTTTCCGGCGGGCAGCGCACCCGCGCTATGTTGGGTAAACTTCTGCTGGAACGCTCCGACATCCTTCTGCTGGACGAACCAACAAACCATTTGGACATCGACAGCGTGGCCTGGCTGGAGGAATATTTGCGCGGGTTAAGTAGCGCGGTTTTGCTGATTTCCCACGACCGGTATTTTATGGACAAAGTTGTTACAAAAACAATAGAAATTGAAAATAAGAAATCTATAGTATATAATGGGAACTACTCCTACTTTGTGAACAAAAAAGCCGCTGACCGCGTGCTGGCAGAAAAGCATTTTGCAGAGCAGCAGAAGGTCATAAAGCATCACGAGGAAGTAATTAAAACCCTGCGTTCCTATAAAACCGAGGCGGCTATTATTCGTGCCAAAAGCCGGGAGAAGTTGCTGGCCAAAATCGAACGGGTAGACGCGCCCACAGACGACCCGGACACCATGCGCTTGCGGCTAAAGCCCCGGATAAACTCTGGCAACGATGTGCTTTTTGTGGAAGATTTGGCAATGGGTTTTGGTGATTTAAAGCTCTTTGAAAATGTAAGCTTCGAATTAAAAAAAGGCGATAAAACCGCCTTAATCGGTGCGAACGGAATTGGCAAGACTACGTTACTTAAACTTATCGTGGGGGAGCATCAGCCCTTGACCGGGAAAATCCGCGAGGGGGTAAATGTGCGCTTGGGCTACTATGACCAGTCCTATGCTTTTGATGCGGAGTCGGAGAAAAAGACGATTTTTCAAGAGATGGCCGACACCTATCCCCGCCTTACACAAACAGAAATCCGCACAACGCTGGCGGCGTTTATGTTTATTGGCGATGATGTTTTTAAGCCCATTTCGGCCCTATCCGGCGGCGAGCGCGGCCGTGTGCAAATGTCTAAAATAATGCTGGCAGGGGCAAACTTTTTAGTATTGGACGAACCCACCAACCATTTGGATATTTTCTCCAAGGAAATTCTTGAGGAAGCTTTGAGGGAATTCACAGGTACTACAGTTTATATCTCACATGACCGATACTTTATTAATAACACTGCAACACGGGTGCTGGAGCTTACCGCCTCCGGGCTGGTAGCATATGAAGGCAATTATGACTATTATATAGAAAAAAAGGCCGCTTTAGCGGCGCAAGGGGCGGCGGATATTTCCGAGGCCACAACAACAACGGAAGCTTCATCAAAGGAAGATTGGCTACGAAAAAAAGAAATGGAATCCGCCGCACGAAAAAAGAAAGCCCGCATTGAAAGGCTTGAGGCGGAAATATCCAAGGCAGAAGAGCTCATATCCGAATATGATGCCCAATTAGCCGATGATGAAATAGGCCGCAACGCGGAGGCCGCCCAAAGTTTTTTTAATGAAAAAACCGCGCTGGAGGAAAAATTATCCCGATTATATGAAGAATGGGAGGATATAAGCTCATGAAGCTGGACAGAGTAATAAATGTTGGGTTATACTTTCTGGGTATGGCTTTTAATTTGGCAATCATAGCCGTGGTTGGTTTTGCCGTGTGGCATTTTACACTTCAAGGCATCGAATGGGGCGAGGATTTAGCCTATGCGATGACATATGAGGGGCCTCACGAAGTAGTTGAGTTTGTGCTGGAAGTGGACACCTCCGCCGCAGAAGTCGCGCGGATGCTGGAAGAACAGGGAATTATCAATAGTAGTCTGCTGTTTCAGGCGGAGCTGTTCTTATTTGGCAGGCCCGACTATTACAGTGCCGGAACATACACGCTGAACCGAAACATGACCAATACAGATGTTCATTTGACCTTGCGGGGGCGGCCAGATGATTTCGCTCCGGAACAAGTGATTCGCATACCCGAGGGCTGGACGATTCGAGACATGGCTATGTATTTCGAATACCGGGAATTTTTTCCGGCGGAGGAATTTATCCGTGTAGCGCAATACGGGCATTTCAGCTTCGCTTTTCTGCGGGATATTCCTGAAGACCGCCCGAATCGTCTGGAGGGCTATCTTTTCCCCGACACATACCGCATTCCCATAAACCCCTCCCCCTATGATATTATTAGTAGAATGCTCCGGGCCTTTGATACAGTTGTTGACGAGTCGATTCACTATCGCGCCGAGTATTTGGGCATGACCCTTGACGAGGTCATAATCATGGCTTCGATTATCGAGCGTGAAACCCGTCTTGCCCACGAGCGTCCCATGGTGTCGCAGGTTATTCACAGCCGCCTTAACTCTCCCCAGTGGCCCAGCCGTCTTTTGCAAATGTGCTCAACAGTTGCTTATGTGCTGGATATTCCCCGGGCACGGCTTTTATTAGTGGATTTGCAAATTGATTCACCGTATAATACCTATATTCACCCCGGCTTACCCATCGGCCCCATTGCAAACCCCGGTGAGGCCGCCATCCGCGCCGCGTTATATCCCTCGGATACGAATTACCTCTTTTTCGTTCTGATGGACGAGGCTACCGGAGCCCATTATTTCACCCGCACCTATGCCGAGCACAGCGCGGCTGACGCAAGATTTAGGAATCAGTAGACCTCTTCCAAAAAGGAGAATCGAACATGATAGACCCCATGAGCTTACCGAATAATATACTAGGCGGCATAATGGATAATTTCCCTGCCATGGCAACAATGATACAAAACCCTGCCGCAGTAGTAAGCATAAACCCGCCCGGCCAAACCGGCGATGTTACCGCTGTCAGCGAGACCGGCGGAAGCGTCGTATCCTTCAGCGATGCCTTGGCCGAAAGGCTGGCGGGAAGCTCCTATCTTGAAAATTATGAAATACGACGCATCATAAACGAAGAGCTGGCTGCGGCTGTTGAAGATAACAGTACGGAATTAGTATCGCTTCTCCACCGTCTGGACGGAAATAGCTCCCCCATAGACTTGTTTACGTCCATGATGAGCGGGGCCGACCGCTCGGATATGCTTGCTTTGCTTAACATGCTGAACGGGAATGCACTTAATAATCCTCTCGCGATGATGATGAACCTGCCGTCGTCATTCTCCGGCTTGGCTGCGTTTCCCAATTCTTCGATATCGCCTTCGATGATGGGCTTGGCAGACCCTTTTGACGCATTGCGTATGTATGGCGCGTTGCTGAGATAATTAGTGGCAACAGGCCCTAAATAAAATTCACCAGTATTCCAATTACAAAACCCAGTACGCCGCCCAAAAGCACGATTACACGAAGCTCACGCCCGGCGACGGTTAGGATTATTTCTTCCAGCTCGGCTATGTCAAAAGCGGCAATTTTGTTCTCGATTATTGATTGAATAGGAATGTGAGCCGCCAAATATCCCGCAAACAGACTTAACACGCGATTGATTGCGTGTTTTTCTTTTTGAAAAAACGTGGCGAGCCCGTCGCGGATGTGAAAGGCGTAGATACGGTCGATGATGGCCTGTTGCGCGGCCTCGTTTGACATTATGGCGTCTATGGCGGTGTAGCACCGGGCACGGATTTCGTCAAAATTTTCGGGATTGGTCAAGTAGGCCAGCGCGCCGTCCTTTATGCTGGCGTAGATTTTTTCCTTGGATATAAACATTCCGGCCAGGCGGCTTACGTTTTCGTCAATGACTTTGTATGTGAATTCGGCCAGCCTTGCGTCGAGAGCCGGATGAGCGGCCGGGAAGTTCTCCAGCGCGGAAATGGCCCGAGGCAAAAGGTTGTCAGTTACGGATTTTAGGCGTTCGCCTACAGAGGCGGCTATGTCGGCGGGCGGGCCTACGCCACATGAAGCCAGAGCCTCACCGATTGTAATGTCGGGAAGCGGCCATAAGGAGACGTCGGAAAGCTCCGCCGCAAGAACCTCCGGCGTCAGAAGCTTCGTGCTTACGGCCTCCGCCAGCTTCTTTGCCAGCCGCGCCCGCTCCTTGGGAATCAACCCCGGCGTAAAGGGCATTTTTAGTCCGAAAATCCGCTTTTCTGTGTGCGGCCTAAATAACATGCGAATCGCCAGCCAGTTTGTGGACAGTGCTATCAGTCCGCCAATTATAGGCGTTATCAGGAAGTTGATTATTTCCATGCTTTAACTCTCTCCCTTGTTAGGGTATTATACCTGCGGAATTGATTGCTGCTTCAACGAGGTGACTATGAATAATTTGGACTTATCAACCCGGGCGGGTGTGCGCACGGTTATAGAGCGATACGGCTTGTCCGCAAAGAAGAAGCTGGGACAGCATTTTTTGGTGGATGGGCATGTGCTGAGGAAAATTTTGGCGGCGGCCCATGTTGGCGCGGACGATTTGGTTCTGGAGATTGGCCCGGGAATTGGAAGCATGACTCAGGCACTGTCCGCTCGCGCGGGGCATGTAATTGCCGTGGAGCTGGATAAAAGCCTTGTACCCGTGCTGGAGGAGCTGTTCGCGGACGAACCGGTAACGATTGTACAGGGAGATATTTTGCGGATGGATTTGCGTGAGCTTCTGAGCAAAGGCCTTTCCGGCCTCAAGACGGGCACGAAGTCTCCCGATGCATGTTCGCGACTTTCTTCCCCCGTTAAGGTTGTTGCCAACCTGCCATACTATATCACAACGCCGGTAATTTTCTACTTGCTGGAGAGCGGCCTGCCGTTTGAGTCCATCACAGTGATGATTCAGAAGGAAGTCGCGCTGCGTATGGCAGCCGCGCCCGGCACAAAGGATTACGGCTCACTGACGCTGGCCGTGCAATATTACGCCGATGTGGAAATTGCCGCCAATGTGCCCGTAAACTGCTTCATGCCGCGCCCGGCGGTGGATTCCGCCGTTGCTCATTTGCGGATTTTGCCCAAACCCCGGGTGGAAGCCGACAAGGATAAGCTGTTTAAGGTTGTCCGCGCCGCCTTTGGCAAGCGAAGAAAGACTTTGCTGAACGCGCTTAGCTCCGCCGGGGATTTTGTTTTTTTTGATAAAAGCAATCTGACCAGTGTCTTAGAATGCGTTGGCATTAATCCCCAAGTACGGGGCGAGACTTTGGATATTTTTCAGTTCGCAAAGCTGACGGAGGCTATCGCCGCCGCAGAGGCCATCGCGCAAGGGGCAGAGTCCCCATCCGCAGAGCAGCGAGGAAGCGTAGGTCGGATTCATTCCGACCGGAGAGGCGGGGGTTTGGGGGCAGAGCCCCCATTAACATGAACGCATTTGCTTTGAAAATAATCGCGCTGGTCACTATGATTATTGACCATATGGGCGCGGTTATGCCCGAAATTTTTGGGCTTGAGTTTCGGGTGATTGGACGGGTGGCCTTTCCGATTTATGTGTTTTTGGTTGCGGAGGGGTTTCGGCATACCAAGAGCCCTCACAAATTTCTGGCGCGGTTGGGGATTTTCGCGCTTATTTCCGAGCCCATTTTCGACTTGGCCTTAGGCAACGATATTTACTTCTTCGCAAATACCAATATTTTCTATACATTGTTTCTTGGCGGAACGTCAATCGTAATATACAAATTAATTCGTGAAAACTACTGGAAAATAGATAAACGAAATCGCGGCAAGATTATAAATGACCCGCCTCCCCCCGAAGCAACAATAGCGGGAATTCTTTTGGCAATAACACCGACGCTGATTGCGGAGGCTTTAACCACGGATTACGGAGCTTACGGTGTTGTCTTTATACTATGTATGTACGTAATCAGGCCTCTTAAGTTGCGTCTTGCCGCTATGGTCGCCCTGTGCGTGTGGCAGCATAACCTGATAATCCGACTCGCGCTGAACCGGGCTCTGTTCGACCTCCCGGATGCCACGCTCTTCCTGCTGATGATTCCCGCCACTCTTTTGCCGGTTTTGCTGGCCGCGCTCTACAACGGCAAACGCGGCCCCGGACTAAAGTGGTTCTTTTACGCCTCATATCCGGCGCATTTGTTGGTGATATTTGTCGCTGCTCTCGCGTTACGCTTGACATAACACGGCTCGTTGTATTACAATACACCTCGCGAAATGCGGTTGTGGCGGAATTGGCATACGCGCAAGACTAAGGATCTTGTGTCTTAATCGACTTGCAGGTTCAAGTCCTGTCAACCGCATAGGTAATGCGTCATCCGAACCATACGCCAGAGGTAAAACTCATTGGCGAAGGGTTCGGATTTTTGTTGCCCCGATTTCGTTGCAATAAAATTTTGTCAAATCGCTTTTATATATAATGAAAGGTCTTTCACAGCTTGAAGGAGGTGGTATTGTGGACAGGGGGTTGTACGACTCACTTTTGCGGCTTGTGCGTCGCAAATTCGCGGGGTATCCCAATGTGGCTTCACTGGCGGATGACATCGTGAACGACGCATATATAAGGCTTAGGTCAAGCAAGAGTTACGAGCCTGAGAAGGAAAACTACGGCTACCTGTCCGTGGTGTGTATACGGCTGGCATATAGAAAATTCATGGCTCAAGCAACAGATTTCGGGCAGGTGTATCTGGATGCGGAGGGAACATCGCTGCTTGACGAAGCGGACATCGCTGACGAAATTATCCGGGCGGAGAATGTAAGTGCCGTACTGGAATCTCTAAAAGTGCTGCGTGATATCGAGCGAATCGTAGTAACCCAGCGATATTACGGGGATTTATCCTTTGCCGAAATCGCTAACAACAACGGATTAAAACTTAACACAGTATTATCCCACCACAGAAGGGCATTGGGCAAATTACGCCCACAACTTACAAAATTATTAGGATATAGAAAGGAAGAAAGTTATGACTAAGACATTATGGAAATTGCAAAGTGCAGGAGACAGGTTATGGCTTTTGGCCAACATGGGGGCGCAACAATCAGCCACCTACGGGATTAGGGGCTTGGCGGTTGTGGCGGAGGAAACCCGCCAAATGGCAAATATGATTTATGAATTGGTCGATAGGGCATTGTTTGAGGGCGATGATATTGGGCATGGCAAAGTGCGCGATATTGCATTTATGATAGATTTACTAGCCTTAAACAGCGCAATTGAATCTCATCGCAATGGTTGGCAGGGCAAAGCGGCGGCGGTATGTGCCGAGGATATACGCAACCTAGCACAGGAAGTCGCCAAAATACTTGACAGCAATGCCGAATTGCCCTATAGCGCGGCCGCCCCCTCACCTAAAGACCGCATAACTTCGGTTGATAAGGGGCAATGCTTCCTTCATTTGGACATTGGTGGGGTTTCCGTTGTAGAGCTTCTCGACAATATAAAAGAAATCTGTTGGGACTCGGAACGCATGGGCAACTATGTAAAGCTGCGCGGTCAGGAAATCCCCCTTATTGACGGGTTTAAAAGACTTGGCAAAACCCAGGACAAACTAACCTACGTCTTTTTGCATACGCCTTGGGCCGAACAAAACAAGACATATGCCGTAGCCGCCAATGTAATACATCTTTTCTACAGCCCCATCGGCACCCCGGTAAATGCACCGCCCGGCACGCCTCTGGCCGAGTATGTACGTGAATGCTGGGAAAGCGACAATGACATGCCTTTCCTCTTTATGGATTGGCCGAGCATGGTTTGCAAATAATTTCACAGCAGACCGCGAAGCGGGCTTAACGTCCAATGCGAAACCTTGACGGCTTCCGCAAGCAAGCAGAACAAGTCGAGTTTAGCTTTCGGCAAGCAATCGAAAAAAACAGCGTAAAGCTTGATGAGTATAAAACCATTGAGGCATTTTTGGAAGCCAACTGACTGCCGGGCGGAGGTGCGCAGTAATGAGATACAACCGGCGCACGGATATTTTTTCAAGAACGCAACCACGAAATTCGGCAAAAATATTTGCAAAAAATGTCCATTAAACATCTTGCGGATGAATATTGCTTATCGGTTGAAACCATCAGAAAAATTGTATTTAAGGCGGAATAATATAGCCGATTCAGTTGAAAACAGTCCGCACAGAGTGGGCCGCGCACACGGCAAAAAGCGCGGGGTGTGAATAAGCGTGCTTAGCGCAGACGGGGGATTAGTGCGTCGAACGAAGGCAAATGCCACCGTTGGGCTGCTTGCAGACCAACACAGGCACTGCCCGAGGCGGCGCAATCATCAGCCGACAAGCGTTAATGCGATTCACACCCCGCGCTTTTTGCCGTGTGCGCGGCCCACTCTGTGCGGACTGTTTTCAACTGAATCGGCTATACTATGCAAAATAAAAAAACCGTCTGAAAAACTCTCAAGACGGTCTTTAGTGCGTTTCGCGCAAACAAAAGCGCACTTACGTGTAAATTATCGGGTTGTTAATCGTTCTCGCAATTGAAATCCGTGGAAACATCTATCGCCAGCTCAAGTGTAGCCTTGGCGACACGATGTTTATGCTTTTCGCCGCACTCTCGGCCCGGCCTAGATTCATCGTACATTTCATGATTTGGTCTGCCAATAGGTTTAGGTCCGTGTAACACTTGTTTTCACCTCCATTCATTATGCTTGTACAACATCATATGCAAAAACTCAAAAGATGTGACTATGATTTTCAACAGCCTCATGACCCGCCGGATGGAATTTAGCCAGATTTCCCCCAAAAAAGGAGGAAATCAATGCGAAATGTAATTTTTCCATGCGAGGGTGTGAAAAATCGTATTCACCAACATAGACGGATTGCGGAAACTTATGCTTTTGCATCAAGGGCGTTGTATAGACGTTTCCGTTGAAAACGCTATACAGACGCGCTTTTTTTAAGCCTAGTGATTCGGGGAGTCCAAATCTTCCATGGTTACATCTTTGTTTCTGTGGAACATATCGTACAGGATTGGTACGACAAACAAAGTCGTGACTGTGGCGTAGAACAGGCCGCCGATGGTGGCTATGGCCATGGGCTGCATCATTTCCATGCCTTCGCCAAAGCCAAGGGCGATAATGCTCATGGCGGCAATGGTGGAAATGGCCGTCATAATGATTGGCCTGATGCGCTTGCGTCCCGCGTCGATTATGGCGTCAGTTTTGGCCATGCCCTCCCAGCGCATTTGGTTTACACGGCTTATTAGCACGATACCGTTGTTTACGGCCACGCCGGATAACAGAATCAAACCAATCATAGCCACGATGGAAAGAGGCATTCCCGCAAGCAGCAGACCTGCGAAGCCGCCCGTGAAAGCAAGAGGGATAGTGAACATAATAATGAAGGGCGACAGCAAAGACTGGAATTGTGCCACCATAATCAGATAAGTGAACAGCAGGCCCAAAGCCAGCATGAGAATGAGGTCGCCAAAGGCATCGGCAATGGCCTCGGCCTCGCCGCCTAGTATTACTTGAGTATTGCCTATGGGGGTGAAGTTTTCGAGCCGCCTTTCGATTTCGGCGTTTACCAAGGCCACGTTAAAGCCGTCTTCAATTTCACCGGTAATGGTTGTAAAACGGTTGCGGTTTATGCGGCTGATGGTGCTGAAGCCTATGCTTTCATATACTTGGGCTATATCCGATAAGTTTACATATCCGTCCATTGTGGCAATTTGTTTATTTTCGATGTCTTCCCAGCTTGGCGGGGAGAAATCGCCGTCGGAAATAATGATTTCATAGCTTCTGCCATTTAAGGTCATATGCATAGAATTTTCCGGGGCCGTCAGCGCGCTCATGGCTGCCATAAACACTTGTGCCACTGTAAGGCCGTGGGCCATGGCCGCGTCTTTATCAACACTTATGCGCAGCTCCGGAGCGGCCTCTTCCGCCACATCTGTTACATTTATAGTTCCCGGGACGGAGCTTACAAGCTCCGCAATCGCGATAGCCGTATCTCTGATGTCGTCAAGTTCCATGCCCTCAATCCGCAGGGAAATAGGGTCACCCGCCATCATCGCCATCATATCCGCTCCGCCGCCGATATCGGCCTCCAAGCCTAAGTCTTCAATGATAATACGCATCTGGTTGTTTAGTTCATCCATGGTAATACTGCGGTCTTCCTCCAGCAATACATACATGTCAATGGCCGTGCCGCCGCCCATCATGCCACCCATGTCTCCGAAGCCCAAGGCACCGGCCATCATTCCCATCATGCCGCCGCCGCCGATGCTTACGCCTACGGTTTCAACATCTTGTATGGCAAGGACACGCGCGCCCAATTCCTCAGCCACGGCCACGGTATCCTCAAAGGTAGAGCCCTCGGGCATTTCCGCCATGACATTAATTTGAGGCGTATCCATATCCGGGAAAAGCTCCAAGCCTTGCCGGTTTATAGCCCAGAAGGAAAGCGCGAACGCCGCCGCAGAAACCAACAGCACGACCCACTTAAAGCGCAGGGTAAAACGCAGAGCAGCCTCGTATCCGTCCACAAATTTTGTGAACAGTCTGCCCTCTTGTTCCTTTTTGACATTCTTGAGTACAATGCTTGAAGCCGCCGGCACAACCGTGAGGGCGATAACAAGGCTAGCCAGCAGCGCAAAAGCAATAGTTAGGCCAAAATCTTGAAAAATCTGCCTTGTCATGCCCTCGGTGAAAACGATGGGAACAAACAAGGAAGCCGTAGTCAGCGTAGCGGCAACAATCGCGCCGGATACCTGTCTCGCGCCGGATACGGCCGCACGGGCCGCGCTTCGGTCTGTTGATTCCCGCATACGGTAAATATTTTCGATTACAACTATGGAATTATCCACAAGCATACCAACGGCCAAGGCCAAGCCACCCATGGATATCATATTTAAACTGACCCCCATAAAATACATTAAAGTAAACGCCAGCATTATACTTACAGGGATTGAAATCGCCACAATCAGCGTGGGGCGAATATCCCGCAGAAACAGCAGCAAAATCACAATGGCCAGCAATCCGCCAATCAGCAGATTGTTTAATACGGAGCCTATAACTATGCCAATCAATTCCCCCTGGTCCATCAGGATTGCAAAACCAAGGCCGGAATGCTCCGCCGTTAAAGCATCCATACGGTCACGCACCGCGTTGGTGACATCTGCCGTGGGGAATTCGCTCTGCCTTTGAATGCTCATCATAACGGCGGGGTTGCCGTTTACTCTGGTAAAGGAAAGATGGCTGTCGTCGGTGACGAAAACATCGGCTATATCGGACAGGCGCACAGGAGGCAAACCAGCAAGGCCCATAGCACCCGGGTCGAATATGAGCATATTCTTGACCTCGTCAAGGCTGTCAAACCTGTCGCCCACACGCACCATGTACTCGATGCCGTCTTCGGTAATCATTCCGGCGGGCATAGAGAAATTTTGAGCGGTCAGTATGCCTGTAATCGTGTCAACGGTAAGCATTTCGGCGGGTATACTTATGTCCATATCTCCCATGTCGGCCATATCTCCCATGCCGCCGAAATCATGCGCTCCGGCCATGGCCTCCATTACCTCCGCCGCGATGGCCTCGGTTATAAAAGGCATTTCAGCCTGCAATTGCATTCCGGCCGCTTCCGGCGGAAGACCCTCCGCCAGAAGCTCCGCCATACGCTCTGCGGCAAACGCTTCCACTTGTGCGGCAATCACAGCCTCGGCCTGCGCCTGCATCTCCGCCATGGCTTCGGCAATCGCGGCCTCCATAAAGGCCGCTACCGCCAGTCCCATCTGCTGATTAATGGCCTCTATGCGTTCGCTTTCGATAACCACATGGAGCTGATTTTGCACCAGCCCGGACAGGCTGACTACCGCAACCCCCGGAACACCCTCCAACGCGGGTGCGACAGTATATCTTGCAAACTCCGAAAGCTCATCTATTGTTGCCCCCGCCTTATGCACGTTGGCTGTCATAATGGGAAGCATCTCCGGATTCATGCGGATGGTCATGGGCCGGGATACACCCTCGGGCAAAGTTAGCATATCCAGTGCCTCACGGATTTCCAGCGAGGCCGAGTCCATATTGGTGGCTTCGGTAAATTGCAAAATCAATATAGACACATGCTCCATGGAAATAGACTGCACCATTTCAATACCGCTTAAGGTACTCATGCGGGTTTCCAGCGGAATGGAAACATCCCTTTCCACCTGCTCCGGTGTTGCTCCAAAATGTGTGGCAAATATCGCCGTAAAGGGCAAATCCATCGAGGGCATAAGGTCCGTGGAGGTGTTCATAAATGACACAACCCCCAGAACTATCACTAAAATTACCCCCACCAGCACGGTAAAGGGTTTTCTCACACTAAACTTTTCTAACATTTGAAACTCCATTCTTCCCCTGTCTCAACATCAAGCGGGGGTTTATATTTTATTTCTTGGCAACAAAATTGTGACTTAAACCTATAATAACATACCAACCTCAACTCAACATCAATAAATTGGAGTTGCTTGTTGAGATTCGGTTGAGAATTATATGTTAGGATGGTTAAAATAGAGACAGAGGAGTCGCGGCTATGTTTCGGATTTTAGTAGTGGAGGACGACACCAACACCAGAAAGCTAATGTGTGCCGTGCTAAAGCAGCAGGGCTTTGAGCCATTGCAGGCGTCCGACGGGCACATGGCCTTGGATGTGCTGGAGCACGAGCATGTTGACTTGGTTGTTTTGGATTTAATGATGCCCGGCATGGACGGATATGAGCTGACGAGGCAAATCCGGCAGTCGTGGGAGTTTTTGCCCATATTGATGGTTACGGCAAAACAGGAGTCCAAAGACAAGCACATGGGCTTCATGGTGGGGACGGATGATTACATGGTCAAGCCCGTGGACGAACAGGAAATGGTTTTTCGGATTCGCGCGCTTCTGCGGCGTTCGCAAATAGCCAGCGAGCAGAAAATAGTCCTTGGCGACGTAACTCTAAGCTATGACTCTTTTACGGTATCCGGTCACGGGCAAACAATTACGTTGCCACAAAAGGAGTTTCAATTATTATTCAAGCTGCTGGCTTATCCGGGGACGATTTTTACCCGCATTCAACTGATGGAAGAGATTTGGGGCGTGGACGCGGACGTAAACGACCATACCCTCAATGTTCATATCAGCCGCCTCCGCGACCGTTTTCACGATTGGAGCGAGTTCGAAATCGTTACGGTGCGGGGCCTTGGTTACAAAGGGATGGGAAAAGTATGATTGGCTGGTTGAAAAAACGATGGGGGCTTGCCCTTTCGCTGGTGTTTTACGTTTTTATCGTAATGTTTGCGGCAATGTCGCTGGCGGGGCTGCTGATGGTTGTTCTCCATCAGACAGGAGTAATCACTCTAGGGCTGGACTTTGTGGAAAGAGACATACATGCTTTCCGCATACTTTTTAACATGATTGTATTTTCTATTTTTATCGGTACCGCCCTGGCCGCATTTTTCAGCAAAAAAGCCTTACAGTCGATTCGCAAGCTTATAGAAGCCACAAAAAAAGTCGCCGCGGGCGATTTTAACGTTTCCGTGGAAAGCAAGGGCATCTACGAACTGGAAGAGCTCGCGCGCAGCTTTAATCAAATGACCCGGGAACTAGCCTCAATAGAAACCCTGCGAAGCGATTTCATCAATAACTATTCCCACGAATTTAAGACCCCAATTGTTTCAATCAGGGGTTTTGCAAAATTATTGCTTGAAGGAAATCTAACGGAGGCCGAACAACAGGAATACCTAAAAATTATCATGGCGGAATCGGAAAGACTTGTTAAACTTTCTTCCAATACGCTTAATCTCTCCAGATACGAAGCCATCGAAATCATCACGGAAAAAAAGCCCTTCCATTTGGACGAGCAGGTGCGCTTGGCCATTCTTTTGACAGAGCCTAAATGGGCGGAAAAAGAAATCAATATCGACGTAAAGCTTGACAGCGCGGTCTATAATGGCAACGAAGATTTAACACAGCAAATATGGCTTAACCTTCTGGACAATGCCGTCAAATTTACCGGGCAAAACGGAAACATTTGCATCAGCCTACTAGACCAACAGGATTCTATTCATTTCATAATCAAAGACGATGGCATAGGCATGGACGCAGAAACAATCAAGCACATATTTGATAAATTTTATCAGGGCGATAAATCCCACACCCGGGAGGGAAACGGACTGGGCCTTGCAATCACAAAACGAATCATAGAGCTGTGCGGCGGCAAAATCACTGCCGGCGGCGACCCCGGCCAGGGCAGTGCTTTTACGGTGGTGCTGCCTAAATGACATAATGCGCAGGCGGGCTTGTGTGGTTGCTCGCTATGCACAACGGACGTCTCGGCTGATTCGGTGGGGAAGCCATGTATCCGCTGAAGGTTGACACCTTCGCGGACACTCTGGCTTCTATCCACCGAAATGTGCCGGACTGTTGCGCATTATGCTCGCAATCCACACAAGCCCGCCCACGCCTCTACATAATAGAAAGCAAAAGATAAAAACCCCCTTGCGCCTGAACCATACTGGCTGTATTTGACGCTTACGAAGTTTTATATATGATGATTTGGTACAAGGTTTTTTAACGCAGTGATTACGGGCATTGTACCGGTTTAAAAGAGTGGCCGGAGGATGCTAGGAAGGGGACGGTGCAGGGAATGACAAGCGTTAGCGCGTATCATTCAGAAGCATATTGTCAAGGTGTTTGAAATTTTGCAAAAAAATAAGCCACGGCTTGATGCCTTGACTTATGCTTGCTTGATTCGCAACTACTAATCCCGATAATCACAAAACGGTGGGAATTTTAACTGTACACGGCGTTTTGCTTATACTACACGCTCAAGGAATCAACAAAGTTGATAAAATAATCATCAAACGACTCAGAGCCATTTTTATTATGTTCACATAAATAATCATAAAAATACGGAGAAATCACATGAGAACCTGAATCGTGAGTTCTAAAATATTCTTTTGGGTCAATGGCTACCCCTAACTGAACTGCAACGTATATCCCTAATGCTTCAACAATATTTTCCTCGATGAAGCCGTCCATTGAGTTATATCTTGTGTCGGGATTTTGGTTTTTGTAAGCATCTTTCACCCACGATTTCTTCGCAAGTACATTCAGAGCGTGCTTTGTGTTCTTAACGTCATACGGAGGGTGAAACGCTTCGTGCGTCACATTGATAAATACAGTGTCATTGTCATACGAAAAATCCGTTAAAATATTGTTACCGCACAACTTTAAGCCAAGTGGTTTGGCGAATGAACATATATATACGGTAAAACCGGAGCTATCGCCGTTTACGTTCTTAAATTGATTTATCAGTTTTTCCGCATCATATTGTTCTAAGTATTTATTAATCTCATTACACCTTTCTTTAATTAACGGTAATCTGTTTGTCTGCCAGAAATCACGATAACCTGCATTTTCTAATTCCTTTACCAAAGGAATTATCACCCATCTAATCAATCTAAATAAAAACAGGTATTCAATGCGCTTGAAGGAATATGGGGTCTTGCTCATTGATTTTTTAATCTCGGCGTGGCTTTTTAGCATTTCAATCAAATCTCTGTTATCGAAGTTATTTAATGATGACAGGAGCAATGTTATACTAGCTGCAACCTCCGCCTCGCCTTGTAATTTAAGCATGATTTTCATGCACCTCTTAATTTTTTGGCTGACCAACGGATAAAATTTAGCAGCAGACTCCATGTGAAAATCGGAAAAGAACTTATTCCCCGTCATTGAATTTAGAAAACAAATTAAATCAAGATTATAATTGATTGTTGTTTTTATTTGCATTTCTTTATTCCTCCGAAAATATAAAATCGTTACGCCAATCACAGCAAGCTAAAGCAATGCGAAAAATGATTGTACTGCTGAATATTGTACCATAGCCAATGCCGAAATTCCACAGTAAAATCGCCGTTCGCCCAAAAAAGTGCGGCAGGAAAACGGTGGTGGGTAAAGCAAACTGCGGCGGGGAACAGGATTGATTTTATCCTGCTCCCGCTGTCGGTTGCATGGTGGGTGAAAATTCACCCTGTCTACCTATCCATGCCCTGTGTCCGTGTCGGCGATGTTCTTTGTGGTTCGTCTTGCATGAGTTGTTCCATGCTGCGTCGTATGGTTTCGGCACTCTTGATTTCATCTTTCAACGTGTAGAAATGTTCGCAAAGCCCGTACCGCTTTTTCAATAATTGCTGTTGCTCCGTCTGCCATTTCGTGATGGGTAACTCCGTTCTGCCATTCATCACAGCGGCAAAATAATCGCAGGCGGCTTCGTACTGCCCGATTGCATCGGCATGTTTTGCACGATAGGCTTCGTGCTTTTTGGCGGCGGCTTCATAGTCGGCGGTAGCTTTCTTTTTGGTGAATGGGTTTAAGCTATTGAGCGCGACGGTGTCCTTTTTCGGCGTGAGGTCTTTGTATTTTTTGTAGACTGCTTTGTGTGCTTTGTAATTCTCGTTATGCTCCAATTGTTTTATAATTTGGCGGTCTTTTTCGTTTAACTGCTCCAAAAATCCGTCAAACCATAACCGTGTTTCCACTTCCGCAAACCCGCTCGGCGTGTAGGGCGCGTAGACGATTTCTTCCTCGCCGTCCTCGCTGTAACCGCTCACAATCGGCTCTATCTTCGTTTTGGCGCGTGTGTGGTAGTATTGGCGGTAGAAGTCCATTTTGGCGTGGCTGGGGCGGCTGGAGTAGTCTGCATGGGCGGGGTGGGTCTTGACGATTTCATGCACCTTTCGCATTTTCAAGTCGGGGTGATTCCAAAAGGCGTTGGCAAGCCCCTCGCACAATTCGGCGGCTTCTTCCATCGTTAAGAATGGCATTTCTTCGCCGTGCGGGTATTCAGCCAATGTGTCGGTTGTAATCCCAATTTGGGACAACAACCACACCCACATACCCAAGTCGTAGACCATGATGGTGATAGGATTGCGGATTGAGTAGTTATCAATCCCGCCTTTAATGCCGATGCTCTGCCACATCATCCACGCTATGGTGTCCATCAACTTCATTTGAAACGGCTGGCTGTGGTAGACTGCCCACCATTTATCGTCCGTAGCCGCAATGTAGGGGTCGCGGGGAAAGTCGGCAAAGCCCCGCTTTTCCGCTATTTCATCGGGTATCAGATAGATAATGGGTAGATAGTGCATACCCTCGAACATTCGGCGGCGGTGGTTGTAAACAATCTGTTCCAAGTAAAATCCCTCCTGTTCAAACATCGTAAGAATATGCAGGGGTATGGGTACATTATAAACGATACTCATAACCCCTACAATCGAATACGACATAAACAAGTGGATAATGTTCCTGCCTTGAAAAAATATTTTTACGAATACCGCCACGCCATTCTGATATAATGGTCATGGCGGCACTCACTTATTTTCTACGCCTTGCCCCCTTTCCCGGGACACCAGCGGAGCATGGGCAACCGCGCAGCGAGCGAAACCGGCCACTCCCCCAAGGCGGCTGAAAATTGATTTCCGTGGTACAACCCCTTCACTCTTTGAATTGTCATTTCCTATGTGCTATAATGCCCGCACGAATTCGAAGGAGGAATTTTTATGCGTTTTGTATTCACAGGCAAAGGAATGACTGTATCGGAGGGTATTAAGGAGCGCGTATCGCGCAAGCTTGGCCGGTTGGAGAAGCTTCTGCCGGACAATGCGGAGCTGTATGTAACATTCAGCGAGAACAAGCATTTGACAAAAATGGAGGTTTCCGTGCCGCTGCACAAAAGGATGCTGCGTGCGGAAGTTTCCAATGAGGACGCATCGGTATGTATGGACCAGGCAGCGGATATTCTGGAGCGGCAAATTGTGAAGTACAAAACCCGTCTGCGTGACCGCCGCCGCCGCAGTGTGGCCACCAACGACGAGTTGACTTTCCTGGGCGCACCGGAGGTAGCCGAAGCAGAGGCCGCCGAAGCCTCACCGGAAATCATTTTGACACGTACAAAGCGTTTCGCCCTAAAACCCATGGACGCCCAAGAGGCGGTTATGGAAATGGAGCTGTTGAACCACAGCTTCTATGTATTCCGCAACAGCTGGACGGATGAAATTAATGTAGTATACAAGCGCAACGACGGCGAATACGGCCTGATTGAACCGCAATAAGCATGTACGTCTTCGCCACAAATAATCCGGGAAAAGCGCGGGAGCTCAAAGAGATATTCGGGTCGGCGGGGCTGGAGCTTCAAACTTTGCATGACCTGAATTTATCCCTTTCGCCAGAGGAAACCGGAAACACATTCGAAGAGAATTCTAAAATAAAGGCAGTTGAAACAGCAGAATTTTTGCGCCTCCATGGATATCTCGACGCGATTGTACTGGCCGATGATTCCGGCTTGGCAATCGACGCGATGGACGGTCGGCCTGGGGTGGACTCCGCGCTCTTTTTGGGTGCGGATACCCCTCACGGCCAACGCAACGCTTTTATCATTAATGAGCTCCACGGTAAGCCGCCCGGTGAACGCACGGCTTACTTTGTGTGTGTAATTACCTGCTGTTGGCCCAGCGGGGAAGTTCTTACCGTCCGGGGCGAGCTTGAAGGTTTAATCGCTCAGGCCGCCAAAGGCGAAAACGGCTTCGGCTACGACCCTATTTTTTACGTACCCACTTTGGACAAAAATATGGCCGAGCTTTCACAGGAAGAGAAAAATAAAATCAGCCATCGCGGACAAGCCGTGCGCGAGATGATAAAGAAGTTAAAGGGAAAATGAAGCTACTACTAATAAGCGACACTCACGGCCGCAGGGAGGAGCTGGAAGCCCTGCTGAAACGGTATGCCGGCGAAGTCCGGATGGTTTGTCACATGGGCGACCACGCCGATGATTTATTAAAATTTCAACCGGCGTACCCGACGCTTCAAATGGCCACCGTCGCGGGAAACTGCGATTATGGCATGAATGCTCCCCGCGAATTAATCCTGACCGTTGCCGATAAACGTATTTTAATGATTCACGGCCATCAATTGGGCGTAAAGCAGGGTCTGCAACGTCTGGCCTATTACGCCCGGGAAAAAGGCGTAGACGCTTGTTTTTTCGGGCACACACATCAGCCTGCCATGTTTACGGCCGGGTCTGTTTTTGTTATGAACCCCGGAAGCCTCACAGAGCCGCGCGGCAGAAGCCATGCGTCTTACGGGCTGGTGGAAATTTCTGCCGAGGGGGAAATCAAGGGGGAAATAATATGTACACAAACCGGTGGGTAATGCGCGAAACCGACGCGGATTTAGAGTTAATGTCGCGGGTGCTGAACATCAGGGAAATTACGGCCAATGTAATGGCCAACCGTGGCATCCGCTCAAAAAATGCCGCGCTGGCCTTTCTAGCCCCATCCATAGACGGTCTGCACGATACGTTAAAAATGAAGGACGCCACAAAAGCCCTTGAGCGCGTCGCAAAAGCCATCCCGGAGGAAAAGATTACGATTTACGGCGACTACGACGCCGACGGCATAATGAGCACGGTAATTCTACACAAGCTGCTGCGCCGCTTGGGAGCGGATTGCAATTATTACATACCCCACCGTATAGACGAAGGTTATGGCCTAAACGCGGGCGCGGTGGAAAAGCTTGCCGAATCGGGGACGCAGCTTCTAATCACGGTGGACAACGGCATCGCGGCGGTTGCGGAAATTGAGCTGGCCAACTCGCTGGGGATTTCCACCGTAATAATCGACCACCACGAGCCCATGGAAGCCCTTCCTCCGGCGGCGGCCATCGTAGACCCCAAGCAGCCGGACTGTGAATATCCCTTCAAAGAGCTGTGCGCTGCGGGGCTGGCCTTTAAAATTGCCGGTGCTCTTTGCCGGCATATGGATGTCCCCTTTTCTGAGCGGGACGAGTTTTTGACACTTTCTGCCGTGGCTACTCTCTGCGACATTGTGAAGCTGGCCGACGAGAACCGCATTATCGTGAATTGCGGATTGGTAATCTTAAACGCCGACAAATTAATAAACCCCGGCCTGGGCAGTTTAATTGCCCTTCGGGGTTATTTGGATAAGCTTATTTCTACTTTTACGGTGGGTTTTGTAATCGGCCCGTGCCTGAATGCCACCGGACGTTTGGAAAGCGCGGACTTGGCCGTGGAATTGTTACTATGCGAGGCCGGAGACACCGGGCGTCGCATTGAGCTCGCCCGCGAGCTTGCCGAGCTTAACGAAACGCGAAAAAAATTAACATCTGAATGTGTGGAGCGCGTTTCGGCGACTCTCTCGGCAGAGGGGGATTTGCCCAAGGTGTTGGTCATCACCGACGAAGACGCCCACGAAAGCGTGGCCGGTATCGTAGCCGGGCGAATCCGCGAAAACACCGGACACCCCACAATTCTTTTGACCCAGGGCGACGGTGCGATGAAGGGCTCGGGCAGGTCAATTGAGGCGTATAATCTCTTTGAGGCACTATACTCCCAACGCCATCTATTCATCCGCTTCGGTGGACATGCCATGGCCGCCGGCCTGACCCTCCCGGCGGAAAATATTCCTGTTTTAAGAGACGCCCTTAATCGCGGCTGCACCCTCACCGACGAAGACTTTCGCCCGATAATACATATTGACCGAGTCCTCGCTCCCGAGGAAATCACCCTTGCCCTCTCCGACGAGCTTTCCCGCCTCGCCCCGTTCGGCAAGGGCAACCCCGAGCCGCTTTTTGTAAGCTATGGCCTTTATGCCGAAAGCGTCCGTGCCATCGACGAGAAAAATACTCTAATTTTCACCTTCGTAAACAACGGCCGCCGCCTAAAGGGCATCGCTTTTGGCCTAAATGAGCATTACGCCACCGCAAAAGCCGGCGTCAAAGCTGTCGAAGCCGCCGATGATAAATCCGGCGGTGTGCTGCTCGACGTGGTCTACTCCGTCGAAACAAATGAATGGAACGGCAACGTAGATGTGCAGATTAGAGTCTGGGATTTTGCGTTCAGCTGTGATGGTACACTTCATTATGCAGTATAACGGCAAGCAATTAAGCAGACATAGTTTATCGGAGGTGTGCCTGTTTATGGAAGCATTTGATTATCTAAACAATGTGTATAAAGAACTTTGTGAAAAATCGGACATAATCAATAAAGCCCTAAGCGAGAATGGGCTTAAGCACAAAATGGGTTTTTTTAATAACCATTATGAAAAAATAAATGATAAATTTATCGTCGAATACTATCCAATTCCTGTTATTTCAATAAACGGTATCGGTGATATAGGAATAGATATAAATAATGTTTGGTTTGAAGCGCAAATTTCAAAAGAAAAGGCCATTGCATTTGATTATACAAAGTTAATTGGAGTTATTGAATTTGAAATTTACGGTGCTGATGATTTTCTTTCCGAGCTTTACGACAAAGAGGATACTTCTGGGAGTATTGTTTATAAAATTAGGAATAGTTGCGAAACAAATTTTTGTGTATTGTTCAGTTTCGGTAGAAACTTTAATATTACAAAATTATTGGAGGCCATACATTTGTTCACAGTATAAGTATTTTCTTCAGTTAAGCATATAGCGTTTTCAACGGAAACGTCTATACTGTACAAATAACGAAGTATTAGGGGGCAGACAATGCCGGCAGCAAAAACCCGCTTCATGTGTGACGAATGCGGTCACGACCAAGCAAAATGGATGGGTAAATGCCCAAGCTGTAATCAGTATAATACGATGAAGGAATTTACAATAAAACCAAGCTTACCCGGTGGGGCAGGTGCGGCCTCGCGGGGTATTCAGACGGGGGCAAGAACATCCGTCGGCCTTGGCGGGGCGTTGGGTGTGTCGGCGGGTTCGTCCGGTGCGGGTGCGATGCCTGTTGGGAAAGCCCGGCTTTTGCGTGATATTGACGCAAAAACCGACAGCGAAAGCCGCCACGCCACAGGCATTGCGGAGCTTGACCGTGTCCTGGGCGGGGGAATCGTGGCGGGGAGTATGTTGCTTCTGGGTGGTGACCCGGGCATCGGCAAGTCTACGCTTTTATTGCAAATTTGCCGACACATGGCCCGGGACGACTTTCCTATATTATATGTATCCGGCGAGGAAAGCACGGCGCAAATCAAGCTTCGGGCAAACCGGCTGCAAGTGGATGTCCCCGGTTGCTACCTGCTGGCCGAGACTGATGTATATGCCATCCGCGATGCGGCGCAAGCCATAAAGCCCGCGATGTTGCTTATCGACTCAATCCAAACCATGCGCCTCTCCGACCTCACGTCTTTGCCGGGAAGCGTCACCCAAGTGCGGGAATGCGCGGCGTTTTTCACGCACTTGGCCAAGTCAGGGGATATGTCCGTCTTTTTGGTGGGGCATGTCACAAAGGAGGGCGGCTTTGCCGGCCCACGCATCCTCGAGCATATGGTAGATACGGTTCTCTATTTCGAAGGGGAAAGCACAAAAGGCCATTCTCACAGGCTGATTCGCGCAGTAAAAAACCGCTTCGGCTCCACCAATGAAATCGGCGTATTCGAAATGGGCGAAAGCGGCCTTACCGGCATAGACGACCCATCGGCGTATATGCTGGCCGGGCGGCCCCTGGACGCCAGCGGTTCTGTAGTCACATGTTCTATGGAAGGCACGCGCCCCATGCTGACGGAGGTTCAAGCTCTCGTAGCTTATACGAATTTCGGCACACCCCGCCGCACTTCCACGGGTTTGGACTATAACCGGATGGTTATGCTAATGGCAGTTTTGGAAAAACGCGCCGGGTACAAGCTGCAAAATTTTGACGCATATGTAAACATCGCGGGTGGCCTGCGCATAGATGAACCAGCCGCCGACGCGGGGGTAATTGCCGCGCTGGCTTCCTGCTATAAAAATAAACCCATCGACCCCCATATCATGGTCATGGGGGAAGTCGGCCTCTCCGGCGAGCTTCGCGCCATCGCCCAGCCAGAACGCCGCGCCGCCGAAGCCGCCCGTCAGGGCTTTACCGGATGCGTTCTCCCCATGGCCAATAAGAAAAAAATCCGTGTTCCGGAGGGCTTCCGCGTCCTCGGCGCGGCCAACATCGGCGAAATGCTGAACGCGCTTATGTAGCTTTTACCAATAATTCTTATAGTATGCCTCTTCCGAGACGGGGCATACTATTTTTATGATTACACGATTTATAATTTACGGCGCGCTGGGATGCCTGATGGAAGTTTTGTGGACGGGGCTGGGCGCGCTTAAAAGCAAGAATTTCAAATTAAGCTCCACAACCAGTCTGTGGATGTTTTTTATTTACGGCATGGTAATTTTTTTAGAGCCGTTTTTCCGGTTGACTGCAGGCTTTAATTTTCTGTTGCGCGGGCTGATTTATGCCGCGCTTATTTTGACCGGAGAGTTTATCACTGGTATGATTCTTAAGCGGGTGGACTTCTGCCCTTGGGATTACAGCACCACGCGCTATCACGTCAAGGGGATAATCCGTTTGGATTATATTCCCGCGTGGGCGGCGGCAGGACTTATTTTCGAGCAAATTTACTGGACACTGGTTTAATCGGACAAAATCGTATATAATACACCGCAAGAGGTGATATAAATGCGTTGGGTTATGGGATATGCGGCCGCGTTGTGCGTGCTGGTGCTGATAGTCAGCCAAAGCGTAATCATACCCACGTTTTTTATGCCCTTTTTTCGTTGGCACTATAACCGACCAAGCGTCAGCCGCCCGGGGATGCTGGGGTATATGACGATTCCGGAATCGTTGGGCATGGCCCACGGGGATTTAATGGACGTGACGGCGGAGCTGTTGGATTACATGAGAGGCCGCCGCGTGAGCCTTGAGGGAATTACGGCTCATGCGGAAGGTTTTCGCGTGTACGGGGAAAATTTTTTCACCCAGCGGGAAATTTACCATATGTACGATGTACTGATGCTGTATAACATATTGTTTATCGTGCGGAATGTGGCGTTTTTTCTTCTTATCGCGCTGATTCTGGCAAAAATTTTGCTGAAATACGACCCGCTGTTTCTGCTGGCGCGGTGTTCTCGTGAAATAATGGCGGGCTTTTTGGCCCTGACCCTTATTATGACGGTACTGATTTCCATTGATTTCGAGCGTTCCTGGGACTTGTTTCATTATATATTCTTTTTCTTCGACTATGACCGGCTGTGGCGGCTTACGCCTTATACGGATTTGATGATTAATATGGTGCCTCTGCGTTTTTTCCTTAATATTTCGATTTTTGTCGGAGGGCTGATTTTCGTTGCGTCGGCTGTGATTATCACGGTTTCCACGATTTATCTGCGACGGCGCAAACAGGGGCTTATGTTATGATGGTATTGTGGGTAATTTTGCAGATTATCATGTGGATATTTATTGTAATTTTCGGGCTGATTCTGCTGATTCTATTGCTGTGCGTGGTTCCTATCCGCTATAAAATCAACGGTGAGACAGACGGCGAAATTTATGCCCGGGTAAGTTATTTGTTTGGCCTCGTGAGCTTTGTTTACGAATTTCGTGAAGGGGAAGGAAAATCCACTCTCCGAATCGCGGGAATTCGGCTGAGCCGAAGGACAAAAGAAAAAGCAGCCGAGGCCGTCACGGATTCGGCAAAAAAAGCCACTGTTGAAACCGAGGATTCCATAATTGAAGCAAAACTCGACGATTCAGAAAGCCATGAAAGCCCGAAAAAACCGGAAAAAAAATCCGGCGGATTTATGAAAATGATAAAGACTGTCAAAGCAGTCTTGACATACCCGCAAGGAAAAACTATCATAAAGCTGGTGTTCGAGGCGATTCGTAGGACAGGCCGTGTAATTTGGCCCAAGTATCTGCGCGTTTCGGGCAAGGTCGGATTTGCCGACCCCTCCGCAACGGGTATGTTTGTCGGGGCCTACGAAGCCTTGGCCGGGGCGTTCCGGATGCGGCACGCAGTATGTATCTCCGGTGATTTCACAGCGGAGTCCACGGTAGTGAGTTTGAGTATCGCGGCAAAAGGAAGCGTCAGCATTGCGCGAATTTCTATACCATTTATTCGGCTTTTGTTTCGGAAACCCATCCGAACTTTGATAAAAGACATCTGGCGAAAGGAAGATTCTGATGAATAGTAGCGACAACCTGAAAATGTTTTTTTCCAAAATGGAGGACTTTGTTTCCACAAAAACCGTTGTGGGCGACGCTGTGCATATAGGGGATGTGATTCTCGTACCTCTGGTGGATATTACGTTTGGCATGGGCACGGGCGGCGGCGGTGAAGATGGCAAGTCCGGCGGTGGCGGTGGCGGCGGTGCAAAAATGTCCCCCTCGGCGGTAGTTGTCATTATAAACGGAACGGCGCAGCTTATTAACGTAAAAGGCCAGGACAGTGTCAACAAGCTTATCGACATGGTTCCGGGCATATTATCAAAATTTAATCTAGGTTCGTTATTTGGCAAAAAAGACGACGCTGAAGAACAGCTGGAAAGTATAGGCGATTAGCAAATGGACGCTTCTTATATAAACCCTTTTGTTCAGGGTGCGCAGAAGGTTTTTGCGTCGGTCTGTCAGGAATCCCCCGCGCTGGGTAAGGTTTTTGTCAAGCCGTCGCCCTATGCCGCCTCCGAGGTTTCCGTGGCGGTTTATATCTGCGGGGCTTTTGAGGGCGAGGTCGTCTACAGCATGACGGAGGAAACAGGATGCTTCATCGTCTCCCGTATGATGATGGGGATGCCCGTTGATTCTCTGAGGGACGACATGGCCCAATCCGCCGTGTCAGAGCTGGCAAACATAATTTCCGGCAATGTGGCTACCATTTTCGCCGGTAGGGAAATTGTTGTGGATATCAAACCGCCACAGCTTCGCTTTAATGCCGTTCCGGGGGATTTTCCCTTTGTGTCTAAGGTTGCGAAGGTCGTCTGTGTCCCGATGAAGTTCCAGGACGGGCACGAATTTCAAGTTGATGTGATGATTCCGTAGAAATCCGCGCCCATCCGCCCAGCGGCAACGTCATATTCGGCGTAGTGTGACCGCAGGATAGGCCGCTTATTGTCGGCTTATTTTCCGGGATAATTAACTCCTCTATCGCGATTTTCAGACTTTCCGGCGTTTCCGGCGAAAAATCACCCAAGACTATACCCGCCGCCTCCCGAAACTTCCCCGCCTGCTTCAATTGCAAAAATAATCTGTCCACCCGGTAGGGCGGCTCTTGTGTTTCTTCCATAAACAAGACGCGCCCCCGGGTTTTTATTTCGTAGGGCGTGCCCAAGGATGCCGCAAGAAGGCTCAGATTTCCACCGGTCAAAATGCCGGAGGCATTGCCGGGGACGATGGTTTTTAAAAGCGAAGCCGAAGACAAATCTCCTTGGCAAACCCCTTGGCCCCCGGCAAAAAGATTGTCGCGCAGAGACGATAGCGTAATAGGGTCCGGCTCGCCTGTGCCAAAGTCAGCGGCGGGCATTGGACCGTGGAAGGTTATGAGCTTACATATTTGATTCAGTGCGATGTGCAAAGCGGTTACGTCACTGTATCCCACAAAGATTTTTGGATTGCGGGATATTAGGCTATAGTCTAGGTATGGCAGTAGTCGTGCAGAGCCATAACCTCCACGTGCCATAAAGATTCCGCGTACTTCCTTGGACGCGAAATTTTCGTGCAGGTCTTCCAAGCGGCGGGCGTCTGTTCCGGCCAAATAGTCGCGGCCCGCATGGCAGCTGGGCATCAGGCGCACCTTCAGACCCAGGCTTTCGAGTAAACGCACCCCTGCTTCCAATTTGGCCGGGGCGCATGGGCCTGACGCAGCCGTTATGGCCACCAAGTCCCCCCGGTGCAAAAGCTTTGGCATTTTCATATACACCACCCTTCATATACATATTCCGGGGCAAGTGTTATGGTTAATGACATTCAGCGTTTGCCATATAAATTCTTAAAGCGTGGCTTTCATTTCATTTTTAAGCTTGTGGACAAAGGTTGCAACCTGCCCGGTTTCCACCTTTTTGCTTAAGGACTTGTCCCGGGTTACGACTTCGCAGCAGTTTTCTTTTATATTACGGGGGCTGACGATTATTCGAATCGGCACACCCAGAAGGTCGGCGTCGGAGAACATCACACCCGCGCTTACGGGGCGGTCGTCGTATATTACTTCCATGCCGGTGGCTTGGAGGTCTGCATACAGCTTATCGGCTAGGGCCTTTGCCTCCGGGTCGTTGGCGCGGACGCAGCATAACTGAACCTGCCACGGCGCAATGCTCATGGGCCAGATGGGGCCGTAATCATCGTGGTGGGCTTCGCATACGGCGGCGGCCAAGCGGCCCACGCCTATTCCGTAGCAACCCATGACGGGATAATTCAACTGGCCGCTGTCGTTGGTGTAGGTCATGCCCATGGATTTTGTATATTTGTCGCCCAACTGAAAAATATTGCCGACTTCGATTCCCCGGGACAGGGACAGCGCGGTTTTGCCACAATCGGGACAGATTCCGTTTTCCACGGCCTTTGCAAAGTCGTGGAATTTTATTGCGCCGCAGTCGCGCTCGGCTTGGAAGCCGGTGTAGTGGTAGTCGGTTTCGTTCGCGCCGCAGACCAAGTTTGCCGCACCCTTTAATGAGTTGTCGAAATAGACAGAGATATTAGGCCCAAAGCTTGCACCTGGCTTCGAGACGCTTTCACGTCCCTCCCCGCATGTCATCGGTATTGGCCCAAGGTATCCGGCTACTAGGCCGCTTTCCTCCGTTATTATGGCGGGGATGAGCTCTTCTTGCACAGTAGCGGTCAGCTTGGCCTCGTTGACTTCCAAGTCACCGCGAATGAAAGCGATTACATATTCACCAACTTTGGCTTTTGAAACTTCGGCCTTTTGGTAAATTACAGCTTTGCAAGATTGCTCGATGGGCAGATTAAGAAATTTACATACATCCTCAATGGTTTTTGCGTTCGGCGTGTGAACTTTTTGCAGGGCTTCTGCCGGGGCTGATTCGTTTTTTATGATGCAGGCCGCCGCTTCCATGTTAGCGCGGTAGTCGCAGTCGCGGCAGATTACCAGCGAATCCTCGCCGATTGGTGTCAGCATCATGAATTCGTGGGAAATCTTGCCGCCCATCATTCCCGAGTCCGACGCTACGGAAACCACCTCCGGCACACCTGCCCGGGCGAAAATCCGCTCATAGGCGCGGTGGGCCTTTGCGTAGTATTCCTCCAAGTCCTCTTGAGACGTGTGATAGGAATAGGCGTCCTTCATGGTGAATTCCCGTGTGCGAATCAGGCCGCCCCGGGGACGCGCCTCGTCGCGGAATTTTGTCTGAATCTGATAAATCATAAAGGGATACTTGGCGTAGGTCTGCCCGTACTCCCGCACAAGCTGAACGGCGGCCTCCTCGTGGGTCATGCCCAACAGCATTTGCGTATCATTCCTGTCCGTAAAGCGCAGAAGCTCGCGCCCCACGCTTTCAAACCGCCCGGATTCCTCCCACAGGCTCGCCGGCATCACCACCGGGAATAATACCTCCTGGCCGTCAATGGCATCCATTTCCTGCCGGATGATTTCTTCGATTTTCCTTGTAATCCGCTTCATCACCGCATACGATGAGAAAATTCCGTTGCCCACATGCTTAATATACCCTCCACGCATCATTAGCGCGTGGCTGTCAATTACACAATCCGCCGGACGTTCCTTAAAGCGGTCTCCTACCAGTTTTTCAAGCTTCATAAAAATTCCTCCGTAATATAAAAGACTTCAAGAAAGCCTAATGTCAATTCATTAGCCTGTCAATGATTTTTTGGTTTGCGTTTGTAAGAATGTGCGTGGGCAGGACTGCAAAAAAAGCCGCTGGGGTTGGGTTTCCCAGCGGCGGTTTTGTTGGGTGGGGCCGCATGTTATTTTTTTGAACCTCCAAATCTGCCAAGAAGGTTTAAACCGATATTCTTAGCCTCGCCCAACAATGCTCCGGCACTTTCTTTAAGTTCGGTATTAGCGTCATCCTTTTGCGCCTGCTTTTCGGATTGCTTCTGCAAAAAGACCTCATCAACAAAAGACGTGCGGTTTAAAATTGCTTGATAATGACCGTTGTCATAAAATCGCTTGAGTTCACAAACGCGAGTTGCAACAAACGGATGTGTTGCCGCCATATAACTTAAAATAACCTTTTGAACCGCACCAAGAGAGCTTTCGCCAATATCTTCAAATTGGTTTGCCTGTTCTACATACTCATTAAAGTCAAACTCGGCATTGAATTTTGCAGTATAGCCCCCGAGTTTTGTTAAGGCCCGAAGTGCCGCATCAGCATTTTGGCAAGCCAACAAACCGCCTCTATCACAGCTCAGCTCACCCGACTGATACCATTTGAAAAGAGCATAATTCAATCCCAAATTTGCACCGCCGGATAACAAGCTGCCACCCGGCACAACCGATAATGCCGTATCTAAAATTCCTGTGCTTAAAAGACTACCAAGAGTTGTGTAAACAATATGCTGTAATTTTATATGCGCAAGCTCGTGTCCAATCACAAACCGAATTTCATCTTCATCAAACGCATCAAGAAGATAGCCAGAAATCTGAATAATTGGTTTATCCGGGCAAGCGGTATATGCGTTCAATTCACCCTTGGAGCAAACGTAAAGGTCTGGCGACTCAACCCCAAGAATTTCGCACGATTCCAACAACATCCTATGTATGCTTGGCATTTGATTCGGGCTAACCTTAATATGCCCGCCAAGCAACATACTCCGTCTAATGGTATTGTAAGGAACCCCAACAAGCTCGATAACTTTAGGCAAAATCGGAACTTTATTCAAGGCTTCCAAAGCAACTTTATCCAAAGGATGTTGTAATTCCGCTTGATTTAAGTCTTCAATAACTCTTCGCATCATAGCTAATCACTCCTTAAAATGTTGATGAGCTTGATAATTTTGAGCGTGCTACTGCCTATCTATGAAAATTCTACCATATCCGATGAACAATGTACAACATAGTGTGATATGATGACTAGTCATATGCATATTTTTACAAACGCGATTGAACCACTCACATGTTTTATTGGGAATTTCGTCATAAAACCTATGCGTAAATAATAAGGTTGTGATATAGACGTTTCCGTTGAAAATGGGCTCAGTCATCGCGCAAAAACCGTTTTACAAAATAAGGAGGGCCTCCGTGAGTGAAATCATTTTGATTTTTTTAGCATTGGCAACAGGCACTTGGATGGCGGCGTCCGTAGGCGCGGCTATGATTGTTTTTGTTAAAAAGGAAACAGGACAGTTATTCCGCCTGGTATTCGGCTTTGCGGCAGGGGTTATACTTATGGTCAGCTTTGTGGAGTTGCTTCATCCGGCTATCCATAGGGCCGAAGCATATTCAGCCCTGCCGGCGTGGGTCATTGTTCCCGGAGGTTTTGTAATTGGCTTTATTAGCGTTTTATTGCTTGATAAGTGTATAAGTAACTTCAAGGCAAAAAAAGAAGGTACAGGAGGGGGCAGCTTTAAGTACAGACAGAGCTTGATACTGCTAAGTGCCTTATCCGCGCACAACCTCCCCGAAGGCTTTGCGCTGGGGATACTATTGGGTGCGCTGGGCAACCGTTTCCATATAGAGGAGCTTGTGGCTTTTATACCTCTTATTATAGCCATCGGGCTACACAAGCTCCCCGAAGGTACGGCTATATCGGTTTCATTCCGAAAGGATGGGATGTCGAAATTTAAGAGCTTTATATGCGGGCAAATTTCAGGGTTTGTCGGATTTTTATCGGGCGTAGTAGGATTTCTGCTTGCAGTTAATATAAACGCCATATTGCCCTATGCCATGGCTTTCGCCGGGGGCGCAATGGTTTGGGTTGCAATTCATGAGCTTATCCCCGAGAGTCGAAAAAATAATGAAAAGAGCCCTTATCTGGCAACTGTCGGTGTTATTCTTGGTGTGCTGCTGATGCTGCTGGTTGATACAACACTTCATAAACACCACCACGGTCATCATCATGGGTGCCACCAGCATGGGTGTCACCATCAGATTAACCCTGTGCTATTCGAAAGCTGTTTCTATGGTAGTCAATAATGCCGTCTTTTTTCATGCGAGACAGCTCCCGCGATAACGCGCTTCGTTCGATGTTAAGATATTCGGCCATGGTATTTCTGCTTAGGGGAATGGTGAAGGTGGCGTTGTTTTGCCGGCGCGACACACGCCGCAGATAGGTCATTATTTTATCCCGTACCGTCGGCTCCAGCAGGCAGTTGATTCGCTCGTGCAGCTCCAGTCCCTTTTCCGCAAGCACATTGATATAGTTTCTTAAAAGCTTTTCGTGTCGCGGGCAATTTTTTTCGCAACATGCTATAACGCGGTTAAAAGGGATTTCCATAACGGTGGAGTCTTCTGTGGCCTGCACCGCCAGAGGGCTTTTATGCCCTTCCTTTGCCGCCAGCATAACCCCTATCATACTGCCCTTCTCCAGTAATGTGATAATAATTTGCCGCCCGGAGGCATCCCATTTCATCGTACGCCCCGCGCCGGACAGCATTATTCCAAAATTTGCGACGAGTTCCCCTTCTTCAATTATGAACTCGTCCTTTTTGTAATTTTTACATATTGCCCGGGTGCAAAGCAGCAATTCTTGAATTTCCCCCGGCGGAACTTGGGTGAACAGGCTTACTTGGGATAACTCTTTAATATAGCTCATTTTGCCTCCAAAAAAATTGTTGCCTGTGCAACAAAATATTTTCATGCGATATATTACAATGACTAAGCTTTTGCGACAAGGGGGATGTTAAAAAGGGAATGGACGAATCGCGTCACCCCCTCATCAATGCGATTCGTCCATTCCCTTGAAAAAAATACCTGATATCAGGTAAAAAAATTGGAGGCATTATGAAAAAAATTATTCTTTTGTTGACGATGATGGTTTTGGCCGTGGTTATGCTGGCGGCCTGCGGACAAGCAACAAGTGAACCGCCTGCGCCGGTTCCTGCGGCCGCACCGCCACCGGCCGCGCCCGCACCTGTGGAAAATTCCCCGGCGGAACAGGCGGAGGAACCCGCCGCGCCGGCTCTTGAGCCCGGGATGATTCGTGTTGCGGCCATGCGGGGGCCTACGGCGTTGGGGCTGTTGCACTTGATGGACGAGCACCGGCAAGGCAACGCGGTAAATGACTATGAATTCACATTATTGGGCTCACCGGATGAAGTTCCGCCGTTGCTGGTGCAGGGCCAGGTGGATGTGGCTGTAGTGCCGGGGAATTTGGCGGCGGTGCTGTATAACCGCCTGGAGGGCGGGATTCAGGCCTTGGCCGTGGTTACGCTGGGGGTGTTGCACATTGTTGACACCACCGGAGAAATCAATTCCGTGGCGGATTTGGCAGGGCGCACTATTTTTGCAACCGGCCAGGGAGCCACTCCGGAATTCGCCCTTAACTATGTGCTTAGACAAAACGGGCTCACCCCGGGAGTTGACGTGGAAATTGAGTTCCGCGCAGAACATACGGAGCTTGCCGCATTGCTTGAAGCCGGGCAAGCGGAAATCGCGCTGTTGCCCGAGCCCTTTGTAAGCACGGTGCTGGCGCGGGTTGAGGGGCTTCGTTTAGCCTTGGACTTGACTGAGGAATGGGATAGGGTACAATCAGACTACAGCTTAATCATGAGCGTGGTTATTGCCCGTCGGGAATTTTTGGAGAACAACCCCGACGCAGTGGCCATCTTCATGGAGGAATACGCGGCGTCCATTGGGTTTATGACCACGCAAATTCCCGAAGGGGCACAGCTTGCCGTAGATTTTGGGCTGATTCCCAACGTGGCCATTGCAGAGTCGGCTTTGCCGCGCACGCACATCGTTTTCCTGACAGGTGACGAAATGCGCCGCAATCTTATGGGCTTTTACAATGTACTTTATAATGCACAACCCGCATCTGTAGGGGGCGAATTGCCTGATGAAGATTTCTTCTTCATTCCATAAATCTCTAAAAGCAATTCCAATAATTTTATTCTGGTTGCTGGTGTGGGAAGCCGCCAACTTTTTCATCGAAAGCAACTTGATAATCGTGTCGCCGCGTGAAACATTTGCGCGGCTTTTCGCGTTGGCACAGACCGCGGATTTTTGGCGCAGCATCGGCACATCCATGGGGCGCATCATGTACGGCTTTGGGCTGGCCTTGGGCGCGGGGATTATTATTGCGGCTGTTTCGGCCAGATTCAAACTGTTCCACCAACTGATGCTGCCCGCGATTAATGCAATCAATGCCATTCCAATCGCGTCCTTTACGATTCTGGCACTTATGGCCATGCAAGCCAGAAATTTGCCCGTTTTTGTGGCCTTTGTAACGGTGTTGCCCATTGTTTTTTACAATACCCACAAGGGCATCGTCAGCACAGACCCCCTGTTGCTGGAAATGGCGGATGTTTTTAATGTGCCCCCATGGAAAAGAATTTTTTACATTTATTTTAAAACCGTCGCGCCCTATGTGCTTTCTGCCGCAAATGTGGGAATCGGTTTCGCGTGGAAATCCGGCATTGCGGCGGAGCTTATTGGCATAGTGCGCGGAACCATCGGCGCGAATTTGCACACCGCAAGGATTTTCCTGCAAACGGCAGACCTTTTCGCATGGACGATTGCCATTGTTCTTTTAAGCTACTTGATGGAGAAATTATTTATGCTGGTGTTTAATCGAAGAGGTGTAAAATGGAAATAAAAAACATATATAAAAGCTTCGGCGACAATAAAGTTTTAGAAAATATCTCCATGCGTTTCGACGAGGGAATCACCTGCATAATGGGGCCGTCCGGGCGCGGCAAGACCACGCTGGCATATATCATCGCCAGACTTGTGGCCCCCGACTCCGGCGAAATTTCTTTTCCGGGCGGACAAAAAAAAATCTCCCTGATGTTTCAGGAAGACCGATTGCTGGAATGGGAAAATGCTATTTCCAATGTGCTGTTTGTAACAAAATCACCAATTCTGGGCGGGGTGCGCAAAAAACGCGAATATCTTGAGCGTGGGAAGGAGCTGCTGACCCAGGCCGGCCTTGCCGATAGCATGTACAAAAAGGCGGCGGAGTTAAGCGGCGGCATGAAGCGGCGCGTATGCCTGTGCCGCGCTTTAATCGCCGATTATGATTTGCTGATTCTCGACGAACCTTTCAAGGGGCTCGACAGCGGAATCAAACCCTCAATTATGGACATGGTAAAATCTCACGCCGCCGGCAAAACCGTAATCTGCATCACTCACGACCCCGCCGAGGCGGAGTTTTTAGGGGGAGAGCTTGTTGCAGTCAATAGGCTTGAGTAGTAAATAAAATTGTGTTATAGCATTTTCAACGGAAACGTCTATACATTGATATTTTGTGTCAGGGGTATTTGCTTAATAAAAATTTCAATATTGTACGGCACCAGCTCTACAGGTTCAACTTTATAACCCATATCGGCAATAGTGCGGGAAAATTTTCGCTATTGCTTGCCGTCTTTCCATGTTATAATTACCTGCACGGCAGGCAAACGGCACAGGCTAAATTGGAGTTAGCGCAATGCAACAAGCATTTGAATTTCAAACCACGGCGCAAGACGGGTTTATCCGTATTCCCGATATTTACGCAAAGATAATGCCGCGAAAAATTAAAGTGATTGCGATTATATTTTCAGTGAGGGTTTGCAAGACGGGCAGATTATTGAAAATAAAATCGAAATCGTAAATATTTTCAAACGGAGCATATAGGAAAATAAGCTAAAATCTTGTTGCCGTTGGCGGCGGAGTTTTTGCGCGATGACTGAGCCCGTTTTCAATGGAAACGTCTATAATGCCAGGGTCGGAAAATTTTTTTATGCAGCCAACAATGCCTAATTGAAAGCCCTGTTGCTCTGCCTTGGCATTATTTTTACCTGTGACGAAGATAACCGGAATCCCTTTGGTTTCATCCATATACTTTAGGGCTGAAATTACTTCGCACCCTGCCATATCGGGCATGTCCATATCCAATAGAATAAGGTCGGGTCGATGGTTCATCGCCGCGCTGATTGTATCGTGGCCATTTTTGGCTATAAATAACGTATATTCAACTTGCAGAAGCTGCACAAAAAAATTCACACTGGCCGGGTCGTTATCTGCGATAAGTATAATGCTTTTGCTGCCCTCCGTCACGTACGCCCCCACTCCCTCAAATGAATTTTAATCAGGCATACACCAAATTATAAATACATAGTGTTATTGTGACTACATATTTATAGCATATGAAAACTACTTCTGTCAAATTAAATTATATTAAATTGCAGAAGGGGTGTTTGTATGGCAAAAGAAATTAAGGTTACGATAAAAAATGCACGCAAGGGTGATGACGGCTATAAGGTAGTATCCGTTCGCATGAAAGACGATACCGTTGAACGTTTGGATTTACTATCCGCAAAAACAAATCGCTCACGTAATGAGCTAATCAATATCCTTTTAGAATCGGCAATTGATATTGTAAAAATTGAAGGAAACGAATGCTGATGGTTAAGGATATGAGATAAGGGTAGGCCGATGATTCATCGCTACGGTAATTGTATCGTGGCCATTTTTAGATACGAGCAAGGTATATTCATCTTGCAAAAGCTGCGCAAAAAACAGCACACTGGCCGGGTCGCTGTCTTCACCCACAATATGCACCCCCCAATGAATAATATACTTTCTCACAAAGGGCATATTTATTAACCATTCACACTAATAGTGTAGCATGTTACGCAATGAGTGTCAACACTGTGAGGGGAAAATTATCCACCACCAATGCAGTTCATTTCTCTACTATTAGGGAGAAATGGGCTACTAACCGAGAGAAAAAGGTGGATTAGTGTGAATATGAATATAGGGAAAAGAATCAAAGAATTGCGTTCAGCAAAGGGTGTAACACAAACTGAACTGGCGCAAAGAATTGGAATGACAGCATCGGCCATTTCTTCTTATGAGATTGGTGAGCGACAGCCATCATATGACGTACTTATTAAGGTAGCGAAGCAGTTCAATGTCACTACGGATTATTTGCTGGGGCATACCAATAAGGATATGATGGATGTATCTGGCTTATGTAGGTCGCAACGGGAGAATATTCAGAAGATGGTTGCGACTTATCAAAAATTTAATGAGCTTTCTATTATAATGTTTGATATGGAGCGAGATGAATATTTATCGGATAGCCTGGAAAACTCGTATGGCGCGTCATTTGATACTTTTAAGGCTGATTTGGATAGGATTGTGAGAAGGTAGCCTATGGCATAAACCAATAATAATTAAATCCCGAAAGCTGGTGTTTGCTGCCCGACGGCATTTGCCGCCAAGCATGGGCGGCATTCATGTAATCGCTAAAACCGCTCATGGTCATTAAACCGGCGGCCAGTAGTAAAATTGTGCTGACCATCGGGTCAAAAGGAAATACTACCCAAACAATAAGCGGAACAACACCCAGCAAAATATTTGGAAATAGCGACATAGTAATAAATCTTGCCTTGGACATGGGTGCGGTGGTGTGGATAAACAAAGACCATTGTACGGGGATGAAATACCAGCCAACCTCCGCCCTCCAAGGCGCGCATATGGCATGTAAAAATTCGTGGAGGAAAAAGGCCACGGCAAAAATCCCCAGCCCTATTGCTCCCCTTAGCCAATCTATGCCAAACCGCAAATCTCCATGCAATAAATGCCCCACCAGCAAAATTAGGCCAATGAAAATCCCAGGGGGTATGAAGTAAAGATATGAGGTATTTTTAAGCTGCTGCGTGGTGAGTGACTCATTAATTTTTACGGCATTTTCGGGCAAATCTCCCTTTGGAAGTTGCTCCAGATATCTTAAACTTCCCCTGTATACCAGTTTCATAATATCACCAATACTTTCTATCCAGCCCGCGATATGAAATGGCTTCGGCAATATGCTCCGGCGTGATATCGGGCTGGTCACTTATGTCTGCGATTGTCCGCGCAATTTTTAGAATTTTATGATAAGCGCGGGCACTAAGCGACATTGTGTCAAAGACGTTTTTTAATAATTCCTGTGACTCGTGGTCAAGCTTGCAATATTTTTTCACCAGCGCGGCGGGCATTTTTGCGTTAAAGCCGATGCCGGTGTCATTCTTGAAGCGTTTTTTCTGCCGGTCGTGAGCATTCTTCACCCGGGCTTTTATTGTGGCGGAATCCTCCGCGGCAGATTTTTTCAAATCATCATATGCCACGGGTGTTGCCTCAACTTGAATATCTATGCGGTCTAATAGCGGGCCGGATATTTTGTCCAGGTAGCGGGCAATTTCGCCGGAAGTGCAGTTGCACCGGGGCGTCCCCATATATCCGCAGGGGCAGGGGTTCATCGCGCCCAGCAGCAGAAACATACTTGGATATGTAGAAACCCCTCCGGCGCGGTTTATGGTAATCTGCCCGTCCTCCAGAGGCTGGCGCAAAATTTCCAATGCCTTTTTTTGAAATTCCGGCAGCTCGTCAAGAAATAACACGCCATTGTGCGCAAGGCTGATTTCGCCGGGTGAGGGGAGGCGTCCGCCCCCTGTCAATGAAACATAACTGGCCGTATGATGTGGTGTGCGAAACGGCCGCTGGGTCATTAACTGATTTTTTAACAACCCCGCGATGCTGTAAATTTTGGTGATTTCCAAGCTTTCGTCCAGCGATAAATCTGGCAGAATAGTGGGCATTCGCCGTGCAAGCATAGTTTTCCCCGCACCGGGCGGGCCAATCATCAGCGCGTTGTGATATCCGGCGGCGGCTATGGTTAATGCCCGCTTTACATATATTTGCCCTGCTACATCGGCAAAATCCACATCGTATGTGCTTTCTTTTTGCAGAAACAACGAGGGGTCAACCCGCAATGGCGAAATGTCCGCGCTTTCCTCATCGAAAAAAAACTCCACCAGCGCGTCAATGCTTTCCACCGGATAAACATCCACATCCTCAACAAGTGCCGCCTCCGCCCCGTTTTCCGCAGGCACGAAAATTTTTTGCACGCCCTCCGCCCGGGCCGCCATCACCATGGGCAAAATTCCATTAACCGGCCTGATTAACCCGTCCAACGAAAGCTCCCCCGCGAAAAACACCCTTTCGGCGGCTTCGGGCCGGATAATTCCCATACATATTAAAATGCCCACCGCCATCGGCAAGTCAAAGGACGGGCCGGACTTGCGAATGTCGGCAGGCGCGAGGTTTACGGTAATACGCTTGACGGGGAAATTAAACCCGGCATTGCGAATGGCGGCACGAATCCGCTCGCGGGACTCCTTAACGGCGGAATCAGGCAGCCCCACGATGTCAAAGGCGGGTAAACCATTGGCCAAGTCTACTTCAACGTCAACCTTATAGCCATCCACACCCAGCACCGCACCGCTGATTACCTTTGTAAACATGCCGCAACACCATTTCTATGACATATTTCTAAGAATATGTCTGCATTATAGCGTAGCCAAAGCCTAGTGTGCAACACGCTTTTTGTTAAGGGAGTGTCCCAAGCGAGTTGGCAACGGGGCGGCAGCGCGGAGAGTGGGCGTGCTATAGCAATTTCAATCGAAAACGATGAATCCGAGCGAAAGCCGCGACTGCGTCGGCGGCTGCCTTTGAGCGATGGATGAATCCATTTTCGATGGAATTGTCTATAACGCTTGTCGCACGCTTCACTCCCCGCGCCGCCGCCCCCTTACCAACGCGCTTGGGACACCCCCTTTGTCAAACGATACTAACAAAAGCCCCAGAATAGCCACCACTACCAATATAATCCCAAACCAGGCGAATGTCATGGGCCAGCCGATTACGGGATGCTCCATGAAGAAATAGGGGAAATAATCAATTCTTTCGCCGATGGACACAAATACTATCCAGTAAGTTAAGGGGAAAATCATGCTGGCTAAAATATGTTTGATAGTAAATGTACCTTTTTTCTCAAATACAAAATAACCGATTAACGCAAGTGCCATAGACAGGAAATGTGTTGAGAAATTCGGGAAGTCTGAAGTTATGGGCAGGGCTTCCGGCGTGGTGGGCACAAGAAGCAAATTGTAAACAAGCCCCGTGATGCTGATGCTAACTATAATGCTAAAGGATATGTAGCTTCTTAGTCTGCCCTCACTGTCGTACAAAACGACCATTAATGCAAAGCCGATTGCGGTAAGCAAGTTGCTTTGTACTGTAAATGACAAAAAGCCCCGGGGCTCAAAATAATCGCCCAAGTTCATTATTAAGAACGCACCCGCTGTAATTACAATCGCACTTATCAACAGGTACGCTTTGTGGATGTTCTGCTTTGTAAGCATTTAAGTTCCTCCTCTGCTGAAAATAAAACGCCGCCCAAGCGACCAAAGCAAGCGAAGGGGAGGCGATTCAAAACGCTGTGCTACTTTTTTAAGGTCTTTGCGAATTGGTAAGTATTGTGGGCATAATTTTTCGCACTTTCCGCATTGATTACAAAGGCGTGCGCTCGTAGGATTTTTAGAGGTTAATGCCGCTGTGCTTGTCATATACTGTTGAAATCCTGTAATCAAACTCTGTGCATAGCTGGAATTGTACGCCGAAAAACAGGCGGGTATATTTATACCTTTAGGGCATGGCAGGCAATAATTACAACCTGTGCAATTGACTTTGTACGATTTTTTGAATATCTCCACGACTTCGGCATATGCGGCAAAATCATTGATTGAAAGCGGCTTGAAATTATCCATCGAGCGCAGGTTGCTTATCATAATCCGATTACTGCTCATCCCGCTTAATACTACCGTTACTTCGCTTTGATTCCATAACCACCTCAACGCCCAATCAGCAGGGGTGCAACCGGGGTCTGCTTTTTTGAATGCTTCAACGGCTTGTTTAGGCAAACCTGTTGCAAGTCGGCCGCCAAGCAATGGTTCCATTATTATAACTGGTATACCTTTTTCTGCCGCCTCTAATAAGCCCGTTTTCCCTGCTTGATAATTTTCGTCATAGTAATTGTACTGTATCATGCAGAAACCCCAATCGTAGGAGTTCAGCACTTTAAGAAAGTCGTCGCAAGTGCTATGATGAGAAAATCCTATATTCTTAATTTTGCCAGACTTTCTTTTATCCGCTATCCATTCGTCAATTCCCATTTTGCGGAGTTTATCCCATCCCTCAAAATCAGATATGCCATGAATGAAATAATAATCAATATAGTCCGTTTGAAGCCTGCGCAGCTGCTCGTTAAAAAACTTGTCAAAATCACTTGCGTTTTTGCAAAGAATATAAGGTAGCTTTGTAGCGATATAAACTTCCTCGCGCTTATTATGCTTCGCCAGAATTTCCCCCAATACAGCTTCGCTGTTGGTATACGCATATGCGGTATCAAAGAAATTTACGCCACCGTCTATGGCAGTTAAAATCATACGCTCGGTTTCTGCTTTGTCACGGGGAAATCGCATACAGCCAAGCCCCAATGCAGACAATTTGTTTCCGCTTGCCTTATCATCACGATATTGCATTATGCCCTCCTACTGCCGATTATTGGCCTGTATGATTTCATCAAGGGAAACTTCGGGGTGTCGCCAACGCTTGTCGCTTTTTTCATTTTTAAGATGAATTGCATTTTTAGGGCATAAATGCAAACAGGCTTGGCAGCCCGCACAATGGTCGTTAAATTGAACCTTGCTTGTTATCTCCACGTTTTTAGCAGGGCAGACTTTCACGCAAACCCCGCATTTATTGCAGTTGCCGTTTATGATAAATTTCTGTGCAGACTTTTCATATTTAAGTAAGCTACTAACCACGGCGGATAGGGCACGATTGGGGAGCGACGCCCTTGCTTGGTTTTTCTTGCGTGAGTGAATATTTTTTGTAATTCTTTCGAGGTTTTCTTCCGTCTTTTTATGTGGGATTTTTGCTATTTCCGCCCCAATTTCAAATATTGGCAAACAATTATCAACCATGAGTATTTGGTCAAGATAGTCAAAGCTGTAACCATTTTTCCGCGCTTGCTTTTGAAGCGAAAGCAATGAAGAACCGCCCGAATTGCCATATGTGCCGATTGCAAATAAATAATCTGCTTCAAATTTTGCTTTATCCAAGAAATCACGCACCATCTTTGGGGCTATCAGCGCGTAAACAGGAAACACAATGCCGATTATATCGTCTTTATAAGGTAGATTGTCCCCGGCAATAACCTGTGGGATAGATATTAAATTCCCCCCGATACGCTTTGCAACCGCAAGCGAATTTCCTGTGCCTGTAAAATAAAATATAGTCATTGTCTTTTCCCTCCAGAAATTTTATCTTCCCATTTTGTGGTGACTTCTTGAAGTTCCATTTCCATTTCCAGCGTATCGCCCAAGGTATTTAGCCCTTGCGACAATTGCTTAATAAAATCAATGCCGATTCTGCCCGCTATCATCTTATTAAGCTCGAAAAACGGCTTTAGCGTATTTTGAATATAGGCCTCGCCCTTTGGGGTGAGTGCGATTTCCTTCTCGCGCTTATCCTCTTTGCCCGCCGTAATCGTGATGTGCTGGTCTGCCTTTAGTTGCTTAATGACGCCGTTTACTGTTTGCTTTGGTATTTCGCATATTTCGGATATTTGCTTTTGCGTAACAGGGCTATGCAGCCCCAGAACATAGGCAACTTGTATAATTCCATATGGAATTTCATGCTTCTGGGCGAACCGGGTATAAAGCCCCCTGATTCTGCTAACCCCTGCGTCCAATGCCCCAATAGCTGCATCTGCTTCATATTCCAATAAAATCACTCCTATTTATAGTACGTCATTTTACTAATTATGATATATGGAAATGCATATGTCAAATTTTTTCCCTTTTTTAGTGCTCACACCATCAGCCGTTTATACATATACTGTGGCACATGAGTCCAATTTTTTGGGGAGGGGCGATACAGATGTGTGGGTACGCAGATGTGGATTGCGGAACGACTGCGAAGCCAAGCGGCGCATTGTAGCGGTCAATCGCTGCACCAGCCGCGTGAAGGCGCAGCTAGAGTGCAGCAATCCACATCTGCGTACCCACACATCTGTATCGCCCCTCCCCAAAAAAAAATTAGACTCACGAGTCCATTGAAACGGGGCTTCTTATGGAATATCTTGGTTTAAAGGAAATTCGGAACGGACTGGTAATATTGGAGGGCGTGGAAAACGCCGCCTATGACGAAATCGTGACGGTGACAACCGAAAACGAGCCGCCGCGAACCGGACGGGTAATACAAATCGACGGGGACGTGGCCGTTGTGTTGGTGTTCGAAGGGACGCGGGGGTTGGCCCGCAGCGGAACGACAACGCGATTCACGGGGCGGCAACTGGAAATGAATCTTTCGGAAGAGGTTCTTGGCCGCGTATTTGACGGCCTGGGCCGCCCCCGCGACGGCTTGGGCAGCGTCTACCCCCGTGTGCGGCGGGTTATTAGCGGTCAGGCCTTAAACCCGGCTAATCGTATCTATCCGCGAAATTACATACACACCGGCATCTCGGCCATAGACGGCCTCATCACGCTAATCCGAGGGCAAAAACTGCCCATATTCTCCGCTGACGGCCTGCCCCACGACGAATTGGCCGCCCAAATAGCCGCTGGCGCGGGGCTGCCTGTTAGCGGTAATAAAGCTGGCGACGGCTTTGCCGTGGTTTTTGCCGCCATGGGGGCGCAGCACGACACGGCCGAATTCTTCCGCCGCACATTTATCGAGCACGGCAGCTTCCAGCGGACGGTAATGTTTCTGAATTTGGCCAACGACCCGCCCACGGAGCGCGTGGCGACGCCGCGTTTCGCGCTGACGGCAGCTGAATATCTGGCCTATGACTTGGGCTATCACGTCCTCGTAATCCTGACGGACATGACGGCCTACGCCGAGGCCCTGCGTGAAATCTCTTCGGCGCGGGGCGAAATTCCGGGGCGCAAAGGATACCCCGGTTATATGTATTCGGACTTGGCGTCGCTGTATGAACGGGCGGGAATCCGAAAAGGCGCAACCGGTTCGGTGACGCAAATTCCCATTCTAACCATGCCCGGCGAGGACATCACCCATCCCATCCCAGACTTGACAGGCTACATCACGGAAGGCCAAATCGTCCTTGACCGCGCCTTGTTTCACAAAAATATCTATCCGCCGATTAATGTTTTGCCCTCCCTGTCGCGCTTGATGAAGGACGGCATAGGTGAGGGCTTCACCACCCCGGAACATCCCGCCATAGCTGCAAAATTATTCGCCGCATACGCCGAGGTCGGCGACGCACGTTCTCTCGCATCGGTCATAGGCGAGGAAGACCTCACCCCCCATGACAAAAAACTCCTGGCCCTCGGCCAACATTTCGAAGAAGAATTCCTCCGCCAGGCCCCTTATGAAAACCGCACTATGGCGCAGACCCTCGCCCTCGCCCAGAAATTACTCGACATGGTTCTATAGCCCCCCTTTCCGACATATATATACACTAACGAAATTATGAGGGAGGGCCATTCTTGAAGACCTATATCGAAGAGAGGGCCGTTGAAGTAGCAAACTTTATCATCAATTCAAACGCAACCGTAAGAGAAACCGCCAAAAAATTCGGAATTAGCAAGAGTACAGTACATATGGAGGTAACATAATTGATGGGTTGTGGTTTGTGATTCGATAACAAAAAAACAGTGCAAGTGACAAGTTGACACCCATTATCTGCACTGTTTGTGAATCATTTTGTTGGTCTACAATGACGGCAATATACTCGGCGACCTTCTGCTGGTTCAAAAGGAACCCTGACTGGTGAGTTGCAATTTGCACAAGCTACAGCATAGAAGCAATTTTTACAAAGTAATGGCCTACCATTTTCCCGTGGTTGAAAAGGCACTTGAAAATCAATGTTGCATCTCGAACATTTTACTGAAAAAAATTTCCGTTGATGTATTACGCGTTCACTTAATACATCAATATGTTTATCTCGACTACCGCTTAAATTTAATATTCTTAGGAGAGAAGGATGAACGACGATTTTCCAATTTTCATCTATAATTAGTCCGTGTTCTCCCTTGTGATTCCATCTTTGAGGGGTTTTGGGGTTAAGTATATTTCCTACTAAACCAATTCTATACATATCTTCGAGAACTTTAGTGGTTTCAACAGCTATTGCGCAATTAGGGCATAAATTTCTTGCCCTAGCTTGAAATTCCTCAGATGAAAAATATTTTTTATATCCTCGCATACACCTTATTATGTTTGCCAAATCTTCTGGAGAATAAAGTGCAGCCATTTCCTCTTTGATTTCTTCTAATGATAACCTAGAGTATTCTTGCATCAAAGTGTCAAAGGCACTTTGATTAAACTTTGTAAATGTCTTTGCGTTAGTAGATTGAGAAGCGAGTATCAATCTTATAATGTCCCGGGGTTTATGCCACGAGTTGTCTAATATAAAAACACATACATGTGTTTCATAAACTCGGGAGGAAAACCACCGGCTAATTAAGTTTTCATGAGATGTAAAACTTTTCTGCCTCTTTTCAGCAAGTTCAATCCGTTTCGTTAATATTTTAATAACGGGATGGTGAAATGAATTGGTGTTTGTATGCTCCCAAGAAAGCCTCACATCAAACCCTTGCATCAATTTATGCAATTGCTTGGTTATAATAAATCGACTTATAGATTCAATTATTTCGGGACGAATAGAACAAATCACTTTTGTTCCATCTTGAAATATGTCATTCAAAATTTTTGTGGTGAACAGCAGGTCTCGAATCATTCTTAAATTGCGAAAAAAAGTTGCATCATTGGCACGGTATGCCTCCAACTCATCAATAAAAATATAGTAAGGAACATCTGTTCTCTTTAACGTTCGAACAACTTCATCGGCAGATTCGATAATTTTGACGAACTTAGAATATTCGATTGACTTTTGAAAATCAGCCTTTGTTAGGTCAACTAATTCTGCATTCGCAGAGGCTGTCGTTGTATTTAGGGTATGGTTGTGTGTAGCAGATAATGAAAACTTTGCAGGGAGTTTCATCCTGTTATTATCAACTGTCTTATTTATTTTCGACAACTGTTTTTGAAAATCGATATAATTATTATCAAGGACGAAAAGACCTCCATTAAACCTCTCGTTATCGTCAAGTACTTTTTGATAGAATTGCCATCTCCAAATATATGAAAAATCATGGTCTGCATCACTGTTTGAAGTAGCAATATTTTGGTCAATTAAAATTGAGGTCGAAATAGCTCGGGATATGTGTTCTAATTTTTGTCTTTTTACATCTGAAAAATCTCGCTCAAATGAGATGAAGGATGAACAAGACGAATTATCTAATTTTAAGATGTGCTGCGACAAAAAATGTAGTAACGCAGTTTTACCTGTTCCTTTGTCACCCTTAACAAAAAAGGGCGAACCATACTTTGTACTTGCAATTGCATCAATGTCTATACTTGATGGGCTAATATAACTTTCTATAAAGTCATCGTAGCCTATTTCCCTGATTTCATCATTTGCATCGGGTTTTCCAGCATATAAGTCAGAAATTGTCATCATGTAACGGAACCTCCTTTTCTCACATCACACTTCTTAAGGGGATATCGAAACGTGCCCCTTCTATAGAGTATCGTGAAATACGATGCCCCATTGCGCCTTATTCTACCATATATTAGAATCAATTTCCAGCAATCTATGAAATCCCCACGGAAATTTACTTTTTACTTTTTTTCTTCATGCGTCCTACACATTAGCAGACACGAAAGTGGCTTAAAGTCAAAAACCGTCGATAGCGGTTTTTTCGCGAGGCATTGGGGGCATCCCCCAACAAGTGAGTAATAGGCTTACCTATTACCCAGCTTGCCAATCTTTTGACGAGACATGCTACCCCCTCAAAACCATATTATTTTCACGCTAAGTAGAGGGGCTTGCTCAACAACAAAAAATCATAACCCTCTCCCCACCACCATATATTGGTAGTGGACAAGCAACAAGCAAAGAGTGGGGGGATTTATTGGTGAACCAGACACGAACAAAACTAATCTTCCGCTTCCACAATCCCAGCACCGATGATGAAACCCTCAAATTACTGACAAGAATCTTCACCGAAACTAGCCGAGCGCGGTTTGAAAAAATATTGCGAGAATCCGTAGTTATAAATTCACTTGCAACGCCAATAATAAAAAAAGAGCCTTTCTAAATGAAGGCTCTTCGCAATTTTACGCCTGATAAAGCACCTCACCCGTGTTTCGGATATGTTCTAAAAACCCGCAACGGGTCATTGTTTCATCAAGCAGATGCGTCTCAATATCATAACTAAGCCCACGACGCAGTTTTAACAAATGTGTCCATGTGTCCAGAAACTCTCCAGGTGCAATATCAAATATCACAGCTATATCAATATCACTGTCATCGTGAACGTTACCGTGTACATATGAACCAAACAAGATTACTTGTTTGGGGTTATATTCTGCTCTTATTCTGCTTGTGTAGGATTCTGCGATTTGCCTAACAATTGTTTTGTCCAGCATACATATTCCTCCGTTCTCGTTAAAAGACTCTTGCAATAATCCGGTGATAATTTTGATGCCATTTTTTGCTTGTATGACGGATACCGCGCTTCTATATTATATGGGGTCAGCTCTTCCAAAAAGTCCTTCTGCTCGTCAGAAAGTTCACTTTCTATGCCGGCCTGCTCTGCTAACTTTGCAAGGTCGTGAATGCGCTTAGGCTCTTCGGAAGTTTTGTCAGCGATGACAGACTTCAAGGATTTTTCAACAATGAGGTGGCAAATAAAACTCATCCACAACCAGTCTTTGGATTTAAGCAAATTCCTTGCGACAGGAATATCATCATCGCATAGTTCCAACCAATATTCTGATTTATTAAACATTTTGCACCTCCGTTCCATGTATATATTATACATGGCTATAGCGTTTCAGTATAGCATTGAAATTATTTTATTTACGCGCTACAATTTAGATGTATTGCTAAGAAAATATTTTATACGAAATTTACGGAGGCACAATATGAATATCGTGGGATATTGCCGAGTGTCAACAGATACAACCGACCAGTTGAACAGTTTGGAAGCGCAAAAGCAATTTTTTGACGAATACGCGCAAAAAAACGGACATGCACTTGTGAAAATTTATGCTGACGAGGGCATATCAGGTACGAAAACGAAAAATCGTAAAGAATTTCTACGCCTTATGAAAGATGCTAACACAGGCATCTTTGATATGGTAGTGGTAAAGGATATATCACGTTTTGCACGGAATACGGTGGACTTACTTAACAACACACGACAGTTGAAAGCATTGAACATCGAAACGCTTTTTCTCACAGCTAATATGACTGTGCTGGGCAACAGCGAATTTGTGTTGACGATTTTCGGGGCGTTGGCGCAAGAGGAAAGTGCCAATACCAGCAAGCGGGTGAAGTTTGGCAAACAGCGCAACGCAGAGAAAGGGCGCGTACCAAATCTCGTTTTTGGATATGACAAGACAAAAGGCGATTTTTTCAACCTCACTATTAATAAGAACGAAGCTATCGTGGTACAACGCATCTTCACTATGTATGTAAACGAGGGTTATGGTGCGGCAAAAATTTCGCAGGTGTTAAACAGCGAAGGTATTCGCACGAAGCGAGGCGCGGCATGGTCGCAAAATGCCATAGCGCGAATACTTAAAAACGAATTATACATCGGTAAAGTCATTAACGGCAAAGAGGAAATTACAGACTTCTTAACGGGTGTGCGGCGCGATAAAGATGAATCCGAGTGGAAAATTGTAGACCGTCCCGACTTAGCCATTATTTCGCTGGAGTTACATGCACAAGCGCAAGAAACGCTCTTCGGGAGGCACACGGCTTTTAAAATCACAGGTGAACGGCACAACAACAAACACCTGTTCAGCACGTTAATAAAATGTGCTGATTGTGGGTATTCCTTTCGCCGAATAGTGATGAAGTATAAAAACACCTACACCCGCTGGGTGTGCAGCGGGCGCAATGCAAAAGGAACAGGCAGTTGCGGCAATCGGACAAGCATAGACGAGGGCGAGTTGATTGAGGTCTTGCGCAAATATTTCACCAACATATTACTGCGCAAGCCTTCCATTATAAAACATATTGTGAAGGAGTTTACCGGAATTTATAAAGCACAAGATACAAACGAACAACGTGCCGACGAATTGCAAGCCAAACTTGCGAAAATCCGTCATAAACGTGAAAGTCACATGGATATGTATTCTGATGGCGTAATAACCCGTGATGAAATGCGTGAAAAAATGAACACCGCAAACGCCGCTATTGAAAAACTGGAAAACGAACTCAAGCTTATTTCTTACAACCTCTCCAAAAGCGGCCAGCTTGAAAATATACTTTCAAAGACGTTCACCACCGTGGAGGATATTGTTTCGTTGGAAACTATGACTAATGCTCAACTCAAACAAGTTATCCAAAAAATTATGATAGCACCGGGGCGGGAAAAAGATGGCGAGGAAGCTGAATCAACTGTTGACATCTACCTTCGTTTATTCGGTGACATTGGGCTTGACGAAACCTTTCTTGTTTCTCCTGTCCATACATAAGGACGTAACCGAACGTTTAGTAAAAATCAACCCCAACTTAGCCGGTGAGGCACGTCGGGTGCTTGAGGTAAATAAGTCTGAACGTCATATTCGCGGCGGCATGGCCACAAAGGAAAAATATTTGCATCAGCATACCCATATTAAGAAATTGTAGTTATAAAGCAAAAAAACCGCGTTCACATAATGCCATTGAACTAATGACGTTATGTGAACGCGGTTTTTTGATAATAAAGTTCTTGGATGGGGGGCTTTAGGGTGAGTTTCCACTAATTCCGTGTCCGGCGCGAATCGAACGCGCGGCCTTTCGCTCCGGAGGCGAACGCTCTATCCCCTGAGCTACGGACACACCTGTTCGATTGTCTCACAAGTCCTCTTGCCCGTCAAGAGAGTCGCCTGCAAATCACGCGGAAATCAATTTTCACACTTTTACAGTCCCTTCGAAAACCCGTACGCAATCCCCTGTCATGTATACGGTTTCGTCGGTGTACTTGATGATTAAGCCTCCGCCCCTAAGCCCTACGTGAATATCTGCGTCCTTGTCGCAGTAGCCCATTAGCACCGCAGCTACCGCCGCCGCGCACGCGCCTGTTCCGTTGGCCATAGTCTCTCCAACCCCGCGGTCCCATACCCGCATTTTAAGATTATTGCGGCTAAGAATCTGCGCTACTTCCACGTTAATACGCTCAGGAAAAACTGGTGCGCACTCAAACAGCGGCCCGATGGTGCTTAGGTCGAAATGGTCGATATCGTGATGGAAAATGACTGCGTGGGGATTGCCCACGTTTACGCAGGTGATTTCATAGGGATGGCTGGTGATATTCACCGGCCGGCCGACGATGGCCTCCCCTGGCAAATTCACGGGGATTTCCTCCGGCCTGAGCCAAACCTGCCCCATATCCACCCGCACGGCGGTAACTTCGCCCTTTTCGATAATTAAATCCAGCCGCTTGTCGCCGCTAGGGGTTTCTATAATCATACCTGGCTTTTTGACGCGCCCGCTTTCATATAAATACTTCCCCACGCAACGGATAGAATTGCCGTCCATGCCACTCTCGCTGCCGTCCGGGTTGAATATCCGCATTTTCGCGTCTGCTCTCCCCGACGGCTGAATCAGCACAATTCCGTCGCCGCCGATGCCCGTGTTTCTGTCCGTCAGTCGCCCTACAACCGACTCCGGCGACGGCATCTCCGACTCGAAGCAGTCGAAATAAATATAGTCGTTCCCGCACCCGTGCATCTTCACAAACGAAAAAGTGCCAAGCTCCGCAGATTCTTGACACTGTAGTCTATTAAACATACTTTCCCCTTCTTTCCGCGCTTGCCATAATTGGAAGTTACTATAAATTGGAAGTGGAGTCAACTGTTTTTGGCGTCTTTGCAGTTTTTTTATTCGGAAATGCATCAGGGATATCGGTAATCAACGCTTATGGTGGAGTAATTCCGCCCGGTGCGCGTCCACGGGAAATAAACAATCGTTCGTCGGCGGACAAATTTCCGTAAGCGCGGTGAACTCCGTCGGGGCTTACGCTGATATCCAGCAAAACGCGGCTTTCGTAAAAAACCCACTCCGCGCCTTGGGTCTGGGTTCTGGCGTTGCGGGCTTCTATGTAGCCTGCGTTGGCCAAATTTGTAAGCCTTTCGGCCATTGTGGTGCCGCCCACGGCCTGTCCTCGCTCCACACGGTACAGCTCCATGGCGTTTTGAATAACCCGTGCCGATTGTATATCGCCGCGAAGCCGCGCTCTGTCGGTTGTAGTGAGAAATGTCGGAATCAAAATCGCGGCGATAATAGCTAAAATTGCAAGCACAATGGTAAGCTCGATTAGAGTAAATCCTTTCTTGTACATATCCTCCTCCTTACAATACAGTTGCCAATTCAAATGTAGGCAAAACCACCGCCAGCATTACTGCGGCCAGAATAACCCCCATGACCAGAGTGACAAGGGGCTCGATGAGCTTATTCATGCGACGGATATTATGCCTGTAAGCTGCTTCGAAGTAATAGTGGCATTTTTGAATGGTCTGAGGGAGGCTTCCCGTTTCCTCGCCGACGCGGGCCAGGCCGATTAGCAGCGGGTCGATGTATTTCATTTGCCCCAAGGCCTCCCAGAAAGCTATTCCCGCGTCTACATTCGCGGAAAGATTTTGCAAATCCTCCCTAACCCGGGAATTTTCCGTTATCTCCCGGCATAGGGGGATGGCCCGGGAAACGCTCAGTCCCGAGGAAAGCAGAAGGGACATGGCCTGAACCAGGCGAAAGTTAATATTTTGGCGCAGTAAAGGGATTCTGAGCTTTATCCGCGAGGAAAAAGCTTTGCCCCTACTGCTTCGCAGAAACAAAAGCATAATAATAAGGCCGCCGGAAATCCCCGCAAGCACCACAAGCCAGTTCTCCCCAAGAAAATCCGAGATGCCGATAAGCATGGCGGTTAAGGCCGGAAGGGGCACACCCGAGGCGGCGAACATATCGGAATAACCCGGAATAACCAAAGTTACGGCCAGCACAATAACCCCAAGCATCATCAAAGAGACGGCTGCGGGGTACATCATTGCGGCGGTCAGCTCGTCCTTAAGAGTTGCCTGCTGCTCGTAGAAGTCGGCCAGCTGCTCACAAACCTTGGGCAACTGAGCGGTTTTTTCGCCTATGTCAACGTATCCGCACATAAAGGCCGGAAAAACCTTCGCGACTTTTATAGCTTTAGAAAACTTTTCGCCCTGCATTACCATTTTATGTACGTCCGAAACCACCGATTTCAGTGCGCGCCCCGGCATCTGCGCATACAAAATCGGCATAGCTGCCTTAATGGGCAGGCCGGCATTTAACAAAAAGGCCGCTTTCCGGCAAAAGACGGCCAAGTCCTTCAAGGACAGCGGCCGGCTGGGGCGTCTTCCGAAGGATAACAAATCAGCGACATCCATATGCCAAATAGACTCGCGTTTGAGATTTCCGCTTACAGGTCCGGGATTTATGGGCATGGTTATCGGGTTCCGTATCTGTAGTATTTTTCCGGAAGTTATTGTATTATCTGGGTAATGCTTCGTACAGATACAGGCAGTGTAGCATGTAGATTCGTATAGTATAGCGAATGGAGAACACCATGCGATATTTTCAAATTTTCGTCGGATTTTTTCGCGCGGGGATGCTCTGCTTTGGCGGGGGGCCCGCGTCGATTCCTTTTGTTCACCGGGAAGCGGTGGTTCGCTACAAATGGATGGACGATGAGGAATTCTCAGAGGCCGTGGTTATAGGAAACACCTTGCCCGGCCCAATCAATACAAAGCTGGCCGGATACATCGGCTTTCGTGTGGGCGGCTTTTGGGGGATGCTGTCCGCGATTTTGGCTGCGGTTTTGCCCACCGCCGTTCTCATGGTTGTTCTCATGACCACCCTTGCCCATTTCTCTGAATATCCTTGGGCGCGTGGCATGACCCGGGCCATGTTTCCCGTAGTCGGAGTCATGCTTGCTGTTATGGGATGGCAGTTTCTGGCCCTTGCCGCAAAGGGGCTTAAATGGCCGGTCGCCATCGCTCATGTAATCGTTGTGGGCGCGATGGTGTGGTTTTTGCCCCTACACCCCGCCATAATTTTAGCGGGGCTGTTTGCATGGGCTTTTTTGGGGCATAAAATCACCGCGCTTTTTAAGAGAGGCAATGTATGATTTATCTGCAAATTTTCTGGGTATTCTTCGTTGCCAATATTTTTGGATACGGCGGGGGGCCCGCGATTATTCCGCTGATTCAGCGTGAGGTAGTCGTGAGCTTCGGATGGTTTTCCGATGCGCACTTTAACGAAATTTTGGCCATGGGTAATGCCCTTCCCGGGCCTATCGCGCCAAAAATCGCGTCATATATCGGGTTTAATCAGGCGGGCGTTCTTGGTGCGTTTATTGGAGTGTTCGCCACGGTCGCGCCGTCGCTGGTGCTGATGATTTCCCTGATGGGCGTTCTCAAACGTCACAAGGATTCCCCGCAGGTGCAGAGGCTTTCCAAGTACGTGCGCCCCACGATTGCTGTTTTGATGTTCATTATTACCTTGCAGAATTTTCTTTGGAGCTGGGACAATATAGGAGTGGTTCACTTGGTTGTCCTTACCGTAGCCAGCCTCTTATGCATCGGAAGGTTTAAATTTCACCCTGTTTTCGTAGTAATAGGCGCGCTGGCTTATGGCGCGGTGTTTTTGGCGTATTGACCATGGGTATGAAAATAAAAAGTGTGCCCGAAGAATACCGCACCCAATACCGCAGGGACGTAATGTTTGACGGCTACAAATGGGACTTGCAGGCAGGGGAACAAAGCACAATAAGCCCCTATGTTTTATTATTTGAGCCTGATGAAATGACGCCGTTAATTGAAAACGCTATCGCGCTGTACAACGAAACAATAGCTATGGAGCAAGAGCTGCAAAAAAATCCCCAGCTCGTTCTTGAAATGGGGATTTCACAGGAAATGACCGGCGCGTTATGCAATTGTAATCCACAAGCCCATGTGCGGTTCATGAGGTTTGACTTTCACCCGACAACAGACGGCTGGAGGATTTCGGAAGTAAACAGCGATGTCCCGGCGGGATACCCGGAAGCGTCCGTTTTGCCGAAATTGGCGCGGGTTTACTTCCCCGGTTATAGTATGTGCGGTTGTTTTGGTGAAGTTTTCGCAAAAAGAGCCTCGCTGATTTTTCCAAAAGGCTCTACAATTGCTTATTTGCATGACACCCATACTGTGGAAGATTATCAAATTATGCGCTACTTGGGCGATTTGCTGGAAACTCACGGATACAAGTCTATATATGTGTCGCCAGAGCATATAAAATGGAAAGACAACAAGGCAATTGGCCTAGGCGGGATAGTCAGATACTTTCCTGTAGAGTGGCTGGAATTTGCCAAGGGTGTTGATTGGCGCGGCTTTGTAAATGCCAAAACGCCGTCGTGTAATCACCCCATCGCGCTTTTGACGCAATCTAAGCGGCTGCCGCTGGTGTGGGACAAATTGAACGCGGACACTACAACATGGAAGAAGCTGCTTCCCGAAACAAAATGCCCAAGCACCTTATCCGGCCGCACAGGCTGGATTCTAAAGCCGGCATTCGGCAGGGTTGGTCAAGGCATTAACATTCCGGGAACAGTCTCCGAGCAAGAAGAGCACGAAATCTGCAAAGCTGCGAATGAAAACCCGGCTCAATGGGTTGCGCAAAAAATGTTTGACAGTATGCCAATAGATAAGCTACACATAAATGTAGGCATGTTTGTAATAGACGGTGAATTTGGCGGGTGTTACGCAAGAATAAGCCGCACGCCAAAAATTGATGAAGACGCAAGCGAGATTCCTATTTTGGTAAGGGGATTTTAACATGACTGCTGCACTTGCCGTGAAAGGAAGGGGTATGTAATGAACGGACGGGATTTATTTGAAATATGGGCACCAATTGGACAGGAACGCTGGACAAAGTTTGCAAAGCCGGCATTGTTTACGAATATAAAAGAGTATGAGCCGGCATCTTCCGGCGGAATTTTTAAAACCCCCGGCATTCCGATGGAGATTGCTTTGCTAAGCAATAAAACCTCCGCAATTATTGTGGATTTGCCGGGGGTGTCCGGCGTGGAATCCGGGCTTGCGCTGGCAGAAAAGGGCTTTCGGCCTGTGCCGCTGTACAATGTAGTACACGAAGAAAAAACCGGATTCCTAAGCCCAGTTATTGACAACACTCCAATTGTTAATGCACTAAAATCATGCGCCGGGGATTTGCAACAAATAAACATTGACAGCTCTGCCCCACCCGCGTTTTTATTGGATTATGACCGCAACAAGGACATTGCAGACAGTCTACACATGTATGACAATCGTTGGAGCCTGGACTTTGAAGACATGCCCGACGCACAATACATGAAGCAAGCGGGAATAAACCGTGTAATAGTTTGGACAACGGGGGAAATCCGAAAAGATTTACTACCAATAATTGAAAGCTATCAGGACATGGGAATTGAAGTAGTGACCTATGGCGCGGTAGAATCAAGCCCGATATTGCAAGAAGATATCCACAAATTTGAAAACGCCCGAGTTGGTTTGCTGCTTATTTCCGGCTTGGCTATTCTCAATTTATTTTTCATGTTTTTTATACAGGCGGCCCCGCTATTTTGGACGGCCCCAAGCATTATGTGGCTGACTTACCTTTGGGTGCCGGAAATTGTTGGCGACGCCTTTGCAGTTGCCTTGACCGGCGCGTATGTAGCCTTGTATTTCTTGACGCTAAGGCGGCGTAATTTAATACTGGCCGCGCTGATATTCTTTGGCTTTGACGCAGCGGTATTTTATGTCTATGTGATGTACTATGGCTTAGGGGCATGGATTGGCGGCTTGGGTTTGATTCTGCTTGCTGTGCCTGTAGTTTTTCTTGTTTTGCTAATACGTGGTGCTATGGCCCAGAGAAATTTTAACGACGCAAGCGACGAGGCCTACTTCCTGTCGCTGGATAAGCTTGACGACATGTACTATGGCGTAGGCCGCATAAGCCGCCGCAGGCATTTCAGGGGATTTCGTGGCTACGGCGGATATGGCGGAAGCGGCCGGGGCGGTTATCGCGGCGGTGGATACCGGGGTGGTTATCGTGGGGGTTACGGCGGTGGATTTGGAGGGTGAAACCCTCTAGTTCATCACCTTTTTGAAATGCAAATACGCAATTACGGCCACGACCATCATTATGGAGGCGGAGCCGAAAATAACAAGCCAGGGCGACGCGGCAAATTGCTGAAAAAGCCTGCCCAGAACCGGATAACCCAATGACTGCCCGATATAAGGAACCACCATTAAAACAGCCAAAACCTTTCCAATAAGCCCGGTTGGGGTTTCCCCTTGGATATAAGTCATCAGCGCGACGCTGATTATTTTTACACAAAACATAAATATAGTGCCCGATGCGATTATAACGATGTATGCCAATAAATCGGGGGTGTCAACTAGGAAAACCAAACCTATCGGAGCCGAACAGATGATACCTGCGATAACAAACAGAAAGCCCCTGGGTATGGTCAGCCTTGTGCCCAGCGTGCCCGCAACAATTCCACCTATTACTCCGCCGAACATCATAATGGCCAAGGCGATTCCAACATGGGTCAGGCTCATATTAAGATGCACGTTAATTAAAACCGGCAGCCCTATCATAAACATAGAGCCAAATATTAATTCCATTAGAAATACCGGAAGTATACATTTCAATATTATGGGCTTTTCCTTCATTATAAATCGGAGTGCCTCAGACAAATCGCCTTTTACAATTTGTGCAACACTTCCTGTTGTTTCTTGCTTTGTATAAGGTACGCGAATAAACAAATCCGCGACAGCGGTAATAACAAAGCACACGGCGCAGCCCACCAAAATCGGGAACAGCCCGAATCTGTCATAGAGAATACCCGCGATTGCCATGCCGCCCGTCATGGAAAGCATATTTACCACCATGATAATCGCGTTGCCGGCAGTCAATTTTTCAGCGGGAACAAGAAGCGCGATGCTTGCTGCCGTGGTGGCCATATAGATGGCCTGAATAGCGTTAAAAGCCAGAAGCTTTACAATTACGACGGGCACAACCTCCGCAAACAAGCCGCTTACCAGCATATACAGCACAATAACCGCCGTTATAGAGACATCGAGCCAAAACATAAGCCGGTGTTTTTTAAATCTGTCCGCCATAACGCCGCCCAGCGGAGTCATAATAATCAATGAAATAACCGGCAGCCCCATAGCCATCCCAAATAAAAACTCCGAGCCGCTAATGCTTAAAATATGAAATGGCAGAACCGCGGTTACCACCATATTGGCAAACAAGGACATTATCTGCCCGATTACCAACAACGTGAAATTCTTGTTCATCAATTTTTTTTGTTCCAATTTAATCATCTCCTTTACAATTGCAAGCATAATGTCTATGCTAAGGATAGAGTCAAGAGGAAATTTTCAGGGGAGCACGTGAGTCTAATTTGGAGTGTGCGGCGGTTGGGTGTGGCACTCAGATGCGGTTGCTTCACTCTAGCTACGCCTTCACGCGGTTGGTACATCGGTGAAAATCGGCATTCGCCTAACGGCTGACGCCGTTGCGAACGCTCGTTTTTCTGACCGCTGTAATGCACCGCTTGGCTTCGCAGTCATTCCGCAATCCACATCTGAGTGCCAC
>Ga0209755_10000639_pt1 | contig 62016 bp, 56 predicted proteins | sample TergutCo191P1_FD_187301 | JGI IMG/M metagenome (GOLD analysis project Ga0209755, IMG submission 187301) | Cornitermes sp. P1 segment gut microbial communities from Petit-Saut dam, French Guiana - Co191P1 (SPAdes) (version 2) | ecosystem: Host-associated > Arthropoda: Insects > Digestive system...
GAAGAACAACCGCTCCTTTTTCCGCGCTTACAGCTTCCGCCAATCGCTGCCCTTCCCTCGCAGGATCGCGCGGAGAGTGGATATGCATACCGTTGATTAAAAGCACAGGATCGCCTGTAGGAGCGTTGTCAATTTTTAAATCTTCCGGGAAAAAGTCATCATCATCTTTAGCGCTTATTACTTCAAAGAGACCGGGATATTGAGTTAACAGGATATTTTTATTTTTTTCGAAAAATGACATTAATCTTTTTCTCCTTAATTTTTTAAACATCCAATTGGAATAATGTAAATTCCATTCTTTCGGCGATATGCCATCTCGCCGCCTGTGATGATAATCAATTTATCCGGTTCTCGGATTTTTATACTTTCAGTCTCGTTATATTTACGAATTAAATTCTGTATAGTCAGTAAATGTTCCGCTCCTTCTTCAATTTCCCTGCTGCCTAATTTAAATTCAATAAGAGCATATCTGCCGTCGCCTAAGCGAAGCACACAGTCAGCTTCCAATCCATGCCTGTCGTGATAATAAGAAACATTACCGCCAAGAGACGCAGAGTATATTTTTAAATCCCGTATACACAAGGTTTCAAATATAAAACCAAATGTATTAAAATCCTGCATAAGAATTTCAGGCGTAATTTTTAACGCCGCAGCCGCAATAGACGGATCGATAAATTCCCGTTTATTCGAAGCTCTGATCGCTGAAGCAGACCGGATTGCCGGAGACCATGCCGGCACTTCATCAATAACGAAAAGCCTGTTCAGCGCGTTAAGATAGGAGTAAAGCGTATTCTCGCTGATAGGACCAAAGTTACCGGTTATATCTTTTATAATTGTTTTATTACCTGTCAGCATAGAGACATTTCTTGCGTATGATTGTAAAACCGCTCTCATCCTTTTAGGATCGCGGTTAACGCCGTCTACTGTCGAAGCGTCACTCTCGCAAATATTATCAAGATATGAAAAGGCGGTGAACAACGCGGCTTTATCAGTTTTCTTGTTTAAACTGGCAGGCCAGCCGCCTCTGCAGGAAGCAAAAATTAACTGCTCTACAGATAAATTTGATTTTACTCCGTCAACATTATACCTCTTGGCGTTAAATAATTTTTCTAAAGAAACCGCTCCGTTTGATTCTTTTGATTCATAAAGGCTCATCGGGTACATTTTCAGCCTTGCGATTCTTCCTGTTCCTGAATGCATTATTTTTGAATCGTCTACAGAAGTAGAACCTGTAAGAATGAACAGACCGTCCTCGCGTCTTTTATCTACTTCTGTTCGAACACTATCCCACAAAACAGGAGCAATCTGCCATTCGTCAATAAGTCTTGGATTTTCACCTTTTAATAATAAAGACGGCTTGGTTTCCGCAGCCGTTAAATACCCTTGAATCTTGTCTGGATCCTGCATATTTATAACGCTTTTTGCCTGCATTTCGGCGGTAGTTGTTTTTCCGCACCATTTAGGCCCTGAAATCAAAACCGCCCCAATGCATTTAAGCGTTTCTTTAAGGATTTTATCCGCAATTCTGGGTAAATAATCCATATATTTATCTTACTTTTATTGAGGTATTTTGTCAAGTTTTATTGATGTTTTTTGCTCTATTTTATTGATGTTTTTTGCTGTATTTTGTTGAGGTATTTTGCTCCCCCTACTCCAACTCTAAAATAATCTTCATCCCGCGTGTAACAGGTTCACCAGGCGCGGGGCTTTGGCGGCGTACCCAGCCGTCGCCGCGGATTTCTACGTTTAAATCGTCGCGTAGCAACAGGGGAAGAAGCACCCTCTTGGCTATGCCTGTAAAATCGGGGATGTATGTTTCAACGGCGGGAAGGCGTCCTGCGGGAATATTTACAGAAGGCGGATGGCTAATCTGCGGATTGCGTCCGCGCGGGATGCCAAGATAATCGATTAACGCTTCGGCGGCTTCACGGATCGCGGGAGCCGCGATTCTGCTTCCAAAAATAATGCCTTTTGGTTTCATTACGGCAAGGTAAAGAATTAATGTCGGATTTTCGGCTGGAAGGAGCGCGACGCAGCTTGCGATAAAATCTGTTTCTGAATATCTTCTTGTGGCAGGATCGATAATCTGCGATGTACCGGTTTTTACTCCGATTGACAAATCCTGCACGCCTGCGCGCCAGCCCATTGCGCCTGTTGAAGCTGTATCCGCCATGTAAGATCGCAGCGCTCTTGCGGTTTCCGCTTTGATAACGCGGCGGCTTACACCGCCTTCCCATTCTGTAACCGCTCCGTCGGCAGACACAATTTTGGAAACTATTTTAGGCGGTACCAGAATGCCGTCGTTCGCAATGGCGGTAGTTGCCTGCAGTATCTGATAGGCGGAAACCGCGATTTCCTGCCCGAACGCTATTGTCGGTTTTGAACGCTCAGACCAGTTTTCGTTTCGCACAAGATAGCCGGCTGTCTCTCCGGGACTTCCGGCGCCTGTCCGCGAGCCAAAACCAAAACTGCTTAAAAACTGATAAAAATCACCTGAACTGATATTATCCGAAGCATAAGCGGCGCCGGCGTTACACGAATAAATAATTATTTCCCTTGCTGTTACCCTGCCATGATTACCCAAACAGTTAATCGCGCTTCCTCTGCTTGGCGTATAAACCCCATTGCACCTGAAAGCAGTGCTGCCGGAAATCGCGCCGGAATCCAGAAGTGCTGCCATAGAAAAAACTTTAAAAGTGGAACCCGGTTCAAACGCAAGAATATTCGGACGGTTCATGCGCCTGTTCTGATCAGAAGCGCGTATGTTATTCGGATCAAAATCCGGCAAAGACGCGGAACCGAGTATCTCGCCTGTGCGCGGATCCATCGCCGTGAAAATTACGGACTCTGCCTGCGTCTCCTCCATCGTCTTTGCGGCAATCTGCTGTAAAATATGCTGAACATAAGTATCAATGGTTAAAACAACCTGAGATCCTTTTCCGTTATTGTCAACTCCGTCAAGAACATTGTTAAACGCAAATTCAATTCCTTCAAGCCCGCGGTTTCGATCCCCTACAAAACCGATAATCTGGCTTGCGATATTTTTCTCGGGGTACACTCTTCCAACGATTGGCTGCACCATCACGCCTTTAATTTTTTTTTCGTTTAACAGAGTGATAAGACGCCTTGCGGCGCCGTCATCGAGCTGTCTTCGCAGATAAAGAAAATTTGATTCAGAAGAGTTTATCCTTTGGCGGATTTCGGCAGGCTGCATTTCAATAATCGTGGAAATTTCATTAGATAAAAAATCGATATCGGTAATCGAAGGCCGCCAGACGCTGACATCGGCGAACCTGATTTGAATCGCAAGAAAGCGCCCGTTTCTGTCCAGTATCGGTCCGCGATCCGGAAGGGTTACGCTTGGGCGCGCGGAAGACGGCAATTCGCCTTTTAACATCAATAAGGCGTAATGAACAAGCAGGTATACGAGGAAAGCCCCCAGAAACACAAAGACTGCAATGTAACGCCGTTTTAGGTTCATCTAATACCCCAATACCTTTCCAATAACATTATCTGCGTTTACAGGACCGTAAGAACGCGAATCGTATGATGCAACACTGTTATCTCCCTCGGCGTAAAAATTGCCGTCTTCACCGGCGGTAATGCAGCGTTTAACCGCCAATTCCCCGGAAGGAGTATAAAAAATAACAACTTCACCCTCTTTTGGCATTCCCCAGCGGATCAGGTATTTGTTCAATACCGGAACCTGCAGCCCGTATCTGGCTCTGTTAACTACAAGGACTGTTCCGTCATGTATAACGGGTTCCATGGAATGTCCCTGTGCGATGATAAAATCAAAGCAAAAAAGTTTCAAAGTAAGGGCTATAGCCAATGCTAAAAATACAGATTTCATTCCTTTCTTTATATAATCCTAATCACCTTTTTTGTCGATATACCCAGTATGGCATCATTAATAGATAAACAGCGTGTTTCCAGGAGACGAAGGGTATCCTCGTCAAGGCATAGTAATAAATCGGCAGGTTTTAACACCGGATTTATGAGCCAGTTTGATCAGAAGCCCGCTCAAACAAAGAAAAAAGGCGATTCCCCCGTACTGCGCCAGAAGGTTAAAATCAACAGGGTAAAAACGCTAAAAACACCGGTTTCGCGCAAAACTAAAAAAACCACCGGTATCAAATTTTCAATTAAGTCACTTACAACCCTCGCTGTGGCGGCTGGAACTGTAGTAGTGGCACTGGCAGCCTTAAATTGGCAGGATTTTGACATTCAGGCTGCGGATATTTACGCGGCTAAGCCGGCTGTGGACTCAGAAGCCGGACAGCGTACAATTCAATATGCCGCAACCGGTATTTCAGGCATTTTCGCAAGTGTAACAGCCAATAACACCAAAGAAGAGACTACCGCGGCGGCTGTAACGGAAGATAACCCTCATGGCTCGCTTGTCACCTTCGATTGGCAGCAGTACAAGGTTCAAAGGGGTGATTCTGTCTCCGAAATAGCCAAAAAGTTTGATGTTTCGGTCGGTGCGGTAATAGCGTCAAATAATATCAGTAATGCCAGAAGGCTTCAGGAGGGGACGATCTTAAAAATCCCCAATATCGACGGGATTCCCTATCAGGTAAAAAAAGGTGACAGCCTTTCAAAAATTTCCGCGTCTTTTAACGTGCCTTTAGATGTCATTTTAGACGTAAATGACATAAAAAGCGACAATATCAGGATTGGAGAGACCTTTTTCATCCCCGGCGCCAGAATGAACGACATCGATCTGCGGATGAGTCTTGGCGAGTTGTTTACTTATCCCCTGCAAAGCCGTTATATAACAAGCAGGTATGGGATGCGCAAAGACCCAATCAGCGGCGTTTTACAATTCCACGGCGGAGTCGATTTCAGAGCTAATGTGGGTACGCCGATTATGGCGTCTTTAGACGGTGTTATTTCTGTTGTGGGTGAAAATTGGCTGTACGGTAAATACATCATAATGAGCCACAGCAATGGTTATAAAACGATTTACGGGCATTTAAACGCATACTCGGTAAAACAAGGTGACAGGGTTGCCAGAAACCGAAAAATCGGAGAAGTAGGCAATACCGGTTACAGCACAGGACCCCATCTTCATTTTGGCATATATGATAAAAACAACCGTTTAGTGAATCCTATGGATTTATTGAATTGATTATAAAGTGAGGTTTCATGCGTAAATTAATCTTTGTTTTGCTTGCTTTTTTAGCAGTATGCACCTTTATCCGCGCGCTGGATGCCGGTCAAGATGCGGAAAATCTTCACAAAAAAACTGTGGAAATAACCCAATAAAGTATACTACAATTAGAATATGACACTAGGCGAAAAGTCCGCGGCTGTAACTGATGTTTACGAGTTCAGCGAAATTGTAGACAAGGCATGCGAAGGGTTGAAAGACCGGCAAATAAAGTACTCAATCCGGCGTATTCAGGAAATGGAAGAAAAACTCTGCGCTATGGAACTTGAACTTGACGCCTTTATAAACGGGAAAACGGGATGAGAAAACTCTTATTTTTGCTGCTTTCCCTTGCTGTCGTCTTCAACCTTGCCGCTGTTAATTTTAGTAATTTAACCGTCTCAAACGATGACAGACTTTTATTCAGAGCCGATTTTGAAGGACAGCACGCTGTCTATGTTTCATGGCTCAGCGATATGTCGATACAGCAGCTCACAGCCCATCCCGAAAAAATGTACCTTACGGAAAACGGCAGAACCCTTATTATATTAAACAGTTTGGGCGCGTCAAAAATCCCGGTATCAGGCGGGCTTCCCTCTCCGCTTCCTGTTTATCCGTCTTTTTCAGGCGGTAATACGCCGCTTAAAGGAAGGCTGCAGGACTTAGCGGCTTCATCCGACGGACGCTGGATTCTGGTGATGGAGCCTGTAAGCGCAGGTTACGGCAACCTGCTCCTTGTGGATCTTTCCACAGGCGAAAAAAGAATTGTAAGCGAAAAAATTGAGCTTCCCGGCTCCAGTTTTCCGGCAAAGTGGTCTCCCGATTCGCGTCTTTTTGTGTACGCGAAAGACGGCAGGCTTTTTTATTTCCCCATCTTAAGTGATTTGTCGGTTCTGGTAGACGAGCGTTTCAGAATGATAGGCCCGGGCGGAATTGATTCCATCCTGTGGGGACAGCACGGTGATTTTTATTATTTAGCCGGAAATACCTTATATCGCGTAACAAACCCGGAACTTTTTACAAGAACAATCTACGGCGACTTTCTTTCCATTGGAGCTGTCGCGGCTGTTCTTCCGCTCAATTTCGAGCCGGGTTTTGATCATTACTGGATTGCTCCTGATTCAGGCTCAATTCTGGTAAACAAAAGCGGCAAAGGTTTATTTTTCTTTTTGTTAGGTGAAAATCAAAATAGCGCCGCGGTGCTTCCTCATGTTGTAATTCCTCACGGCGCTGTAAACTTTAATGTGCTCTGGCCGCCCGCGGAAACAAGACCCGGCGGTCCAGGCGCCGCGGCAGGGCGGCAGGCGAGAATCGAAGCGCCTACTCAGCTGACCGTTGCGTATTCTCTTAACGGAGAGACAATGGTTCTTCGCTTTGAAGCAAGCAGGAACTCGGTAACAACGCTTGTTAACAGAAGCTTTCCGCTTGCGTCAAACGGCGCGTTATCTCCCGATGGTTCAAAAGCGGTTTTCTGGGGAGAAAACGGACTTGAACTTTGGGATTATAAAAACTGGCGGCTTATCCAGCGGCTTAGCAACAGCCCTGTCTTTTCCTGCGCGTGGATCAACAACAGACAGATAGTCGCCGGAAGCGGAAGGTTTATCGAAGAGATTAATATTTCTACCTCTTCGTATCCGCGCAGAAGAATTTGCCTTTCAGGAGCCGATGAGTTTGGTTTTGAAGACGGAGTAAGAGGCTCTTCGCGTATCGCGGCAAGGATTGGGACTGAATGGTTCACCTGCGACGGCAGAAGTTTTTGGAACGCGGTTCCCGGCATTCAGATAAAACAGGCGATTTTATATTCAGACAGATACCGCGTTTTTCTTGAACCTCAGGTTACAGGGCATTATAAAAACACACTGATGGTGCGCAACATGAATTCAACAGGAACTGTTTCGCTGGTTGCGAATCATACTGTGAACAAATCCTACACTCTCGGAAGACAGACTCCAATCGCTCTTTATTTTGATCTTTACGATGATGATACTGGTTTGTCGCAGGTTTTATCCGCGCTAAACCGGCTTAACATAAAAGCGACATTCTTTTTAAACGGCGAATTTATCCGCCGAAACCCCGCGGCCGCGTCGGCTATCGCAGAAGCCGGTCATGAGACTGCTTCCCTCTTCTACACTCCGATTGATCTTTCAGATTCGCGCTACCGTGTAACCAATGAATTTATAACCCGCGGCCTTGCGCGTAACGAAGATGAATTTCACAAGGCGACAGGCAAAGAGCTTTCCGTTCTCTGGCATCCTCCTTTCTACCGCAGTTCGGCTCAGGTAAACGCAGCCGCGGCGGCTACAGGATATATCACAGTAAACAGAAGCATAGATCCCGGCGACTGGATGTCAAGGGAAGATACATTAAGGCTCAATTTACGCCAGGTTCAACCTTCGGAAATGATTGAACAAATCGTAGAAAAAAGAGCCGCCGGCGCTTTGGTACCAATCCGCCTTGGATTGCTTCCCGGCGGCAGGGATGAATATCTTTTCCAGAGAATAGAAGCGCTGCTCGACGCGCTCATTCGTTCGGGTTATACGATTGTTCCGGTATCAACTGTAATCAGATAACGCTTCGATGATTGATTCCATTCCTGATTTAATTGACAAAACTTTCCCCATTCCGGGGCGTTTTCGCGGCGCGCTTCCTTCTGACATTGCCGAACTTTCACATCTCCTTACAAATAAACGCGGCGACAGATCTCTTTCCTATTTGGCGCGTCCCAATTTTCTTTCCGCTTATCTGCATTATTTTCTGCCGTGGAATCTTTACCGTCTCTGCCTTCTCATGCCTGTTTTAAACCTGCGCTTGAACTCAGGTGATGTAATAACAGACCTGGGCTGCGGTCCTCTTACTTTTACATCGGCTCTTTGGATCTCGCGCCCGGATCTCCGCGCGTCAGAGCTTGAGTTTAATTGCGTGGATCGCTGCGGTCCCGCGCTTGAAGCGGGTAAAAAATTTTTCACTGCGCTCACCGCGTCTGATAATAATTCAGCATGCGCATGGAAAATAAATACAGTCAAGGAAGATGTTGATATACGCCAGCCAAAGGCGCCGCGAAAAAGAAAACAGGCGTCTCTTGTCTGCGCTGTAAATATTTTTAATGAAATATACGATAACCTTTCACACAGCGACACAGAGGGACTGCGGCGAATGTCGGCAAATGCCGCAAAGCTGATGCACAACGAAGCCGCGAAAAACGCGTCTATTTTAACCGTTGAACCCGGCGTACCCCAATCGGGAAAATTTATCTCTTTTCTGCGTGACGCCTTTTTGGAATTGGGTCGCGCTCCCCTCTCGCCGTGCACGCACAACGGCGCATGCTCTTTTACAAGCGGTTATACAAAGACAATAAAGGGACGCAACTGGATCGACACAAAAAAGCGTTGGTGCCATTTTGGTTTTGACACCTCAGGCGCGCCGAAAAAACTGCACGATCTTTCCAGGGCGGCAAAACTTCCAAAGGAGCGGCTTGTCTTAAGCTACCTTTTTACAGGAAACCCAGGTTCACAGTATAAAAAAGATGAAGTGCGTGTTATTTCCGACGCATTTCCTCTTCCCGAAAATCGTTTCGGCAGATATGGATGTTCACAGCAAGGGCTTGTCCTTGTAACAGGCAACAGAAGCCGCATGGATGAAATACCGTCTTTAAGCATAGCAAAAGGGTATTTTGCATCTGAAAGTTCAGGCGAACAGCGGGATAAAAAAAGCGGCGCGCTTATATTAAACGCAGCAATTAAAAACGGAAGAGAACATGAGTGAACAATATTTTTGCAGTATTCATACACATACAGTATTTTGCGACGGCAAAGACAATGTAGAAACCATGTGCCGCGCCGCGTATGAAAAACAATTACATTCCATCGGGTTCAGCGCCCACGCGCCGATTGAGAAGCAAATCGGTTCCCTCAGCGATTGGAATCTGAAAGACGAAAGAGTCGTTGAATATGTTTCTGAAGTTTTAGCGGCAAAAGAACGCTGGAAAGATAAAATAAAAGTTTTTCTTGGCTACGAGGTTGATTATATCAAAGGCAGGCGCTCGCCGCTTGACAGCGATATAACCGCATTAAATCTTGATTATATAATCGGCAGCGTTCATTATCTTTTCCCTGCAAACGGCGCTCGTTTTTTTACAGTTGACGGTTCCAAAGAAGAATTTGAAAGAGGTTTAAACGAAGGTTTTAACGGCAACGCCAAAGCGTTAATGCACAGTTATTATGATGCCCAGATAGAAATGATCGAAGAAGGCGGCTTTAACATTTTAGGACACGCGGATCTTTTAAAGAAAAATTGTAATGGTAAAAATTATTGGAAAGATGAAGAAGAATTGAGCAGACAGAGAGAAGTTGCGCGTACTGCGGCAAAATCCGGTATTATAATAGAAGTAAATACAGGCGGAATTAATCGAAAAAAAATACATGATGTTTATCCTTCGTTATCATTTTTACGCATAATTAATGAATATAAAATACCGGTAATAATTACAGCGGACGCTCATCGCGCAGCAGATATTAACGGAAATTATGATATTGCATTAAATACGATTAAATTAGCCGATTTTAAGGAACACTTCATATTATCAGATAAAAATAATAAAGAATTAATTTGGCAAAAGGCAGATATTCAAAAGAATTATTAAAAAGCACTCGACTAACTAATGAATATTTATTATTATTGTAGACAAGGAGTTATCATGGCAAAAACAAAACAATCACCAGGATCATTACTTTTGGAATTTATCGAAAAATACCAGCTTAATTGCAACAGGCTTTCCAAAGAAATCAAATGCAGTCAAACTGCTTTAAGGCTTATCAGCCTTGACAAAAGCAGAATAACTACATCAATAGCAGTGCGTCTCGCGAAATATTTCGGAACAAAACCCGAATTTTGGCTGCTTGCGCAGATGGATTATGATCTTGAAAAAGCCGCAAATAACAAAACATTAGCAAAAGCGCTCAAAGGAATTTCAAAGGCGGGAAAAACGCGGTAGGTTACGAATCGGAATGCGGAATGAGAAATATTTTTCTCGTTCCCAGTCCAGCGTTTTTCAGGCTTCTAACCAATTTTTATCTAAACCGATCAACATTTTTTCTCGCGCATTGTTTCTCTATTACACAGCGGGAACAAAATGGACTGACAGGACGGCATAGTTTCTGTCCGTATAAAACAAGCAAATAATTAATTCTTTTCCAGTATTTACGCGGAAGGATTTCCCTTAAAGTCATTTCTGTTTCTTCAGGATTACTGCTGCTAAGCCAGCCGCACCTGTTTGAAATACGGTGAACATGTATATCCACGCATAAGCCGTCAAGATCAAATGCCTCTGTAAGCACAAGATTCGCTGTTTTTCTTCCAACTCCCGGAAGAGCCAGAAGCTCGTCCATTGATGAAGGCACTTTACCCTTATACTGTTCAAGCAATATACGCGCGATCTTTTTTAATGAAGCCGCCTTATTGCGGTAAAACCCGGCAGGGTAAATCAGTTTGGCGATTTTTTCTTCCTTGATTGCGTCTAACTCAGCGGGATTTTTCGCTTTTTCAAGCAGCCGTTCGGAAGCTACTATGGTCACTTCGTCTTTTGTACGCAGGCTGATTATTGTAGATACTAGCACTGCCCACGGTCTATTGACCGCTTTATCCTGCCTGTAATTTTCAGCCACGGTAGTTACAGAAGGATCTTCGGCACCAAGTTCATCACGCCATTTTTCCAATGCTTTAAAAATTTGATTCCAATTTATATTATTCATGTCTCTAACAAACACTGTGCGAATACTTCGATTGCCTTTCCTTTTCCAACGGGTCCTAATCCCTCAGATGTTTTACCTTTAAGGAAAACGCAGTCTACTGAAACTTCTAACGCGTTTGCAAGCGATTGGCGTATTACATCTCTGTGCGGAAGCACTTTTGGTCTTTCGCAGACAACTATACAGTCAAGGTTGACAAGTTTCCAGCCTGCTTGTTTTACACGTTTATAAACATCGCGCAGAAGAATCATGGAGTCGGCGCCTTTCCATTTAGATGAAGTAGGCGGAAATAATTCTCCGATGTCGCCAAGAGCGCTTGCGCCTAAAATCGCGTCACATACAGCGTGTGCAAGAACATCGCCGTCGGAGTGTCCTTCTTCGCCTTTTGGAAAGGGTATCTCTACGCCGCCAAGAATAAATCTCCGTCCCTTTTCCAATCTATGAAGATCGTATCCAATGCCAATTCTAATCACATTACTTCCTTAAAGCTACGCCGGGAAGCGGGCGGAACGCTTTAAAAGATAAATATTTAAACGGATGAATGTCCAATGCGTTCGGAAACCATCCGTCCAGCTCGCCTGTATCAACAATATTCAGCGCGGGATTATAAAAAATCGGAAGCACCGCTCCCCTGTTCAGCAAAAGTTTTTCCGCTTCGGCGAGAGTTGCAAGACGTGTTTTTCCCTCTTCTATCATTGATCTTTCGATTAACGCTTCATAATCGGCATCATCAAGACGCGAGTCGTTTAGATTTGAATCTCGTCTCCACATCTGCAGGAACGCGTATGGATCAGCAAAATCGCCTATCCATGTTGTTGAACCAACTGTAAACTTGTCTTCTTTCATTGATTGAAAATAACGGTCGTATGGAATAACTTCTACACGCACATTTAATTTAAGCTTATCTTTCCATGCGTTAGCCATCAGCGATCCAACGCGCTCCGCGTCACGCGAAGGCGTTAGGCGAATAACAAGTTCAGGCGTTTTAACTCCGTCTGCGTACCCGGCTTCCTCCATTAATTTTTCCGCTTCTTCATAATTTGTTTCCGATATTCCTTCAACATCGGGATAACCTGCTACAGGGAATATTAATGTCTGTGCGGGAAGGTAATAATTGCTGCGTATTTCTTCCCATGGAAGAACAAGAGCCATTGCGCGGCGCACCCTGTGATCGTTCCACGGCTTTTCGCTGCTTCGGATAAAATAATAATGAGTGGCAAACATTACGTTTACCTGTATCCCCGAACGGTCAGTCAGCGCTTCAATATTTACATCGCCGGAAATCCATCTGGCTTCGCCTGAGTTCCAAAGATGTGACGCCGCATCCGCGGTTTTAGTATATTTAATAATAATTTTATTTAATGCGACTCTCTGGTAATCCCAGTAATGATGAGTTTTCTGCATTTCAAGGCTATCCTCATTCATTGAAACAATTCTGTACGGTCCGTTAGTTACAGGAGGCGTCCATCCCCTTTCTCCTTTCTGCGGACTCCATCTGGATTTGTTTAACATTGAAGGATGAATCGGGCTGAATGAATGATGGCAAAGCATTGCCGGAAAAAATGACGCGGGAGAGCCTAGTTTAATAATAAGCGTTCTTTGATCCGCCGCTTCAATGCCGACATTATCAGGGTTTTTTTCCAAACCGTTTCTGTAATCGCGCGCGCCTTTAATCACATCAAAAAAACTAGAATACGGATATTCGTATTTTGGATCAAGAGTAGAAAGCCATGCGGCTTTAAAATCTTCGGCGCGGACAGGATCGCCGTTAGAAAAACGCGCGTTCCGCCTTATTGTAAAAGTCCATTGCATTTTATCATCGGAAAGCTCCCATTTTTCTGCCAATGCAGGCACCGGCTCCAATGAAAGAGGATGATAGGAAAAAAGCCCTTCGTATATCGCAGTGAATATTTGCGCTTCGCTCGCGAAATAGGATTTACGGAAATCAAGTTCCATTTCATGGCTGGAAAACGCAACAGTAAGCTCATCCATATTTTCATTACTTGGACGCATCTGAGCGATATCGCTTTCTTCAACAGGCGGAGTATCTTTAACCTGCGAACTTTGACAGGAAGTAAATATAAAAACTAATAATAAAAAAGAAATGAAGTTCTTTACATTAATCATATTAATATTATAATAGATATTACATATAAATACAACTCATTATTTTTCCTTCGAAATCACCCTGTAATGCGCTGAAGTCATATCAATACCGCTTTCTTTGAAACCGTTTTGGATGTTTTCATACAACAGAGTATAAATTAACGGGACTTTGCTTACATCTTTCGTGTAACAATTAATCTGATAGCACGCGTAAAAATCGTCAAGTTTTGTTTGAAGCACAAACGGCTTGGGTTTTTTTTGAACATTATCTGTCACTAAAGCTGCGTTGATTAAAATATCGTGAACTGTCTGCCACGGCGTTGAATAACCAAAAGTGACTTCCGCGAAAATTATCAAGCCTTCTTCGTCTTCGTCGGAAGATGTATTGTAATTAATAATATTTGATCCTAGAATTATTAAATTGGGAAATGTTACATATTCATTTTTGTGCGTTTTTAATCTGACCACCATCAGGTTTTTTTCTACAACAAAACCTGTAATATCTTTTATTTTAACACGGTCGCCGATTTTAAACGGACGCATGTACGTCATAACAAGCCCCGCGACAAGATTTCCAATCGCGCTTGTAGAACCAAGCGAAAAAATAACGCCTACAAACACAGATACACCCTGAAAAGCTTTTGAATCAGAACCGGGTAAATACGGATAAATAATCGCAACGGTAAACGCCCAAAGAAGCACCTGTAAAATTTTAAATGTCGGCGCAGCCCACTCAGGATAAAACTGCGGTATTTTTAATTTACCCTTTTCTATCTGGTTAGAAAAATATTTAAGCGCTTTGATTATATAACGCGTAACAATAACAAATATAATTACTTTAATCAGATTCGGAATATACATTATCGCGCCCATAACAATATCTCTTATCGGGTTCAGGATATATCCGAACAGCATCGACGCGAAATTCTTTGTAGCGTTAAAGAAGCTGAAAACAAACGGGATTGTAAGAATAAAAATAACCGCGGTTATTAAATATTTTAAAAATTTTAATAAAACTTCTATAATTTTAATAACCTGATTCGACGTAAGCACTTTATATTTATGAAAATATAACGGTTTAATTTTTTCTTTTCCGACATTACCTTCAAGCCTGTTATTGGCGCGTTTAAATAAAAACCACATAAGCCAAATTATCAGAGCCTGTAAAATAATTATCGCAAAAGCAATCCCAAGCCTGTACAGTAAACTCAGTTTCTCTATGGATTCGCTCCAAATATATTCAAAGTGAACAGTTTGAATCCAGCTTGCGGACGTTACAGCGTCGGTTCCCGTATTTTCAGAGACTCTTTCTGTTACCTGAACATGCGCCGGCGTATCCGTTTCGGCGCCTTCACTCTCCTGTGCCGCGGCAAACGGCAGGGGAAACAATAAAAGAAAAATGAATAATAGATTTCTCATATAATTAATTATACGAGAGATCTATTAATATTGATAGTGATGAATTTTTACAGGAGCGAGAAAGCTACTGTTACCCCGATAAATACGATTGCGACGGTCGCCGCAAGGGTAATTAAAAGATTGAAAGAAGGACCTGTGGTATCTTTTAAAGGATCGCCGACAGTATCGCCGATAACTGCGGATTTATGGCAATCACTGCCTTTGCCGCCGTGTTTTCCGCTTTCGATATATTTTTTTGCATTATCCCACGCGCCGCCCGCTGTCAGCATAAACACAGCCATCGCGAAGCCGGATATAATTAGACCTGTTAAAAAACCGACAACGCCGGCAGGACCAAAAATTAATCCCACAGCAATCGGAGAAATAATCGCAAGCAGTGAAGGCCAGATCATTTCCTTCTGAGCGCCTCTTGTGCAGAGGTCAACGCATCTCTCGTAATCTGGTTTTGCCGTGCCTTCCATTAAGCCGGGAATTTCCTTAAACTGCCTTCTTACTTCTTTTACAACATTCTGCGCCGCGCGGTGCACAGCTCTTACAGTAAGCGCCGCGAACATGAATGTAAGCGCAACGCCGAAGAACAATCCAACCAGAACAACCGGGTTCTTAATTACGTCTAAAAACAATTCGCCGTCTTTTAACATTCTCATTTTAGACGGATCGTTAATCGCGGCGCTTAGGATGGTAGTCTCGGCGACATTTTTATAAGACACCAAAAGAGCAAGAGCCGTAAACGCTGTTGATCCAATCGCAAAACCCTTTCCGGTAGCAGCGGTTGTATTTCCAAGTGAGTCAAGAGCGTCTGTCCTTTGGCGGATTTCTTTGGGCAGTTTTGCCATTTCAGCGATTCCGCCGGCGTTATCTGCAACAGGGCCGAAAGCGTCTGTCGCAAGAGTTATGCCAAGCGTGGCAAGCATACCGACAGCGGCGATACCGATACCGTAAAGACCTCTGTTAAAACTTGACATGCCGTCGTTGATAATGAAGCAGCCTACAACCGAAATCGCGATTGTAAGAACAGGCCATGTCGCCGATTTTAAACCAAGCGACAGTCCGCCGATCATCATCGTGGCAGTGCCTGTCTCGCTTGACTCGGCAAGCTCCCGCGTTGGTTTATAGTGATCGGAAGTGTAATACTCGGTAAAGAAACCAAGAATAATGCCCGAGACAATTCCAATAATGATTGCAAAGAAAATTCCCCATGTGTTCTGCGCCATTACTCCGCCTTCAAGCTTTGCAACAAAAAGAGTAATAGGCAGAGCGGCGGCAGCCGAAAGCCCAGCGGAGAGCCATGTTCCCATGTGCAGCGAACGCAGAAGATTCTGCTGAGTCGCGCTCTCCTTTGTGCGCACAAAAAATGTGCCGATGATGGAAGCAATAATACCGATAACTGCCATCAGGATCGGCAGAAGAAGCCCGGCGGATTCATACCCCGCCGCAAAACCAAGAGCAAAAGTAGCGACAATCGCGTTGCTGTAAGATTCGTAAAGGTCTGCGCCCATACCGGCAACATCGCCGACATTATCACCGACGTTATCTGCAATAACAGCGGGATTTCTTGGATCGTCTTCCGGAATACCGGCTTCGACTTTACCAACAAGATCCGCTCCGACATCCGCCGCTTTGGTAAAAATACCGCCGCCGACACGGGCGAACATCGCCATTGAAGCGACGCCCATTCCGAAGCAAATCATTGTCTGCGCGATTTCCGCAGTTTCTGCATGGAACACATGAACAAGAACCAGATACCATGCTGTGACATCAAGAAGCCCAAGACCGGCAACCGTAAAGCCCATTACAGTCCCGGATGAAAACGCAACGCGAAGCCCTCTGTTAAGCCCCTGCTGTGCCGCGTTTGTGGTGCGCGAATTCGCAAGAGTCGCTATCTTCATACCGATAAAACCGGAAAGGCCGGTAAAAAAACCGCCGATTATAAACGCGAAAGGAACAAAGGGACTGACAAATCCCTTTTCAGCGCCGGCAAAAACCGGAATGAAAGCAAGCGCTCCCAAAATAATAAACATAATACAAAAAAACCATGTAACAGTTGTATATTGGCGTTTTAAATAAGCGCCGGCGCCGGTGCGGATAGCTCCCGCGATTGTCTCCATAGTTTCATTGCCTTTTGGATACTTTATTACTTTAATACCTTGTATTAACGCAAACACGAGCGCCAGGACAGCGCCGACGATACCTAGCCAGAAAAGATTCTCCATCATATTATTTTCTCCTACACAAATGGTGTTTCTTCATTCAATACAAATTTGCAAAAAATGTCAATAACAAGTAAAAGTGACGTCTTTCTATTTGAATGACAGTGTGTTAGTATATAACCATGTACGCAGGATTTTATTCTCTCGGCGCAGCCGAAGAGGTTACAGGCTCCAAGCATGTGCTTGAGATTGACGGGCAGAGTTATCTGATCGATTGCGGCGCTTTTCAGGGCTCCAGAGCCGAAGCAGATCGCAAGAACAGAGAATTCGGCATCGCGGCGGATCGTATCAATAGTGTCATTTTAACGCACGGGCATCTTGATCACTGCGGTCTTTTACCATTGCTTACCCAGCGCGGCTACAACGGAAATATTTACGCCACACCTGCTTCAAGGGATATCGCGAGCCTTATAATGATGGACTCCGCCAACATTCAGGCGCGTGACGCAAAATATTTAAAAAGCCAGGCACAAAAGAAAGGCGAAAAATTTAACTGGACGCCGCTTTTTTCCGAACAGGACGCGATTAAAGCTGTCGGTCAGACGATCGGTGTCTCTTACAACAGACTCATGTATATTGATGACGGCATAAGCCTTGAGTTTTATGACGCCGGACACATTCTTGGCTCTGCAATCGCTTCGATAAAAATAAAAAAAGGCGGCGAGGAATTAAATATTCTTGCCACCGGCGATTTGGGCAGAAAAGGAAAACCGATCATCCGCAATCCCGCAATCCCGGAAACCGCTCCCGATTACATCATCCTTGAAAGCACATACGGCGACCGCCGCCATGACTCAACCGATGAGGCGATAGAAAAACTCGCGACAATGGCAAAACGCACCATCGAAAAAAAGGGGAAAATTTTAATTCCCTCTTTCGCGATTGAACGCACGCAGGAACTTGTTTACTATTTTCACCTCCTTGTTGACGACGGCGTAATTCCCGAAGTACCTATTTTTGTCGATTCGCCGATGGCGACTAACGCAACTACGATTTTTCAGGTGCACCCCGAATGTTACAGCGAGGAAATTAAAGAAGCGTTTATAAAACACCACAAAAATCCGTTTGGTTTTAACAGTCTTCACTTTACGACAAGCGTACAGGAATCAAAAGCGTTAAACGATCATAAAGGACCGCTTATCATAATTTCCGCGGATGGCATGTGCGAAGCGGGGCGCATCCAGCATCACCTGATGCACAATATACAGGATCCCAACACTACAATTATGACTGTCGGTTACATGGCGGAAAACACTCTTGGACGGCGTATCCGCAACCGTGAAAGCGAAGTTAAAATTCACGGCGACTGGTACAAAGTGAAGGCGCAGGTAGAAGAGATCAACGCGTTCAGCGCTCATGCCGATTATCATGAAATGCTTGAATGGCTGCAGGCTGTAGACACATCAAAATTAAAGGGTATTTTCCTCGTTCACGGCGAGAAAAAGTCGCAGAACTTCCTGAAAAAATATCTGGAAGAAAACGGTTATCCGGATGTTGAAATTGTTAAATACGGCAAAACATACGAATTAAATTGAGTAACAATTTTTCTAAATCAGATGAAGTTTTCGCCTGGCTCTCCGGGTTTATAAATCTTGAACGCGGGCAAAAGCCGAAAAGTTTTCGCATAGACAGAATGGAAGCGCTGGCGGAGCTTTCCGGGCATCCTGAAAAATGCGCGCCTTCCATTCATATCGCAGGTTCCAAAGGCAAGGGTTCTGTCACAAGCATGCTGACAAGTATGCTTACATGCGCCGGCTTCCGCGCCGCGCGTTATATGTCACCGCATGTAATCGACATACGCGAACGGATTTGCCTTGGCGATTCATATTTTAACGAAGATGTTTACTGCGCGGCAGGCGATGAACTTAAGCGCGTAACGGAAGAACTGCTTCCGGCTGCAATTAAATCCAGCGCGTCAACAGCGGCGCTTTTTGACACAACTGCTCCTGACGGCTGTGAGCCGACATTTTGGGAACTGCTGACTCTGCTTTTTTTCCTTTGCGCCAGAGAGGCAAAGTGCGATGTAATGGTAGTTGAAACCGGCATGGGCGGACGGCTGGATTCAACGAATATACTCGACCCAATAGTAAGCGTTATAACATTAATAGAACTTGAACACACTTCCTTTTTGGGAAACACAATCGAAGCTGTCGCGGGCGAAAAGGCTGGAATTATTAAACAAAACAAACCGGTAATCATCGCAAAACAAGCCGATAAAACATCAAAACAGGTATTAGAAGTTTTTCAAAAAACAGCCGACGAAAAAAACTGCCAGCTCTATTACCTTCCGGATATTGCAAAACTTTCTAAAATAAAAATAACAACACAAAATACAATATTTAATCTCAGCATCCTTCGTGAACCATTGTGTCCAATGTGTGAAATCATCGAACTATTCCTACCCATACCCGGCAAAGTACAGGCAGAGAACGCCGCTCTTGCTGCTTTTGCGCTTAATGTTTTTTTTGAAACAGCTTTCCAAAGAGACCGCGAAGTTGCACAGAAAACGCGAAGAAGTGACTGGGTGGAAACTGTCAGAAAAGGGTTAAAAGAATTAAAAATACCGGCGCGTTTTGAAAAAATATTTGAGGAACCTGTATTTATTATTGACGGAGCGCATACTCAGGAGAGCCTTGATTTATGCGTTGAAACTTTTTGTTCGCTTTACGGCGAGGGCGGCATATTAATTTTTGGGTGTGCCGCGGACAAAGACGCGGCAGCGATGGCTCGTATCGCGCATTCTCATTTTACGAAAATATTTATTACAACACCGGGGAATTTTAAAATCAGCGATCCTGAGAAAGTTTATAGCGCTTTCACAGAAATTGCAGGCAAAGATAAAATATTACTTGTAAAAGATACGCAGGAAGCGGTAAAGCTGGCAATGTTATCTGCAAAGAATATTCATAAACCGCGGACCGAAGGTTCGCAGAAGACGCGGAAATCTAAGAATAAAGAAAAAAGCGCTATGCTTCCAATTTTGGCTGCTGGGTCATTTTACCTGGTGGCGGATATAAGAAAAATAATTTGCCATTCGATTGACGATTTACCCGATGAATAATTTTAAATCCGTTTGCTCTCAAATATCCGAACCATAGCCGTCTACTTCGTAATGCCAGCCTTTCGCCGCCATTTTTTCGGCGATATATTCGCATATTGTTTCATAAGGACCGGAACAATACCATTTTGTGTAATTATCTTTGCCTTCCATAACAGCGATTAAAGAACCTGCGCCGCGAAAAGACCGGCGGCAATATGTTTCATCGGGGTCGTCTTCATGATGCCAGCTGACATTTGCCATTGCCGACCAGAGTTCGCAGCCGAAATCTTCATTTTCTTTTAATCGCTCTGTAAAAAGTTCACGGAAATCATCGTCAAATTTACGGTCGAAATCGTTGTAGTAAGTGTATCCCAGCGTTTCTACACGCTGCGACATTTCCTTTTCGCAGCCTTTCATGCAGGGATCAATACCGTCTATTTGTCCTGTTGTTATGCAGGCAGCTTCCCTGCATCCGCAGTCGCAGATTGAAATGTCTGTACAATGGCTGCAAACTTGCGGAATATAATTGCCGGAAACAAAAATATTCCAATAGTCAACATCATCAATTAACGGCTGGTTAAAAATATGCCCCACTTTACGCGGTGAATGGTTACAGGCTCTTATGCTTCCCGAAGGGTCTACAACAAAAAATCTTTTTGCCGCGGCGCATTTATAACCAATGTTTAAATGTTTGTACAGGTGTTCGTATTTTTTTAAAACACAAAAAGGAATTTCTGTTCCGGCGCCGCCATTGCGTCTCGCTTTGGCAAGAACTTCCTCCGCTGTGTCCAACATCCCATTGATTTGCTCATGGGTCAGCGAAAGTTCATCCTGATAGCGAATTCCTCTGCCGCCGGTTAAAAAACGATTCAGAAGCAGACTGTCCGCTCCTGCGATAAGAGCATAAGATAGAGTTTCGCGTAACTCATTGTAATTGATGTTTGTAACCGTAACATTGGCTGTTGTCTGCACTCCCTCCTGTTCGGCGCGTTTTAACCAATGAAGCACGCCAAGAGCGTTATCAACACCTGTGTGCTTTTCGAATGTACTAATTCCGGGAAGAGAGAGCGAAAGGTGAACCTTGTATTTTTTAAAAATGGAAAGATATTCTTCGCTCATCGCAAGGCCGTTGGAAATTACCACAATGTATCTGCCCTTGTTAAAAACATTTTTCTCGCGTATATAAGCGATGATTTCCGGCAGTTCAGGTTTTAAAAGCGTTTCTCCGCCTGACAGTGAAAGGCTTTGAACACCGTTCTGTTCCAGAATGTCCATGGCTTTTTTCCACTCAGATAAATTAAATTCTTTGCCTTTTTCAAATTTCGGGTAACCGTCCAGATCATTTTCCCACGGACAGGAGCAGTAAAGGCACTTGTGATTACATTTATATGTAAGCTCTAGAACCGCGGTTTTTGGCAGGACAGGCTTATCAAGCGAAGCGGGCGCAACGGTTTTACCTCTCATTTTATCCTCTTTACAATTTTATTTTAGGCGGCTGTGGCGCATAACACGGCGTAGGGACATTCATTCAATTTTAATTCGTAGACATGCCCTTTAGGGCATTTTATAATATTGTACATTCTATACCTCCATTAAAATTCACTCGGACCTCTCATATAACAGTCCGCCATATCCTTTAAAATATCCTTATTAATTTCCGGTTTAACCGGAAGTTTTCCCAGAACATCATCAATTTCCGCGCCGTTGCAATACGGACATTCATCCAAATTAGATTCGTACACATGCCCCTTAGAACACTTTTTAAATTCACTCATTTTATTCCTCCGTTATCAGCAATATTGCATTTCAAAAACTGTTTCTTTTGTTTTTGGATTATAAAAAACATATACCAAGCCGCAGTCTACCCAATGCAACCCTGCCTCGCTTTCCGAATCAAGCTGGAACAAAAGCTGGAAATCTTCATCTTCGGGAGTATTGTCACCTTGAAGCCAGTTGGGATAACCTCCCAGCTTGGTTATTAAATCTTGATCGCATTTAAGTTTTTCCGTGACAAAATTATAACTGTCAAAGTTTTTCTTTTTACTTTCCCCGTCAATTTTTTCGCAGAGCATTTCTATGAGCTTATCATATTCTTCTGAATACCCCCAACAAGGCAAAGATTTTACCGCTTTATATTCTATTTCGCAATAAATATCAGGATCAGGCGCAGCATCTTCCGGCGCTTGTATAATAACACTATTTTCAAAATCCAGTTTTTCATATATTTTAACAAACCAGCCGTTTCCGTGTTTATAACCAAGACGAACATTATCCTCTGTATATGTCCGATATGAAATCGGAGAATTTTCATAATCATAATAGAATTGCACAAGTTTTATATTTGAAGGCAGATTGATGTTCCCTGTGTTAAAAATTTGAAATATTAATTCAAATTGATCTCCTTCTCTGATTGACGGCCACTTTTCGCCTTTTTCAAAATACGGCTGCCCGCGGAAATGAGATAACAAATGACTGTTTGCAGGTATTGTTTCTTTTCTTATTAAAATTAATTTTGTGGCGTCCTTTACCGCGGGCTTTATCAGATTTTCCAAATCTTTAATAGTTTTTAAATTTAGCTCTTCCAGTAATCTATCACGTTTTTTCCAATAGGCTGCATTTTGCATTGCGCGCTTTTTATCGCTGTCTCTCTGGGATTCCTTTGATCCATAACCCTGTTCGGCGGCTTTATCTTTCCAATACTTATATTGTGCAGGATTATATTCAAAGCCGTTGAAATCGCCGCAAAAGCAACTTGTTACTCTGAATTGCGCTTCTGCCAAGCCCTGCTGTGCCGCTTTTAAAAACAACTGTCCTGCCTGCTTGCGATCCTGTTTAACGCCGTAGCCTGAGTCGTAACATTCCCCTAAATAAAGCTGCGCTTTAGCATTGCCATTCTCAGCGGCTTTTTTAAACCAAAAGAAAGCCTGCGAATAATCCATTTCTACACCATCACCCAAATAATAACAAAGACCGATTTTAAATAACACTGCGTCATCATCAGCGAAGATGCCGCTGGTATTCAAATCGGTATTGGTACTGTTAATACTTTTAGCGGCATAATCGCAGACAATGCAGAACTGTTTTCGTATTCCTTTTACGCATAACCAGCAAAAAAATGAATTTATTTTTTTCACGATCTTTTCTTCATTCATGGCTATCCCTTGCCGGCCTTTTTCTTTTTTAATATTGGTGTGTATTTAATCTCGTTTTCTTCCAGTTTTTTCAGCGCTCCTTTGCTGCCGAGATCTGCGGCCTTTTTCCAATCATCAAAACCCTGCCCCATTGGACCAAGGTTATAATAAGCGATACCGCGGGCAAGGTATGCGTTATCAAGGAAATGCCCTGTTTCAATCGCGGCATTGGCATCCGCGATAACATTGTGATAATCAGTTTTCATGATGTATACTGTGGCACGGTAAAGATAAGCCATGGCGCGATCTTCATCATCGTCGTAAAGCGAGACTGCTTTTGTATAATCGGCGATTGCTTTATCAAGTTCACCAATTAATTTATAAACATCTGCTCTAAGCTGAAAATTGAAACCCTCAGATGGTTCTTCTTCAATTGCTTTGGTGTAGACTTCAATCGCGCCGTCAAAATCGCCCTGCTCGATTAATCGCTCGCCTTCGCTGATATAATTGCTCTTATTATAATTCACTTATTCCTTTACCTTTTCTTTTTCTCTTGCTTTTATAAAACTTAGCGTTTTTCTCCTTTATACGCGCTTCCCATTCTTCGTTCTTTTTCTTAATCAGCATCTGCGCTTTGCGTTTATCATTTTCCGCGGCTTCAGTTTCTCCCATTGCTTCATAGATTTTACCGCGAATGGTATATAGCCTGTCATCTTTATCATCACTATCAAGCGCAGTTTGTATGTCTGCAAGCGCTTTTTTTAAATTTCTTCTTCCGTAATACGGAGGAAGAAAATTTTGCGCTCTGTTCAAATAATCTTCGGCGCGCGCGTTTTTATCTCTTTCAAGATTAATTTCGTTTTTTGACATTATCTGGAAAGTAAAAATATTTTTAGCCTTACATTCCCATGCAAATTGTTTTTTTAACCATGCCCATTTGCCGCCGAGTTCTGAAAATATTTCCATGCATTTGTCAAATTTGCCGAGATTTCGATTAAGTTCTGCTATCATTAAAAGGCAGCTATCTATATCGTCTTTATTATATTTTTTACTATTTTTTTCTGACTGCATTTCTTTTATGGTTTTTTCAGCCATTCGCAGAAGAACAGCGCAGTTTTCCTGCCATAATTTTAATTCTTCACCGGTTAATTGGTAATATCCGCTGCGCGTATCATCATTAAGGCTGCACCATAACATTTCGCGTAATTCTTTTTCTTCCTGCCGTTTTTTAAATATTTTATTCTTAACAGCATCGACTAAATCTTCCCTATCCGGGTCTTCGATGCTTTCTTTTTCTTTATTAATATAAAAGTTCACCGTTTCAGCGTCTTTAACATTGTGCCTGAAAAACAATTTTTTACAGTACGGGCATTTTGCCAGATCAGGAGTAAAATCAGGACAGCAAACGCCTGACTGTTTTATGTAACCGTCAGAAAAATATTTGCTTGAACTGACTGTATAACTTGTAAAAGTTGTCATCTGCATTTTCTTGCCGCATAACGGACAAGTGTAAATGACCGGGTCTCCAATGTCCACGATTTTTCCTCCCTTAACCGTTTTGTACTTTTAATCATCTCCTTCTTCTAATTCCGATCCGCAGCGGTCGCAGTGGTAAGGCGGTTTGTTGTCATCATAAAAGAAGTTAGTGGTTTCACATTTTTCGCAATACAGTTCCAGGGCAGGAGTATCAAATTCCATTTTTGAAGGATCAAGCGGCTGATCCTTAAGCGGCTTTCCATAAGCAATTTCCACTGCCATTTGAGCAAAGCCGTTATCGTTTATGTTTTTGATCTCTCCGTAGTTGGAATGTTTTTGCTCCGCGTTCCATTCGCCGAATATAAAACAAGGTTCGCTTGTAATTGGATTAACTGAAAGTTCGCAGGCATAATACGCCGCTCTTTGCCTTGCCATTGGTATTGCAATCTGATAACTTTCAGGCGGAACATCGCATTTGGGTAAATTTATAATAAGAACCTGTCTGCCTTCGATACCGTACAAATACATGCTAAACTGTTCTTCGGCAAAAGCAGGTTCAATGTCGCGGTTTTCCAACGCAAAATACTTGCACCGGTTGTAAGCGAAAAATAAAAATCTTTGCATCATCTCAGGGTCGGGCAGTATTTTTTCGTAGAATTCGTTCAAGCCTTCAAAATATAATCTTGGCAATTCCCTGTGTGTCAGTAAATAATTGAACGTCATTTTATACTTGTGATCATTGTTTTTAGGCAATAATAACTGCGGAACATAAAGAGAGGCGAGTAATACTTTTAGCTTTTGCAATGTAAAATCACCTCTGATTATCAAATAGATTCCGCGGTGTATAATAAAACGGCTCAGTAACTGTGCGCCTTGCGGTTTTTCTTTTATAAACAGAACTTTAATTACTTCATCAAATATATCAGCGCGTATACCGTCTGCCGCCATTTTAAGAGCGGTTTTTAAATATATATCCTGTTCTTTTTCCGCTTGCGCTGCAAACGCCGATATGCCTTCGCTCTTCGCTAAAGCGGCTAATTCCATAACTCTTTCAGCAACAGGCAAACACGCTTTTGTTTCCTCATCGGTAAATTCCGCATCTTCATAGTTTTCTTCTCTTACGTATAACGAACCTACAGCGTCAAATTCCGGGAAATCATTAATAAGCGTTCTTGCGACTAGAATTTTTGTCTGCCAGCCGCGCGAATGTACAGGATCTTCCCTCTCCTGATTTAACAATTCTAAATAAACCGCAGCGCATTCATCGCCGTTGTCAACTAACTCTTTGTATAATTTTTTTGCTCTGTCTAAATCCTTTTTTATATTATATTTACCGTATTCGAATACCTCCGCGAGAGTCCACTTTGCCTCCCATACTACATCGGTATCATCGTGCATAAACTCATCCGCGGCTTTTTCCAGCCACTGCAGCCCTTCTTCTTTATTTACCGGTTTATGGTCTTCTTCACCTAACAACCATTCTCCGAATTTCATCATCGCTCTTGGAGTGCCGGTTTTCGCCGCTTCTCTGAACCAATAATTTCCTTTATTATAATCAGGTTCTACACCGTTGCCATCAAGGTACATTTCTACTAATTCGATACAGGAATCTGCATAACCTTGTTCAGCAGCTTTTGTAAACCAAAATATCCCTTTTGCCACATCCTTTTCGGTGCCTTCACCTTTGCTGTAGCAAATTCCAAGGTAATGCTGAGCGCGATCAAATCCCTGCTCCGCGGATTTTGTATACCATAAAATCGCCTGTTTATAATCCCGATCAACACCATAGCCGTTGAAATAACAAAAACCCAGCATAAATTGCGATGATGATTCGCCTTGTTCCGCGGATTTATCAAACCAATAAACAGCCTGCTTATAATCCTGTTCAAGACCTTCTCCGCTGTAATAGCAAAATCCAAGCATATATTGCGCAAATAAGTCATTTTGCTCAGCGGACTTTATAAACCATTCAACAGCTTTATAAAAGTCTTGTTTTACACCTTCGGCGAAATAAAAACAATATCCCAATTTTCGCTGCGCTTTGGCGTGTCCCTGCCCTGCCGCTTTCATGTACCACTCTGCCGCTTTCACGTAATCTTGCGGCACACCTTCTCCCGCGTAGTAACAATAGCCAATAAAATATTCCCCTTGCGCGTAACCCTGCTTCGCGGCTTTTTCGTACCATGCCGCGGCTTGCGTAAAATCTTTTTCCACGCCGTCGCCGTTGTAGTAACGATCACCTTCCGCTACTTGATCGGCTGGATTAGTAATTGTATCGTTGATCACAATTTCCTCATTCCGCTTTAATAGCGTTAAACCTTGTCTGTCTCGCGTTATACGCGCGATCATTGGTTGTTTGCGGATAACGAGCGGCGGCAATCTGCGCGTTGACAAGGCGGCTTGTGGGGCTTGGGTGGGTTGTGTTAAAACCGCCCGATACGCCGGGTTGTATTTTTTGAAGTTCCTTTAACATATCGATTAAACCGCTGGGATTGTAACCTGCCGCGGCAAGCAGAGAGAGAGCTGTTATGTCAGCGTCAAATTCCTGCGTTTGAGAATAACCGTTATTAATCGCGGAAGCGATTGTGCTTGCGCCAGCTTGATTAAATTGCGCAACCCAGTCAGCCATATCTCTGTTTGTCTTTATGGCGCGGATACCGTGGCGTAATTGGATGTGTGCAACTTCGTGGGCTATTACGGCAGCCAGCGCGTCTTCGGATTTAGCGGCGTTTATAATTCCGCGCGTTAAAAATATGTGTCCGGCCGGCGTTGCAAACGCGTTTATTTCCTGGCTGTCCAATATCGCGGCATGATAGCCATTGAACAGCGCGGGGTTCGGCGAATTAATAACAAGCGCAGAACAGATCATATTGATGTACTGGGTAAGACGCGGGTTGTTATTCCACAAACTGTACCTTGATAAAATCGACGCTGCCACATCTGTACCGATAGCGTATTCGTCGGTGGGAAGCATTTCGTTAATAGCCTGAGCAGCGGGAGTTCCCGGCGGATTATAAGAAGCTGTAGCTGTTCTAGTAACGGCTGCCGTGTTCGACAATTCGTCTTCGTTATAACCCTGCAAAAGTATGTCTCTGGCAAGAGCGACTGTAATGTCGTATAACGCAGAGTCGGCTCTTACAGATGTTTCCAGCGCCAGCGCAATCTGCCTGTTTAATTCGGCTTTTGGAATGGTGTAAAGAACGTAAGCGGTATATTCATCGGAAAATATTTCCTTGTTGTCAGGGTCATAGCGGCGCCTTAGGCTCCACCAGTCCGCTTCCCTCTGCGCGCCTGAATAAGAAACATTTACAACAGCGGACAAAACGTTGTCTATCTCCTGCTGATATGTGCCGCTTGCAGATTGGCTGCCTGAACTCTGCGCCGAAGCGTTAACAGCCGCGCTGTAGCGGCTTGCGATGTTTGTGCGAAGGAGCGAACCTATTCTCTGCTGCGCGCTTGCCTGATCCGCCCACGCAATGACGAACTGGCGGTTGGTCCCCGTCTCTTCGCCCACAATGCAGTATTTGTCTTTGTATTCAGGGCGTGCCTGCAGCGCGGCAACACCTTTTTGCAGATAGAGCTTTACCCAATCAGGTGTTTGAACCTTTAAAACGGTTCCCTTGTTTTCAAGCTCGTTAATGTTGGCTCTGCCGCCGGAAGCGCATCCGGCAATACATAACATTACAATCCATGCAAACAGCGGTAATATTTTTCTTGTCATTTTTCACATCCCTCCATCATCAAGGTCTAAATCATCCGAATCATTAGAATTACCGGAAACAACAGGATCATCCCTAAGCGACAAACAATCCATTTCCTTATTTTCGTCCGGCGACAAATTAGCGTAGGATTTTAAAACCTTGTAAAGAACGTAATTATTTTCACCTCTGTAAAAACCAAATAACGCTCTTTTTTGAACGGTCATTAACCTGGCAGTAAGTTCATCTTTTTCGAACGAAATTAAATTTGAATAAATTTCATCGACAATCTCGTAAGCGATTCCGTCAATTAGCAAACGCAATCCCATTTTGAAGTTTTCATCATCAAGATCTTCTACTTCATCTTCCAGAGACAAAATTCCTTCTCTTCTTGATTTTTCATTTAATCTTATTGCGCACAAAACAAAATTCTTGTAGTTTTTAAAAAAATCACTCTTGTTCATATTAACTCCTTTTTGGATACAATAAGACCCTGACTCTCCATATAGCTGATGGTCTTTAATATTTTTTCCCGCGCTTTTGCGATTTCTTCTTTCGGCTGCGGTCCCATATATTCCATATCTTCTTTAAGCATAGCGACAGCGCGGGCGCTCATATTCTTAAATATCGCATCCGCAATTTTTGGATCGGCGCCGCGCAGCGCCATTGCCAAATCCTGAGTGTCCGTTTCCCTTAACAGTCTTTGGATTGCCCTGCCGTCAAGACAAAGTATAAGGTCAAATGTAAGCGGGCGGAAATCTTCTAACCAATACTGGGAATTTTCTGAAATTTCTTTTGCGCAGGCCCATGAGTCCCCGTCCAGTTTCAGGTTATTAATGGTATCGCAGTAAAAATCAATGTCGCAGTTTGCCATCATCTTTGCCGAAAACTTATCGATTGCTTCACCGCGTCCGTACACGGTAACAACAACGCTTTTTTCATTATCCATTTTTTCCTCCTTACCTAAGATTTTCTAACCTTGTTAGCAACGACAAATCCCATAAAACCGGTTAGCAGCATACCCATGCCTGTTTGGAACATGGAAAGGATTTCTATTGCGGAAGAAGCTTCTGTTCTTACCCCGATAGTATAACCTATGCTCAGTCTCATGCAGTCGACAATACTATAACTGGAAAGGAATTTATAAACTACACCGAAAATGATAATCAGCATAATATAAGTGCAAATAACTCTTGTAAGGCGGACACCGTATCCCAAAATGACATCGAGCAGCAGATTTAAAAATGCTTTTAATTTATTTGTAAATATGTTAGTTTCGCTCTCGTACCACAGGCGCTTGCGTTCCATTCTTTTTCCCTGCACATAAGCCCATTCCGCGTCCTTGTTGTGCCCTCTGCCTTCCCACAGCGCGCTGAACTGACGGTAAATTCTTTCGGCTTCTCTGTACTTGCTGGAAAGCCCGCCTTCTACAATAGCCATTTCATTTTTAACATTATCCAGCCTGATCCATTTGGAAAGGAAATCTTCGTAAATCGCATGATTTTCCTGAACCAGAGAAGCGCCTGATTTATTTTTCTTTAAGTTATCGCTTGTTATGCAGAATGTTTCAAACGAAATATAGTTAAGACTCGACGATTCAATTCTGGCATCTTGAAAAATTGTAATTCCTTTAAAAGCTGTTCTGTAAAAATCCGCGTATCTTAAATACGCGCTTTGTAAAGTGCTGTCGATTATATCCGCATAACGGAAATCGCAAAGATCAATTACAGCTCCTCTGAATTTGGTTTTATAAATCTTGGCGTCTTTAAACGAAGCGTATTTGGCGTCGCCTGTGCCTTTTATATGCGCCTGCGTAAAATCGCACGCGTCTAAAAAAGTTCTTTCAAACTTACAATCGATCAATATCGACTTTTGAAATAAAACATTTCTAAGCGTTTTATTATCGGAAAAATCAACACTCTCAAGCTCTTTCCCGGAGAAGTTAATCTGATTGTTTGTAAAATTAAATTCTGTCAGATCAAGGTCTTTAATCGCGTTATCTTTAATTAAGGCTTTTAATTCATCTGCGCTTGTTATTTTTTTTAACTGTTGACTTGCTTGATCCATTAAATCCCCCTAAGACAGCGCTCCTACTTCGCCCTGACTTCACTTCTGTTATATGTAAATATTTTTTTACTTTTTAATAAATGTAAGCGTCATGCCGCTTTCTGAAATGGTCAGCTTGTTTCCTTCAAGCGTATATTTTGTTGTCGCTGTTTCACCGTCGAATGTCATTGTGATGTTGCCGTCTTTAACTTCATAAGTGCCCGTGGTGCTTTCGCCCAGGAAACTGTTGGTCACTGTGTTGCCGGAGAATGTCATTGTCCAATCGCCGAGATCTTCGTTAGTATAAGTGCCGCTTAATCCGCCGCCTGCGCCGCTGCACCCTATAAATAAAAAAAGCGCGGTAATAAAAACCGCTGTTAGTTTAATAACATTCATATCTTCCCCTTAGTAAACAGCACAATGCAAAACTGCACTGTGCTGTAAATTTTTCACCTTCTTTTTTATTAAATTCTTATTCGCCCCAGTTCGCCATACCGTTCGTTAAAATCGCCTTTGCCATATCGATGGTAATTTGATACAGCGCAGAGTCAGATTTAACTGAAGTTTCCAGCGCGTAGGCAACCTGCCTGTTCATTTCCGCTTTTGGAATGCTGTAAAGCACATAAGCTGTATATTCGTCGCTGTAAACGCCTTTCTGATCCGGATCATAACGGCGTCTAAGGCTCCACCAGTCTGCTTCTCTCTGAGCGCCTGAATAGCTTACGTTTACAATCGCGTTGATTACGTTATCAATTTCCTGGCGGTATTCGCCTGAACCTGAGCCGGCGGCTGTTGTTGAATTAGCTCCGCCTGTTGACTGCGCAGCACCCTGAACTCTTGCCTGATATTCGCTGGCAATGTTTGTGCGAAGCATCGCGCCGATTCTTTGCTGTGCGCTGAAGTTATCTGCCCATGCAAGAACAAACTGTTTGTTAATACCGGTTTCTTCGCCGATAACACAGTATTTGTCTTTGAACTCAGCCTGAGCCTGAACCCTGGATATACCACTAGCAGTATATGTCTTGATCCAATCGGGAGTGCTAAGACCCATTGAGGTTCCCTTGTTTTCCAATTCCACGACCTTTACCTTGGGTCCTGTGGAACAGCCGACTACCGCAATAATTGCGATAACAGCAATTATTGATAACGCGATAATTCTTCCTTTTGTTAATTTCATCTCTCTTCTCCTTAATAATTTAAAATCTCGCAACGCAAGATATATTAATCCAATAATGAATTCAGCCAGGTATCAAACTCCTGCGCGAATTTTCCTTCTTTAAGCGATGTCTCAGCCGCGCGAACCGCAAGACGTTTTGCTTCCGAAACATTGTTCGGATGCGATTTACGATCATCCTCGGTAAACGAAAAAATCGATGCGCCGTTTCTGTCTTCTAAAACAGCGTCCAGATAATAACGGCACGACATTACGTTCTGGCTTATGCTTTCAAAACGAGCGTTAGCTTTTAACACATAGTTACCTCTTCCCTGCTCGTTGATCCTGAAACCGAGATCCCGGAAATATGTTCCGACAGCGCGGGTAAGCAGTGTTTTGTCAGCAGGCACTTCCGTGTCAATCGCGATACCGAATGTGATTTGAGCCGCGCATTCCACCATTTTTGTTTTAATCGAATTCGCGCCGCCGTAACCGGGCTTGCGGTTTGCCGCGGCCGGGTCAAGCACTTCTAAAATATTTTGAAAGTTGTCTGTAACAAGCGCAATCTTATGCGCAAAACTCAGCCTTGCGTATACATCAAGAGTCGCTTGATCCCGGTATGACGCGGCAGCTGTAAGAAGCGTATTAATAACTCTGACATTCTCCTGAATCATGCCTGTGTACCTTGCCGCGCACTCACGGCGGTTCATGCGGGCATTAACATAGACAGTGCGGTCGGGAGCCTGGTAAACATCAATCTGTACGCCGATAAGCCCGCGCACATTGGAGCTGGTGTTTACATCCTGCGAAAAATTCTTGCTTTCATCGAAACTGATATTTCTGCTGCCGGCGCTGTTGCTTACAATCTGGGAGAACCTTTGCGAAGATTCGGTAAGACTCGCAACATCGGTTTTAAAAGCGCGGGCAAGCGCGTTCATCGCCGATGATTCCGCCTGCGGCTGACTGGTACCCTGAGCGGATACGACAACCCAATCGCGGCTGGGGTAGGCTTTCTCTAAATTGCTGACCCACTCAGGCGCCGCAGCCTGGCCTCTTTGGGCATACGCGGCAACCGACACAAAAAGAAACGCAAAAACTGTAAATAAGACAAATCTGCTTTTCATCACTTAACTATCCCTCCAAAATTTTAATAAAACCATTGATAAAAAACGCCTAAACATGGGATTTTGTTGAATCTTACGTTTCGCCGCATTTTAATAATTTTCTACACATACTACCATAACAATAACAATTTTTCTTGAAAATCGTGTACCTGAATACCTATTAAATATTATAGATACACCCATTTTGGGTTATTTTATACCTATTAAATCTAATAGGTTCTCCAAATTTGGGCTATTTTATACCTATTAAACATAATAGGTACCCCCTTTTTGGCGTCATTTATACCTGGAGAACAGCTCAGCCTTGCTCTGTACCCCCAGCTTCCGGTACAGGTTGCCAATGTGGAAATTAACCGTTGGGTAGCTGATTTTTAGAGTGTGGGAAATTTCCTTGGCAGCTATACCTTTAAGAAGCATTGTAAGAATCTCGTGTTCCCTCTCCGTCAGGTTCAGCTGATCCTTAGCATTGATAGCGTCCGTATCGGCAAGCTCCTTGGAATATTCAGCCATATCCTTCAGGTGTATCCCGTCTGTCCAGTCAGTCTCGAACAGCCTTTTCTGCAGAACGGGAAAGGCAAACAGGCAGAGAGAACACAAGGCAAGCACAACGCCAAGCGCTATTGTATGATACGAAGCTTCTGACAATGCAAACGCGCGGGAAAAAATACCGGAGATTAGGAAATACTCCAAAAATACAATCAGGCAAAAAAGCTTATACACTCTGAACGACTTGCTTTTCTTTATCGCTCCCGCGCAAAGATATAAAATAATAATGTAGCCCAAACCATCGCCAAAACCGTAAAAATACGACCCAATCTCGTACACCGCTTTAGAATCGTAATTTATAACGGACATTCCCAAAAGTGTAAAAACAAGGTACATAAGCCAGATATAAAGGGCGTTACGGTTAAGGAGCAGCATTACAATTATGATTATAATGATGGACGAAAGCTGACCTAACCCAAAGTTCATGCTGTAGATAATATTCTGCGCTCCCTCAAGATAATTGGTCATACACATTATTGAGTAATAAACAATGTGAAGCGCGATTACCATTTTCATCTTTGAACCTTTTGACGGGCTGCCGGTAAGTTCATCCGCTGTCTGCTGCGAAACATTGATTCTGACGACTTCATTGGGTACGGGGTTTTTTAACTTGCTGCCCAGCAGGAAGACCACAACAATATAAAATGCCATAAAAACAACGCTGCCCCATGTTTTGTAAAAAACCTGTACAGCAGGTAAAGCCCTGTAGATTGTGTAGTAAAGACTGTAATAAAAAATGGTAATTGTTAAACCTGAAAATCTTTCGATATTGTTCAATTTAAAACAGAACATGGAAAAAGCGCAGCCTGCGCATACACCGTTCACAAACTGAAAAGCCATGAATACGGCAAGCTTTGGAATATCTCCTGTAAGGATAAATTGAAAAGGAAGCAAAACAGCGCTGCAAAGCGCTCCGATTTTTAAAATGGGATAAACTTGCTTTTGCGTCATAAGGGTAAGAACAAGCCAGCCAATGCCGAAAGGGAATAACATCAATTCGTAGGATTCAAAACCGGCAACCGCGATACCCATATCAAAGTAGCGGGAATCGCCGAGAATTACCGTAAAAGGAAATATCAGCCACAGCGGCCAAAGATCGCGTCTAATATTACCAAGAGATAGTTCGTCTCTTGTTTGAAAAAGACCTTTTATCGCGGAAACAAGACGGTTCAATTTGTATGCCCTTTACTTAGCGCTTTTCGGCTTTCTGGTGCTCTTACGCTGCTGCTCAATTAACGCTCTTTCGATATACCCGCGAATAAAAGCTTTGTCGGTATCATTGAGCAGTTTTAACTTTTCCTCTATAGGCATATTTTCAAACCCGCAAGCCGCCTTTTTTTTGTCCATAACCGCCCCTTTTACTTGGTAATATTATACTTTGCCGGGTAATTTTTTACAACCAGCAGCACTTTTTCCATACATTTTAACTATGACTTAAAAAGAACCGTAAACCTATCGAGAGAAAAACAGTAAACATGGACTTTTGTTGAATTTAGCCAAAAATGACTTGCAGACTTTGTTATAGGCTGTATATTTAATTTATTATGGAAATTGAATATCACTATTACTTTAAAAACAAATTCCGGCCATTAGCGTCGCTTTCTCTGCACGATGTCGCGCATTTTACATGCCCGCCTTCATGTGTACTGCCGATAGAGCGGCCGGACGCTTACGCCATCTACCTGGTAGACGAAGGGAAGGGAATGTATACCCTTGGAAACACAGAGTTCGCTCTTAAAGAATGTGATATTTTTGTGATGTACCCAAATGTGCCTGTTCGCTGTGTGTCAGATAAAGATGAATCTTTGAAAATGTTTGCGGTAAGTTTTGACGGCGTGGACTCAAGGCTCCTTCTTAACGCGGCAGGTTTTGAACCAAAAAGTCCGGTGCGAAGCCTTACACATTCCGTCGCCATGTCGTTCTCTAAAGTTTTTGACGGTATTTATTTATGGAGAGGGCAGGAAATATTCAGCACTGTCCAATCAACATCGATGCTCTATCTTTTGATGGCAGCCATAGTTAAGACAGCGACTTGGGATCAGACCAGCATGCCGCCGGGATGGACAGGAACAATTCATTTTCAGAAAGCCATCAATTTTATAGCAGAAAATTATATGAAACCGATTAATGTGTCAGATATTGCCGAGCATGTAAATCTGAGCCGCAGCCGTTTGTATCAGGTGTTTATGCAGCAGGTTTTTATCTCTCCGCAGCAATACCTTACAGAATACCGCATCAGGGAATCGATACGTCTTTTGGAAAACAGAATGGGCTCGATTAAAGAGATTGCCAACACGGTAGGTTTTGAAGATCCGCTTTATTTTTCCACTTTATTTAAGCAGGTAACAGGAAAAAGTCCAAAAAATTACATGAAAGAACTTATCGAAGACAAAGCAAAAAGCTGACAATTTACTGACAGATACTATATAATAAACGGAATGAAGAACTCACTGTCTCATAGACTGGAGCAGATTTTCTCCGATTTAGGCATAAACCAAATCGACTTTTCCCGAAAAACAGGCTTTGGACAATCATATATTTCACAGATTTTAAACGGCGGTAAGACAAGCCCAAGCTCGCGTTTCTACGACACTGTCAGCAGGGCATATAATATTAACAGTGAATGGTTAAAAACAGGCAAGGGAGAGATTTACGTTTCACCTGACGCCGACGGCGAAGATGCCGAAATCCTTGCCAAATACCGCCTTTTACCGGCAGCGGAACAACATGTCATAGAAGAAATGATCAACGCGCTGCTGGACAAGGCGGGGAAGGCAAAGAAAAAATAAATTTCCCTTGCCAGCCCAAAAATAAAATTATTTAAAAATAACGTAATTGCGCAGATAGTTGATGAATGCCCACAATATTACTGAAGACGCGATCATAAACAGTATCATTAAAATCATGCAGACTATAAAACCTTTTATAGCCAGCCCAATCAATGCCATCTGTCCTTCTGTTTCCCAGTCTCTTTCTTTGCGGCCGTCTGCGTATACTTTGAACCATTGAGTGTTTCCGCCTAAATTCGCTTTAAGACCAGCCATACCGGCGCCGAAGAGAATCATTACAACCACGTTTACAAATTTAAAACGGGAAGGTTTTTTATTTTTTCTTACTTCAAGCATAAAGCCCGGAGTACGGCAAGCCAGGAAGTATATTCCGCAGGGAGCAAGGAAGAGAAGAACTGCCGCGATAACCGGTCCAATAAGACCTAAAAGACCGGCGCCGCCTGCTAATGCGACAATACCCAATATAATAAGGACAAGAGCTACGCCTGACGCGAGAGCAAGCAGTAAGCCGGAGCCGTCAAACTCGCGGTCTGTTTTTGATTTTAAAATTTCCGCGTAATGCACAAAGGAGTCAACAACTTTTTGGTCTGTGGGAGCAATGTCAATAACCTGAACAAGCAGTTTTCTTGCTTTAACAATCTCTTTCATGTTTTTTGGATAATGCCAATCTTGGCCGTTTTCGTGTTCAATATCTGTCCAGGTGTTTACCATTTGATCCATCAGATCGTAACATTGCCTGTTTTCTTCTTCTGATGATTCGTTGCTCTTTCCCGCTGTTGTGCGCAGATCCTTAAATTTATCCACGGTGTAATCGGTTTTAAAACGCAGTTCCTGCTGAAGCGTAACCATCATGTGATATATCATCGCCGCTAAAGCGAGTAACATTATAACTGCTACGATAAGCGTGCCGAACTGACTGAAAATTCTGCCTACAACTCCTTCGCCTCCGGCAGCGATGATCGAGATTATACTTGAAATTGATGCAATTACGACCAATAAAGTCACAGCGGCGATGATGCACAGAAGAATCCCGCCGATTGTGTTCGGATTAATAGCCCTAACCTTTCCCATGATTTTATCGCCTGTTCTGGCGAAAAACCCTTTCTTTGGTTCTCCCTGGTCTTGTGTGTCTTGAACATTTGACATATAAATACCCCTTCGCGTTTAATGTCCGCCGACTAATAATTTTTGATCGTGTTGAATATAAAAACACCTCCTTTTTTATACCCAACACTTCTCAATATATCTACAACCCAACGGGTAGTATTAAAATTTACAACCGCTGCCGAAGCCGCGTTACTTCCTCCACGTTCCGTTCAGGAACGGCCATTCACTGTTATTCGCGAATACTAATGTGTTACCGGATAAATTATAACTGAATGTACCTGGCGTCGGATCGCCTTCTGCCCATCTGCCGTTATGCCAAACAAAAATGTCATGTAATGTAAGCTGATTAGATGAGAATGTAATAATTCCCATGGTAGAATTTACGCCTTTTTCTTTATATATATATCCGTTATTTTTGACAATGAGCTCATAAGTACCCATTTTCCATGTGCCTTCAAAAGGCGTTCTGGCAGTTGATATCCATGTCCCGTTCAGGAACGGCCACATACTGCCGTTTCTCAGCACCAGCGTATTACCGGACAAAGTATACCCAAAAGGAACCGATGTAGTGCCTGCTTCCGCCCATTCTCCGTTATGCCATTCATGAGTGTCATTCAATGTAAGCTGGTTATTAGCAACTGTAATATGCCCCATGGTTGAGTTTTTACCATCTTCCTTGTACACATACCAGTTATTGCTGATGATTAGATCATAACTGCCCATTTTCCATGCGCCATCAAACGCCGCATTGGATTGCGCATAAACAGGTAATCCAAACATAGCCGCGATAACAATAATTCCAAAAAATCTAATTGCGTTTTTCATAAAAATTCCTCCTGATAATTAATCTGGTCTGCTGAGCGTAAATTCATTAAACCTGCAGAAGCTGCCATCCCGAGCGGGAACAGCAAGACTAAAGTTCCTGCCTTTTACTTCTGTAAAATAAAGAACAACAGAGCCGTTTTGCTCGCGCGCTCTTCTGGGGTTAAATACCTCTCCTGTTTCTTTATTTGTAAGCGTTACTTCTTTAAACCTGTTTATAATCGGGCTATCCAGAAAACTAGCTTCTGTAGATACAAACACATTAAACTCTTTATTTTTTATCTCTACATGTTGAATGTTAAATTTATAAAAACGGCCGTCCACATTATGTCTTGTTTCCATTCTTATGCTATAGGTACCGTTTGCAAGCCCTACAGCTTGTGTATTATTCGCGGCAGCTGCACCCATTGTTACGCCGGTTTTAGCGGTTAAAATTTTTATCAGCGCATCTACATTATTGCTTGCCTGAGTAACCATTGTCTGATTTCCTTTGCTGTCTACAGAAGCGACAAAGCTGATTCCATCGCTCTGTCCCGCTGTGTTCCAGCTATTGCCGTTTTCAGAAATGACTGCCCATTTATCTTCATCGTACAAAGCAAATGAAACACACTGCCCGCTTGCGATGTCCCAAACCTGAATATAGTTTTCTGCATTCTTTAGCGCGAATCTGGTTCCGTCAGGGCTGAATGCCGCTTCGCGGGAAGAACCGCCGCGCACATACACGCGGGTGTCGCTCGATATAGGCCCTGTTTGAAAGCTTTGAACTTCCCTGCCGCTTTCAACATCCCATACTTTTAAAAGACCGTTTTGATCCGCTGCCATTACATATTTTTTATCAGGTGTGATTGCAGCTGCCCATATAAATTCTTTTAAACCTTCGAACTTGCGCACTTCGCTGTTTGACTGCATATTAAAGAGCGTTACCTCTCCTTCCATGCTGCCAAGCGCAAGCATGGTTCCGTCATTACTGTACGCAAGCGCGGTTCCGTTTTTGCAGGGAAGCGTTCTGAGTGCTCTGCCGTTTGAGGCGTCCCATAATTGCACAATAGTTTCACCTGCCGCGGCGATTGTTCTGCCGTCCGGGCTGTAAGCTGCGCTGCGATACCTCGGATCATCCATTACACCCTGGAATGTTCCTTTTGTTTCTCTGACTTTTTTTGCTGAAGAAGCGTCCCATAATGTATAAACTTTTTGACCGTTGGTATTCATAATCCACAAATGGCTCAAGTATTCATTAAAGTTGGTTCCAAACAATGCAAGTATGTTTCTGTTGTCGGAGCTGTAAGCGAGCATGTTTGATCCTATACCCAGCATTTCATCGATAAAAACACCTTGCTTTCCGCTTGCCGCGTCGAAAGTTCTTATCGCGCCAGGAGCCAAGTGAGTACCGGCTTCAGTTTGAGCGCGGTTAATTCCTATGGCAATATTATTACCGTCGCGGCTGTAGGTAATCGCCGCCATTCTTCCTTGTCCCAAACCAGGATGAAATCTTTTTTCTGCGTCGCTTAAAAATGACGCGCTCCATGCGTTGGCAACACTTGCGGTTGCCATATCCAAGATAATGATACGGTTCTGATCCAGAAACCTGTCCGGTATACCAAGCGCCAGCTTACTGCTGTCCGGGCTCCAAGCTATGTACCTGCCTATCGCCGGCATATCCCGTATTATAGTGAACGCCAGCCGCGAACTGCCGCTCGCGGAACCGCCGCCTGATGCTCCGCCGGAAGAAGCGCAAGTGGTTAATAACATTATCACGCTGATTGCGGCTAATGCGCTAACTAACAATTTTTTCATAATTCCTCTCCTTTTAAAAAAATTTTTTTGTTCGTTATTCATCTCTCATTTCTCCTTGCAAATAAATATTTATCTATAAATTGAATCCGTGCGTTTTTGAAACAATGTCGGAGCGCTTTGAAGCCAGAGCAGATGCCCCCAGCAATTTGCCGCCCAAACATAATACTGGGTATCGGGTTTAAGACCGTATATTTGATAATGTCTCTCTAAGTAATCCTGATACTCCTGACGATCCCACCTGACTGCATGAAATCTTTTTGGTACCACAGGCGTCGCTTTAGAAAAATTATTAGTAGTGGAATAATAAAAGAAAGTATGCGGATAAACAAAATTCACATCTTTAGAATTATATGATTCTCTTGTATAAACAGTTATTGCTGTAGCGGTAGTAGATCGATCTGCTGCAGTTGGTAATAAAACCGGTGAACTTGTATAAGGCCTTGTATAGGTTAGAATATCTGGTATGCCTGTGTTTGCGTCAGCGTATCTCCAGTAATTGTATTTTACTCCCTGTACGATCCCTAAATCGTATCCTGTTGTCTGTCTGTCATTGCCGATGGAAAGAGACATACCGCGCACCTGCCGCAGGAAATCACGCATATCAGTAAAGTCAAGGGAATACCTGAACGGAGCGCCAATCAGTTGGAACCTTGTTTTGTCTCCCTGTTTGCTTACTTCGATTATCATCATCTTGACTATCTCTTTCATATCAAGACCGGTATCGGCAAATAAGGCGCGCAAGGGATCATTATTAGGTGACATAATTTCAGTGGCAGTCTTTCCAATAATATTCCTGTTGGTTCTTAAATCGCTGATATAACCTTCCATGTGAGCTACCCAGTCTCTGTTTTTTACTTCAAGTGAGGGAAGATCCGTACGGTTATAATAATTCATACCGTATCTGTCAACGCCTTGTCTGATTTTAATAGATGATTCGATATCGCCGGTTATATCATCGATTGTTCCGCCTGTCGCTTCTATAAAGTCGGAAATAAAAATTTTCATCATTTGCTGTGAAAGAACAGGATCCACTCCGTCCGCATAACGCGCCCATAAATAACGATCCGCTGAACCGGCTGTAGATATAGAGGATGTCCACCCTCTGGCAGCTACTGTGCGATTCGCGCCGGGATTCATAATAGAAGATATAACGCCAGGTAATTTTACCCACGCTTCAACAGGGTCAAGATATTCAAGATAGTTAACAGCATCATTCTTTTTTGAATAAAGATTGAACCTGCTAATAATTGCCAGATTACGCTGTCCGTATTTTTGCACATTTGAATGAATTACAAAGTTAGCTTTATTTTTAACGCCAAGATTGTAAAGGAACTCGGTATCCTCAGCAGAAAACCCTGTAAAGTCTTTGGGCAGTATCGATTCATTTCTGCTTTCGTTGATCAGATTACAGCAATCCCGAATATCACGCAGATTGTTAATTAAATTGCTGAGAGTAATATTATCGCCGTCGGTTCCGCCAACTGTCGGCAGCAGGATCACGTTAGCAAGACCCATATCGGCTGGTATAGCAGTTTTAGCCGCGCTTCTTTGCGCTCCGCCTTCAGGCCACGGTTTATTCGCAACAGCTAGCGTTGTGCGCTTTTCCATATCAATCGCGATTAAAGAGAGCGAACGCTCAGAGCCTTTACCGGCTAACGAACCTACAATAACAGCATCTGCTTCCAGCAGTTTTCCAAAGCTTACCATCTGATCATCAGGCACTAGAATGGATCGCTGGAAATCGTGTTCCTGCAGAAGTTCGTCAACGCGCTTTTTTTCGACAAGAGTATAATTGTTTGAATCAACGATATTAACCTGCAGTTCAGCGTAAATCATTTCTGTTTCATCTGCGTCGAAAGTGGAAATTGGAAACACTGCAATCGCCGCGTTGGGTTTCAGGTTTTTCAGAAACACAGGGTCCAAAATTTTAAAAGTGGATTTAACAACGCTTGCCGCCCACCCGCCGTAACCGCCTGAAGCGCAGGTAATCAACAGCATCGCAGTACAAATTAAAATAATTACAATTGAAAATTTCTTCTTCATTTTTTTTCTTTTATTTCCCCGATGTATATTTCCAATAATCAAAAACCGGACGAATCACTCTGATAACAGGAGATACCCTTACTTTATTTCCCATAATCGGTATGCGCGAACCGTCGGCGGCAACTCTGAAAGTACCTGTATCGACCATGCCTAAATCCTGCTCGTACGGCAGAATAGCTCTGCCAATTGTATACTCGCGGTTTCCTGCGGTGCGCGCTATACGCCCAAACTCGGAACTTGCTTTTGTCATGTATGCGGCTCTTGGACCCGGCCCGCCGTAAAGCGGATCTTCCAACCTTGCGCCAAACGCGGGTTCTGATTGAAAAGTGCCGTCAAAAATATATTCAGCAGAATCACCCATACCTGTTATAAAGTTGCGGGCATAATTCCATTCTTCCGGGGTGGCAAGGCGGTAGCCGTTCGCGAATGGATCAACACTAATTTTTCCATACCCCAAATCGTCTCTGGGTACGCCTGCGCTGCCAACTTGAGTTTTATCATGCCGTGCATACTCGATAAGATAGGCAGGTTCAAGGCCGTCGCGTATGCTCATTTGATTACAGAATGCCATTGCTTCCAAAAGACTGACATTGCTTACAGGTGAATTCGGGCTCTTTGTAACGCTTGGGTTTTGCTTCATTATGCTTTCATATTCTCGCTGGGTTATAGGAGTTGTACTGATATGAAAACCGCCCATAGGAGCCGCTCCATCCCGTGAAACAACGCGTTTAATTCGGGTAAAATTTCCCGGAACTGCAGCAGGAACTACAGCAGTGGAAAGATCGTAGCCGTCAAATCCTACAATTTCGTGCAGAGGAGAAGTCGCTCTCACCAGCATAAAAATGGAAAGACCGCGCATCTTTGATAAAAATTCCTGCGGCGAACCGTATTCTATCGTATACCGCCAATAAAAACGTCTTCCATTTTCAATTAATACATTCATGTATATCTTTCCAACATCCAGACGGGTTCTGTTGCCGCGCCTGCTCCAGTCAAAATAATAAATATAACTTGGGCTCTCTATTGTTTTTGCGTATCTTGCCAGCTGCATCTGACCATTACGCGCTTCAGTATTATCATAATAGTCTCTTGCCATAAACTGCGGCGTTTTAACATATTCACGCCACTGCCTTGCAAGCGTTATATAATTTTGATAATTCGCGGGGACTTCGGGCGACATTAATTCTTTAATTGTATTTTCGTATTCCTTGGTAACATCAACAAGCGATTTCATAATAACGCCTTGATAAGGAACAGTGAGCACATCAATAATTAAGAGTTGTGTAAGAAGTTCCGCTTCTTCGCGGTTTACTCCCGCTGCGAACTGCGACCAAATGTTTGTATCTATTCTGGTGCCGGAGGTACGATCCGGCGGCGGCGGAGATTGAAGTTTAACCCAGAGTTCCAGCGCGTCAGCGTAATCAAGAGAGCGCATTGTGGACCCGCTTCCGGAAACAAGAATTGTTTTTCTTCCTATTTGATGAATCGCCGCTGAAGATATATTACTTGTATGTTTGCCGTAAGCCATAAACGAAGCGATTGTTTCGGCTTCGTTGTTGGTTCCGCCGGTAACTGTGGGTAATTTTGCCGCGCTGCTTAATGATTTTCCCAGTGTGGTACGCTTTGAGGTATCAACCGCCCATGAGTTTAAACTTCCGTTATCGGCAAGTATACTGAAAATTACAGCGTCCGCGCCCAGGAGTTCACCAAGTGTTTTTTCGCCTGCAAGTCCTGAACGCTGGAAGTCGTATTCGGCGAGCAGTTCATCCACCCGCCGCTTCTCCACTACGGTATATTTATTAGAGTTAACAAAATGAATGGTAAGATTTTCTAAAGCCATTTCCGCAAGATCAAGGGATGAGGCAGTCATTGGAAAAATGGCGATGGCGGCGTTAGGTTTCAGGCTAGCAGGCAATGTTGCGTTAATTTCTTCGAACGCTTTTTTTGCGGACGCTTGCATTGTAACAAATGGAGACGCAGCCGATCCGCTCCTCGCGGAAGAAGCTGAAGCCGGCGCGGATGAACCGCCGCTTGGTTTACTTTGCGTATCCGCGCCGCTTGCGCATGCGCTAAGAGAGATTAAACTAAAAATTAAGGCTGCCGCTAAGATACACAATGCACCCTTATGTGAACTCTTAATAAACATCATTTCCTATTCCTTACTGCCCGGCGTATTTCCAGAAATCCATTACAGGGCGAACCAGAAAAATATAATTGCCTGTCTTTGCCGATTTAATTTCTTCGCCGTTATAAATGTAGCCTCCTCCAAAGGTACGCACGCTGTCTATCTCCTTAACGGCAAAATCCCATTCCTCTGTACTGGGAAGACGATAACCTGAAGCGAACCTGTCCATTCCAACATTTTCTATTGTTTGATTTCTGGTTCCGATAATATAAACCGGTTCAAGTCCGTCGCGGATGCTCATTTGATTACAGTACAGCATCGCGTCTGTAACACTGACATTTGTTACAGGCTGACTTGGATCCTTTGCCGCGCTTGGGTTTTGTCTCATTATGCTTTCATAATCACGCTGAGTTACAGGAGCGTTTGCGATATGGAAGCTGCCTTTGGCAATTCCTTCTGGCGTACGGAAGGTTAGCTTTCTGTAATTGCTTGGAACAGGAGCTGTAGCGGCGACAGTTGAAAGGTTATAACCTTCAAACCCGCGTATATCATATTCACTGCCTGCCAATTTTGAAAGAATAAAAACAGAAAGACCGCGCAGTTTACGGGTAAATTCCTGCTGTGAACCATACTCCATTGAATACCGCTGCTGTCCGATTTCCGCGTCCACACGATTTCTATTGCCGGTTCGGCTCCAGTTCAAATTTACAGCTGTGCCCGACAAGCTTCTTTGCTGCCCTGCTTCACGGATACGAGTACCATCCATAAATGATGTTAAATTAATTTTTTCGTAGGGAATGGAGATCGTGTCGGCAATTAAAAAGCTGGTAAACATTTCAGCTTCGGCGCGGTTTGCGCCTGTTCCAAACTGCGAATTAATGTAGGCGCTTTTTCTGGGAGCGTTACTTTTAAGATTGTATAAAAAACCGCCGAGGTTAATAAACGAAATTTCCGTATTAAGATACCTGCTTATAACATACTGCATTTTAACCCGCAGTTCCGGTATGTCCGCGTATTCAACTGCCAAAAGCGGCTCGTTAATAGTGCCTTTAAGAACACTCAGCATTAAAACATTTTTCCTTCCAACCTGCTGTATTGCCCCGGAAATAACAGCGCTTGCTCCGTTGGATGCCGCCAGTTTTGACAATTCACCGCGCTGAGCCCATGTCAGGTTGGTAAAATTACCGGCGTACTGGGAAAGAGACGTGTCTGCACTTTTATCAACTACGGTATAATAGCGGTTAACAACAATATCATTTGCAATAAACGAGGCAATGGCAGCGCCTTCGTTGCTATTGCTGCCCAAAACGGGTAAGACCAGCAATGCGTTTCCCTTAACTCCGCTCTGCGCGTTATCCCACGCCCTCTGCGCTTTTCCTAAATATGATGTATCTTCAATCGTATATTTTGCCTTATCCGCATCACTCGGTCTGGGCGGAAAAACTGCCGAAGAATTCGCGGAAGCTATTGCAATAGCCTGAGACGCCCATACAGATAATGCCGAGTCATAATCTGACGACTCTCTTACTTCTTCCAACGCGCGTACTGAAGAGCGCGAAGCATATTGTAATTGAGATGCAAGACCGGGATCCGTTTTTCTAAGATCAACTTTTTTCGGAAACGGTACAGGCGGAATTGCCTTTGGCTTTGGTTTTTGCACGGTTACCGCCTGCACACTTGTTTTTGCGAGTATACTGCGCTTGCCGGTATCAACAACCCATGCGGTTAATTGTCCGCTGTCATCCATCGAGCCGAAAATAATAGCGTCTGCGCCAAGCAATTCTCCAAGAGTCTTTTCGTCTACAGCCCCGGAATTTTGGAAATCATATTCGGCAAGTATTTCTTCCATCCGCCGTTTTTCTACAACTGTATATCCCGCGTTTATAAATTGCACGGTTAATCCTTCCAAAGCCATTTCTCCGATCTCCGCATGAAGAGCGTTTACCGGGAAGACGGCTAAGGCGGCATTCTGCGGCAACTTGGATCGCAGATCGGAATTAATGCCTCTGAACGCTGTTGTCACCGCGGTGTCCATTGCTTTAACCAGACCTGCGCTGCCCATATACTCTTGGCTGATGGTAATAAGCAAGTCTGCGCTTGTTGCAGCCAATGTCTGTATTATTGATACTCTGGCGCGGCTGTAAAACAATGTAAGCGGTCTTTCCTGATTGGTACCGGCGTAAATTGTATATTTTCCATTTGGAAGCGAGAGTGTTGTATTTCTGGTGCCTGAGCCCATTAACCCCTCAACTCCAGATACACGCGCGGCGTTTTCATGAACGGTATTGCCCGATTCGTCGGCAATGCGAAAAATTGTATTAAACGTTAAAACAACTTCCGAATCCTTGCCTGCCTTGCCCGATGACGATCCTCCGCCTGAACTGCTCGCGCAGGCGTTCAGCGCGATTGCGCCAGAAACTAAAACTGCTGCCAAAACAGCTGCGATAATGCTTTTCCTGTTATTCATTTTTATTCCCCTCTCCTTAGGTCTATATATAAAATCTTTTAATTTACTTCACATTAAAAGAGGCGCCCAACGCCATAAAGCATCAGGCGCCTTATTGAAACTAAAATCTTTCCTGAGAAATTGCCATAATCCTTGCGGTCTGTACATCAAGCCCGCGGAAAACCAGGCGGCGTGTGCTGCCTGAACCGGAAATGTCACCGATGATGATAACCTGCGCTCCGAGGAATTTTCCAATCTGAGCAGCAGTGCTGTCGTCTACCAAACCGGAATATTGAATATTCTGTTCTTTCAATATCTGATTGATTTGATCGCGCTCTACCATGTCGTAAATCAGGGTGTCAAAGAACTTGATAGTAATCTCGTTGTAAGCATAATTTCCTTTGTCGCGATCCGCCGCGTTAATCGGAAGAAGAGCTATGCGTAATCCGGGCTGAAGCCTGTCCTGCAGTTTGGTGAATGATGTCTGAATAGCGGTATCTAAAGCTGCAATCTCCGGGTCAACTCTGGCTCTGTTTCTGGGAGCGGCATCTGCGCTTGTGGCGCATGATAAAAAACATACAAATAACACAGCAACAGCTATTGTCGATAATGCTTGTTTGTTTATCATATTAGTTCCTCTTTGTAAAAGAACTGATGTTTCCGCCTGAGAAATCGGCAATAAATGTGTTTCCTGATGTAACGCCTATGGTTGTTCTGCCTGAACCGACAAGCCCGGGCTGATTACTTTCCTGTCTGCCGTTAAGGAAAACTTCGACTGTGTAAATCCCTTCTGCGAGATCCCATTCCGCTTGCTGGCTGCCCAATACCGGTTTGTCATATACCAATACCGGCTCTCCCTTCGCTTCATAACCGGAATAGATTTTTACCATCGACATAATGCTGCCTGTTCCGCTTGAATTGTTGCGGATGATAATATTACCTGTGGGTCCTGCCGCGGCAACTATTTTCTTCTCTTCAGGTGTTTGCGGCGGAGCCTCCGGGGGTTCTAATTCGCCTGCGCCTAAATAATCAAAACTTTTGGTTAAAAGGCTGCGGGCAATGTCTATGGTAATCTGATACAGCGCGGAGTCGGCGGCGACCGATGTTTCAAGCGCGCGCGCGATCTGCCTGTTCAATTCCGCTTTTGGGAATGTATACAACACATAAGCTGTATATTCATCGCTGAAAACGTCTTTTTGATCCGGATCATAGCGGCGTCTGAGACTCCACCAATCGGCTTCCCTCTGCGCGCCTGAGTAACTTACGTTTACTACAGCGTTAATTATATTGTCAATTTGCTGCTTATATTCGCCGGAACCTGAGCCTGCGGCTGATGTTGAATTTGCTCCGCCCTGTGACTGCGCCGCGCCTTGAACTCTTGCCTGATACTCACTTGCGATGTTTGTGCGAAGCATCGCGCCGATTCTCTGCTGCGCGCTGAAACTGTCTGCCCACGCGATTGCAAACTGCTTGTTCACGCCGGTTTCTTCGCCGATTATACAGTATTTGTCTTTGAACTCAGCTTGAGCCTGAACTCTGGATATACCGTAAGCAGTGTATGCCTTGATCCAGTCCGGAGTGGTAAGACCCATTGAGCTTCCCTTATTCTCCAATTCCACGATCTTGACTTTCGGTTTTGTGGCGCATCCAACTGCCACCGCGATAATGACTATGGCGGATAGCGCCGCCAACGCTTGTCTAGTAATTTTCATTTTTTAAACTCCTTTCTAAAATATTGATTACCCGCAACGCGGGAATAAATCACCTGTTATAACACTCATCGCAAACCCACATTCCGCTTTCCGAACAATGGCTAAAATGGAAGTGCGCTTCCAGGTTAGCTCTGTCAAACGCGGTCCTGTGTTCATGCGCCCAAACCATCTGCCTTACCTCTTCATTCTCAATGGATGTAAACCCGCCCAGCTCGAATGGGATTTCGGGGCTTTTCCATTCACTGCCGCACTTGTCACAGTAGAAACTGAACGAGAATGATTCCACGCTGGAGCGGTCAATCGTTTGTGATGTAAGTGATACGCTCATAATAAATAGTATTTTTCAGTAAATTCGACATTTTGACATCCTAGTAAATGTAATAGGTATGGCAGTTTTTGGGCAAATTTAGGGGGTTTTATACCTATTAAATCTAATAGGTATGCCTTTTTAGCTGGTCAAAAAGGGGATTATTTCTTATATTTGGCGAAAAGCTCAGACCGGCTCTGGACATCCAGTTTCCGGTACAGGTTGGTCGTATGGAAGTTAACTGTGGGGTAACTGACCTTTAGGGTAAAGGCAATCTCCTTGGGAGCCATACCTTTTAAAAGCATTGTAAAGACTTCGTGTTCTCTTTCTGTTAGATCCAGGTTTTCATTCACATTGATAACACCCGTCTCGGCAAGGCCCTGGGTGTATTCGGTCATGTCTTTTAAATGAAGCCCATCAGTCCAGTCCGTCTCAAACAGCTTTTTTTGCAGGTAAGGAAGGATAAGAAAACAACAGGAGCTTAAGACAACTACAACGCCCAGAGCAACAACATGGTTGGAACCTTCGTAACGGTCAAAAGCCTGCGATAAAATGCCGGATATAAAAAAGTATTCGATAAATAAAATAACGCAAAAAAGCTTATACATTTTAATTGATCTGCTTTTTTTAATCGCGCCGGAACACAGGTAGTAAATGATAATATAACCCAACCCGTCTCCAAAGCCGTAAATAAGCGACCCGGAGAAATGTGCCGCGTTGGAAGAATAATTAACAATGGTCAGCCCTAAAAGCGAGAAGACAAGGAACATCAGCCATATATAAAGCGAGTTGCGGTTACTTACAAGCATTATTAAAATAATCATCAGAATAGAAGAAAGCTGACCTAATCCATAAGGCATACTAAAAATAATATTTTCCGCGCTCTCGATATAATTGATCATACACATTATCGAGTAGTAAACGATATGAAGCCCAATAACAATTTTAACTATGGAACCTTTGCCGTACGAAAATTCGGCTGTATCCGTTATTATACCGCTCTCAAATTCAGGTCTTTTCGCGATGCGGCTCAGCAGGAAAACCAGAACAAGGTAGAATGCCATTACCGCAATGCCGCCGTAAAATTTATAAACCGCTTGAACGGCAGGAAACGCTCTGTAAATTGTGTAGTAAAGGCTGTAATAGAAAAGGATCAAAGCCATCCCAAAGAGCCTTTCCACATTGTTTAATTTAAAGCAAAAAAAAGAAAAAGCGCAGGCAGCGCAGATACCGTTTAAAAATTGAAAAGCCATAAATACTGTCAGTCTTGGAATCACGTCTGTAAGCAGGAGCTGGAAAGGAAGCAGAACAGCGCAGCAAACCGCCGCTATTTGCAGAAGCGGTAAAATAAAACGTTTTGGCATGAAAGCAAGCACAAGCCATCCAAGTCCCAAGGGATAAAGCATCAACTCGTAAGACTGTAATCCGGCAAATTCGATGTACAGGTTAAAATAGCGGAAATCACCTAAAATAACCGAGAAAGGGAAAATTAATAAAAGTGGCCATAGATCGCGCCTTATATTGCGAAGGGATAATTCATCCCTTGTTTGAAGAAATCTTTTAAAAACAGAATCAGTACCAAACAATTTATATACCCCTTAATTCTTGATCTTCCAGTAATTCTCAACTTTTTCGAATTTGCAGGCGGGGAATGACACCTGCCTGCCATCGTCATGGGAAAGTTTTATCTGGCAGGCAATTGGGTTTACCTCTGATATTCTCCATGATTCACCGTTATGATTTATACGCATTCCTTCCTGCGGAAGATTGCGCTGCTGCTCTGCGTAAAATCCGTACTCGTAAAAAAGACAACACAAAAGCCGTCCGCAGGGACCCGAGATTTTTACAGAATTAAGCGACAGTTTTTGATCCTTCGCCATTTTAATCGAAACAGGTTTTAATTTATCGGAAACACAGTGGCAGCAGTAACCCCTTCCGCAGACTCCCAAACCGCCGACTACCCTGGCTTCATCGCGCACTCCTATCTGGCGCAGCTCTATTCGCATTTTAAAAACGCTTACCAAATCTTTTACAAGTTCGCGGAAGTCTACCCTGTTTTCAGCAGTAAAGAAAAAGAGAATTTTCGGCTCTTCCAAAAGGTAATGCACAAGAACAAGTTTCATTTCCAGTTTATGATTGGCTATTTTCTGCCTGCAAATTTCAAAGGCTTCTGTTTCAAGTTTTACATTGCTGCGCGATTTGTCCATATCTTCCACGGACGCCGTTCTGACAATCCATGCGATTTCGGAAACAGGAGGGAGCTTGCCGCGCACAGAACCGATAACCTGCGCAAGATCGCGTCCATAACGGGTAGGCACAATTACCATTGTATTGGGAGACAGATTTTCTTCGCGGAAAACGGCAAGAAAAGTCTCCTGCGAATACATCAGCCTAAGCCTGTAAATCGGAGTGTCCGGAGCTATCGATTCAACTCCGGCTGCGGAACCTGTAATAACAGCTTGTTCCCTGCCGTCATCCTCAAGAGCGGAAATATCGTCTTCGTCTATATTGTCATATTCGTTAAAGTCGCCCACCATATCACCCTATTGCATTAAGTCTACCAAAAGACCCTTGATCTCCTCAAGACGTGAAATAAGCTCCAACTGCTGTCCCTGACTGGTAAGGAGCATTGCAGCAAGATCTTCCAGTTTTTTGTCTATCACCTGTATCTTAACATATTCTTTGTAATCCTGCGCTTCGGGAGTGCTTCTGCGCCCGATAAAAGCAGGTTTAAACTTATTTTGAATACCGGCTTCGGTTTCCTTGGAAAAAGCGTTTTGCACCACATAATTGATAAAATTGCGCACAGCCTGTTTATAGCGCATTATCTCTTCGGGGTAGGGGCGGCTCCTGAGCCTGTCACCCATATCGCGCACTTCATCCATCAGCAGATTAACAGAATCATCCGACGGCGGAAGGTTTTTTAAAGGGCCGATATTATCCGCGGTTGCGCCGCGAAGATTGTTGTAAATATCGGAAAAAGCAGTCCGCTCTCCCCTGCGTGTCCCTTTGGCTTTTTTCTCCTCGCCTACCTGCTTGTAGAGAGAAGGATTCATGAAAAGAGAAGGATCTGTTCCGTCTACTTTAGCCATAAGTTTTTTGGAAAACAGGCAGCGCCGATTTAATACCCTGCGCGTCGCGGTGTTCGCTGATTGTCTTTGTCCAGCGTTCGTCGCTGGAGCAGACCGCAACCTTTCCGTTAATAAAACAGCCGTCATCCGCCTGAATGCGCCGGGTTATAATATCGCCGATTATTATCGCGGTTGAAAGAATCACAAGGTGCCCGTCGGAAATTATATTACCGTAAACTACTCCGCCGATTGTAATATTTGTCCCGGAAACATTGCCTTTCATTCTGGCGCGTTCCCCGATAACTACCCTGCCCTTGGCGCGGACATCACCGCGGATACTTCCGTCGATACGCGTAAAGCCGCCGGTTTCAATGTCTCCGGAGAGACTCGTATTGGGACCGATAATCGTGTTGATGGAATAGTCGCTGTTTCTGTCCTGAGCCATCGCAAACCCCGCGTTAGCGGCCTTGTCTGGATAAACTGTTACGGATGGTAATGTATCTGTAAGGATCTACAACATCGGAACCGATGTGTACTTCATAATGGAGGTGCGGACCTGTCGAAATACCGGTGTTTCCGATATAACCGATAACTTCACCCTGTTGAATACGCTGTCCAACCTGCGCGTTAAAACGCGACATGTGTGCGTAACGGGTATAGTAACCGTGTTTGTGCCTGACAATGACAAAGTTTCCGTAATCGTAAGTATACTCAACAGTAACTACCTGTCCGTCCGCGGTAGCGACAATCGGGTCGCCTGAACGGTAAGTAGCAATATCGATACCTCTATGAATGTAATATTGACCGTGGATAGGATGGATATTTTGACCAAAGAACATTGTTATGTGCCCGATTCCGCCTCTGACAGGCCAGATGCTCGGAATTTCTGTTAAAAGAGCGCTTTGTGAATCCATAAGAGCGCCAAGTTCCATAATCGGCTCTCTGGCTTCGGAAAGATACGTCGAAAGACGTTTAATATCATCGACTTCCTGAACAAGCCCCTGCGAAGAGTCTCTGATGCCGAGGAATGTACTTAAATCGCCTGAAGTGTTTTGTGAAAGAGTGTTGCTTCCGCCGATTCCAAGCGCTGAAAGAACCTTTGAAAGAGCGCTTTCAAAATTGCGCGCTTCACGCAAAAGGAGGGCTGTTTCGTCACGCAGTTGATCAAGTGAAGCCTGGGTATCTTTAAGGCGTCCGTCTTTGTTCGCCATAGCGTACATCGTGCTGCTGTAAGATGCCCCGTACCAGAAAAACGCACCCAAAATGCCGAAAACTACCAGTAAAAAGCAGGAAATTGAGAGAATTGTGACATGAAGGTTGTAAACCTTCTTTTCGGAATGCGGCACAAACACGAGAGTATAACGCCTTGTAAGGAACCTGCCAACGGCTTTAAAAAAGCCACCGATAAAACCAGCAGTCGCGTTTGCGGAGTTTTTCACCCTTTGGACTAGCTTGTTTTCCAGACGTTTATATTCGTGTACTGAGGCCATTTTCTCTCCTGTGTTTTTGTACCTTCAATAATATAAAAATTCAAAAACAGTGTCAATAATATTTGAAAAAAAAATTATTTTTTTTCAAATATTTTTAAGAAATGTTTCAAACAGCGTCAAATCCCGACTGAATCGCCTTCATATTCATCGGAATATATTGATGTTTATCCGTCGGAAAAAATTTCTTCAGAATACTTTCAATATCGGCTAATTTGAGCGCTTTCGTTAACTTTCCCATCGCACCAAGAGCGACCATATTGGCAAAAATTACCCCGCCTAGCTGCTCGGCTATGCCGCTTGCCTCAATATTTACGACTTTCAAGTCGCTTCGCACAGGTTTTTCCTTAACAAGTGTTGAGTTAATTACAATCAGACCGTTTTGTTTTAACATTTTTTCGCATAAAGGGAGAGAATCAGAGTTCATAACCAGAGCCGAATCCGGTATTGTAACAAGCGGGCTTGCGATTTCTTCATCGGAAATAATTACTCCGGCGCGGGCAATACCGCCGCGTTTTTCAGCGCCGTAAAACGGGAAGAACGTGACGTTTTTTCCTTCCTGCATTGCGAAATAAACCCATAACTGCCCTAAAGAAATTATGCCCTGTCCGCCGAATCCGGCAAAGAATGATTTTTCCGTCATTTGGCACCCCCTGCTTGCAGCGTATTTTTGACTTCTCCAAGCGGATATACCGGAATCATGTTTTTTTCCAGCCATTCTACCGCTTTTACGGAGTCCATTGTCCAGTTTGTCGGGCAGGGAGAGAGAATTTCTACCATTGTACTGCCGATACCGGACATCTGCGCTTCAAACGCTTTTTTGATGTACTGCTTTGTCTTGCGGACATTGACTGCGTTGTGTACCGAGCCTCTTGCGATGTAGCGGGTGCCGTCCAAAGTGGCGAGAAGTTCCGCCACCCTGATTGGATAGCCCATTCCGGCTTCATCGGCATCGCGTCCTTTGGGAGCGGTTGTCGCTTTCTGCCCAAGAAGCGTTGTGGGAGCCATCTGCCCGCCTGTCATTCCGTAGATTGCGTTATTAACAAAGATTGTTGTAAACTTTTCGGCGCGGTTTGCCGCGTGAATCATCTCGGCGGTGCCGATTGCCGCCATGTCGCCGTCTCCCTGATAGCAAATTACAAGGTGATCGGGTTGAACCCGCTTTACGCCGGTTGCGGCTGCCGGAGTGCGCCCGTGAGGCGGCTGCACAGAGTCAAAATCGAAGTATAAATCCGCCCAAATTGAGCAGCCGACAGGATGGGTAATGATTGTTTTATCCCTCACTCCCATTTCATCGATAACATTGCAGATAATGCGGTGAATTACGCCGTGTCCGCAGCCGCCGCAGTATTTTGTCTGCACTTTATGCAGACATTCGGGGTGTCCTAATATTTTTTTCATTTCTTTAAAATTTCCTTTACTTTAGAAAAAACTTCTTCTTCGGTTGGAATCATGCCGCCTGAACGTCCCAAAAGGTGTATTTCAGGTTTTTTACCTGAATAAAAAGCCGAAAGCTTAACATCTTCTATTAATTGACCTTCAGACATTTCAACTGTTAAAACAGGCTGATTTGAAAACGAGCCGAGCTTTTCATACGGGAATGGCCATAATGTAATTGGTCTGAAAATACCAAGATTGATACCTTCCTTTTTAGCAAGCATCTGCGCTCCAAGACAGACTCTCGCGCAAGTGCCGTAAGCGACCATTACAAGATCGGCGTCTTTGCAGTTTGATTCTTCGTATCGAATTTCCTGCTCTTTTATTGACTCGTATCTGACAAAACGCGCTTTTGTTTTTGCCTCCAGCGATTCAGGCACAAGATCGATCGATGTAATATGAATCGCTTTTTTTCCATTTCTTTGAGCGCATCCGCCTGCAGTCCAATCGCGCTTGGGCGCGGATTTTTCAGGCGGTAAAACACAGCCCTCGATCATCTGTCCGATCATCCCGTCAGCATGAATGATGACAGGCATTCGATATTTGTCAGCTAAATCGAAAGCGAGATATGTGAGGTCTGCGGCTTCCTGAACGCTCTTCGGCGCAAGCACGATACACCTATAATCGCCGTGTCCTCCGCCGCGCGTGGACTGAAAATAATCGCTCTGCGCCGGAGCAATGTTACCAAGCCCCGGTCCGCCGCGCTGAACATTCACAAGCACAAGCGGAACATCCGCGCCTGCCGCGTACGACATTCCTTCCTGTTTAAGACTTATTCCAGGGCTGGACGAACTTGTCATCGCTCTCATCCCCGCGCATGAAGCGCCGTAAACCATGATGATAGCGGCGATCTCGCTTTCAGCCTGTATAAAAATCCGTCCGCGCTCGAGCATGTGTTTCGCCATGTACGCGGGGATTTCATTTTGAGGGGTAATCGGATACCCAAAATACGCTCCGCAGCCGGCTCTTATCGCAGCTTCGGAAATAGCGTCATTTCCTTTCATTAATACTTTTTCGCTCATATAATCATTCAACCTCATAAACCTCGATGCAAACATCGGGGCAGACTTCATAACAATTACCGCAGGCGATACATTTGTCCATATTGACCGCTTTCGCCGGATGCGAACCGCTTGAGTTCATTTCGCTGTCTTCTTCCAATACTTTGACCGGACAGGCGCGGATACAGAGCATACAGCCTTTGCACATTTCGCGGTCGATAGTAATTTTTCCCTTCTTAGCCATTTTTTCCTCTATTTTAGTATGTATAGCTCAAGTATAAAGAAAACCGAGGCGGCTGTGCAATATACCGAAAAATGCAATCCTATCAGAATTCTCATTGCCTCCATGAAAAAAAATGAAAGTAAAAAAATTATCAATATCCTGTCATCACAAAATGACTTTCGAGTCACATGCATAGAAAAAGACGAGGCCGGAGTGATAATTAAAACATGGCAGTCAAATCCGGATGTATTAATCCTTGATATACAACCTTCGCAATTCAACAGTGAAAGACTTGCCCCGATTATTCACAGAAAATCACCGTCTACCGCCATTGCAATGCTGTGCAATAACAGAGAAGAAAACCATACCGGCAGGGCAATCAGAGCCGGAGTATCAGGAATCCTGTTAAAAGATGAAGATATGGACAAATTAATACCTGCAATTCAAATTATCGTTCACGGAGGATACTACATAAGCGCTTCGATAGTGATCGATACATTTAAAACAGATTCATACTCAAACAAAGATCCCAAACGAATAACAGAACAAAAACATTTAATTTTAACGCAGCTCGAGCATAACATTATTACCGGTCTTGCAAGAGGTTATTCAGACAAGGAAATAGCAAAACGCTTGAATTACAGCGAAGGCACAATTAAAAACAGCATCGTGGCAATAAAGCGCAGAACAAAATTAAACAACCGGATACATATTGTTGTTTATGCTCTTTCTAACGGGATTATAAACATGGAGGATGCTGTGTGGGAAGAATTAAATAACATTCCCAATCGCGTATAGCGGGAAAATATCAATATCACCGGAGCGCCTGAAGTTTTCCAGAGATGTCCTTATACCTTTTTTAATGTTCTTTTCTCTCATAAAAAGCTTAAGGCTTTGCATACTGCCCTGAGTTCCAGATTTAACTTCTATGGGAATAATGTCATAACCTTTTTGAATAAGAAAATCAATCTGCGCGCTGCCGTGCTGTGAACCGGGAATCGCAGAACGCTGCCAGCAAAACAATTCGTTTTGTTTGTAATAAGAAGCCGCTTTTGTTAATTCCAATCCAACAAAAATTTCCGCGAGGGAACCGCGGTTAACAGCCGTAAACTCTTTAGCAAGTAATATTTCCGAACGCAAACCGAGTGTTTGCAGAAATATTCCGGTATCACAGGGTATTATCCGGCGGAATTTAGAATTCCTCTCAGCGCCTAGAGGAATCCCGTTTGCTGCGGTATGGGTAACAGGATGAACAAGTCCTGACATAATAAGAATATCAAGCGCTCTCCTTGCGGTAATTGCCGGAGTTCCCGGAACGGCGCGTTCATAAACGAATTTACCTTCGGTTTGATGCATCACAGAATCAAACACTTCATTAAGAAGCAGGAAAGAAGCCTGTTTTTTATACTTGGCAAAGTCTGATTTTAGTACGGTAATTAAATCACTTAAAACAATTTCACCGCTTAATAAATCATTTTTTTGAACATATCTTGAAACAACTTCCGGCATGCCGCCAATAATCAAAAATGTTTTAAATAAATCCAGCAGTAATCCGTGAATCACATTATCAAGAGGTTTTTCGGGAGACGATTTTTTTACTTCATCAGCTAGAGCTTCATGATTCATCGCTCTTAAAAATTCATCAAACGCAAAGGGATACATAAAAAAGGAGCGCAGCCTTCCAATACCCAGCGATGGCATTTCATCGATCGTAAACTCTAAAAGAGAACCGGCAGCTACAACATGAAGCTCTGCGTATTTTTCATAAAAATACCTGAGTTTTGTAATAGCCGGCGGACAACTCTGTATTTCATCAAGAAATAATAATGTTTCTCCGGGAATTATTGGTATCTTGTAAATAATCGCAATCCTCTCGCAGATTGCCTGAGGCGAAAGAGAAGAATCAAAATAAGGGTATAATTCCTTATTTTCCTCAAAGTTTATCTCAATATTATATTTAAATTGACGCCCCAAATACCTGATTGCCGATGATTTTCCTACCTGCCTTGCCCCGCGTAAAAGCAAAGGCTTTCTGTCAGGCGGTTTTGACTGGCTCCATTCGAGGAGGGATTTATCTATATTTCGTTTGAAATATTGTTCTTCCATACGGTTAAACCTCTATACAGAATATTCTAAGAAAATTAGGGGCAAAAAACAAGTGAATTTCAAGAAAATTAGGGGCAAAAAACAGCAAAATTTCAAGAAAATGTAACCCAAAAAATTGGCAAATTTCGAGAAAATTGGGGGCAAAAAACAGGTGAAATTAAAGAAAATTCAAGGCAAACCAGATATTGGTCAATCTTTACTAAAGATAAAACTGATAGACAATTTACCATATATACAATACAATGAAGAAAATTAGGAATTTGGAGAGAATATGAAGACCGTATGCGGAATCGATCTGGGGACCCAGAGCTGTAAAATCGTTGTTTATGATTACGATAAAAAGAAAATTATTGCCCAGTCTTCGGCGCCTGTGGATATTATTGCCCAAAATGACGGCACAAGAGAGCAAAAAGCCGAGTGGTACGACGCCGTTGTTAAGGCTTGCTTCGATAAAATCGATAAAAATATAAAAAAAGACATTGCCGCTATCGGTGTTTCCGGGCAGCAGCACGGTTTTGTGCCGCTGGACGAAAAAGGAAAGCCTGTTTACAACGTAAAACTCTGGTGCGATACATCAACTGATGCGGAATGCGAGGAACTTACAAAAGCCGCAGGCGGCGAAAAGAAATTAATTGAAAAAGCGGGGCTTCCAATGCGTCCCGGTTACACTGCCCCAAAGGTGCTGTGGCTAAAAAAACATAAACCTGCCGCTTTCGCGAAACTCAGACACATTCTTCTTCCTCACAATTACATCAACTTTTTATTAACAGGCGAATATTGGGCGGAATACGGCGACGCGTCGGGAACTGCTCTCTTTGACGTTCGCAACAGAAAATGGTCATCGGAAATCTGCAAATACATTTCTCCCGATGTTGAAAAATATCTTCCGCAGCTTACAACTTCCGAAAAAACCGCAGGCAAGGTAAGCAAAGCCGCCGCGGATCTTTACGGTATAAGCGAGGGAACACTTGTTTCATCAGGCGGCGGCGACAACATGATGGCAGCAATCGGCACAGGCGCAGTTCGTGACGGATTTTTAACAATGAGCCTTGGCACCAGCGGCACTCTTTTCGGTTTTTCCGACAAGGCGGTAATTGATCCGACAGGAAACCTCGCCGCGTTTTGTTCTTCATCTAACGGATGGATGCCGCTTCTTTGCACAATGAACTGCACAGTAGCGAGCGAAGAAATGCGGAAACTTATGGCTTTAGATGTTAAAGAATTTGACGCGCAGGCCGGAAAAGCGCCTATCGGCGCGGACGGGATCGTAATTCTGCCTTTCTTTAACGGCGAGAGAACTCCCAACCTGCCGAACGGCAGAGCGAGCATTAACGGCATCACAGCGGCGAACTTTAAAAAAGAAAACCTTGCGCGCGCCGCGCTTGAATCTTCAATCTTCGGAATGAGAATCGGTTTAGACGGCTTTTTAAAACTTGGTTTCAAACCTAAGGAAATCCATTTAACCGGCGGCGGCTCAAAAAGTCCTATGTGGCAGAGCATTGCGGCTAACGTAATGAACCTCCCTGTCCGCATTCCGGTAGGTTCGGAAGCCGCCGCGATGGGCGGAGCGATTCAGGCTCTTTGGTGCTTGGAAACAAGTGAAGGAAAGAAAACATCAATCGAAACACTTGCGGAAAAACATGTCGCGTTAGGCACAACAATCAAGCCGGATAAAAAGAGCGCGGAAAAATACAACGAAGCATACGCTGTTTATTCAAAGTATTTAGGGGCTTTAAGCCCACTATATAAATAAATTGTATCTGCCATTAAAACGGCAGATACAATCACGATAGATGAAATTGTTTCGCAACTTCATCTATCGCAGCGGTTTACGGGCAGTGTTACCGCCCTACATTTCGCCTTGAGGCGAAACGTCGTAAACCGCCATACTAACTTTCGGAGGCTATTTATGGCAGAATTTTTCGTGGGGGCAAAAGAATATTTCCCCGGAATCTCAAAAATTAAATACGAAGGCGCAAAGAGTAAGAATCCCCTTGCGTTTAAGTATTACGATGCTGACAAAGTTGTCGGCGGCAAAAAGATGAAAGATCATCTTCGTTTCGCGATTGCCTACTGGCACAGTTTCTGCGGCGAAGGCGGCGACCCCTTTGGTCCCGGCACATTAAAATTCCCATGGAACGAAGGCGCGAAGGATCCGATGGACGCAGCCGACAGAAAAATGGACGCGGCGTTTGAATTCTTTACAAAGATCGGCGCGGAATATTACGCGTTCCACGACAGAGACATTGCTCCCGAAGGCGCAAATCCCGCCGAGAGCGAAAAGAACTTTATGACCTTAGTCGCGAAAGCGAAAAAACTCCAGGGCGAAACAGGCGTTAAACTCCTTTGGGGAACAGCGAATGTTTTCAGTAACCCGCGCTTTATGAACGGCGCCGCGACCAACCCCGAATTCGGCGTTGTTGCGTTAGCCGCAACTCAGGTAAGAGCCGCGATTGACGCGACCATCGAACTTGGCGGTTTAGGCTACACATTCTGGGGCGGACGCGAAGGTTACATGAGCCTTCTTAACACAGACCTTAAAAGAGAAAAAGACAATTTGGGACGTTTCCTTACAATGGCAAGAGATTATGCCCGCAAACAGGGATTCAAAGGCGTCTTCTATATTGAGCCTAAACCGATGGAACCGACAAAACATCAATACGATTTTGACACAGAAACCGTTATCGGTTTCCTGCGCCAGCATGGTCTTGATAAAGATTTCCGCATGAACATCGAAGCGAACCACGCAGAGCTTGCAGGCCACGAATTCGCGCATGAGCTTGAAACAGCGGCAGTATCCGGTTTCTTCGGTTCTGTAGACGCAAACCGCGGCGATTGGGTAAACGGCTGGGACACAGACCAGTTCCCGATGAGCTATTACGAAACAGCGATGGCGATGTACACCATTTTAAAGATCGGCGGCTTTAAAGAGGGCGGCTTAAACTTTGACTCAAAAATCCGCAGAAACTCAGTAGACCCGGCAGACCTCTTTGTCGCGCACATCGGCGGCATGGACTGTTTCGCGGTTGGACTGCAAATCGCCCAGCGCATGATTGACGACGGCACAATCCCCAACTTTGTGAAAGATCGTTATGCGTCATTCACATCAGGCGACGGCGCGAAGTTCTCCAAGGGCGAACTTACCTTAGACCAGCTCGCGAAGATTGGAACAGACGCAGGCTACGGCAAGACAGGAATCACAAGCGGCAAGCAGGAATATTTAGAGAATGTGCTGAACAGCTATTTACTTGGTTTATAATTAATTATTTTTTAATCAGAAAGCCCTCGGTTATCCGGGGGCTTTTTTATTTCGCGTTACGCGCTACGCGGAAACCTACATAATTGTTTTTAAACAACGGCTGGTATCCGCTTCGATACGACGAATGAAGGCTGACTCCGCTGGAACTCCAGCCGCCGCCTCTAATTACGCGGATAGAACCGGTATTCACCGCCAATGTGTCTGACAATGCGTCGTTAGGGTTATCCCAGCACCATTCCCACACATTACCGTGCATATCGAATAAACCCCAGGCATTCGCGGCAAATGTGCCGACCGGAGTTGTCTTTGCTCTGTATTCACCCCGAACGCTGGTGTTATATGCAAAACGTCCGTCATAATTCGCCTGATTTGAAGAAATGGTATTTCCGGTATTAAAAGGCGTAGTTGTTCCGGCGCGGCACGCGTATTCCCATTCATCGTCTGTCGGCAGCCGGTAACCGTTAGCATTCTTTTTCCATGTAACATTATTTTCATCCCGCTGATATACAGGCGTTAAACCTTCCCTCTCGCTAAGCCGGTTGCAGTAGTCGATGGCATCGCTCCATGTCACATTCTCTACAGGCAGAGTGTCACCCTTAAAAAAACTGGGATTTGCATTCATAACATCCTGATACTCGCTCTGCGTCACGGTATAAATGCCTAAATAAAACGAATCCACATCTATTTGCCGGTGCGTATTGCTGTTTCTGTTTACGAGAATTAAATAAAACCCGTCGTTAAGAAGCACCATTTTTGTAATTTGCTTCATGTAGATTTTGGGTATATCTACAACTACAACTTTTGGCTCTTCCATAACGACTGGTTCCTGTTTCGAAGCACAGGTAGTGAGGAAAAAACATACTAATAGGAGGAGGATGATTTTCTTCATTACTGTAAATATCGGACAGTTTTGTTAGGGGATTTATAGAATTAATTGAACGTTTTCCTCAAGTCTCAGCATAACAACAAGAATTTTCTTCCCTGAGCTGCTTATCACATCATTAATTAATCTATTATCAGTGTAAAATAGCGACAAAATTAAAAAATTTACATTTTTTTATAATTACAGACAAACGATTTTTAAACTTTCTTGCAAAATTCTGGTATTTATAATATAATAATAGAAGAACAAGGGCGTTCGCCGGATAGCAGGATTATCTTACAGGTTTTTTCTGTAAACGGTGGTCTTTTGCTTTTCAGCTGACGCCTTTTTTATCTTAATTTGGAGGTTCATATGAAAATCGGTGCGAAATTAATTCTTATTATTTCAGCTGTTAACCTGGTCGGTATCGGCGGTTTAACAATAGCCGCCACTTTGTTTTCCTCAAGCCAGATTAGAGCGCTGGCAGATGAAAACGCCGGAAATATCACAGATATAACGGCAAAAGAGGTTACGGCGTTTCTGGAAGTCCCTTTAGATGAAATGAGGTCTTTAGTAA
>Ga0209755_10000640_pt1 | contig 61919 bp, 47 predicted proteins | sample TergutCo191P1_FD_187301 | JGI IMG/M metagenome (GOLD analysis project Ga0209755, IMG submission 187301) | Cornitermes sp. P1 segment gut microbial communities from Petit-Saut dam, French Guiana - Co191P1 (SPAdes) (version 2) | ecosystem: Host-associated > Arthropoda: Insects > Digestive system...
TTTTGTTTCATAATTTTTTACTGCCATTAAATATAAATATACGTCACTGCCGCAAGTAATTACAAATATTTCTGACACTATAATTTAAAGCCATAAATCAAGTCTTTGATAATCCCTCTACCAATACGTTCCACCTATTGCGCCTACCGTGCCTGATTTTCGTTTTTTTGTCCTTTTTTCAAAAAATCCCCCCCATCTCTCTCTACCATTTATTATACTAAAAACAAGGAGGAGAACGCCTAATGCTCGCGGACACAGCTAAATATCTGCTAACTATAGCGGATTTTGACCCTAAAAACGTCGAGATCACCGTATTTTCGGGCATTGACGCCATTATTAACGCCCCTCGGACATCGGAGGAACGGCTCCACGGCCTCCATTTTCCATCTAAGCGCGGCGCGGAGATCAATGTTGGAGGGCATACCATCCAGATCATCTACCGAGACAAGGAAGGCGACATATCCGCGACTACCGTGGACGGTAACATGATAAAGATGAACGACCCGGAAAATGCCATTACCATTCAGAATAGTGAGCAAAAAGCCGCGAGCGCGAACGTAAGGGTAGGGGTGAGGGCTGAATCGGGAACGAGAAATAGTTCGGCGGGGACGGATGGGGCGGGGGGTTTAGAAATAAATATATTTGATCATTTCGGATTAGATATAGATGATATTAAAAGGTTCGGCCTCCCGGAATTGGTGTCAAATAGTGTCAAAGATGTTATTAAAATAGCGGCTTTGCGCATATCGAGCCTCGCAAACATTGCAGCACAAGGCTTTCGCGCTTGGTTTATTTTGCAACATTATTATGGTTACTTACCATTTATTAATATCATTACAGAAACTCATTCCCTAGACATGGACTTTACAAATACAACAGGTAGCATCGGTGGATAATTATGAAAACTTTTCTGTTACCTGTCTGGATATTGTTTTTCGTTTGCTGTTGTGATAGATACGATAAGCATACACCAACGATGTTTTTCAAAATAGAGGACGAGTGGTCTAGTATTTCTAAACAAAATAAACATGAAGTATTTGTCATATATAATCCACCAAATGATACGTTAATGCTAAAGAACGTAATAGACACCTATAATCTGCAAACCGTGTCAATTGATTCACTCAAAAATTTTTCATTGACGAGAACGTTTTATCGTGAAACGGGATGTTTAACTCGAAATTATGAACAAGGGAAACCCTACCCGACGAGGTCTTGGCGGAATATCCCGTGCAATATCTTTTACAATGGAGATGACCCCGGGCAGCAAACAAGGTATCACTATTATGGGGAAGGTTATCTTATGGAAACATACCATGCAATCTATCCTAATACTCCCGGTGTTTTGAATTATGAATACACGTTTGGTATGAACGTAATTGGTAATACTACTGACGTTAGAGTATTCAAAATTTACCTCGAACGGGACTACTAACTCCATGCCGAATTGTATACGTAAAAGAACAAAATTAAAGGTTAACCCAAATCTAATATGGCAAATTGTCAGAATTGCATGGTGTATTTTTTGTTTATTATATTTAACGTATAATTTCGTTACCATTTGTGGGGTGATGGAATATTCGTGGTATTATACGATACATAGCATTTTGTGGACATATTTATTTATTACCTTTTGGGGGATCGCAGGAATTTTTTTTTGCTGGCAAAAAAAATTGAGACATTTGCTTACAGTACATATAATTGGCTCGTTACTCTATCTATTACTTTAAATTGTAACTTTTTCCTCGCAAAAAGGGCAGAGTTGTCAATACGGACGAACCCGCGCAGCTTGAACGGCAGGTTCCGTTCAATGTCGTGAACCTGCTTGCTCCAAGCCTTGCCCCACACGGCCCTGCATTCGGTCCACCCGGTGTGGATATCGGTCATTGTGAGGCTCCAGACGAAGTCCCCGGCCAAGGAACTGCCGTAGTGGGCCACCGTGTCCGCCTCCATGAACCCAGGGGCGGTAATGTCCCAGTTGTCCTCCGTCCGTATCGGGATCCGGGCCGGGCTTAGTCCCGCAGAGACCCTTCCCAAAACGGCCCCGGAGCGGCTTGAGGAGGCGGTCAAGGGTTGCGGTGCTGACCGTCAGCAAGAGCGCCTTGGTCTGGGCGTCCACGGGCCCATACTCCCCCTCGTAGTACAGCAGTCAGTCCAAAATAACAGCTTTGAGCCGGCGGGAGCACATGAAGTCGGACGCCTGCCATATCCGCCATAAAACCTCTAAAAAACGCGGATTCTGGTATTTCGCGACCGCCTGCCGGGCTTCTTGCGCCTCCTGTCGGGATGAATTTACTCCAGTCAGATTTAATTTGATGCAATTCGGGTCGGACGGTAATTTGACATTTTTTGTGATTACTATTGCATTTGGCCCCGCAATAACTTATATTTGTATTTGCGCCGGGATAGCTCAGTCGGTAGAGCAGCTGATTCGTAATCAGCAGGTCGGCAGTTCGAGTCTGCTTCCCGGCTTTCCTCTGACCACCCCGATGTGTTTGAATATCATGAACTTACGCTTATCAGCAACGGAACGTAAAAATGTCTAAATTTAATGGTAAAGCCCTTCTGCCGATTGATTTTGCCCGCCACTGGATGCTCCCGGCCATGCTCACGGAGTCGCAGGTTCCCCACATGGCTGTGCAGCAGTTCAGGAAATACTTTTTGCCCCGCAACCCGGATAAGGACGTCCCGGTGGGCCAAATATCTCTGCGCGTAAACGAGGTGTGCAACCTCCGCTGCGGCTCCTGCGGCCAGTGGGGGGAAAACGGGCACCTGCGCAAGAAACTGGAGCGCGGCGATAAGCTGGAACAGCTCGACTTCGACGTTGTCAAGCGCGTGCTCTTCGAAACCCGGCGCGACAAGCCGTTCTACTACATCTGGGGCGGCGAACCGACCATGTGGAAGCCCCTGCTGCCGCTTTTCGAGGAGATGGCGAGGCACGACCTGCGCGGCTCCGTAGTCACAAACGCGCAAGACCTCGACAGGATACTTGAGGACCTGATAGACACCGGCGCCCTCACCATACTCTTCCTCAGCCTCGACGGGTGGGACTCCGCGTCGCAGAACATCATGCGCGCGCCCGCCGGCGGAGTGTCCGACAATTTTGAGAAGACTATGGCCGTGATGGAAAAGGCGAACGAGATCAAGGCGCGCAAAAAATTGAAATTCCCGCTTGTCATACCCATCACCGTCATATCCAACACCAACTACACGCACCTGACGGAGATACACAAATTGGTGCTGGACAAGGCGCAGCTGCACCCGCTCTACTTCGGATGGTTCATAACCGAAGAGCGCGCGGAGATGCACGAAAAAGTGTTCGAGCTGAGGTTCGGGAAAAAGCCGCAGAACCACCGGGGGTACCTGAAAAGCTGCTTTAACGATGTGGACCCCAAAGTAACAGCCGAGCAGTTAGAGCAGGTAAAGGCAATGTCCAAGGGCAAAGTGTGCATCCCCCAGATAATACCGGATATTGAGACGGAGGAGCAGATACGCAGGTATTACAGCGACCACTCGTGGCACTGCGGATACCCCAAGTGCGAGAGCATCTACTATACGGCGGAAATATCGCCGGACGGGCGCGTTACGCCGTGCCGTGACTATCAGGACTTTACCGCCGGCAATATCAACACGCAGGGGTTCTACGATATCTGGAACGGGGAGGAGTTCAAGAAGTTCAGGCGGGAGATGAAGAAGGGGCTGATGCCGGTTTGCACGAGGTGCTGCGGGTTACAGGGGTTTTAGTCCCGGCAGTGATCCCAGCTTTTAGATATCAGTTCATCCGCGCCGATGAACATCTTCGGGTGCCCAAACACGAAACGGCCCAGGCGCGTGGTGTTTTGGGCGTGGATGATTTCGCGCGGGTCAACGGATGGGGCGCACGCTATCAATAATTCGTACTCCTCGCCGCCGTGGTAGAACCAGTCTCTCCAGCCGCAGCCCAGTTCGTCCGCGAGATTTCGCATTTCTGCCGACGGGGATAAATCATCGTCAAAAATAAACCCCAAACCGTTATCATAACACAGCGTCCCGACATCTTTGGACAAACCGTCAGACAAATCCATCATGGCGTGTATTGATTGGCACGCGGCAAACATCCGCCCCTCGCTTATCCTCGGCGCCGGCGATATATGCGCTTTGATTAACCGCTGATACCCTGATGGGACTTTATCCCTCCCCCACCGCAAAAGCGCCGCCAGTCCCGCCGCGCTCTCGCCGGGCATGCCGGTCATCCACAGTACATCTCCGTCAACTATGCCCGTGCGTTTGAGTATCCTGCCGCCGGGGGGGACGGAGCCTATCAACGTAATCCCAATAGTCCACGCATTACCGCCCGACAAGTCTCCGCCAACGACAGGGAAATTCCATTTTTCGCACGCGCGGGCGAAGCCGGCGTAGATTTTTTCGACCGCGGTGTTGACATCTGCGCATTTTTTGGGGAAGACGAGCTGGACGACCGCGCTGTCGGGGTTTGCGCCCATCGCCGCGCAGTCGCTTAAATTGCTGACCATCGACCGGTAGCCGATTTCTTCCAACGTCATCGTATCTAGAGAAAAATGGACGTTTTCTACGGATATGTCTGCCGTGATAACGAGCCTCTCCCCCGCCGTTTTATTGACGCGGACAGCGGCGTCGTCGCCTATCAATACATCATATGACCCTTGATTGACGGACGGCAGCAGATTTTGTATGCGCCGGATCAGTTCGTATTCGTTTGACGGAAATTTATCCATATTACCCTCAATCCCCATATCCACACCATAAACAACCTTAACAGTATTGACGTTTCTGCGCCATATACGCGGCCCGCATGTCAAGCAGGTCTTTATCGTACCTGCCATCGCGGAAATCCGGGAACGACCATTCGAACGGGCGGTACTTCCCCTCCTTATACCGTCCGGCAAGATCGGCGTATATCCCCTTTCCCAAATATACCTTCTGCCCGGCCTCCTTCGCCGAGGCCAGCACCACCTTGTTGTGGTCGAGGTACCCGGCGTCGAGGTTCACCGTTCTTTTGCTGTCAACCGATAGCTGCCGCTCGATCTCATTGCACTCAAGCTTCATGTCGACAATCAGCATGGGGTCGTACAGCTTTTCGAATGACACGAGCGTCCTGAACAGCGGCGCGCCCATCTCCGGCCCGTAATAACCGGTAACATCAAATTCGCGTTCTGTACCTGATATGTCTATCGCGCCCCATCTCTCAGTAAGGCATTGCAGGGCGCGGGCAAAATCATCGCGGCCCTTATAGAGTACGGCGGCGAAATATTTTACCGGCGCGGCTTGCCTGACATCAGCCATTATTCATCCCTCCGGCAAAAACGGGGGCGGCCCGGATTGTTTATGTTATCCATATCCATCCCAATTCTCATCCCACAATCTCCAGCGCTTTTCTGATGATATTCGGGTCGATGCCGAACGACGCGGCGATGACCTTTGCCTTATCGTCCCCGTCAACAACTTTTTTGCTGCTCCCATTTAGCGTATAGACCATAAACTTGCTGCCCTGAAAGTACCGCTGCGCCCCGCCGGCGCGTTTTGTAAGCACGGGGTACGTCATCATCTCCCACGCGAACGACGCCTCCCACACCCGCGCCAGCCGCATGGCGTCTACGGGCGTTATCTTATAAGTCAGCCGCAGCTTCCTGTCCCTGCCGCGTATGGTATACAGCTCGACCCTGTCTCCGCCGGCTAACGGTTTCAATTCCAGGGTATTCGTCCCCGTATCAATAAATGTGGACGCACCGCCGGCCAGCGGGACCGGGGTAAACAGCAGGTATCCGGGGTCGATGATGTACAGTTCCGCGTTATGCTGTATTATGACCCCGCTGTGCGTATCCGCGCCGTAGTGCCTGTCTGCCAGTATCGGATATGCAGGGACTCCGAGCGCGTCGTAAACCGCCGTTATTGCCGCGGTCAGCGAGAAGCACGTGCCGCCGGTCCCCCAGCGCAAATAATCCCCAATAACCTCATCGGGCAGCCGCATTGCGCTTTGTGGGTTTACGAGGGCGTCGGCCTTGATGATCTTCGTGAGGTTTTCGTAGGGTACGTGCGAGAACGCCGCCGCTACTTTGGGTATCAGCGCCCCAACACCGTCCCCGGCATCAATCCCGAACCGGCCCAAAAAATCCCTAAGGATAACCCTGTCGCTTATGGTGAGATACGGCGCGTCGTGTATCATCGCCTACTTGTTCATCATCTTGAGGATCAGGCGCACCTGGTCTACGCTGACCTGATACTGCCTTGATATTTCCTGAACGCTTAGCCCGTTTTCAGACGCGGCCGCGATGAGGTCGTTGACGTTTGTCGAACCGAGCGTTTCGGTTTCCAGCGCTCTGGCCGACTGGGTCTGCGGCGGCCCGTCCGGCGCGTCGATAATGAGCGGTTGAGGCGGAGGAGGCGGAGGAGGCGCCGGTACCGGCCGTGGTGCCGGCGGGGGGGGCGGGGACGGCGGTACTGCCTCGCGCAGTTTTTCCACCAGCGACTGCAAATTGGCCATAGGCTCAGGCGGGGGCGGCAGCGTCGGCAACACGTTTGCCCCGGCGGCGTTAATACGCCCGGTGCGTCCGTACACAGGCGTTCCGGCCGGGCCGCTGTTGGGCAGAACGCCGGCGTCGTCGGCGTCGGTAACTGATATGTGACGGCCCGTGGGGGCCAGATTCATCCGGGAGATAACCTTCTTCTTAGGCTTGGCGGGCCGCTTATTCCTGCCCGCAATCAGGCCGATAAACAGCATAAACGCCGACAGCACGGCAACGAGGCCCGTACCCACTATAACCCAATCGAACGTACCCTGCGGCCTGAAAGAGAGAATATCCTCAAAAAACGCCTGAAATGAGAAGCCGGCGGCGCTGTCGGGCCGCAGGTCCGACGGCGGCAGCGGCGGGGCGGAGGCGCGCAGTTCCGCGATAGTGTCGCGCAGGGCGGAAGAGGCGGCCTCCAAATCCTCTATGGGCTTGCCCTGGCGCTTGCGCTCCTGAATCAGCATCCCCAGCGAGTCAAGCTGCTCCCGCAGTTCAAGGCGGCGGTCCGCCTCGGCCGACAAATCGGCGGCGAGCAACGCGAAAAACGCGGCCGCAAGGGCGGCCGGGCGCACAAAATCGTCCCTCAAGCTAAAAATTCGGCGTTTTCCCATAATTCTATATAATATATATTGTGGTAACAGCTATATGCAACTCCATATATTTTGAATTTGAATTTGGTTTTGCCGCCGCCCGAAACTATATTATATCAGGGACGTACTCGCGTCTTTATAGCCAAGGCCAAGGGGATTTGGGTTATGACGAGATATACGGTTTATTTTAACGGTGAGCAGGTGAAATCCTACGAGCTTGACGAGCCCGTGATTTTCATAGGGCGTCTGCCGGAGAACCACATACCCATCTCCAACATGGGGATTTCGCGCCGCCACGTGAAGATCGAGCTTGACCCAAGCGGCGCCTACACGCTTTCCGACCTTAATTCGCTAAACGGCACACTTGTGAACGGCAAAAAGGTGAAAAAGGTCTCGCTTTTCCACGGCGACAAGATCACCATCGGCAAGTACACCATACTTTACGAAGACTTCCGCGGCGGCCCGGGCGCGGCGCACCTTGAAACTATTGTAGCCGACTTCAGGCAAGAGGATATGCGCCGGATCGCCGAAGCTGCGGGGCTCACTGTGCCGCCGGCCTCAACGCCCCTGCCAACGCCCGCACCCCCGCCAGCAGCCCAGTCTGCGGCGGTTGACGCCGCGCCGGCCGAATTTTTGATGATGCAACCTGCCGCACACGCCAGCATACCGGTAGACGCCCCCATAGACATCCCCCTGACGCAACTCAACGCAGCCGCCGGCAAGCAACCCGCAGCTGCCGCCGCCGACAGCGGAACGCCGGGCGGAGCCGAGCTTTTGGAGGTCACGTCGCACATAAAGTACAAGCTCGACCGTAACTACCTGACCATAGGTTCCGATGAGGAGGACGACATCTACGCCAGCGGCTTTATGATAAGCAAGAGCTTCGCGGCTATAGAGCAGCGCAGCGGCTTGTTCTACATCACGGCGCTCAAGATGTCGAAATTCAAGGTAAATGGCAAGAACGTAAAATCACACAGATTAGAACACAGGGACAGAATCGAGATAGGCTCGAATACGTTCCGCTTCATGGAGAACGGGTAAGTACCACAATGAGACTAGCGTTCATATCCGACATACACGCCAACCTTGAGGCTCTTGAGAGTGTACTCGCCGACCTTGAGGACAAGGCGGTGGACGACATCTACTGCCTCGGGGACGTAGTCGGCTACGGCGCTAACCCCAACGAATGCGTTGAAATCGTCTCCAAGCGATGCAAGTGCGTGCTCCTCGGCAACCACGACGCCGTGGCTACGGGCCTCTTAACCACTCAGCACTTCAACGTGCACGCGCGCATAGCTATAGAGTGGACCGCCGAGACGCTGCTGCCGGAAAACAAAAAAATACTGGCCGCACAGCCGCTGGCCAAAACGACCGACACTCTAACGATGGTCCACGCGACGCCGTACCAGCCGGGGATGTGGTACTACATCACCTCGCTTGAAGAGGCGTACTTCAACTTCCAGTCGTTCGACACGAAAATATGCCTCGTAGGGCACACGCACATACCCATGATAATCGCGCTGGATGAAGAGGAGATCTACGTCCATCAGGAGAAGAGCATCGTCTTCAAGGAGCGGGATAACCTGCGCCTGCTGATAAACATAGGCAGCGTAGGCCAGCCCCGCGACCGCAACCCGGAAAGCTCCTACGGAATTCTTGATACCGAAGAGGAAAAATTCACCCTGCACAGAGTACCGTACGACATAGCCAAGACGCAGTCCAAGATGAAGAAGATCAAAATGCCGGATTTTCTCGTCAACCGATTGGCCGAGGGGCGATAGATGAGCGATAAAACGCTCGGTTACATCCTCATGCTCTCCATACTGCTGCTCGCGGGCACAATGGCCGGCTACTTCGCCTGGACCAACTACCACCCCATGGAGACCCTGACGCTGCGTTTCCCGCAGGTCGGCAGCCTCGCCGTTGAAGACCCCGTGCGCATGGAGGGGACGTGGGTGGGCGAGATAACCGGCTTCGAACACGACGACAGCGCGCGCGTGGTAGTCTTCATCCGGTCGCCGAAACCCATACCGGTGCGCACGAGCAGCCACATATCCGTAAAGGTCAAGGGCGTTATGGGCGAGCGATTCATAGAGATTACCGCCGGAAACCTAAACGATCCGCTTCTCGATAGAAGCCAAATCATTGACGGGTTCTTCGAGATGGGGCCGTCGGAGGCCATAGTCTACATGGACCAGCTGCACGAAAAAATCATTGAGCTGAAAGACATAATGCTATGGCTGCGGGACGGACGGGACGACGGAAAGCGCCCGTTCATCGTAGCATTTAATGATATTGTTGGGACCATAGACACGCTGGTCTATAACCTGCTTACGGGGATAGCCGGTATGGAATACGGGATAAACGACGGTATAGACATGGCGATGGACCTCACCGAAAAAACCATCAACCTGACGGAGGACGTGGCGGTCAAGGTGCCGGAGATGTTAGAGAGCATCACCAATTTGGTGGTTAAGATCGACGAGATGGTGCCCAAAGTGGAAAAAGTGTTCGCAAAGATAGACACGCTGGCCGGCAAGGTGGATGATAATAAGCTGCTTTGGGGCGACCACGCGGAAAAAATACACAAATCGCTTGAGGATGTTAAGAAGATTGTTGATGATATAAGGCGGGAGGGGCTGCCGCTTAATATCAGATTACGGTTTTTCTGACAAGTGTGGAGTTTATGGACCTGTTTGACGCAAACCGTGAAGAGATACTGCGGCGTTCGGCCCCGCTGGCCGACCGTATGCGGCCGCGTACTCTTGAGGAGTATATCGGGCAGGAGCATATTATTGGGGAAGGGCGGCTGCTGCGCAGGGCCATACAGATCGACCAGCTCTCAAGCGTGATATTCTACGGGCCGCCGGGTACGGGAAAAACTACGCTTGCAAGGATCATCGCCAATACGACAAAGGCCAACTTCATATCGATAAACGCCGTACTCGCGGGCGTCAAGGAGATACGCGAGGCAATAGATGCCGCGCACAAATCATTATCCCACTATCAAAAACGAACGCTCCTTTTTGTAGACGAGGTGCACCGCTTCAACAAATCACAGCAGGACGCGCTGCTGCCGCACGTCGAAAACGGTACGCTTACGCTTATCGGCGCGACTACTGAGAATCCATACTTCGAGGTCAACAAGGCGCTGGTATCACGGTCGAGGATATTTCAGCTTAATGTGCTGACGATTGACGACCTGAAAGCGGTCGCGATGCAGGCGCTTTCAGACAAGGAGCGCGGGTACGGCGAACGCAATGTGGTTATTGACGGCGACGCGCTGAACCATTTAGTCGACACCGCCAACGGTGACGCGCGCGGCGTACTCAACGCGCTTGAGCTGTCGGTAGAAACAACTGCGCCGGATGATAACGGGGTGATACGCATAACCCGCGATATCGCCGAGGAATCCATCCAACAGCGGGCTATTCTGTATGACAGGGACGGCGACGCCCACTACGACACGATAAGCGCGTTCATCAAATCAATGCGCGGCTCCGACCCCGACGCCGCGCTCTACTGGATGGCGAAAATGGTTTACGCGGGGGAAGATCCACGGTTTATTTTTCGCAGGATGCTGATATTCGCGTGCGAGGATATCGGTATGGCCGACCCCAACGCGCTGACTGTGGTCGTTAACTCCGCCCGCGCGTTTGATTACGTGGGTATGCCGGAGGGGCGGTTCCATCTATCCTACGCCTGCATCTACTGCGCGACCGCCGCCAAGAGCAATTCGACCATGGCGTTCTTTGACGCGCTCAATACCGTGGCAAAAAGCGCGTCGGACGATGTACCCAACCATCTGCGGGACGCATCAAGAGACCAAAAGGGATTCGGACACGGCAAGGGGTATCTGTACCCGCACGCATACAGAGACCACTGGGTCGCCCAGCAATATCTGCCCGACCACCTTAAGGGACAAACTTTTTATCAACCAGGCGATATCGGATACGAGCGGCACGTTAAGGAGAGGATTGAGAGGTACAGGAAGTCTACAGAAAAGCCTTGATACTTTAGCCGCCCCTTAAAAGCGCGTAATATTCAAAAATATAATATATAAAAAAAATCCCCCCGCAAAAGATGCGGGGGGATTTTTTTTATATATTATCAACCCATCAACACACTATCAGAAGAAATTCTTCTCCGAGTAGTGCGGGCCGTTCTCGTAGATCAGCTTTTTGATGGTTGCCCTGCCGGTGCTTGGGAACACTACCGTGTAGAGAGCCTCGCGCTCCTGATCAAGGATGTCCGGATCCATCTTGGCGCCCGCGTTGGCCGGGTACCTCTTGCCGTCGGTGTCTACCAGCATGAAGTGCTCAGACTTCATACGCAGCGGGTTATAGGTGTTGCTGTGCATACGTATCTGGTAGGTGTTGCCCCTTGAGGCATAAACGGAGAGCAGGATGTCGTACTTGTTTATGCGCCTGAATACGAGCGTATCGGAGTATTCGCCGTGCATGACCGTCACGTAGGCGGAATAGGTGTTGATGTTGGCCTTGTGGCAGTCGCCGAGGAGCTTGAGGGCCTTGGCGTGCGTGGAGTCGAAGTACAGGGCGACCCTCGCATAGTACTCGGCCTTCACGAGCATGGACTCGTCTTTATCCTTATTACCCATTTCCCAATTCATCATGCCGAGTTCGTAGTTCTCGTCGGCTACGCTCTTTATGACGCCGGTGCGCTTCTCCCTGAAGGGGGCGGCGTCGGCGGCGCGGTCTATGGCGCGGTCGTAGTAGGCGAGGGCGTCAATGAACCTCGTCCTGGCAGCGGCGGAGTCGCCCATCTGGACCAAAAACGCCGAGTACTGCTGGCGCAGTTCGGGCTGCGCGTCGGGCTTGAGCTGGTTCTCGATATCCTCCATAAGCAGGGGGATCCCGTCCATTGTGTAGCTGCCCTCCTCAAGCATCATCTTGGCGCGGACCAGGGCCATCTCCAAAAAGCGGTTGCGCAGCTTGGTGGATACCTTGGTGGTGTCCGCCATAACGGCCTTGCGGTAGTTCATGTAGGCGGTCTTGAGCTGCGTGCGGCGCGCGTCGCCGGTAGCCTTCTTGGACATATCGTACGCCTTGTCGCCGGCAGCCTCCTCGCCGGTGGCGCAGGCGGTGAGCAGCGCGACGGCGGTGAGGGTAAGGGCGGTGACCAACAAACGCGGTACTAACTTCATGTACTCCTCCTTATGTATGGATTAGTGTCAATAAATTGATGTCTTCGCAACACCGGATTATTACCCCGGCAATACACGGTTTATACTAAAATGGTTTATCACCACACGGTTTGTCAATTATTTAATTTGGGATTCTGCTTTTTATGAGTTATATTCATTATTATGGATAACCGGCCGGCACAGTACAAATCCGCCTTGCGCGTTGTAAAAACCCTGCGGGACGGGGGGTTTGAGGCCTTTTTTGCCGGCGGCTGGGTGCGTGATTTCGTTATGGGAGGGGCCGGCGGGGGAGACATAGACATCGCCACATCCGCCGCGCCGGAGGAGGTGAGGGGGCTGTTCGGGCGGACCGTGGGGGTCGGGGAGCAGTTCGGGGTGATGATCGTTTTGCAGGACGGGATCCCCTTCGAGGTCGCAACGTTCAGGACCGACGTGGGCATAGGCGACGGGCGCCACCCGGAGAGCGTGGCCTACACCGACGCCAAAAACGACGCCCTGCGGCGCGATTTTACCATAAACGGGATGTTTTACGACCCGGTAACCGAGAAGGTCATAGACTATGCAGGGGGCCGGCGGGGCATAGAAGAGCGGGTCATCTGCGCCATAGGCGACCCGGCCCTGCGGTTCGCCGAGGACTATTTGAGGATGCTGCGGGCAGTCCGGTTCGCGGCGCGGTTCGGCTTTGAAATAGAAGCGGAAACCTTTTCGGCGATAAAAGCCAACGCCTCCCGCGCAGGGGACATCTCTGCGGAGCGCATATTCGCCGAGATGTGCAAGATGCTCACCGGCCCCAACCCCCAAAAGAGCCTCAAGCTGCTCTCCGCCACCGGCCTGCTGGCCCACTTCCTGCCGGAGATCGAGCACCTGCGCGGCGTAGAGCAGCCCGCCGAGTTCCACCCGGAGGGGGACGTATTCGCCCACACCGTCAAAATCATGAGCCTGCTGCCCTCCTCCCCATCCCCCGCCCTGGCATGGGCGGCGCTGATGCACGACATAGGCAAACCCCGCACCAAAACCGTCTCCGACCGCATCCGTTTCAACAACCACAACTGCGCCGGAGCGAGAATGTCCGAAGCCGCCCTTAAACGCCTGCGCGCCCCAAACGCCCTCATAGACGCGGTAACGGCAATGGTGGAAAACCACATGAGCTTCATAAACGTAAAAAAGATGCGCCTCTCAACCCTGAAAAGGTTCCTCTCACGAGAAACCATACGCGACGAACTCGACCTGCACAAAGCCGACTGCCTCGCAAGCCACGGCGAGCTTGACAACTACCACTTTATTAAGGATAAATTAGCCAATTTCAGGGCAGAGGAGATAAAACCCGACCCGCTGCTAACAGGCAAGGACCTGATAGATATGGGCCTGAAGCCGGGCCCGATATTCGGAAAGATCCTCGGCGAAATCTACGATATGCAGCTGGAAGAAAAAATCGCGGCACGCGAGGAAGCAATCAGTATCGCGCGGGGGATGTTATGAAATCATCAGATCCAAAAACAGATTTTAATTTTGATTTTAATATTTTGATTCTTATGCTGATGTTGATTTTAACATCAACAACCCTAACCCACGCCCAAAGCCAACCCTACAGCATCTCCGACCGCCACTTTCAGGGCATACTCTTCCCTGAAGCCTACAAATCCCTCCCATCCACCAAAATCCGCTACCCCGGCCTCTGGATACCCGACCGCGCCTCCGCCGCCTTTGCGCTCCTGCCCGACCGCCTGCCCCCCAACACCGCCGGCTGGAACGCCCTCTACGGCTGGACCGACATAGACCTCAATCCGGGCAGCGCCGGATTCTGGCTCGGCAACTTAGACTACGGAAACGGCTACCGCGTAAGCGAGTACGCCGACATAATCTACAGCTGGGACACACGCGAATTCTCCATGCGCGGCGCGCTCTGGGTAACGCCGTTCAACAACGCCCGCCTGCGCGGCTTCTCTGCGGCGGCCGACATAGACAACGCCTACGCCTACAACGGCAACGACTACGATGGCCTCCTTGCCATACGGCACGTATGCTTAGACATTGCCGCACTGCTGCGCGTTGGCGAAAACTACAGCCTGCGCATCGCCCTCAGCGTAAACAACAAACACACTGAGGACCCGGCGGACACGCGCTTCGACAACCGCCGGCTCTTTACAGACGCAATAACCGTGGGGCTCGTAGACGGCAGGCTGCGGACGCTGGATCTGCGCGCGGGAAATACGTTCGCCATGAACTACGGCGACGAGAAGAGCGACACCGTATCGGTAGATTTGCGCTTTACGCAGGGGTGGGTGCGCGGCTACATGAAACACGCTCTGTTCGCCGGAATCAAGGCGGAAGCGGGGTTTTTCCTTCCGTCAAGGATAAACGATAACGCCGGCAGCTTCCAGTACCAGTACTATCTGCAAAATCTGACCACCGAGGGACGCACAATCCGCACGAGCTTAACCGTCCCAATCATATTAGACGTAGACCTCTCCCGCGGGGTGCGCTGGATGCTCTCCATAAGCCCGCAGGCCGCGTATTCGCATACGGGCGCGCTTAAAGCGCCGCAGGAATCGCCGCTGTACCTGAACCCGCAGCACCGGTTCTATCTCTATATGCCGCCGCCGGAACTGAGTTTCAGAGGAGCGGCTGGGGAAAAATTTGATTTTGCGATTAAGCCAGCGCTGTCAAGCGATGTTTTGATATCCGCATTAGAGATCAGATACAAGTTCTGATCACCAGTCGGCCTCGACATCGCCGCCAGTGAGCTGAGAACTGCCGGGCGTGTATTGATGTACCTCAAAATCGTTTCCGTCGGGGTCCTTCAGCCATATCTGCCACGTCTCGTCGCACCCTTTCTTTTTGGGAGTGAACTCAACGCCGGCATTCGTAAGAAATTGTATGGCAGCGTCGATATCCAGCGCCTCCAAGCAAAAGTGCGCCAGTCTTCCGCGGCCGTATTCGCCCTGAGGGTCCTCAAACAGCTCAATAAAATTCCCTTCGCCGAACTCAAGATACGCGCCGAAGAGTTTTTCTTTTCTGGTGAACACGAAGCGTTTTTTGAAGCCTAATTTTGTATAGAAATTGATTGATCTCTCCAAATTCGAGACGTACAGGCATACGTGCGCGATTTTTGTGAATACCGGGGGACACGCGGCAGAGGGTACCTCGCCGCCGGAGACCATGCCGTTCAAAACAGTCAAATTCCTCATTTCTTTCCACCTTTCAGTTTCAGGGAATCATTTTTCTTCAAACCGCCTTTCAGGGAATCATCTTTCTTCAAATTCTCTGCAATATCAGAGCGGGATGTGCAATTAACAACCTCGCTGTCGTCTGCGGCTCCAACCACGCCGCCGACCTCTTTGCCGCCGCTTACCGCGCCTTCGGAATAGCAGTCGGCCAAACGGCTGTTGGCCCAAATCAGGCCCGCAACGCCGCCTATGCTGTTATCCCCGCTTACCGTACCCTTAAAATAGCTGCCGCTCACGCTGATTTGACTGCCCTCCCCAACCACGCCGCCGACCCTGTTGGCGCCGGCAACCTCGCCGGCAGAGCGGCTGTTAATTATCCGGCTGTTTCGCATATAGCCGGCAATGCCGCCTACAGACCGGCTGCCTCGGATTTTCACGCTGTCAAGCCCAAGGTTTTCAACCCTGCCGCTGTCTATACCGCCAAACAGCCCCTGATAGTTCGTATCGGGGCGGTTGATTGTGAGCCTGCTTATGATATGCCCGCGGCCATCGAACACGCCGGAGAAACGGTTGCGGGTGCCGGCGGCGCGGTTGCCTATAGGTACCCAGTTATCATACTCGGAAAGGTCTATGCTGCCGGCAAGAACAATTGTTTTACCGCTGAAACTCTCTCTTTGCGGCTCCCCTTTCCACATCCCGTTGACAATCACCGACAGGCCCGCCAGTTCGCCTGGGGTGGATATGGTGAAAGTGTCGGCATCGGGATTTTTGGTGTACCAAGCGGTGTTTGCGGAGGAGAATATCGGCGCCGTGAAGATGTACTCCGGTATATTTACCGCCTTGCCGCGCAGACCCGGCAGCTTTCCCGCTTCAAGCGTCCAGCCGTTCTCTGATGTAAAGCGGCCGCCTATTGTGGGGTCGGACATGAGGTCGCCGAGCGTAATGTCCTCGCCGTTATCTTTTGCGGCGCCCTTATCGGGCCACTCAGCCTTGCCGTCTTTATTTCTCATTCCGTCCCAGGCGGCGTTGTTTGAGGCGCTGCCTCCATATCTGTCACCACCAAATACGGCCACACGCCTGCCCATGTCGCGGCATCCCTTTACTTCGGACCCCAGCGCGGCGCAATTACTTACGCGGCTTTTGTCGCCTGCATATCCTATCAAACCGCCTATATAGCGGCCGTTATCGGTACAGACAACCGCGCCGACAGAATAACAGCCGGCTACTACACTGTGCCCGTAATCAAGTACAAGCCCTATAAGGCCGCCTAACACCCCCTTGCCCTGAACAGGGCCGGCGGAATAACTGTAGTAGATGAAGCCGTTATCAACAATCCCCGCCAAACCGCCGGCACGAGCGTCAGAAGCATTAACCGCGGCGATAGAGTAACTGTTGGTTACGCGGCTTCCGCGCAAAACACGTCCAACAAGGCCGCCAACAGTCTCTTTGCCTGTAATCTTGCCGATGGTATAACAGTTGAAGATACTGCCGGTATCGGTGATAATACCCGCAATGCCGCCGGCACTCTCTTTGGCGCGGATGTTTACATTCTCCACCCCAAGATTTATTACCGCCCCGCCGCTGATAGCACCGAACAAACCCTGACCGCCTCTGCCTCTGCTGCGGTCTATAGTGAGATTGCTTATGACATACAATCCGCCGTCAAACGTACCGGAAAATGAGTTATAATTGATCTCATCGGCGGTACCTCCTATAGGCACCCAGTTATCGTACCGGGACAAGTCGATACTATTGGCGAGTTCCACTGTCTTGCCGCTGAAATTATCCTTGGGTATGCCATCGGCCACAAACTCCCCGTTAACAATTCCCGCCAGCACAGCCAGCTCCCCCGCGGTGGAGATTGTAAAAAATGCCGTATCTGGATTAGCGGTGTACCAGCCCGTACCCTCCAAAAACACGGCGCCGGCCGTGGAATCATCAAGCAGATAGGGATAGCCGCCGTTTACCGTGCTGTCAATCCCCCAGACCCTGCCGAAATCCCAGCCGTTAAAACTCTTCCGCTTCGTCATCAACCCCGCATCAACCCCGTACCTCCCGCCGCAGCGTTTTTTTAACGCTCCCGCCCGGCTCTCAAAAAAACTGTTCAGCACCGCGCCAATATGGCATTGGCCGCAGTGGCAGTCCGTCCACCCCACAAGCCCGCCCGCGTACCTGTCTCCCGTTATCGTGCTGATTGTATAGCTATTCTGTATTACAGCAGCCTGCTCGCTGTGAAACCCCGCCAGCCCGCCTATTATGCTGTCGCCCGTTACAGGGCCGGTTGAATAACTGTTGCGTATCACGCCATTCCTGCCGTTATCTCCAACAAGCCCGCCAACGATGCTGCCGCCGGAGACCGCGCCGGACGCGTAGCACCTGTTTATCGTGCCGCTGTCGTTCCTCCCCGCAAGCCCGCCGATATTGTACCCTGTTCCCGCCACCGTGGCCGCGGAGTAGCAACCTGTTATATTCCCGCCGCTGTAAATGCTGCTGCCGTTCCCTCCCACTAACCCGCCCACCGCGCCGAGGCCTCTTATGTACGACGCGGATACGCCGAGGTTTTTTATAACCGCGCCATTTGATATGACCCCAAACAGACCTACAAAACTGCCTCTCGGATTGTTGACATACACCCCGCTTACCGCGTGGCCGCCGCCGTCAAAGGTTCCGTTAAAAGGGCTGACGAGTATCCCCGCCGGCACCCAAATATGCGCCGGCGGATCGTCCGCCCAGTTTTGCCAGCCCGTTGTATCGTTGAGCGCTATGTTTTGCGCGAGCTTAATATGCCTGCCGGAAAAACGCTCGCCCGAATTTACAAGCATCGAGAAATCCTCCAGCTGCTTTTTCGTGAGTATGATGTAGGGACCCCCCTCGCTCCCATTCCCACCCGCAAAGTAACCGCCTGCGTTGGCGGCAGGACTGTCGCTTATTGCCGGATATTTCTTTCTGGAACGAACCCACATATTCGCGGATGAGAGGCCGGCGATAACATTCAGGTTATTCACGAATTTCCTGCTCCGCATCTTTGATGCTGCCATGCCCTCACCCTTGCCGGTATCAACCTGGCCGCTTGCTTTTCTGTCGTAGTAATTGTCACGCATAAATCCGCCGTAACTGCGCCCCGCGAACCCGCCGGCGTCCGCGCCGCCGCTCACTTTGCCTGTGGAAAAATTGCCGCGTATCATCCCACCCCAGTTCGCCCCTATAAACCCGCCGGAAACGGTATCGCCCGATACCGCGGCAGACGAATGGCTGCCGAGCGCGGCACCTCCCCTGCTTGCCCCCATAAGCCCGCCAACGTTAATCCTCCCCTTTACGCTGCCCGATGCGGAACTGCTCTTTAGCATCCCGTCGTTAACCCCAACAAGCCCGCCAACAATGCTGTCCCCCACCGCAATACCATAAACACGGCACTCCTTAATCCAGCCAAAGCTGCCCCCAGCCAATATGCCCGCATACTTTTTGCCCTCAACGTACGAGGCGGTTACGCTGAGTTTTTTTACCGTCCCGTGATAACCTATGACCCCAAACAGCCCCTGACCGCCCTCTTCGGTTTTGATGTAAACCCCGCTCACCGTATAGCCATTACCGTTAAACGTCCCCTGAAACCTCTTACTGTCCGTCCCTATCGCCGTCCACTTGAGCGCGGGCGGATTGCTCCCCCACTCCCGCCAGTTCGCCGTATCGTTTATGACTATGTCCCGCCCAAGGTTTATGACCTTCCACCTGAAGAGCACGCTGTCCTTATTTACTAACTTCGCAAGCCCCGCCAGTTCCGAAGCGGTGTTTATGGTAAACGTTTCTTTGCTCCGATCGTACCACTTAGTATCGGGAATCTGCGCGGAAAGCGGCTCGACAGACAGCAAAACGGCTGCCGCGAGGGTGATTTTTACGATTTTCATGGCAATCTCCAATCAGAACAGAATATAATAAAAATATACATCCCCCCGCCGCGATACCGGCAAAAAATATGATTTTTTCGCTTCTACCCCCGATTTAACGGTAAATGGCGATTTTGCCCTCCTCGCTGTTGATAAAATGAGCTGTCTTGTCAACATCCGACTGATACTGCATAATGCCCAGTTTGCCCATTGTCACCAATTTTCAGATATTTGTAATTTTCTATGGAAAAGCCTTGACTCCGCATAAAAAATTACTTATATTATCACCATAGCGCCATAAAGGCGTCTTACTCTCTACGCCCCCGCAGGACCGCCAAGATTTACGGTGACGGCAAATTTACCCGCCATCGAGACCGTTCCCGCTCTCTTTGCCCCAAAATACCCCCGGATTATGCAAACGCTGTACGAGCCGTTTTACCGTTTTTCTAATTTTTCCAAACATTTTGCGTCAAAACAGGAAAGAGAGGCCCTTTATGAAAAAAAATGAACAAAACGCCTGCCCGAACACAGGTAAAGGCGAAATCGTACTGTATCAGCCAAACGATACTGTCGCGGTCGAAGTCAGGCTGGAAAAGGAAAATGTCTGGCTGAACAGGCAACAAATAGCCGTTTTGTTCGACAGAGACATAAAAACTATCGGCAAACACATTAACAACGCGCTGACCGAAGAACTGGCTGAATTTTCAACTGTCGCAAATTTTGCGACAGTTGAAAGCGAAAACACCGCAAATTCTGTTGTCGCAAAATTTGCGACAACTGCCACGAACGGCAAGGTTTATCAGATGGAATACTATAATCTTGATATGATTTTGTCCGTTGGCTACCGCGTAAAATCAAGCCACGGAATCCGGTTCAGGGCTTGGGCTAACAGTGTCCTCAAAGATTATATACTCAAAGGCTATGCCATAGACAGAAGATTCGAACGCTTAGAAAACCGCGTAGCCAAAACCGAGGAAAAAATCGACTTCTTCGTCAAAACCGCACTGCCGCCCGTCCAAGGCGTGTTCTTCGACGGACAGATATTCGACGCTTACGCACTCGCCAATAAAATCGTCAAATCTGCAAAGCACTCTATAGTGTTGATAGACAACTACATCGACGAATCCGTGCTCACCATCCTCGCCAAAAAAGCCAAAAACGTGAACGTTACCCTGCTCACAAAAGACATCTCCAAACAGCTCAAATTAGACATCGCAAAATTTAACCGGCAGTACCCCACGATAAACGCCAAAACTTTCAACCTGAGCCATGACAGGTTCCTGATAATCGATGACAAGGACGTCTACCACCTCGGCGCGAGCTTGAAAGATTTGGGCAAAAAGTGGTTCGCGTTCTCGAAAATGGATATGGGCGGGATTGATGTGATTGGGAAGATTAAGGACGTAATATGAGATGCGTACCACCCGACCCAAAGGCCCAACAACCTCCGAGACCGCCGGACAACCGGGCGGCGGACAAGTAACTTCAAATGGAATTATCATCACCATAGCCCCAACTGTTACTTGCAGCGCAATTAAGATTTTCCACCATCCACGTCAAACCGCCAATAGTTACCGTCTTTCCGGGAGAAGTACAACTGCTGGTATTGGGACTGATACTACCGCCACCACTATTATTGCTACCTCCGGAATTACCCCCCGTTCTCGGCTTCCCTGTTGGGCGATTTGGCGCCCCTGTTTACCGGCAGATACGTAAAAATCAACGTTTTGCCGTTGCAATTCATTGAATTTTATGAATTTATGTGTCTGAATTCCCCAAACTTATCAAAAATTGAAAGTTTGGGGAATTACGTGGTTGAGGGGGGTATCCCGCCAGTTATAGAGTATAGTCTGTTTGGAGCCAAAATATTTATGTTCCTGCGGCGCACATAATATATATTTTTATGTATAAAGACCACATTTCACAGAGGCTGTATATATGATAAAACGAGTTATTCTGCTTTTGGCCGCCGCTGCGGCGCTTTCTTACGCCGGGCGGGCTGGTATGGACATCCCCATATTCGAGGATTCCCTGTCAAACGGGCTTAAGGTCATCGTTGTCCCCAAAAAGGACGTTGCGGTGGTCAGCTGCCGGCTCTACTATTTTGTGGGCGGCATGAACGAGGGGCCGGGAACCTCCGGGCTGTCTCATATGTACGAGCACATGATGTTCAAGGGCACGCGGCGCCTGGGTACGCACGACTACGAGAAAGAGGTGCCCTACCTTACGGCCATAGACTCGCTGGACCGCCTGCTGCAGGGCGCGCGTCTGCGGGGCGGCGAGGAGGACACGCTCTACAAGGCGTACCGCGCCGAGATCGCCGGGCTGCTTGAGCGGCAGAGGCAGTACATCAAAAAGGACGAAATCTGGGAGCTGTACCAGCTTAACGGCGGCACCGCGCTCAACGCGTGGACTTCGAGCAACATGACCGCCTACATCGTCACTCTGCCCATGAACAAGGTCGAGCTGTTCTACTGGATAGAAGCCGACCGCATGCAGAACCCGGTGCTGCGCGAGTTCCACAGCGAGCAGGATGTGGTAACCGAGGAGCGGCGCATGCGCTACGACAACCGCCCCGTCAACCGCTACTGGGAGAGGTTCAACGCGCTCTTCTACACCGCGCACCCGTTCAGGCAGCCGGTAATTGGGTGGGAGTCGGAGATACGCGGTTTCACGACCGACAAGATGATGCGCCACATCAACCGGTTTTACACGCCGGACAACGCTATCCTCGTGCTCGTGGGGAACATAGACCCCAAGAAGGCGATGGAGGACGTAAACAGGTATTTCGGCGGCATCCCAAGGGCGAAAGTTGAGCAGGACCCCGTAGTGACCCGCGAGCCGCCGGCCATAGGCGAGACGCGCTTTACGGTGCGGGAAGACGTAGAGCCGCGGGTAGATGTGCTGTTTCAGGCGCCGGGCTACCCGCACGATGACCTGTACGCGCTCGACATCATAGAGGGCGTGCTCTCCGGCAGGAGCGGGCGGCTCTACACGCGCCTCGTAGACAAGGAGCAGCTCTGCACAGGCGCCGGGGCGTCGAACTGGGTCAGGCAGCACAACGGGTACTTCCACATATACGCGTCTCTTAAAAAGGGCACCGACCCCGCGCGCGTCGAGAAGATCATACGGGAAGAGATAGAGAAGCTGACAAAGGAGGCGCCAACCGACCGCGAGATCGCGCGTGTGTCAAACTCTATAAGGATGTCGTTCGCGTCGGGGCTCAAGAGCTTGGAGGGTATATCCGACCAGATAGCCGGCCACGAGCGGCTTGGGTCGTGGCGTGATATGTTCGAGTACCCGGACAAAATAGCGGCGGTAGCGAAAAAATCCATACCGGGCATCGCGGCAGCGTATTTAAAGCCCGATGTGGCAACATGGGGGTTCATTGTTCCAAAAACAACGGAAGTTAAGGGGAAGAAATAATTATGAAGAATCTTAATTTATTGACGACAGCAATGATGGCGTTTGCCGTCATCATCAGCGCGGCAGGCGCAGACGCCGCCGGGCGCCGCCCGCCCAGGGAAAAGCCCGGCGAAATTATCTCTACAGAGGCTGATACCGCCGCCGATACCGCATCTTGCGCGGCGGCAAAGCACGCGCGGCATCCATCCGAGATAGTGTTCGACACGTTGGACTGGAAAGTCCCGCTTGGCGGCCAGCACCGCGTACAGCTTAAAAACGGGCCTATAGCCTATGTCGCCGTAGACTCGTCGCTGCCGCTTATAACCATAGAGGCCCACATACGCAGCGGCTCATTCGCCGACCCTCCCGGCAAGGAGGGCATGGGTGCGCTTATGACCAACCTGATGCGCACCGGCGGCACGGCGCACTACAACGCCGACACGCTCGACATGCTTATAGAACTCTTCGCGATGGGCTTCTCGTTCTCGCAGGCCGAGGCGCACATCGTGTTCCGCGCGTCGTTTCTCAGCGAGTACATTGACACCGCCATGCACATCATGGGCGAGATGTTCCGCCGCCCGGCGTTTGACGCGCGCAAGATGGACCGCGAGCGCGATATAATGATCGAAGGCGTGCGCAACCGTTTCGTCAACCCCGCGCCTACGCTCAATATCGCGTACCGCAAGCTCGCCTACGCCGGCCAGCTGCCGGCGCGGCTCACCAGCGAAAAATCGCTCAAGGCAATCACGCGCAGCGATCTGGTCAAGCTGCACAAAAACGCGTTCGACTCAAGCCTTGTCATCTTCTCCGCTTCCGGCTCGTTCAACCGCGACGATATGATCAGCCGCCTCGACGCGCTGTGGGGCAAGCCGATAATGCCTGTGTGCCCGCTGCCGCCTGATATATCCGTCGCACCGCGCACCCGCGTGCTGATAGTGCACAAGCCGCTCTCGCAGGCGTACGTGCGCATGGGCCTGCCGCTGTTCAAGCGCCCGCACCCCGACTACTACTCAGTATCGCTGCTTAACTACATACTCGGCGGAAGCGGCTTCACCTCGCGCCTCGGGACGAGGGTACGCTCCGACGAGGGGCTCACATACTCCATCCACTCGCGGGCGGAGTCCAACTACACATATCCGGGAACCGTATACGTAGAGTTCTTCACGGGAACCCCCATGTACCCCAAGGCGATATCAATAATCCTCGAAGAGCTTGACAAGGCGGTAAAGGAGGGCGTAACGGAGAAAGAGCTTGAAGACGCGCGGACAGCGCTCATCGCCGAGCTGCCGTCATCGTTCCGCTCGCCGGAGGACATCGTGTCGACATACGCGTGGAACGAGTTTTTCGGGCGCGAGCCGGACCACTACGCCAGGTACCCAGAAGAGCTCAAAAAGGTAACGCTCGCCGATATCAAAAACGCGGCGGCAAAATACATAGACGCGAGCAAGATGATGTTCACAATCGTAGGCGACACAACGGCGATAAACGCGGCCAGCGCGGCGGCGGCGAAAGAGGGCTTCTTCACGCCGGAATCGCTGAAGAGCGTAAAAACGGTCGTCGCGGACTCGCTGGTAAATCTACCGTAGTCGATTTTGAGTGTGGAGTTTTTTGATGTTTACGTTAACTTCACACTCCACACTCAAACGGAAAGGGCAATACATGAAGATCGGCATAGTAATCCACACCGTTTCTGGCCACACGCTTAAATTCGCGCAGGCCATCCGCGAGGCGCTTGCGCAAAAGGGGCACGAGGTCGACCTGACGGGGCTCAAGGTAATAGGCACGCCGCGCATAGGTTTCCTGCCGGGCGGAGGCGGCCAGTTCAACATCAAGTCGCCACCGGAGCTCGACGAGTTCGACATTGTGCTGATAGGCGCGCCCGTTTGGGGATTCAAACCGTCGCCGGTTATCACACGGTACCTGCAGGAGGATATAGGGAACCTGAAAGGCAAAAAGGCGCTGTCGTTCGTAACTATGGGATCATTTGGCGGAAAGCGCGCTGTACGCATGATGGACGCCGAGTTGGAAAGCGCGGGGGCCGATATGCTGGAGGGCGAGGCCTTAGCCTATTTCATAAGGGCCAACAAGGAGAAGATGGCTGCCGCCGTAAACAGGATATGCGAGCGGACAGGCGCTTAAGCCGACTTCCGCTCCTGCCCGTCTTTCATAACATACACCGCCGGCACCTTGCCCATCACCGCCTCCTTGCTTACAATAACCTCGGCAATGTCGTCACGCGACGGCAGTTCAAACATTATCGGCAGAAGGCACGTTTCAAGGACATTCCTCAAACCGCGCGCGCCGGTCTTCTTCCTTACCGCGGTGTCAACAACCTCCTTGAGCGCGTCCATCGCAAACGTCAGCTTGACGCCCTCCATAGCGAACAGCTTTTTGTACTGGCGGGTAAGCGCGTTCCTCGGCTCGGTCAATATCTTAAGCAGCGACTCCTCGTCTAACTGATCTAATCCCATCACCGCCGGCAAGCGCCCGACAATTTCGGGTATAAGGCCAAAGCTTATCAAATCGTCAGGCTCTACCTTGCGCAGTATCTCACCAATCTTATACTGGCTCTTGCGCTTAACCTCCGCGTTGAACCCCATGCGGCTCTCGCCTATCCTGAGCTCAATAATCTTGTCAAGCCCCTCAAAAGCCCCGCCGCATATAAACAGAATATCCCTCGTGTTAATCTGTATCAAATTCTGCTCAGGATGCTTGCGCCCGCCCTTGGGCGGCACGCCGGCTACCGTCCCCTCCAGAATTTTCAGCATAGCCTGCTGAACGCCCTCGCCCGACACATCCCTTGTAATAGACGGGTTGGCGGATTTTCTGGAAATTTTGTCGAACTCGTCTATATAGATAATCCCCCGCTCCGCCTTGACGACATCGTAATCGGCGGACTGCAGGAGGCGCACCAGCATATTTTCCACATCCTCGCCCACATACCCGGCCTCGGTGAATATCGTCGCGTCTACAATTGTAAACGGCACCTTCAAAAACTTCGCCAGCGTCTGGGCGATGAGCGTCTTGCCCGTACCCGTCGGCCCAATCATGAGCATATTGGACTTGTCAATCTCCACCCCGTCGCCGCAATCCTGCACCCTCGACTTCAAACGCTTGAAGTGGTTGTACGCCGCAACGCAAACGCCGCGCTTTACGTCGTCCTGCCCTATCACGTACAGGTCAATGAACTCCTTGATCTCGGCAGGCGACGGCAGCGCGTCGTAATCGAAATCATCGTGGGCGGACGTATCCGGCTTGCTGCCGCGGACGATGTCGTTGCACAGGTCAACGCAGCCGTGGCAAATGTAGGCCGAAACGCCGGAGATGAGCATCTTGCCATCATCCGGGCCTTTGCCGCAAAACGAGCACTTCTTCATCCCCGGACCACGGGGCTTCGACGTATTATCCATCCCTTACTCCCTCGAAGTAAAGATCTCATCCACCAGCCCGTACGCCTTCGCCTCAGCCGCCGACATATAAAAATTCCTGTCGGTGTCCTTGGCTATAACATCAGCGGGCTGGCCCGTATGCTTGCACAATATCTCATTGAGCGTCTGCTTGATGCGCACGATCTCCTTGGCGTGGATCGCAATGTCGGCAGCCTGCCCGCCCGCGCCGCCCAGCGGCTGGTGGATCATGATGCGCGAGTGCGGCAGACAAAAACGCTTGCCCTTCGTACCCGCCGCCAGCAACACTGCGCCCATGCTCGACGCCTGACCGATGCAAATCGTAGACACGTCGGGCTTGATGTACTGAATCGTGTCGTAAATAGCAAGCCCGGAGCTCACAACACCGCCCGGCGAGTTGATGTACAGAGTGATATCCTTCTCGGCGTCCTCGTATTCGAGGAATATCAGCTGGGCCATGACGAGGTCGGCGGTTACATCGTCAATGTCGGAACCCAAAAAGATGATGCGCTCCTTGAGCAGGCGCGAGTAGATGTCGTAAGAGCGCTCACCGCGGCCTGTCTGTTCGATTACCATTGGTACTAATGCCATATAATTACCTTTCTATAAAATCAAAGTCAAAACCATCATCAATACTGAAACCCGGCTCACGCGGCGGCCTCGCCGATCAAAAAATCCAACGTCTTCCGCTCCCTTATCTCCAACCTTATACGGTTGGTAGTACCATTCTTGCGGAACATTTGCTTTAGCTGGTCGAAATCGTGGCCATAACGCTGCGCCATCAATTCTATCTCCCCGTCAACCTCTTCCTGCGTCGCCTTGATCTTCTCCCTGTCCGATATGTACTCTATAATCCGGATTCTCTTCAGCGCCATTACCGCAGCGTCGTGGAACCTTTCCGCCAGCTCTTCACGCGGTTCGGAAATCTGGCCGTTTTGCTGCTGGGCGTAGTCCTCTATCATCATATTGATAAACGCCTCTACCTTGGACGGCGGTACATCGAAAGGATTGTCCTTTATCAGTATGTCTACGGCCTCGTTGTGCGCTTCGCGCTTTGCGGCGCCTAAGGCTTCCTCCTCCATCCCCTTGCGCATCTCCGCCTTGAGGGCGTCTACGGTGCTGAAGTCGCCGAACTTGCTCAAAAACTCCCCGTTCAGTTCCGGCAGATGCTTCTCCTGCACCGCCAGCACCTTTACCGCAAAGACGCCGTCCTTGCCCGCCGCGCCGGGGTCGGCGTAATCCTTAGGGAATTTTACGGTTATGTCTGTCTCGTCGCCCGCCGATACCCCGGTAAGGCCCTTGTCGAACTCCTTGATGCCGCCCTCGGCGCCGAGTTCTATCGGGTAGCCGGGGTTGTGGTTCTTGAGGTCGGGGCGCTCCTGGCCGTCTATGGTTACGCTGCGGTACTCTATGCGCACGCTGTCGCCCTTCTTCGCCGCGCGATCAACATCTTTGTACTCGGCAAAACGCTCTACGAAGTGGGTGAAATTATCGTCCACGTCCGAATCCTTGACTTTGGCCGGCTTGGCCTTTACCTTAAGCTTGTCGTAACCGGCAACCTCAACAGGCGGGTCAACCTCGGTCTCCAACGTGAAACGGAGCGGCTCACCGTCTGCGAGTTCCTTCATATCGGTCATGGTAGCCCCGGTAACCGGCTCAATCTTGTGCTCTTCGCAAGCCGCCTTGTACGAATCCTTAACGATCTCCTCAATCACGGCGGCCTTGGCGGCCTCGCCGAAGCGCTGCTTAATTACCGAGAGCGGCACCTTGCCCTGCCTGAACCCGGGCAGGCGCGCGTCGCGGCGGTACTCGGCAAGCTTGGCGTCTACGGCGGCAGAGAAGTCGGCAGCGGGCACCTCGAACTCTATCACGCGCTTCCAAGTCTCCGGGGTTGATACGGTTGTCTTCAACTAAACAATCCTCCTGTACTTATTTATTATACAATATTGTTATCAGATTGTAAATACGCCAACGCCCAATAAACAGGCATAACCGGCATTAACGCGCATATATGGCGACATATTAACACCCGCAGCATCAGTGCAAGGAGGGGGAATCGAACCCCCACAGGTTGCCCTACCGGATCCTAAGTCCGGCGCGTCTGCCAGTTCCGCCATCCTCGCGATACCCCGCCTTAGACAAGGGTGCAGTATAATATACATTATGCCGCTCAAATTCAAAAGACAATACCGGAAAATATTACGGATGGGGGAACTGCCGAAACGGCAGGCCCTGCGGCGGTGAGGGAGGGCAAAAAAAATTGGGGGGGCGGATAACCGTCCCCCCGTCTGTTATTTGCGTTTAATGTACCTCTTGCAATCAACATCCATAACCCACCTTAACGGTATACTAATCAAAATAACCAGAACCAATATAACGGCCATCTCTATAAAATCACCATTGGTCAAGAGCGGCTTGTCCAGGAACTCCTTTAATTCCATGCGGTTACACCCTCCTTCAGGTATGAATCCACGTGTTTTTTGTCCTTGTCGGTAATAATACCGCCTTTATTGAGTACGTATGTAAGTTCCTTGATAGAGTCGAACCGCCTGTCGATAATAGCTTCAACCCGGTCAAACCTCCTGTTTACATCAGCCTCAAATTTGTCAAACCTACTGTTGATATCCGTCTCAGATTTGTCAAACCTCCTGTCGATATCCGTCTCAAATCTGTCAAGCCTCCTTTCGAGATTGACAAATTTCCTGTCGAATTTCGATTCCAACCTGATAAACAGAGCAATCATCCCCACTAAAATGATAATGGTTCTCAGGCTCTCCGCGTTTAAAATTGATTCCATCAGGTTCATAGCACTACCCCTTTCTTATAATATAGATATTTTTAGTCGAAAAAACAACCGTTTACTTAAAAAAACAGCGTAACCGCCAGACAGCTCAGCCCCACCCCCGCCACCGCCGCGCCAACCGCGCCCATCCTTATATTGCCGCGAATTTTGTCCTCGTAGTACAACGAAAGCCTCGCCGAGTTGTCATCCCCGGAGTACTGCCTGAAGTAGGTGTTCATATGGGCCAGATTGACCGCGTAAACCGTCATCCCCGCAGCCGTGACCCCCAAGGCTGAAGCGTTGATTATCAGTCGAACCGTGGTCTTGTGCCTGCATGGCGGCTTTTTGGCCGGAATGGCGTCAACGACCGGCTCATCTTCAATGTTCCACCTCGCGCTGAACGGCTCGCCGGCCCTTACGGGGACAATGTTCTCGCTGCGGACCACCGAGGCGTAGCCGTTGTAAGCAAAGGTCACGGAGTCGAGAACGGCTCGGACCTCGGCGTCGCGTACGCTTATGCCGTACACGCTGTGGCTTATGCGCGTGTGGCGCAGGCTCAGGGCGGCGGCGGGGCTTTGGGTCTTTACGCCGTTCCAGTCGAACTCCTGGGCCATATTGGGGGACCCGGCAGTATCGCTCACGGAGGTGAAGACAACAGGCTCGGCGGCAGTACCGGCGGCGGAGAGGGCCCCGCCTACATTGATTCCGGTCAACTGCTCGAAGTAGATGACCGCGCCGGCGTGGATGTTAAGGGAGTCTCCCTCCGGGACGGTTAAGGCTGAGGTTGCTACGTACTCACCCGCCGGCAGGTCGCCGGTAACGGTACCGGATATCCGCTGCCTTTCGGCGGCGCGGGCGGGGGCGGCACAAACAAAAACGGCGGCAACAATTACGGCAATAGCAATACTACGGGACATGGCAGTCTCCTGTCATTAATGGTTTTTGGATAATGTTAGTCAACCAAGAGAGTAAACCAAGAGATTCACCGCAACGTCCACGCGGTGTCGGCGGCATCAGCGGATTTGTAATCGGATGCGGGCGACGGTACTTCTAATTTTATATAATATACATTATGGCGGGATGTATTAAAAATATTTTGAAAAAAATTTTGCCGGGCTGGGTGTTAAGATTCAAACATTCCCCGCGTAGACGTACCGCAGGCCGGCGCCTTTGCCTGCTTTCACCGCCGTTTCTATTGTGGGCAGCGGGGTCACAGGGTGGTCCGGCATTTTGTAGCGCGGGAAAAAGCGTGAGACGTGCCACGGGGTGTCGGAACCCAGCTCATTATTTATGAACCGCGCGATTTCGGCAAGCTCCTCTTCGGAGTCGTTTTCGCCGGGGATGACGAGCGTTGTTACTTCGAGCCATATCCCCATCGCCTTGATTTTTTTCAGAGATTCGAGGACGGGGGGCAGCGTTGCGCCGCAGTGTTTTTGGTAGAAATCATTGCTGAATGATTTAAGGTCGATATTGCACGCGTCAAGGTACGGGCCTGTCATATCCAGGCATTCGGGTGTCATATATCCGTTAGACACGAATACCGTTTTAAGCCCCGCCTCTTTCGCTATTTTCGCGGTGTCAAGCGCGTACTCGAAGAATACCGTTGGTTCCGTGTAGGTAAAGGATACGCTTTCGCACCTGCGTTTAATCGCGGCCTCCACCACCTTTTGGGGGGGCAGGGCGCTGCCGTAGTCTTTTATGCCGCTGTCGTCTGCCCGCAGGCCGGCGGCCTGTGAGATGCTCCAGTTCTGGCAAAACGAGCAGCGGAAGTTGCACCCCGGCGCGGCTATCGAAAACGTGGCGCTCGACGGGAGGAAGTGGTATAGCGGTTTTTTTTCTATGGGGTCTACGTGCTCGGCAATGACGCGCCCGTAAACGAGCGTGCGCAACGCGCCGCCGTCATTAACGCGCACATGGCAACGGCCGTACTGGTTACTATTGAGGCGGCAACGGTGGCTGCACAAATTGCACACAACCGTCCGGCCGTCTTCGGCACTGTTCCACAAAAGCGCTTCCATTATCAGACCCCCTGCCTGAATAAGAGAATTACCGAGGCGGATGGACCACCAATTTTTTTATTTTGCTCTTTACTGTACGGTTAATATTGGGCGATGTCGCGGTTACCTGATACAGGTATACGTTGGGCGTCAGCATATTTCCGGCCTGATCTCTCGGAATCCACGCCTCTCCGTTGCGGGGGTTTCTTATTACCGCCAGCAGCCTGCCGCCAAGCGTGTACACCCTTATAGTTACCTGAATATCCAAATAACCGTCTACGTCTGAGTGATTGTAGTAGAAGCGCGTTTCACGGCCCATCCTTACCGGGTTGGGAACGTTTATCACGTGGTCGAGCTTGATCTCGGCGGGGTCTACAACATCAAGCGATACGCTTAAATTCGACACGTTGCCAAGGAGGTCCTGCGCGCTTATTATAAGCTCGTGCGCCGTTCCGCCCCTAAGCGAATTCTCTTCAAAAAGCAACGTTGCTGTACCCTGCCTGAAACTGCCTTCGGAGAATTGGAACAGGTGGTTTATCGCGCGTTTTGAGAGTGCGCCCCTTACTTCCATGGAGAGCCCTTCGTCGGGACCGCTGCCTATAAGGTTTATGCCGCTCTCATCTTCTATGCTGACCTCCAATGTAAGCGGCAGCTGCGCCGTAACGCGGTTTTTGACGAAGAGGCCGGCCTGATCCATATTGATGTTGTTGTATATGGGCCGCACGCTTATTCTCGGCCCTACGCTGTCGTTCACATTCCCGCTCACCGACCCCGCGAATATCAGCCCGCCCAGATGCCCGCCGCCAATCAGCGTGTCGCCCGCTTTCCACGCGTGTGCGGTAACCCTTACGCCCGGCTTTCCGAACACGAGGTTCATGGGCAGCAGCAGCGGCTGCTCGAACTCGCCGTTTACAACGGGGATTTTCGCGCTGAATACGGGGCTGCCGGGCAGCGAATATATGGCGTCTTTGTAGAAGAACCGGCCGCCGTCTTTCCTGCGTACGGAGTCCTGCGGCGGATTGAAGAGTGTAACGTTGACAAAAGCGCCATAACCGCCGAACGCATCGTCCTTTTGGCCCTCGCTGTTTTTTACCGTTCCCTTTATAACGACCTGCTGCATCGCCTTGAGCGTGTCAAGCGGGGCGCCGTCCTTGCCATCAGTTATTTCGAGGCCTACCGTGCGGTTGCGGACGAGGAGGTTGACGGATGGGTCCCCCAGCGTTATGTAGTAGGTGTTGTTACCCGAAATGGATCTCTGCTTGGCAATCGCCAGCGCGCTGCTGATGGTAGTGTTGGCGCCGGCAGTCGTGTCAAAAAGCGCCGTGAAAAACGGGTCGGCGAGTGTCTCGTTGTCGGCCGCCAACGATTCGCGCGCGCTTGATACCACCGCCACTGCGCCGGCGCTCGGCAGCCTGATGAGCATGGAGGAGATACAATCACCGTTGGGTATGTCAAACTTGCCTATTGAGCATGAGAGGAGGGAGAAGACGGGATAGCGCCTTCTGTTGTAGAGCGCGGAAACGTCCTCCATCCTGAACATCCTCTCGTCGGCGATTATGTCGTAAGCGCCGTGGCCTACCCAGTTGACAAGCGCTACACCGTTATTGATCTCGTTTATGAACGTCCGCGTTGCGCCGGGCTTGTAGTAGCGATCGTCCCACTCGTACTCAAGCAGGGGGAGCTTGCGCAGGTCTATGTCGGGCCGCAGCCGCTCTACCGTTCGGGACGCCGCCTCGGATATCTTCATGTGGTTCCTGATATTGTCCATATTCTGGCCCTGCTGGTCATCGTCGTATGACATGAGTACCCTGCTGCGCCAAGCGTCAAACTCCGCAAAGCGCGGATCCTCCGTCTCTATAGTCTTCTGCACCATCTCATGCGCCTCTGCCCCGCTCTTGGCCGGAAAACGCCCCATCAGGTAAAACGCGTTGTACTGAGCGTTGGGATGGACACTGCCCGCATCCAGGTGTACATAAAAATCCTGATTGATCTTGCCGTTTAAGTACGGCACCGGCATGAAGTTGGTCTGGCGCGTGGTAACATACTTGTAGTCATAGTGCCCCAAACCAAAGAAGGCGACATACGAGAAAATATCGCCGCGATCCCAGTTGCGGTAAACGTATAGCAAAAAGTTTCTGATTGCGGCAGGATCGGTGTTGCCGCCGCCGAACTGCTCAAGTATATCGCTCAGCAGCACTACCCGGGGGCGGGCAAACCCCATGTTAACCTTGTGCTCCGCTAATTTTACTGCGGCGCTCAAAAACTCCTCGTGCGTAATCATCAGATAATCGGTGCTGTTCGACGCGCTGCGCAATTCGCGGACCTGATACTCCGCGCTCCCGGTATGCGGGCGGGAAACAATACGCAACGAGTCGCTGTAGTCGACAATGTCCTTCTCAAGCACGACCTTGAACCGCGTCCCCTGATTCCCATAGTCGCTCCAGGTGAGCGACGAACCCCGTATAGTGTCTATCAGCGACATACCGCCCTCGTAGACCGGTACGCGCAGCACATACGCCAGACCAGCGGCGGTTTTGTTAAGCCTGTACTGCGCTGGCTCGGGGCTGTTGGAGGAAAAAACGTCAAGCAGGCCGCTGTTATTATCAATACGCAGAAAGCGCCTGTAACGCAGCTGTATTGCGTTGAGTACATAATATGAGCGCGAGTTGAACGCGGTATTCCGAAAACCAATGCGCAGTTCCCTCGGTTCAACGCCCCAGTTATCAATCTGAAAACTGGTAATGCTGCTGGAACTGGCGCGGGACGGAACGGCAGTATCCAAGACCTGATCCAACCGTACGCTCAGACTGGTAAAACCAACCGGACCCACCGAAACATGGCCATGGGTGTAAAGACCGTTATCAGCCTGATAAAACCATATCTGTCCGGGGCGGCTCATATCAATTCCTGGCAGGTCGAGCCGTATAGTGGTATCCGGCCGGTCAAGCGTAAACCGCCGCCACGGCCAGTCGGTACTGCCGCTGTGCGCACCGCCGCCGTAATCCTTGTGCAGATGGAACACGGAGGTCGGCTCCCTGAAGTAGAGGTTGGCCTCAAACACCTCGTTAACGCCAAGTATCGGCTCGGGCGCCGGCTGGTCGTAAATGGCCATTTCCATACCCGCGCCAACGCCCGCAGTCAGCCTATAGGTACGGTAATCATCGTAGCGGTTAAGCGAGAAATGGTGCCGGTCGAGAGTGCTGTAGGACCAGTCCGACGCAGCGCTGACGTACGCTACTATGTAGTCGGCGTCGTCGACCATGCCATTGCCGTTGAGGTCATAGCGCATTACGGGTATCTCAAAAATCCCGGCGGGGATCTCGCCAAAGAGCGGCACCTCAAGGTTCATCTCTCCCTTGTGCGAGGCATAAAGAGAGACGGTGTTCATGGGTACATCGCCAAACAGCTCGCGGATTCGCTTGCCGGATATGCGTATAAGCGCGTTCTCATTGATAGTAACCTCGTTGCCGTACCTGAACCCATCGCCGACGCGGAAGGTGGCGAAGCGCTGATCGTGAGCAAACGGATAGGGTTCCCGGTCCGAAGCGGCCTTGCGAAGGGCACGCCCGCGTGAGAGCTGCCACCCCTGAGCGGTATTAAAGTTGATAAGCAGCGACCTGACCGTACTCTCGTAACCGCCGCGCGGGGCCCAGGTAACGCCGGTATGCGGGGATGCAGGGAAATCTATGACGATCCGAGCCCGCTTAAGCAGCTGAACCCGCCCCTGCCCGGCATCGTAAACCGGCCGCAGGACTACGCTGACCGAGCGGTAGTCGCGAAACATACCGTACTTTGGATCGCTGGACCACCGTGACGAAAATATATGCTCAGCGGGACCGGCATCGTAGGGACGTTTGGCGAGCGGACGATCTATGCGGACCGTAGAAAGCTCCTCCGGAGTAACCGTAACGCGGACTGCGCCCTGTGGAGGGATACCGGCGTGTATGGCGTAACCGGGGATCATCGCCTCGCCGGAGCCGCCGGTGGGCACATAGCCGCCGTCGTAAGAGACACGCGACCAACCCCCCCCCTCGTCCTGAAACGTGGATGCCTCGAAGCCGGTCATCTCCCATGAGAGGACAAGCCGGGACGGAGTGCTCTCTACGACGGTGAGCGAGGCGAACGCTGCAGAGCAGACGAGGGCGAGGATTATGACTGTTCTCTGTATCATCGTTACATTACGTTAATGGGTTATGAGTATATGGTATAGATTATAAATATAATAGATGCGCGGGGGATTTTTGAAAAAAAAATGTGGGATTGTTGACCGTAACCATATCAATCCGCCAGAGTGACCTCTTTATTGTGCTCTATAAAGAAGTTCATGTGCCAGTCGCCGGGGAACAATAACACCTGGCAATCATCTTTGTCAAGCGCCATTTTCGCCCCCATAGGGATGTGCAGGCCCTTTTCGTCCGCCGGCGCGCCGTCTTTGGTTTGGATGCGTTTTACTATAGTCCAATCCGTCTGCTCAAGGCGCGATGCGGCGTTGTATTCGGACTCCAGCCTGTATTGCACCAAATCAAACTGCAGCGGCCCCACTGCGCCGAGCAGGGAGATTTTCTGGTGGCCGGATGGGATATCGTAGAGTTTAACGAGCCCCTCCTGCACCAGCTGGGTCAGCCCCTCCCTGAACCGTTTGTAGTTCGCGGGGCTTGGGTTGTGGATGTACGCGAAGCACTCAGGGGGGAAGCTCGGTATCTCGTCGTATACTATGCCCGGGGCGCCGCTAAGCGTGTCCCCTATCCTGAACGAGTCGGTCCCCATCACCCCGATGACGTCGCCGGCGTACGCCTCATCCACCGTGGTCCGCTCCCGGCCGAAGACGTTGCTGGAGTTGGCTAAACGGATGGCCTTGCCGGTGCGGGCGAGCGTGGCGGTCATGCCGCGGGTGAATTTGCCGGAAACTATGCGGACGAAGGCCATACGGTCGCGGTGGCGGGGGTCCATATTGGCCTGTATCTTGAATACAAAGCCGGAAAACGTCTCGAAATTGGGGTCGATCAGATTATTGTCGGCAGTATTGGCATTGTCAATATCAGCAGAATCGGCTGCAGGGGCGGCCGTCACCGGTATTGTCCCCCCGGCGGCATTGGCCCTTGCCACCGGCGGCGGGGAATACCCCAAAAATCCGTCCAGCAACAGCTGCACCCCAAAATTATTCGCCGCGGACCCGAAAAAAACCGGCGTCGTCCTCCCTGCCAGAACATCATCAGGAGAAAAAGACACCCCCGCGTGCTCTACCATCTCCATCTCCTCGCAAAGCGCGGCGTATACGGTTGGGCTTAACGCGTCTTTGACGACGGGATCCGACAACCCCCCATGAGTAGCCACCGGCGCGCGGAACGTCCCGCCCGGCGTACGCTCGTAAAAATGCGCCTGCCCGGTCTTGCGGTCCAATATCCCCCTAAAATCACCCCCCGATCCCAGCGGCAGGTTCATGGGGTACGCGCCGATCTTCAGCACCCGCTCGATCTCGTCCAACAGTTCAAGTGTGCCAAGCGCCGGGCGGTCCATCTTGTTGACAAACGTGAACACGGGGGTATTCCTGCGCCGGCAGACCTCAAACAGCTTGCGCGTCTGGTTCTCTATGCCCTTGCCGCCGTCTATCACCATGATGACGGAGTCGACGGCGGTCAGCACCCTGTACGTATCCTCCGAGAAATCGTTGTGCCCCGGCGTGTCGAGCAGGTTTACGTGGTAGCCGCCGTAATCGAAATTTAAGACGGTGGAACTGACGGATATGCCGCGCTTGCGCTCAAGCTCCATCCAGTCCGACACGGTCGCGCGCTCTTTTTTGCGCGCGGTAACGGAGCCGGCGAGGTGGAGCGCGCCCCCGTAGAGCAGGAGCTTCTCGGTAAGCGTGGTTTTGCCGGCGTCGGGGTGCGAGACGATTGCGAAGGTACGGCGCCGTGATATTTCCTTTTGTGTTGTCAAATCTCCTCAATCCCGAAAAGCGGCTGATCCTTGTCCACCGCCGTACCGTCGGTCACCAGCATTTTTACGATCTTGCAGCGTACCGGCGCCGATATCTCGTTAAACAGTTTCATAGCCTCTACGATGCAAACCTTGGCGCCCTTCTCCACTATGTCGCCCTCCCTGACGAAAGCGGATTTTCCGGGGCCGGGGGCGGAGTAGTATGTGCCGACCAGCGGCGCCTTAATCGTCTTGCTGAACTCCTCCTTAACCGCAGCGGGTTCGGGCGCCGGCGCGGGGGCGGACGCCGGCGTTGGCTGCGCCGGTATTTGCGGCATCAGCGACGTATGCGTCATCAGCGGGATATTGCCGTTTGCCTGCGCAGTCCCGGCGGGCATAAGAGCGGAACCGGCAGGGCTCACCGAAATCGTTGAATTGCCCTTGCGGAAGATTATCTGGTCGATCACGAGGCCGTCAATCTTCTGTATCAGCTCCGCAGCTATCCCGTCTATGGGGATCTGCGGGGTTGAATGATGCGACTGTACTCCGGCAGCCGGAACCGCCTGCGCCGCACCCTGATGAACCGCGTCGTCCCCCTCCTTCTTCGCCTTTGCCGACTTTACGGCGGCCTTAATTTCGAGGTCGGCGGGGATATCCGGGCGCTTGTCGGGCGGCATAGCTTTCCACTTGAAGTACTCAAGCGCCGGTTCGGGCAAAAGGACGTACGAGAGAATATCCTCCTCGCCGCCGATAAGCGCCGGGTCTATGCCGTCTGTCGACTTGGGCAGCATCTGCTCTATTTTATCGGCAGGGCGGTAGTTTATAGGCTTTTCGGAGCCGAGTATCTTTTTGATTATGTTCTTGTCAATCGGCGCGGGCGGCCTGCCGTAGAGGCCCATTACGTAATCCTTAACCTCCTTGGGAACCATCTTGTACCGCTCGCCCGAAAGGATGTTCATAACCGCCTGCGTGCCCACAATCTGGCTTGTCGGCGTAACGAGCGGTGGGTACCCCAAATCCTCGCGAACGCGGCTCACCTCGTCAAGCACTTCGGGCAACCTGTCAAGCGCTTTCTGCATCTGCAACTGCGAGCGGAAGTTGGAGATCATGCCGCCGGGGATTTGATGGACGAGGATGCCGGGGTCTATCGCCATTGCCGACTGCGGCGCGGCGCAGCGCTTCTCGGAGAGGTCGGCAAAATATTTGGAAACCTGCGAGAGCGCGTCCAAATCAAGCCTGGCGGCGTACTTTGTCTCGGAGAAGATCGCGACCATGGTCTCCACAGGCGGCTGCGACGCGGCGCCGGCCATAGAGGAGATCGCGCAGTCTATAGCCCCCGCTCCCGCGCGCACGCCCTCAACGTAAGCGGATACCGCCATGCCGCTTGTCGCGTGGCAATGTATCTGAATGGGGATGTCCGCCCCAAACTCGTCATATAATGCGCTGACAAGCCGCTCCGCCTTTATCGGGGAAAGTATGCCGGCCATGTCCTTAATGCAAAGCGAATCTATGCCCAGCTGCACCTGCTCCTTGGCGTACTGGACGTACTTATCCACAGTATGTACAGGCGATATGGTGTACGCCAGCGTGCCCTGCGCGTGGCCGCCGTGCTTTTTGACGGCCTTTATGCCGGCCTCAAGGTTACGGGTATCGTTGAGCGCATCGAATACGCGGAAGATGTCCACGCCGTTCTTGCAGGCAAGCGCTACGAAACGGTCAACAACGTCATCGGCGTAATTGCGGTACCCGACAAGGTTCTGGCCGCGCAGGAGCATCTGTATGGGCGTGTTCTTCGCCCTCGACTTGATGAGGCGCAGGCGCTCCCACGGGTCTTCGCGCAGAAAACGCAGGCAGACGTCGAATGTCGCCCCGCCCCACGCTTCCAATGAGTAGTACCCGACATTGTCAACAACATCTATGATGTTGAGTATGTCCTCTGTACGCAGGCGCGTGGCCCAAAGCGACTGGTGCGCGTCACGCAGCGTCGTGTCGGTAATGCGCAGCGGGATCTCGTGCCGCAGCTCTTCGGTCTTAATCCTTACGGTATTGCCCATTGTCAATATCCCTTTATTAACGATATTTTGTTTATGCGTCCCTGTCCTTACAATCTATTTCGTAAATTTCCCCATCGCGGAGAATTTATCGAAACGCTTCGCCTTTAATTTATCAGCCGGCACCGCCAGCAACCTGTCGATGTGCCTGAGTACCGCCGCCTTTATGGACTGCGCCGCCGCCTCGTGGTTGCTGTGCGCCCCGCCGGCAGGCTCCTTTATAATCTCATCAATCACGCCCAGCGACAAAAGCGATTTCGCAGTGATCTTCAAACTCTCGGCGGCCTGCGACGAATACGCAGCGTCCCTCCACAATATGGACGCGCACCCCTCCGGCGATATAACCGAATAGACCGCGTTAGAGAGCATCAGCACAACATCCGCAACGCCAATCCCCAAAGCGCCGCCGCTACCGCCTTCACCTGTTACTACCGAGACTATGGGCACCTCAAGCGTCGCCATCTCCGTAAGATTGCGCGCGATTGCCTCGGCCTGCCCGCGCTGCTCGGCGTCAAGGCCGGGATACGCCCCGGCGGTATCGATAAACGTCAGCACCGGTACGTTGAATTTCTCGGCAAGGCGCATTAACCGCATGGCCTTCCTGTACCCCTCCGGCCTCGCCATACCGAAGTTGCGCCTCACGTTCTCCTCAACGTTTTTGCCCTTGCTGTGCCCTATGAGCATCAGTTTCTGCCCGTCAAGCGTGGCGAACCCGCCAATAAGCGCCCGGTCGTCCCCAAAGCACCTGTCCCCGTGCAGCTCTATAAAATCCGTAAACAGCATTCCTATATAATCATACAGAACCGGCCTGCGCGGATGCCTTGCCACCTGCACCGTCTGCCACGGCGTCAGGCCGTCGTAAATCTCGCGCTTGCGCTCCTCGCACGTTTTCTCAAGCCCGGCAATCTGGGCGGTTATGCGGGGATCGCTCTTGTCGGCGGAGAGCTTCAGCTTCTCCAGCGCTTTCTCCATGTCTGTTACCGGCTTCTCAAATTCAAGCTCGCGTTCCATGACGCCCCCCCTTCCTGCCGCTGTTGTGGTACGAGAGGATGGTATGCAGCGTGGCTTTCATATCTTTCCGGTGGACAATACTGTCCAAAAAGCCGTGCTGCAGCACGAACTCGGCGGTCTGGAAGTCATCCGGCAGTTTCTGCTTGATTGTCTGCTCTATAACGCGCCGCCCTGCAAACCCTATAAGGGCGCCCGGCTCGGCAATGTTGACATCGCCGACCATCGCGTAGGAGGCCGATACGCCGCCCGTTGTGGGATCGGTGAGTACTGATATAAACGGCACTTTCTTCTCGTTGAGCCGCGCCACGCCCGCGCAGGTCTTGGCCATCTGCATGAGCGACAGGATCCCCTCGTGCATGCGGGCCCCGCCGGACGCGGAGAATACGATGTAGGGCACACGCTGGTCGCCGGCATACACCGCGGCCTGCTGTATCTTCTCGCCGGTGCCGGAGCCCAGCGAGCCGCCGAGGAACCGGAAGTCCATAACGCTCACCACAACGTCGAGCCCGTTTATTTTACCCGTGCCCGTAACCACCGACTCGTTGAGCTTGGTTTTGGCGCGCGCCTGCTCCACCTTCTCGGAATAGGGCCCCTTGCCGTCAACGAACTGCAGCGGGTCGCAGGGGCGCACGGTCTCAAACATCTCCTTGAACGTACCGCTGTCGAGCGTGATCCCTATGCGCTCGTAGGCGGTCAGCTTCCCATGCCAGCCGCACTTGGGGCAAACATTCAGGTTATTGATGAAGTCCTGCTTGAAGACGTGCGCGGAGCAGGACTGGCAACGGGTCCAAATCTCGTCCTGCTGCTGCGGCTTCTTGCCGGCAGGCTCACGTTCTTTGGGTTTAAACCATGGCATTGCACTTTTTCCTTCATATTGATAAAATACATTATTATACCACTTAATATATATCATGGCACAAATAATTTCGGTTTTCGGGGATAAAATATTATTCGGCGGCGCCAAACGCCACAGCCCCCGTCTCAATATCGTAATACGCCCCCACAACCATACCCCGCGCCCGCATGACAAATTCGTTGCTTTTTATCTGGTTCACGACATAGCCGATATTGGCGTGAATCGCCTCGTCGACGCACCTGCACCCCGTAAGCGCGGGGCGGATGCGCTCCATCACCTTCTCCAGATACCCCTCGTACTTCACCCCGCCGTACGCCCCCATAACCGCACGGCAGTCGCTGTGGCCCACCACCACGAAAAGCGGGGTCTTAACCACCTCCGCCGCGAATTCGACCGTGCCCAGCGCCACCTCGCCTACGACATTGCCGGCATTCCTTATCACGAAAATATCCCCGAGCCGCTGGTCAAAATAGACCTCCGGGGCCACGCGGGAGTCGGAGCAGGTAATAATTGTGGCAAATGGTATCTGCCCGGATTTCATTACGTCCCGGTCGGCGGCGGATGTAGACTGGATGATGGTCGTCCGCCCGTCGCGGTAGCGCTCATTGCCCTCCCTGAGATAGCGGAGAGATACCTGCCAGTCGGTTATCTGCTGGTCCGGGCTATGTTTGTCTATACCCAATTTCTGTCCTTTTGTACATTAAGTGTTGATATTTTTTCGTGCGTTCCAGGCGACCGGGGGCGGTCGGCCCATACAAAGAGATTTGCCATAATAGAGTCAAATACGGCCATCATCATCCCCGCCCGCCCTGCGTTCTCAATCCGCCAATCAGGTTCCGCATCGACGAAAAGGCGATCTCATCCTCCGAAATATCCCCCGGAAACCGGTACAAAATCTCTATGATTTCATCGTTCTGGCAAAGTATTTGCTGATTTTTGAGGCGGCAGGCGTAGAAAATATCCAGCGTATGGTACAAAACATCCCCATATAAATATGTATTAGGTATCGACCTGAAATACTCGACGGCCTCGACTTCGGCCCCCAGTTCCTCAAATACCTCCCGCCGCAGCGCCCCCTCCCCGTCCTCATCATAATCCACAAACCCGCCGGGCAGGTCCAAAAGCCCCTTTTGGGGGTCTTTGTTCCGCCTGATGACCATCAACCGCCCGTCATCATCAAAAATCAGCCCGGCCACCGCAGCAGCGGTATTCAGGTACAGACCGAACCCGCACTCAGTACACACGATCTTCCGCCCATCCATCAAAAAGGAGGGTTTCGAGCAGCGCGGGCAAAATTTCAGTACATCGTCGTTACTTACTGTCGGCATAGATGGCGTCATAAGGGTAAAGGGCCAATACATTATAATGTTATACAGAAAAAGGGCTCCTTCGTCCGAAGAAACCCTTTTATGTTGGTACCCCCTAGGGGAATCGAACCCCTGCTGCAAGAATGAAAATCTTGTGTCCTAACCACTAGACGAAGGGGGCGTCAATATTCACGTCCGCCATAAATATAAGTGATGGCAGACCAAAATGCAAGAAAAAAATTATTTTCCCGCGTCGGCGGCCCTGACCTCCTCCATCACCTGATCGTTGACCGGCGCCAGCCTCTGCGCGTTTTGGAGGTGCTGCCTGTACAGATCCATCTGCCGGCGCGCCTTGAACAGCTTCGCGAGCCCAAGCTCCGCCAGCGCGTGGTTCGGGTCGGCCCGCAGCGCGCGCCTGTAGAACATCTCGGCCCGGGGCGGCTGCTTCATCTGCACGTACGTCTCCGCTATCTCGTAAAGCGCCGGGGCATATCCCGGACGTATGCTTATGGCCTCCTCGTAGGCGTCCAGCGCCTCCTGAAAGCTGCTGCGGGAGCGCAGGATGATGCCGCGCAGCATCAGGGCGTCGGTGTTCATGGGGTCCTGTGAGATTAACCGCGATACTATGGCCTCAGCCTCAGCCGTTTTCTTCTGCGATATGAGCAGCTGCCCGTAAGCCAGCAGGTAGCGCCCGTCGTCCTTATTCATATCGGAGAGCGCCTTTATCTCCTCAAGCGCCTTCTGGGGCTGATTCGTAAGCATATACAACTCGTAGAGCTGGTAGCGGATGCCGGTGTCGGAGGGCTTTGCGGCCTTTGCCCGCGCGAGCACGTTTATCGCCTCGCTGTTACGGTTGGTGTTCACGTAGCCGCGGGCCAGAAGCGCCAAAACGGTCGGGTCGTTCGGCGACATTGTGTTGGCGAGCTCCAGATTCACCATAGCGTTGTTGAAATCGCCCCGCCGCATGAGGATGGAGCCTATGCGCCTGTTGGCCTCAACGTGCTGCGGGTTGGTGCGTATGTAGCGCTGGTAGGCGGCCAGCTCGCTTGAGTCGCGCCCCATGGCGTTGTAAACCTGGGCAATCTGCAGCCACAGATCCGGGTTGGCGTCGGCGGCCGAGGTGCTGCGCTGCAGAAGCGGCAGCGCTTTGGCATGTTCGTTGCGCTGCGAGTAAAGCACTCCGAGGCGCAAAACGTTGCGCAGGTCGCTTGGGAACGCCTTAATATTGCTCTCATAAATCCTTATAGCCGCCGCAGGATTGTCCTTCTCCTGCAACAATGCGGCCTTGTGCGCGGCGTCGGCGTCTTTCACGCCCGGCAGGGTCGCGTACTCCGCGTACGCTTTAGCGGCCTCAGCGGCCTTGCCGTCTTTCTCATAGGCCTCGCCCAAAAGCGCGAGAACCCGGTCGATGCCGGCCACGCGCGGCTTCCTGCTGCGCAAATCCTCAAGCGCGCCAATGGCGTTGCGCAGGTTGTTGGACTGCAGGCTCGCTTCGGCGTAGATAAGCAGCGCCGCGGGATCGGTAGTCTGCGACTGCGATATGTACTTCGCGGCCTCGGCAAACTTTTTGTCCGCAAAAAGCAGCCGGCCTACATTGGCAGCCACAACCCGGTCGGTGGGGTTCTTGTCCAAATAGCGCATATACGAACGCAGCGCATCGGGGCCTTTTTTCTGCTGGTCGTAGATCTCACCAAGGTCCTTGTACTCCTGCACGGCGTCGGCGTTCATCATTACCGCCTGCTCAAGCGTAATCACCGCCCCGTTGAGGTCGCCCGATGCCCGCTGGCTCTGCCCCATCGCCACCAGCGCGTCGGTGTTGGACGGCTCAAGCTTCAGCGCGGCGCGGTACATATTGATAGCCTCCTTGTACTGCTTGCGGCCGTGGTAGATCATGCCCAGCGTATTATACGTGCTGATATCGGCCTCACCGTTCTTGATGACGGCGTTCAGCGTGGTGATGACCTCCTGCGTCTGCCCCTTGGCTATAACGATCTCGGCGTAACGCTTGTGAAAGCCCTTGATGTTGGGGTCGAGCTTAAGCGCCGTACGGTAAGAGGCCAGCGCCCCATCCAAATCTTTAGCGTTGTAAAGGTAATCTCCTAACTGCTTGTGCCCCTCGGCATCGTTGGGACGCAATTTCACGTACTCGCGCATGGCCGCCACCGCCGCAGCGCCCTGCTTTTGCTTGTCTGCGGCCGCCGCGAGCCGCTTGAACAGGTCGTGGTTTTTTGGGTTGAGCGCCGTAAGCTCCCGCAGCATCGCAGCCGCCGTGGCCGGATCGTCCTTAGACTCGGCAAACGCGGCGAGGCGCAGGCGCGACACGGTGTCCTGACGGTCAAACGACGCGATCCGCCGGTCGGTATCGGCCAGTTTCTCCCGTGAGTTCTCGGAGATGTAGCAGGCGGCGAGCAGCCGCAAATACTCAAGGTTGTTCGGCAGCGCCTTTACGAGCGCCTCAAGCGGCTCCACCGCCTCTTTGAATTTCTTGCCCTCTACAAGCGCCCGCGCCATAAGTCCGCGCGCCTCGGCGGCGTTGGCGTTGCGGTCTGCGGCAACCCTCAGATAAATAATCGCGCTGTCGGGCTTTTTTGTCTCAAGGTAGGCCAGACCCAAACGGAACGCCACCATCCCGTCAGACTTCTCCTGATACGAACGGCGCATAAGCGGTATCGCCTTGGCGAACTCCCTGTCATTAAAATAGATGTTCCCCAACTCCCGGTTGGCGATGGCGTTGTTGCGGTCCGACGCGATGACCTTCTCCAGCGCCTGCTTGGCGTCGGCAGGCCGGTTGAGCGCTATGCAGGCCCGGGCAAACTCCCAGCTCGCCTCGGCAGTAAAGTTCACCTTTAGCGCCGCCTCAGCCATGGGAAGCGCCTGATCGGGCTGCTCCATGGCGTTGTAGATACGGGCTATGCCGAGGAGCGCGTCGTACTCGTCGGACTTGGTGCGCCACGCGACCATGTAGCAGGCCAGCGCCTTCTCTATAAAGTTGAGCGCCTCGTTCGCACGGCCAACCTTCACCCAAATCTCAGGCGTACGGCTGCCGGTCGGGAGCTTGGAGTCCGCATAATCAAGGGCCGCCTTGAAGTTTTGAGCGTTCAATAGCCGGTCGAACTCGGCATCGGCCCGGACCGGGGATGACAGGATGAGGACAAACGCCGTTAATAGCAGCAGGTACGGCGCGGATTTGCTGATTGACTTAACCGACATGTTTAAAAGCCCTTTGCCTTTGTGTTGGTGTTTTGGGAACACGGCTTAATTATAGACTCCGCGATTAAATATTGCGCCTGTGCCGCAAGTACGGGCTCAATATTTAATCGTGTCTTCAACAAGTAAATATATATTAAATGCATAAGTCAATAGAATAAATTCATAATTATTTTCTTGACTTTACACGCTGCTCCATCCGCTTAAGCAGCGCGCTGTTGGGATTAACCGCCAGCCCCTTAGCCAATATATCCCCCGCTTTGGCGAAATCCTCCAGCGCGATGTATATGTTCGCCAGATTCGCGAAGGTCTCCGGGGCGGTCTGGTTCTCCAGCGCTTTCAGGTAGGCGGCCTCCGCCTCCTCAAGGTCCCCGCGGGCGCCGTAAATCGCCCCAAGGTTGTTCCAGGCGAGGCTGAACGCCGGATCAACCGCCAGTATCTTCTTGTATATCGCCTCCGCCTGAGCCTCTTTCTTAGCGTTCTGCAGATCAACGGCCTCGTTATACCAGATGTCCAGACTGTCCCTCCCCGATCTCACAGGCGCAGGCGGCGGGGCAGACTGGGCGGCAGACGAAGAGCCGCCGCGCTTGAACTCCTCGTAGCGCTCCTCAATATCCTTGTTCTTAATCTTCCTGTCTAACCCCTGCGCCTTTTTGTACTGATTGTACGCTGACTCTATATCCCCCAAATTGTAGTGGGCCACGGCCAGATTGTACAGGGCCACCGAATTCCCCGGCTCAAGCGACGACAGCTGCCCAAACCAGTTCTTAGCCTCGCCCCAGTTCCGGGAGGCGACAGCGCTGTTGGCGGCAATGCCCACAACCTCGGCGCGTGCGCGGCCCTGAACCTTTCCAATGTGCTCCTTACTCGCGTCTATAGCCTCAAAGTGCATACCGGCGTTGTAGGCCGCGAGGATCATGTTGTAGACATTGACCTCCTGATCGGGCCCGCTCTCTGCGGCTGCCGCGCGATAGGCCCTGTATGCGCCGGCAAAGTCGCGGGTGGTGAACGCAAGCTCCGCCCTGACAACATTCTTAAGCCTCCCCCACTGCCCGTCGCCCGGCATCCTGGCCAGCGCCGCATCGGTCTCCGCCTTCCTGCCGCGTGCGGCATAGATGCGCGCGAGGGCGTACCAGTCGTCAGTATCTTTTTCCTTAATAGCCTCGTAAGCCGCGAGCGCCTTCGCCGTGTCCCCCTTTACCAGCTCCATCTCGGCGGATACGCGCTGATTGTATGCGGACAGCGGGAACTCCTTTTTGAGCAAATCAGCCATCCGGCGCGCCCTGTCATTATCATTACGCTTTCTCGCCAGAAGGAAGATGTTATAGGCAGCCAGATCCCGCTTGTCGGACTCAAGCCCTCTGGTAAACGCGTCGAACGCCTCAGGGATACGGTTCATACCCTGATAGGCGTTGCCGATGTTGATGTGGATCGCGCGGTCCGACGGAGCGAGGGACAGGGCCTTGCGGTAACTCTCCAGCGCCTTGTCGAACTGACCCCTGCCAAAGTACGATAACCCCAAATTGATGTGGATAGCCGCGTTGCTCCCGTCCTCCTTAAGCGTCTGCTCCCAGTGACCAACAGCCTTGTCGGTCTCCCCCATCCGGTTTAGCACAAACGCGAGCAGCGCGCGCGCGGCGGGATTATCCTTTTTGGCGGCCATGCTGCGCTCAAACGCCGCCTTCGCGTTTGCCATATCGTTCATCTCCTTATAAGCGTAGCCGAGCTGATAGTGCAAACGCCAGACATTCTCTTTCCACTTAGGCTGCAGGCTGATAAATATCTGCGCTGCTTTGGATGGATTGCCTGCTGTCAAATAACTCTCGGCGAGCTCGTACTGCACCCTCATATCACCCGGAAACCTCTTAACGGCGGCCTCAAGCGCGGCGACGGCCTTGTCATTCTGCTGCAATTCCCTGTTGTAAATCGCGATATGGCGGAATACGCGGAGATCCCTGTCCGCCTCCCTTACCGACTCAAGGGTAGAGAGGGCCTGATTGATTTTCTTTTGATGATAGTAGAGGATTGACAGCTGCAATGCCGCCTCAACGCACTCTTTCCCCTTGCATGATGATAACCGCCCGGATGCGTCCGCCGCCGCTTTCTCCAAATCTGCCGTATTCCTGCTCTTTACCGCCATGTTCAGCTGGGCGCTGGCATTGTTGGGATCAAGCCTGAGCGCCCTCCTGAACTGCTCCTCCGCGGCCTTGTTATCCCCTTTAGCATTGAGAATGACACCCAAAAAGTCGCAGTACTCGGAATTCTCGTCCATTGATATCGCTTTTCTGATATGACGCTCCGCGGCGGCAAGATCTCCCCGGAACCGCGCGGCCGCCGCCCTCCTGTAAAACGTCTGCGGAGTCTGTGCCGACTCGCTCAATCCGCCCCACACCTCCTCGGCCTTCGCGTAATTTTTCTGCACGAAGTAAACCTGCCCCATGTTGTGCAGCAGCAGCGGATCGCGCGGATAGCGCTTCAGCCCGCGATCATACTGCTCAAGCGCTTTGGCCGGCCCATCGCACTCCTGCGCTGCGGCCCCCGCCAGCAAAAACGCGTCTACACTCGGTGTTTTCTCCTTCGCAAAGTAGTTAGAGAGCGTGAGCTGGGCATCCTTACAGCTGCCGGCGTCAATCTGCACAGACGCCAGGTCAAGCAGCGCCGCAGCCGGCGCGCCGCGCTCTACAGCCCGCGATAAAAACTGCGCCGCCTGCGCGAAGCGCTTCCGCCCCGCCTCTATCCGCCCAAGCTGAGCCAGCGCGCGCGGGTTATCGCCAACGCTCTGAAGGACCACCATCGCTCCGGCGGTATCACCTGTTACCAGCAGCCCGTACGAATAGAAATCCCAGGCATCCCGGTGCGCAGGCGCGCCCTTGTACGCTTTGGCGAACTGCTCGACCGCCGCCTTGGTACGCTTGGCCTGCATATGCACGACGCCTATGCGCAAGAGCGCCTCCGTGAAGTTGGGATTGTGCCTTAGCGCGGCCTGAAACTGCCGCATCGCATCATCCGGCTTCTTGCCTTGCAAATATATCAATCCTATATTGAAATACCCGACATGATACTGCGGATCGCGCTTGACAACATCCTCCCACACCCGCTGCGCCCCGGCAGCATCACCGCGCCTGTAAAGCGCGACGCCGCGGTTGTTGAGCGCGTCGGTGTACTGCGGAAACGCCTCCAGCGCCTTCCCGAAAAGCTCAAGCGCGCCGTTGTAGTCCCCGCGCTCAAGCGCGTCAAGGCCGCGTACATTAAGCTGATAGGCGTCGTCAGCAACCTTGTGGATCGCGGCGGGCAAGGCGTCCTGTGCAGACGGGTCGAACCGGAGGATCAGGTCGCTGTCAGCGAAAACATTAATACAGCATAACAACAGGGCTGATACTGCAATGGCGCTAATTCTCATTATACGACTCCTTTTGATTTTTACAGATTACACGGTTAATCCCCGTTCAGACAATTTACCCCTGTCTCCCCGTGAAAATTAATTTTATCTGCCAGCTCCCCCCAACTGCGAAAAACTATGTCGGGGACAACACCGGCATCACCGCCAAACAACATAACATCATCCCCGCAAAAAAGCGCCGTACGCATCCCAAGCGCCGCAGCGGGTTTGATATCAACAGATAAATCATTACCGACAAAAACCGTTTGGTCAGGAGTGATGCGGTACTCATACAGCGCGTCAAACAGACGGCGGAACAGTACCTCGCCCGGCTTGACAAAACCGTACTCGTATGATAAAAATGTCAAATCGGCATCAAACAGCTCGTTGTGGTCATCAACAGTACCGCCGGACTGATCCCTTAAGAGCAGCGTCAAATCAATCGGCGTATAAAGCTGCGCGTCGGACAATATCCCCAAAACTATATTATCCCCCTTGAGCCTCTTGAGTGCGTCCGCGACTCCCGGATAAAGCGACCGCCCCATGCTCAAGAAATTATATGTATACGCCAGATACCGCGCGAAATCCCCCGCGTCACCCGGCGCGCGCGCGGCGGCGTCATACCCGTTGCGCTTCAGCATCAGCACAATAACCGACCAAACCTCATCAACACGCACCTCCGGGAACTCAATCCCCTTTTTGACGGACTTCTGGTGATTGAGCGCGAGCAGCCCATTATAGAAATCGCTCAAAGTTTTGGCCGGGGAGTCGCCGGGGTTCATCCCCATCAGCACGTCCTCCATCCCAAAGCGCGAGGCAATCTCCCCAAACGCCTCCAAAAGCAGCCCCTCCCGCAGCTCCCGCGACTCAAATCCGGGCCGCCAGTAGTTGACCATAGTCCCATAGACGTCAAAAATCGCCGCACGGACGCCCCTAAGCTCCCCGTGGGCGCACTCGTATCCGCAGGCATTGACGGTACGCTGATATACCCGCCGCTCGCTCTCGTGCAGGCGTCGGGCGTATTCGGCTAAATCTGACAACGCGGCCTCCTTGACGGTAAAACCATAATATAAATGATGGGCGGTTGAAAATGCGCAAATCTGTAAATCAACTAATGATATTGCCATTATAGAACCCACAATTAAATATTCGCGGTGCGGCATCACGGCTGTCGTGCAGCCGCGCCACGGCGCTGGCATAATATTTAATTGTGGCTTCAATAATTTCAAATCAAGGAACCGGGCGCGGCCGGATGGTGCGCCTACGGGCCTTTTTTGCCGCCCGATTGTGGAAGTTAGCGGGTGGAAAGGCGCTTTTGGGGGTATTTTGGAGGGGGCAGCGGCGCGGGAACGCTCTCTTTGCGTAGAAATTCTCTTTTTGTAGCGGGGATGTATTATATTAAAGGTATCTGAGAAAGGAGCCGTAAAATCATGAAAATTTGGCAGCCAATAGCGATTGCCGTGGCGGTATGCCTTGCCGCCGTATTCCTGATTATCGGGGGATGCAAAAATGGGTTGTGGATATCCGGCTCGACCATTGTTACGCGATCGCAGGACGGGGCGGTCACCGTTCGAGGATTAGGATCGGCAAAGTACCGTTCCAATACGATGCCACCAAACCTCGGATTTGGTGCGATGAAGGATTACCATTTCACTAAACGACCACCATGGCTCCGCGACAGCATTGATTATGCTTCAATTACCTCTGTAACCATAGGTAACGGTGTGACTCATGTCGGCAGCTTTGCGTTTTTATTCTGCGACAACCTGACATCAGTAACATTTGGGCGCGATGTACTTGTTATAGGCTATGGCGCGTTTTGGGGTACAGGTTTGACATCACTGACATTGCCGAACAGCTTAATTGAAATCGAAAAGTTTGCGTTTGCCAACAGTACATCCCTGATCTCCGTGACTATTCCTCAAAGCGTGCGCAGCATCGGCAGCAATTTAAACGCGCTTGATAATTCTCCACGTCTGACATCGATAAATGTAGATAAAGGCAATCGGAATTACAGCTCCGTAGATGGTATGTTGTTTAATAAAAAAGGAGACAAGTTGCTGATATATCCCTGTGGAAAGGGCAGTACATATACAATACCGGCCAATGTGATATCTATCTTAAGTCCGTTTGATAACTGCGCCGGCTTGACGGATATATTTGCAGACGAAAGCAATATGAAATTTACCTCTGCCGGCGGCGTACTATTCAATAAAGATATGACACGCTTAGAAAGATATCCGGAAGGCAAGCACGGCAGCGCATACACTATCCCGGATGGCGTGACCGAAATATATGTTGGCGCATTTTATCAGTGTACAGGCCTGACATCCGTTACAATACCTAATAGCGTAGTTGAAATCAGTACCGGAGCGTTTAGTTATTGTACGAGCCTGACATCCATTACTATATCAAACAACATGGCAAAAATCGGAACCAATGCCTTTCTCGGCTGTACCGGTCTGAAATCGATGACCTCTTTAAATCCGGTTCCGCCGGTTATTGAAAATCGCGGCGCGTTTAAAGAAGTAAATGCCTGTCTCTATGTTCCGGAAAGCAGCATTAGCGCGTATCGCACCGCCTTCGCATGGAAGGATTTTGAATGTATCAAACCACTATCCGAGGCGCCGGCAATGTAGGAGCAGCCAAGATTAACAATATCATAAACCATAATATCAAAAAAGGCACAATAAAATCATGCAAACACAAAAATCAATAATAACGATACTGACAGTATGTTTAGCCGCTGCGATTTTGACGTTCTTTGGGGGATGCGGCGGCGGGAATGGCGGTAGCTTTACCGACCCAAGGGATGGGCAGACCTACCGTACTACCGTAATAGGCAATCTCACGTGGATGGCGGAGAACCTTAACTATGCGTCAGATAGCAGCTGGTGTTATGATAATGCCGATTCCAATTGTATAAAGTACGGCAGATTATATAATTGGGATGCCGCAAAGGCTGCCTGTTCTACTATGGGGGCAGGGTGGCGCTTGCCGGTCAATGCTGACTGGTGGGACTTGGATGATGCCGTCGCAGGCAATTGGACGACTGCCGGCAAAAAACTTAAATCCAAAACCGGTTGGATGGGAAAAAATAATGGAACAGACAAATTTGGTTTTTCGGCCCTGCCTGGCGGTGCCGGTGATTCCATCAACTTCGCCTATGCCGGTTCTCAAGCCCAGTTCTGGAACGGCGAGGAGCCCGACAAGGAATACGAAGCAAATGCCAGAATAATTTTATATGACCAATTCCCCCCGGACGGTTGGGCCCTCAAGTCCTGCCGCTTATCTGTTCGCTGTGTTAGAGAGTGATAGTACCGGTCTAAATTCACCCGCGCTTGTGCCGAACCTTCTTTGCCGCCCGATCGGGAGATTTGCGGGGTAAAAGGCGTTTTTTAGCGGTATTTTGGGAGGATAGGGGCGCAGAAGCGTTTTTTGCGGAGAATCTTCCTTTTTGTTTCCGGCATATATTATATTATGTAAATCAGAAAGAGGAGGGTTCCCACGTGAAAGAGTTACCGACCGGTTTGCAGGAGTTTGAGCATATTCGCCGGGCAGACGCCCTGTATGTCGATAAGACGGCCATGATCCACAAGTTGGTATCGGGGGCCAGAAAGCAATTTTTTCTCTCCCGCCCGCGCCGCTTCGGCAAGACACTTACGTGCTGGACGCTCGACGCGCTGTTCAGCGGGAAGCGGGAGCTGTTTGAGGGGCTGGCTATTTCCAAGACTGATTGGGCATGGGAGAGCTTTCCCGTTATTCATTTGGACATGAGCATGGTTCGCACATCCGACGGCGTGGGCGGCGTGAAAGAGTCACTGGCCATTCAAACGATGGAGGTCGCCGGCAAACACGGGATAGCCGTGGATCAGAATATGGCACCGGGAGATATGCTCAGAAAGATAATTATTGGAGCTGCCGAAAAACACGGCAAGCCAGCGGTCGTTATAGTCGACGAATATGACAAGCCTTTTTTAGATTTCTACAATCAGCCGCCTATGGCCGGGGATGTCCGTAAAGTTATGAGGGATTACTATATCCAGTTAAAAGCGAATGAGTCTAATATCCGATTTCTCTTTATGACGGGGATTTCCAAGTTCACCAAGGCCGGCGTATTCTCAACGCTGAACAACCTGAACGATTTATCGTTAGACAAAAACTTTGGCACGATGCTGGGGTACACCGGGGAGGAGCTGCTCGAATATTTCAGCGAGTATATCGAGGCGGTAGCAAAAAATAGAAACGTCCTTGCCGATGAGCTTGTCACCCAAATGAAGCATTACTACAACGGCTTCTGTTTTGACGGAATCCACAAGGTGTACAACCCGTTTTCGGCGCTTAATTTTTTCCAGAGCGGCGAATTCGGCAACTTTTGGATGGAGAGCGCAAGCCCGAAGATAATAGCCGACTACATGAAAGGGAAAAACCTCACGGTTGAGCAGTTCAGGGGGATGACGGTAGACAGGGATTTTGTGTGCTGTCCCGGCGAGATCGAGACCGCGCCGCCGCAGAGCTTTCTGTATCAGGCCGGATACCTGACGATCCGGGAGTGCATCGAAAATGATTTCATACTCGACTATCCAAATGTCGAAGTGTTAAACTCCATGTCCAAGCTGACCGCACAAAACATAGTAGAGGGTAGCGGTGAGGATTTTATGGACTTCCGTACGTCAATTATGGACGCGCTGGCTGACGATGACGCGGAACTCTTCGTTGAAACCGTCAACCGCCTGCTGGCGAGTATTCCGTATGACGACTACGTCAATGCGGCGAAGCAGGGGCGGCGGATATGCAAGAGGAAGTTGACTGTGCAGGAGTGGCTCTACCGCTCAACCATCCTCGCGTTCCTGCGCGGATGCGGCATCCTCACGTTCGGAGAGATGCACAGCAATCAGGGCCGCTCCGACATGGTAGTAACCTGCCGCGGCGCTACGTGGGTCATAGAAATCAAAGTTGCCGCAGAGGGCGAGGACTGCCGGACGAAAGCGCAGGAGGCTATGGAACAGCTGAGCGGGAATCAGTACGCCGATCAATACAAAAACGCGAAAAAGCTGACCATAGCCATAGACGACAGCACACGGCAGGTCGGAGAGTGGGTCGAGGCGTAATGGCTTAAGAAAGCGGCAATAGTTATAAATATTTTTTATAGGAGATATTTAAAATGCGGCCCTATATTGAATATTCCAGTTTTAAAGATTTTTTGGGAACAATTATTATATTTATTCCTACTGTTATTGCTGTTCCATGGGTAATGATAAGGGCAAACGACTTTTTACCCAGAGTCCGTAACTTGACCGAAAGAAAGGCTTTTGCCTCTTTCCACGCCTGTACCATTTTGATTGCCGCGCTAATCGGTACAGCGTGGCAATTTATTGCCCGATGGAGCTGGGAATACAGTCCGTCCTCAGGTGTGATTATGGGGATAGTATGCTCCCTGTTGATTTGGAACTTTCTTGGCGCGTTACGTTTTCTTCTGGATGACCGCAGATCCACTGCCGAGGCTCCGAAAATATATAGAAAAACCGATGACAACGCGCCTTAATTCAGAGCATCCGCCGGTTTCTCGGAAGCGCCTATGGTAACCCTATAAATCATCCTCCGTTACGCCGGCGTTTATTTTAACAGGTCTTTTAATGAAAACCGCAACGGCTTTGCCGGCTTCGGATACTCGGCGACCTCTTCTTTTAAAAACACGTTAATCAGCCCGTTTGATACCGTTACCTTTTCTACGGAAGGCCAGCGCAGCCTTTCCTGCATATCAGAAAAATAGACCCACCGGATTTTATCGCCTTTCCGCAACAGCACTCCATGGGCGGTTTGATAAAGGATGACATCTTTCGATACCGGTATTTTTACTATGCTCTCTTGTTTCGGCATTCCCGGATAATCAAAACCAAGTGTCCTCAGGTGGTTGGGCGCGTAATAGGAGATCAAAAGCCCTTTGCTGTCTCTTGTAAACTTGCTGTTATCTTCCGTCCCGTCAGAACAATATAATCCTGTCCATTCAGGCAGTTTTATACCCAATGACGAAAAATCGGACTGTGACATAACACCGGCGTAGCCCTGAAATGAAGTATCAATATCTGCCATATCCATCCACGGGCCTGACGCTTTTTTTACGGAATTTTTTATTATATACTTGATTTGCCAAAGCCCGTCCGGTTTAAGAGACATACCGTCTCTATACAGTCTGCCTTCATGATAGACCCCGTTTGAATAAAAAAGTTCCAGAATTCTCTTGCTGCAAACGTAACCGGAATCATTGGCGGGATCGAAAGGCAATTGTATCACTCCCAAAAAACGGCTGGTGTTGGCGGTAAGAATAAGGGAGTCTTTGTATGCCCCATTTTGATCAAATATACGTATAACTCCGTCTGCAAACAACTTCCCGTTAACATGTTTAACTACAACGCTGTCGGGAATACCGTCGCAGTCTATATCAATCTTAGCGGTAACCGTCAATACGCATTCCCACCATTTTTCGCCAACACACTGATTATCAGGATCGTCAAAATAACTGTACTCAGCCAGCGTATGGCTCACCGGAAACAGTACGGCAAACGCGCATATAGCTATAAAATTCAGCTTCCTGCACTTCATAAGCTAATAATCTCCTTCCAAAAATCTTGTCTCTGTGACGCACCGTACCGAGTGGCCGTTGTTCTTGTGGGCCATACCCTCCGACGCCTTGTCGAGATCGTGTTGGATCACGTACAGCTGCCCGCCGTCGGCTATGGCCGCGGATACCTCCGTGGCGCTCCACCAGAAGGCGACCGTACCGGCATTGAAGAATCTGCCGGCGGAGTGGTAGCCGCCCGGCAAGGCCGAGAAGCCCAGCTCATCCGTACCGTTGCCCAATGTATAATGCCCCTCATCATCTTCCCAGCCTCTCCAGCCGGATGCCGATTTGAGCCTCTTGCCGCCGGTCTCTTTGCCGCCGGCCGCCGCGACCAAATTGTTCCAGTCGGCGCTGTCGGGCAGGCGCCACCCAGCCGGGCAGGTTTTTACCGCGGCGCTCCAGCTGTAAAGCCGCCCGTATTTTGTACAGTTGGAATCGGCATTGGCGTAACACCAGCTGCTGTCTTCCGCAACGTTCAGGTTTTCAGCCATCCACGTCCTGTCGCCGATATTCACGGTGCGGTATTTTTTCCCGTCTCTCGCATCTGTAATCGTATCAATTACAATCTCCCGCGCCGGACCACTCTCCGCAGCATCTGTTTCGGACGGCGCCGCGCCCGTCCGCAGGTGATGGGGCATCTCCACCGTCTTGCCGTGCAGGCCGGGCAGCCGGCCGTAAGCCGTTGTCCACCCGTTTGAGTAGCGGAAGCGGCCGCCTATGGTGGGCGATGCGTTGATTTCGTCGGCTGTGCAGTCGCCGGCATCATTCTTGTCCGACCCCTTGTTTCCCCACATGGTGTTGCCGGCGGTGTTTATTATCCCCACGTAGGCGGCGTTGTTTGTGAGCGTGCCTCTGTGATCGCCAACTAAGCGCCCTACGGACCAGGACCTCCCTTTAACCTGTGGGTTGAGCGCGGCGCTGGCGGCTATGCTGCTGTTATCCGAAACAGACCCCGCCACGCCGCCGGTAATCACATGTGCGCTTACCGCGCCTGTGGAGTAGCAGTGCGCCACGCGGCTGCTCATATAGACTCCCCCCGCAATGCCGGCGACATCGTCGCGCCCGCTTACCGCCGCGGCGGAGTAACTGTTCGTAACGCTGCTGCCGGCCATCACATTTCCCGCAACGCCGCCAACGAGCTTTACCCCGGCAACCTTGCCCGTGGTGTAGCTCCTGATCACGCGGCTGTTGTTGTTAAGCTCCCCCGCTATGCCGCCTACGCGGTCGCGCCCCTTTATGTACACATCCTCAACACCCAGATTCGCCACCCTGCCGCGTACGATGAGACCGAACAACCCCTGAGTGTCTTTACGAGACCGGTTGATGGTAAGGCCGCTTATAACGTGCCCGCCGCCGTCGAACTGCCCGGAGAACCAGTTGTCGCCGCCGGCGTTGTCAGCCGTGCCTACAGGCACCCAGTTGCGGTACACGGAGAGGTCGAGGTCGGCGGCAAGCTTGATGTATTTGTCGGAGAAGTTGTCTTTGGCCGGAGTACCGCCCCATGTCCCGTTGACGATCTGCGCCAGCCCAGCCAGCCCGGCAGCCGTGGAGATGGTAAACGAGGTCTCGTTGGGGTTGGCGTCAAGGGCGTCGGTGTACCAGCGGGTATCGGGCGCAGAACTCTCGGAAGATTGCCTGCTGACCAGCATACTGCTCCGGGCGGGCAAGACGTCAACGTACACCCAGTACGCCACGGCGGCGGCGAGGATCAAAAAAGATATAATAACAACGTGCCTGAACTGCATAAATCACCTCCGGAGGGTCATATGTTGATATATTAATAATACATTATGCCGGTGGACAATAGCGCAAAAACATCGCACTATTGCCGCCATCGCGTTTATTATTCCCCCTCCGACCCGATGATTCGGCAGCCCTGACACCCGCAAATTTACCCCTACCCTCGGCGATACACAGGCGTTGATGCGGCCTTTCGGGCACTAAATTGGAGATAACAGGGATAAAACCACTCACAGAACTTTCATCCCCCGTCACGCAGGTGTTGCTCCCCCGCATTCATATCTTAAATACACTGAGGGGGGCAAAAATGCTACCGGAAATTGATTTTTTTCGGCTAACCGGAGCTACCTTTTATTTAACGGCAGTTTTTTGTTGGGTTCCCAGCCTGTATCGTGGATAATAGGGCTTTTAATATAATATTGCTCAGCATCTCTGATCAACGTAGCAATAGTATCCAAAGGTGAAATGTCTCCGTAATGAAAACCGTCAATGATTTTCAGATACAACAGGTGTAATTCATTTCTGTTCTCCTTTGTTTTGCATAAATATTCATAAAATGTCATATACCCCATAGATAAAAACGTACAACTATCCGGTTGAATTCCAATGTCGTAACCTAACCACGTAGGCGGCGCGGAGGGCACATAAACTTTTGCATAATTTATATCTATCGAATAACTGCCGAACCAGTGGCCGCTTATATTGTCAGCGGAGCTGCCGGTATTCCGCGTAAGGGCGTATGTTTTTGAAAATGCCTCTTTCTCCGTCTTGCTCTTCGATTCCGGGCGCCACCAGTTATTACTCCATCCCGCCGCAATTACCGCGAGGGTCGCGAGGGCGAGGAGCAGTTTGGGGCGGATGGGCGGTTTGGCGGTCATAGTGATAATATAATATATGGCCGGGGGCTGGTGGGGATTTTTGGGTTTGCCCTGATTGTGCCGCAGCCGGCCGTTTCATCCCCTGCGCCACGTTCACGGTTTCCAGACGGCGTGCCCTTAACGCGGCATATGGTGATTTTTTATACCAAAAACCGCTTTTTTGACCGAAAATTACCGCATTTTCGATTTTTATCAAAAAATATTACCTGTTTGTTCCCGGAAATTATTATATTTATAGCTGCGAAATTTTGCAGGAGCAAGGGGCAGGGAAGGTTACAAGTCCGTTAAACTTTCCCATAGGGGGTATAGTATGATAACCGTTGACGTGAACAATGCTGCCGAACTTTACGATGCCGGACTTCAAGTGCTAAGCGATAATTTGGGCACGGATGCGGCACAGGCATTCCTGTGTCTGCCTTTTCGCGGACGCGGAGACTTTACCGCCGAAAAAAAATATCGCCCGAAGTGGAACGACGCGGATTACGACGCGCACATGGCGGAAATAATCGAAGACGCCAAGACGCGGGGCGAGGCATAACCGTAAGCGGCGGCTTCGGGGCAGGATGGGGATTTTTTGGGGACTTGTCCGGGTGGCGGCGCGGGTTTACATAAAATTTTGGACTGTTTTGGGCAAATCCATTTTACTTAACATTTAATGTTTTTATTCCTTTTTCAATACCTCTAAAATCTGGACCAGATAGAGAAATTTTAATACTACCCGGCTTTTTAACGATAACAGGTACCAGCCATGACATAGATTCTCCCGGTTCTTCACCATTTAGGTCTGTTATGCCATCTTCGCTGACGACAGCAATACCAGTTCCATTAAAAAGTTCAATATCACCATCGAAGAAAGAACGAAGAGGCACTTCAAAATTAAGGCGGATGTGAGTTGTTTTAGGATTACCGACGGCAGATGCAGTCCATTTCGCGTCTGGCCTGAAAAGATAAAAATCCTCCGGTTCAGTACCACTTTCCACTCCCGGTTTATCAAGTACAATTATAACTGGACCAGCCCTTGCAACCGTAACCTCTAATGACCATGATCTGCCTTTGCCTGTTACAATTCCAGTTTGTGAAATCCACCCCGACATGTATATTCCATGCCGAGTTTCCTGATCAATAAACCAGAAATTATCCGCTGATAATTCGGAGATAGGTTCACTGAACAAGATTTGGATAGCGGTGGTAAAATTTGAATCGTTTACAGTAGCTGTCCATGTAATATTCGGTGTAATAACAGTATCGGGAGCCGCTGCCGTCTGTACGGTATCGGGCGCCTGTACAGAACCGGCGGCTTGCAAAGAATCAACCGCCCGTACCGTATCGGCATTTTGCGCGGTATCAACCGCCTCTGCGGACACGTTCCCAGAATAACCTGATTCGGCATCGGTATGTAAATTAACCGCCGGGCACAGCTCATTGTACAGGTAACTGCCCAGCAGCGCGGCAGACGACAATGATATTACCAGAATCGGGCCTTTGTACGCTTTCTTTTTTATCTGCCGCATACACCATATTGGAACAGCGACTATAATGAAAACTACAATGCCGATTATCGCGAATAAAAAGACCAGAAACACCTCCGCAGCGGCCCCCAGCAATACCGCCGCCGCTGACACAGCAATTACCGCGAGGGCTACGAGGGCGAGGTGCGTTATTGTACGTTTTTTCATTCGGATTCCACAGCCCCTTTGCCGGTTGACTGTTCATTGATGCAACACACTGTTCTTAACTTGTATCCATCCTTAGCCCGCAGAAACAGAAAATCGGCGCTCTTTTCGATATCTATTATTATTGCAGGATACCTGTTAAAATTATATTCGCCGCAATTGTCTAAGTATTCCCAAAGCAAGAGCTTGCGCTGGTACACGAAAGATCCATGATACCATTCGTGGTAGATACGTTTTTTGAGTTTAGGGTTTAATATCTCCAGGAGCGCTGCCTTTATAGACGTGAAGTTGTCGATTATAAATTGCCGCTTATTATCGCCATGGCGGTACGGGTCCTCTTCTGTTCCGCAATGGATGACGTCTGATGTCGTGTTTATAAGTTTTTCCGTTGTAAGATTTTTAAGCAGGTCATTCGTCAGCCACCGTATAAACTCTTTTTCGTACGCGATAAACGAATAATAACCGCCGTTTTTTGCCGGGAAAGAGGTTCTTATTTTGTCGGGGTGCGGGGTATTCGTCTTTTTTACGGAGTAAAAGTCCACGGCCCATCCGAAATCGTTTATCCATATATTCCGCAGCGTATCGGCGAGCAGCTGTGTATCGGTATAACTTGTTGAACCGAAATTTTCTATCAGAACATTATTCATCGTATCGAGAAGCAGTGCAGTCCCGCCGCCCCAGACACAGTGTTCGGGGTTGCAATATATACCGGCGCACTCTTTGCCGTTGAACGCATTTATCTTTATGCAGTTCTTGCGCGCGTATACCATCCCGTTTACTACTTTTCCAAGAATTTCATAGTTGGCGGGGATCACTACATCGCCGTTTCTGTTAAACATGCCGAACTTCTTGCTGTCGTACTCGCAGAATCGCGGATCAAATTCGCGATTCCTGCGTTCGCTGACATTGAAGACGATAAACCCCTCGCTCTCACAGTTGGGAATCAGGCCCTCGCCGTCGAGGTACCACAGTACGCTGTCCTTACCGAACCTCTTTCCGGTTTTTGTGATATAATGTTCATCATATATTATAATGTCGTCGAACTTCTCAGCCCACATATAATCTGAATGTGTTTTGGACCTCTCCAACTCCATCCTTGTCTTCCCGCGCATATCTATGAAGCCATGGTCCCACGCACCGTCTTCAATATGGAATCTAAACCATGTATCGCGGCCATTCTTGGGCTTTCCTTTCGCAACCAGTTTGAAATACTCCGCGCTGATGCACTCACGCCGCCCCGCCGCGCTTACTCTGCATTTATACCCACCATCCACACCAACCCATGACGTATCCGCCGTTTGTACGGAACTGGCCATCGGTAACGTATCGGCATTTTGCGCGGTATCAACCACCTCTGACGTATCTGCCGTCTGTACGGAACCGGCCATCAGTACCGTATCGGCATTTTGCGCGGTATCAACCGCCTCTGCGGACACGTTCCCAGAATAACCTGTTTCGGCATCGGTATGTAAATTAACCGCCGGGCGCAGCTCATTGTACAGGTAACTGCACAGCAGCGCGGCAGACGACAATGATATTACCAGAATCGGGCCTTTGTACGCTTTCTTTTTTATTTGCCGCATACACCATATTGGAACAGCGACTATAATGAAAACTACAATGCCGATTATCGCGAATAAAAAGACCAGAAACACCTCCGCAGCGGCCCCCAGCAATACCGCCGCCGCTGACACCGCGATTACCGCCACGGTCGCGAGGGCGAGGAGCGTTTTCGGGCGGATGGGCGGTTTGGCGGTCATAGGGATAATATAATATCTGGCCGGGGTGATATCGCCATTAAATTTAACTCACGGGGCCTTTTTTGCCGCCCTGTCGGGGCGATTTGCGTGGTAAAAGGCGTTTTTTGGCGGTATTTTGGGGGGATATGGGCGCGGAGGCGCTTTTTTGCGGCGGGACTTTCTTTTTGTCCCGGCATATATTATATTACAGGTATCAGAGAAGAGAGGGGTTTCCAGAATGAAACAGTTACCGACCGGTGTGCAGGTATTTGAGACCATCCGCAGGGAAGGAGCCTTGTATGTCGATAAAACGGATATAATCCACAAGATGGTGTCTGACTTCAGAAGGCAATACTTCCTCTCCCGCCCGCGCCGCTTCGGCAAGACGCTTACGTGCTGGACGCTCGACGCGCTGTTCAGCGGGAAACGGGAGCTGTTTGAGGGGCTGGCGATATCTAAGACCAATTGGGCGTGGGAGAGCTTTCCGGTCATCCACTTGGACATGAGCATGGTTCGCACGTCCGACGGCGTGGGCGGCGTGAAGGAGTCGCTCGTCAGCCAAATGAAGGATGTCGCCCGCGCGCACAACGTGGATATCAGCGATGAATCTGCGGCAGGAGACA
>Ga0209755_10000641_pt1 | contig 61879 bp, 52 predicted proteins | sample TergutCo191P1_FD_187301 | JGI IMG/M metagenome (GOLD analysis project Ga0209755, IMG submission 187301) | Cornitermes sp. P1 segment gut microbial communities from Petit-Saut dam, French Guiana - Co191P1 (SPAdes) (version 2) | ecosystem: Host-associated > Arthropoda: Insects > Digestive system...
TGTACTTGTCTTTAGCTCCACAAAAACATCCTAGGCCCTCTGCCTAGCATACAGGAAAATTCGTCAATTTCCATAAGGTGTTTTGTCAAAAGTGCCTATTGACAAAACGACACTACATAACAGTTTCCTGACGGCACAACTCTGGAATTTCCCCGCTATCACTTGGTGCTGACTTTTATTGACAGGGGGCTGCAAAACATTAAGGGAGATACGCTATATGTCTTTTATAACTATCCCTTTTTGAGGCAAGATGGTGTGGATTTAGGGCATCTGATGAATCCTCGCTTTGATGTCCGCTTCGAGGAAAGAACCCTGTATGTCGAGTATACTTTTGAAAAGGATATCGATGTGGTTTTTATGCCAATATGGTCGTTTATGAGTCAATTTGACATATTCCTCGGACAAAATTTGCTTAACGAACTGTCGGCAACCGGAGTTGCAGGAAACCTGCCAAGCCTCAGTTTATGGATTGGGTGAGAGGGTGTGCCCTGCCGCACCCTTTCTTCAGTGTTGCTTACGGAGTAGATTTTCTGGTATAATATCCTCAAATGTCTTTTAGGACATACAAGGAGGATAAACATATGGCTGGGATAATGTTTGAGGGGTTTTCACCGCGCACTTTTGACTTTATGCTAAATCTTCGCTTTAACAACAATAAAGCATGGTTTGATGAGCATAAGGATGAATACTTGTGTGATTTTCTTAGTCCAATGAAAGCGTTGGGGCAAGAGGTATTCGGGCGCATTTCAGGTGATTATGCGAAGCATGGTTTTATTCATAAGGTTGCAAGAATATATAAAGATGCGCGAAGGGTGCGTGATGGAGAGCCATACAGGACTAATCTTTGGTTTTCCATTGAGCGACCGAGTGAGGAGTGGACTTCTACTCCTGTTTTTTGGTTTGAGCTCTCCCCCGAGGAATGGACTTATGGTCTGGGTTTTTATCGCGCACTGCCTATGACCATGGCAAAGCATCGTGCGCGTATTGACAGTAATCCGAAAGCGTTTGAAAAGCTGATAACACCGCTCGGTAAACAAGACGAGTTTGTGCTTGACGGTCCTGAATATGCGAGAAAAAAGACTGCTCCGACTGAGAAGACTGCGCAGTGGTATAATCTCAAAACTTTTGCCCTGATAAGCAATAATCCTATCAGCGATGAGCTTTATTCGTCGGAGCTTGTGGAGCGCCTTGTTTCGGGGTATACGTTTCTCATGCCGTTTTATGATTATTTTATAACGCTGGATGCTGACCCTGCACCGGTTTTGAGTGATTGAAGTTTTTTGAAAGGAACGATAACTAACATGAAACCACGGGCGTTGATTGATTTTCTGGGTACAATTGAAAAGCTAAAATGCAACACTCGCCATAGCTTTACTTCCACGGGCAGACACGAAAGTGTCGCCGAGCATTGCTGGCGGCTTTCTGTTATGGCTTTGCTTGTTGCTGACGAGTTCCCTGATGTCGATATTAGTAAGGTCGTAAAGATGTGCCTTATCCATGATTTTGGTGAGGCAATTACAGGTGATGTTCCTTCTTTTCTAAAAACAGAAAAAGATGAGGCTGCTGAGGATTTGGCAATAGCCGAGCTTTTAAAGCTTTTACCCCCGAAAACAGGGGAAGAATTCCGCGGTCTATTTTCTGAAATGGCAGAGCATACCACATCGGAGGCGAAGCTCTTTAAAGCACTTGATAACTTGGAAGCTATCATTTCTCACAACGAAGCACCTATTGAAACATGGATTCCCCACGAATACACTTCAAACCTAACTTACGGCACGGAAAATGTCGCATATTCGGAGTATTTGAAAGCACTAAAAGAGGAAATACGCCAAGATTCACTTGCAAAAATCGAGAGTGCTTCCGATATCACTTCTTTATAGTTATTCTTCGTCCGATAGCAGATTTGATATTCCTTCTATCACATTCATATCGTGCCGTATGCTTTCGGCAAGCTGCGAAAATCTCATCTCTATGTATTCAATTTTGCTTGCATAATCACCAGCTTTTTCAAGAAGCAGAGAGGGCTCTGTTTCTTTTTCTTTTGTTATTGCCTCAAGAGCTTCACTTTCTGTACCTGACAGTAGCTTCGTAATTGTTTCTATTACGCTCATATTTGTCCCAATGTTGTCATATAGCTGCGCAATTTTCATTTCAATGTTGACTATTTTGTGCTTTTGGGCATCTGCCGGCTCTGAGTCAAACACAAGTTCAGGTTCTGCTTCGACTTCGGCTTCCATTTCGAGTTCAATACCGATATCTTCGGCTATGGCTTCAAGCTCCATTTCGGGTTCAAGTACAAGTTCTTCAGCTACAAACTCAACCTCTGCTTCAATCTCCATCTCGGGTTCAAGCACAGGTTCTTCGGCTACAGCTTCAACCTCCAGCTCGGTTTCTGCTGCGAGCGTAAGTTCATCGCCAACTTCAATCTCTGCTGCGACTTCCACTTCCAGCTCGGGTTCTAGCACAAGTTCTTCGGCTACGGCTTCTACCGCCAGCTCGGCTTCTGCTTCGAGCATAGGTTCATCGCCGACTTCAATCTCTGCTGCGACTTCTACTTCCAGCTCGGGTTCTAGCACAAGTTCTTCGGCTACGACTTCTACCTCCAGCTCGGCTTCTGCTTCTACCTCCGGCTCGGTTTCTGCTTCGACCATAGGTTCATCGCCAACTTCAATCTCTGCTGCAACTTCGACTTCCATTTCCATCTCGGGTTCAAGCACAAGTTCTTCGGCTACGGCTTCAACCTCCAGCTCGGCTTCTGCTTCGATCATAGGTTCATCGCCAACTTCAACCTCTGCTGCGACTTCAACTTCCGTCTCTGTTTCAACCACAGGTTCATCTATAACCTCGGCTTCGGGTGCGGCTTCGACATCTGCGGCGGCCTCAGGCTCAGGCTCAACCGTGGGTTCGTCCGCAACCACGGCTTCTTCGACCGAGGCATCGGGCGATTGCTCAGCCGCCAGTTCATCATTGTACTGTGCCGTGCACTCTTCGAGAAATTGCAAGTCTTCGGCACTATCGCTTCCCTCAAGGGTTTTCTTTAAATTACTGACAAAATTCCCCTTTTGTTCTGTGCTCATGCCATCGAACATTTCTTTTAGTTTCTTTTGTGATGCTGTCATACTCTCACACCTTTACTTGATAAAATACATTCAGGAAACATTAGAATTTATTATAGTTTAAGCATACACACCTGTCAATAGAAGAGGACATTCTTCCTACTTCTGCCCGCTTGTGAAGTGGAAATTTTCTATTTTCGCAGCTGGAATCAGAGACGGATAGCCGTAGACGTCAACCAAGTTTAAGTCTCTTGATAGCGCCGTTATGTTTGAAAAGGCATCCAACAGGCTTTCGGTGAAGCGCATATTTTTTATGGGTGTTGTCACCTTGCCGTCTTCAATCATAAATGTGCCGTCACGGGTAAGTCCGGTAACTTGCAGAGTGCGGGGATTGACCGTGTTGCAGTAGTGAAAATGCGTCACAAGTATGCCCTTTTTTGTGCCCTTTATCATCTCGTCTAAAGAACTATCGCCACCTTGCATAACAACATTAAGTGGATAGCCGCCACTGCTTCCCATCATAAATCCCAGATTATTGAAGGAATGACCTGTGGGGGAAATTCCGGCTTTTTGTGCTGTTTTAGAGCAGTGAAGCACGTTTTTTACAACACCGTTTTCTACCAGCGTAACGGGCTTGCGCGTGTAGCCTTCTGAATCAAAAAACCGCTGAAAAGTGCATTCATTGGTCACATCATCACGCACTGTGAGATTTTCGCCAAACAATTTCTGACCCAGCTTATCCGATGCAAAGCTCATGCCTTTTTGGTAACGGTCGCCGTTTAGACCAAAAAGCATGAAAAGAAGCAAATTTGCCACGGCTTCGCTTTCCAGCACCACGGTGTATGCTCCAAGGTCTGCAAACACAGGATTTCTCGAAGTCTTTGCTTTTTCGTAGGCTTTTTTGAACGCAGCATCGATATCACAGGCGGACAGGCGGTTTGCCGTGACTGCTCCATAACCTGTTGCTCCATCCTTATGAGTCACAACGCTTGAAAAACTCAGTGTATCGTAATTCATGTAATGGAAATTACCCATACAGTCGCCGTATGCATGCATCTTTTTGTCTAGTGAAATCGCACCTGCTGCGGTGTAGTCTTTGTCTAGCGTTGAAAAGCAGCGTTTTAGCACATCAGCTCGTCCCTTGATATCAAATTTCTTCTCTAGTCCACTGTCTCCCGTTAGCTCAGGAACTTTTTGAATCGGCGTGGGAATGAATTCTTGCTCACCTTCAGGGCTGTTTTCAAGCATTTCCTCTGTGTCATGCACAAGTTTTAAAAGACTGTCTTTGTCAAAGGCATTGCCTTGGGACGAGGCGGATTTTTTGCCGTTATGGAGGGTTAAATTCACTATTGTGTCGTCTATTTCAACATTTTGGTGAATTTCAGAATTTGAAAACCTTGTGAGTCGCTCACCGTTTTCCACAATATTGACAACAGTATGGTGCTTTGTCGCACCGGTAAATACGTCTATTACTTCACGTGCTTTTTCTTTACTTAACATCAGCTACACCTACTTTCACTCCTCTAAAACGGGTCGGAGCACTTCCGTGACCGACTCGTGCCACTTGCCCGGGTTGTCCCTTTCCGCAATTTGGCACACCGTACAGTGTCCAATATTCTTCCTTAGCAACGCCGTCACAGCCCGCCCAAAACTCCGTTGTAACCCCGCTGTAGATGGGGTTTTTGTAGACCTTGCCCGTGAGTTTTCCTTTTTTTATCTCGTAGGCTATTTCGCAGGCAAACTGGAAGTTTATGCGTTTGTCATCTATGCTCCAGCTTTTATTTACATCAAGCATAAAGCCGTCCTCTATCCCTGCGATTAAGCTGTCAAGTTCGTAGTCGCCCGGGAGCATATTGATGTTTGTCATGCGTACTATTGGCAGGTTGTGCCAGCCGTCAGCTATTGACATACCGCCTGATTTGACATTGACTTTTGCTGCGGTATCTCTGCTTGTGGTGAAGTTTTTGAATATGCCCTTGTCTATGAGCGTAACCTTTTGCCCCGCTACACCCTCATCGTCATAGCCGAATGTGCCGAGTCCGAGTGGGCAGGTAGCATCAGCCACTACCGTTACATCCGGCGAACCGTATACCAGAGTGTTTTTCAAATCTTCAGGTGCCACAAAGCTTGCACCTGCATATGCTGCTTCACTGCCGAAAACCCGGTCGAGCTCTGTGGGATGCCCGATACTTTCATGGATTTGCAGAGTCATTTGTGACGGGTCTAAAATCAGATCGTATGTTCCGGAAGGACAATCGGGTGCGTTAAGAAGCTTTACACTTTCTTCGGCGCATTTTTTCGCAGATTTCAGAAGTTCCAAGCCCTCAATGTACTCGTAGCCTGCACGGGCGTAATTACCGCCGAAACTTGTGGGGTAGCTTCGGGTCTGTGCATCATTTCCGTCTACCGCTGTTGCACTGAGTCCTCCGCCGCTTTGACAAAAGCTCTGTGTTATGTAGCTACCGTCGGTGTCGCAGTAAATCACTTCTTCTTTGCGAAAGCTCATGCTTGATACTGTCCTTGACACGCCTGAGACTTCTCTCATTGCTTCTTCGCATGATAATAACAGTGCTATTTTGTCTCCGAGTGAAACCTTTTCGGGGTCTTTTTCGATAGGGGTTGCGAAGCTATCTACTACTGTGGGTTTTTCTGCTAGTTCAATCTTTTCTGATTGCAGCTCTGCGCTGACTTTGGCGATTTCATATGCTCTTTTTGCCGCATCCTCTAAGGCTGACATATCGCTCGTAGCGCAAAATCCGAGCGAGCCATCCACGTAGACTCGGATTCCACAACCGAGACTTCGGCTGCTGCTCTGCGCTTTCATTTTTCCATCCTCGGCTGCAAGTGACTGAGTCCAAATATCCTTAACCCTGATATCGGCATAGTCGGCTCCCAATTCCTTACAATATTCCATAAGGCGAGTTAGTTTCTCTTTCATATTTTGCATGGCACTCCCTTTCTTTTTTTGTGTTAATCTATATTACTGTTTTTGAGGAGAAAAGGCAAGGAGAATTATTGCCAATTCCGACAAACCATGATACAATTGCGGGCATGTCTAATGTCGAATCAATCACTGAAACTAAAGTCAATAAAAACGGCCCGTTTTTCATAGCTGCCGCAGCACTTTGCTGGAGTTTTGGCGGAGTGCTGATAAGGTTTATCCCGTGGAGCGCGCTTAGCATTGTCGGTCTGCGAGCTTTGTTTGCCACTTTTTTATTTCTGGCATGGCGCAGAAGTTTTAAGATTAATTTTACCTTTGGAAACATTATCACTGCTATATGTGTCAGTGCGACGACGTTTTTATTTGTATTTGCAAATCAACTAACAACCGCTGCTGCCGCTATCTTACTGCAATTCACCTCTCCTATTTTTATTATACTTATGTTCTTGGTGTTTTATAAGAAAATGCCGAAGCGCGGTGAAGTAATTGCAGTATTTGTTACAATCATCGGGATGACCATGTTTTTTGTAGATGAGCTTGGCGGTACGGGTCTCCTCGGAAATATTCTCGCTGTCATATCAGGTTTAAGTTTTGCAGGGGTATATGTTGGAAACAAGCGGCACGACACGAACCCGGAACACGCGATTTTTTTGGGATTTCTCATCAACACTGCTATTGGTGTACCATTTGCTATAACGGATGTGACTGCCGATTTAGTTGCATGGGGCTCTGTAATCTTTCTCGGTTTGGTACAGGTTGGTCTTGCTTATGTTTTTTTCTCCAAGGGCATCAAAAAAACACCGGCACTGCTGGCTTGTCTGATATCTACGATAGAGCCTATTCTCAATCCAACTTGGGTCTACCTCGCCGGAGTTTTAGCACTGCTTCCCGAAACAGAGATACCGGGCACATTTGCCCTTATTGGTGGAGTTATAATTGTTTGCACTGTAATAGGGTTCAACTTTTGGCAAAGTAAAAACCCGACAGACGGCATCGGTTGAAATCGCTTTGAAAGGAAAAATACAAAATGAAACTACCCAACTATCATGAAAATCCGGATATTTTGCACGCAGGAACTGAGCCGAACCGTTCATATTATTTACCTTGCAAATCAAAAGATGAAGCATTATCCGAGCAAAGGGAACGCTCGTCACGATTTATCTCACTAAATGGTATTTGGGACTTCTCTTACTACGAGGCACCACAGCTTGTGCCCGAAGATACAGTGCAACCAAGTTTTGACCGTAGTAACTTTTCATCTATTCCCGTACCCTCCGTCTGGCAAAACCACGGCTACGACAAGCATCAGTACACTAATATACGATTTCCAATCCCATATGACCCGCCTTTTGTGCCTACAATGAACCCTTGCGGTTTATATGTTCGCACCTTCACGACGAAGCTCGACAAAGCGAGCAACTACTACCTAAACTTTGAGGGTGTTGACTCGTGTTTTTACCTATATATCAACGGTGTGGCGGCAGGCTACAGCCAAGTTTCACATTCGACGAGCGAGTTTGACGTGACAAAACACCTGGTTGACGGAGAAAATCACATCGCAGTGCTCGTGCTAAAGTGGTGTGACGGCACTTACATGGAAGACCAGGACAAATTTCGGACATCCGGAATTTTTCGGGATGTGTATTTTTTAGAGCGCCCTAAAAAGCATGTGCGTGACTTCTTTTTAAACACCACAACACAGGGTAAAGACTGGCAGGTCTCGGTAAAGTTTGAGTATAGCTCAGAGCCTGTTGAAACCACTTGCACTCTTTTTGACCCGGCGGGCAAAGAGATAAACAGTAAAAAAGTGACGGACTGCTTAGTCTCTTTTTCCATAAAAAAAGCTGAGCTATGGAGTCCTGAAAAACCGGCACTCTACAGTCTCTTAATAGAGGCAGGTGGCGAGATAATACAACAAAACGTGGGGATTCGTGAGATCAAAATAGAAAACGGAGTGGTGTTGTTTAACTCTGTGCCCGTAAAGATGAAAGGTGTCAACCGACATGACAGTAATCCGATAACAGGGCCGACTATCTCCATCGAACATGCAAAAAAAGACCTTGAAATGATGAAAGCGCACAACATAAACGCAATCCGTACGAGCCACTACCCAAACGCTCCATGGTTTGTAGGGCTGTGTGATAAATACGGATTTTACGTTATCTCTGAAAGTGATTTGGAGATGCATGGCACAGTCGCAATCTTCGGGGGAAACATGACAGATACCTACTCTCTTATCGCTATGGATGAGAGGTTTGACAAAGCGATTATGGATAGGACTCAGCGTAATGTTATTCGTGACAAAAACAGTCCGAGCGTTGTTATTTGGTCTCTCGGAAATGAATCGGGATACGGCCCCGGCTTTGAAAAAGCCGGTCGTTGGATCAAGGAATATGATCCGTCACGCCTGACCCACTACGAAAGCGAAGAGTGGATATTACCGGGTTACAAAAAGGATTCTTCAATGCTCGACGTTAAGAGCCGAATGTATGCTTCACTCAGTTGGGTAGACGAATATTTTGAAAAAGCGGAAGACTCCAGACCATTTATGCATTGCGAGTTTATACACGCAATGGGCAACGGCCCGGGCGATGCCGAAGACAACTATCAGCAAATGCTCAAATATCCCGGATACTTTGGTGCATTTGTCTGGGAATGGTGCGACCATGCCGTATACATGGGAAAAACAAAAGATGGAAAAGATAAGTATTTCTACGGCGGAGACTTTGATGAATATCCGCATGATGGGAACTTTTGCGTAGATGGACTGGTTTATCCCGACCGCAAGCCGCATATAGGACTACTTGAGTATAAAAACGTGCTTCGCCCTGTAAGAGCAACGCTCGCCGACGGTGGAGTGGACGTGCGCAATATGCTGGATTTTCTGGATCTGAGCGATTATGCACTAGTATCCTATATGATTATCACTTGTGATGGTGAAACTTTACGCAGCGGAGACTTAGATATCTCATGCCCGCCCCGTAAGTCTGTTTTTGTCCCGCTGGACCTGTCTTTCCCCGATAACGGAAACTGCTATATCACGCTTGAATATAGGCAAAAAAATGATGCACCGCTCACTAAGTCAGGGCATATGCTGGGGTTTGACAAGCTCGTGCTGCGTGAAAACGAACCACAGCTACCTGCACTCAGAGCAGACCACGGAGCTGAGCTAACCCTTGAAGAAACAGAAACCTCCATCACTATCAAGTGTGAGGCATTTAGTTATGTTTTTGATAAAATGCTCGGTACTTTTTCAAAAATGGTTTATAGAAACAATACCTTGCTCACAAAACCCATGGAATTTAACATCTGGCGTGCTCCCACAGACAACGACAGAAATGTTCGCTTAAAGTGGGAGGAGGCGGGCTATGACCGTCCGCTCGTTAAAGTTCATGAAACAAAAGCCTCGCTGAACGATGGAATAGTAGTAATTGACTTCCACGTGAGCCTCGCCGCTATTTACCGGCAGAAAATACTGAACATAAAAGGCACGTGGAAAATCGACCCGGACGGCATCGCTATCGTTAAAGTGCACTGTGAAAAAGACATGGAAATGCCGTTTCTTCCCAGATTCGGACTCAGGCTTTTCCTTCCGCAGGATTTTGACGATGTGAGCTACTTTGGATACGGCGCTTACGAAAGCTATATTGACAAACACAGAGCATCATGCAGAGGTTTATATAATAGCAAGGTTGCCGATATGCATGAGGATTACATAAAACCACAGGAAAACGGAAGCCATTATGATTGTGACTTCGTCACCGCCACAAATGGTGGCTCGACATTAATGGCTGTGTCGTCAAAAAGGTTTAGTTTTAACGCATCTCCATACACCCAAGAAGAACTTGCCGAAAAGAGGCATAACTTCGAGCTCGAAAAGTGCGGGCACACGGTTTTGTGTCTTGATTACAAACAATCGGGAATAGGCTCAAATAGCTGCGGTCCTGAGCTTTTAGATCAATATAGGTTTAATGAGCAAGAGTTTTGTTTTGAGATTGCCTTAATACCGAAGAGCTGTTAAATCGCTCCGAGACTCCCGCCATGGAGTAAAGGTATAGGTTTTACATAACATTAAGAGCTGTATTCACTCGTTGCCTCAAATTAAGTATATACTCATCGTGCTGCGGAAAGCAAGAAAAAGTCAGAGGTTTCTGAAGCCCGTCTTCAATCATGTCCAGCACTGCATCTCGCCCGCGCTGATTTTCCAAAAGCCTAAGCGCCCTGTAGTCGTCAAAAGCATCCCTAATAACCTTGAGCCTGAGAGATGCAAGCGGCAAGCCTTCCTTTCCGGGGTAAACGACAAAAGCATCTCCCGATGGGAAAGCCCCATCTGCATCGGTCACGTAAAATGGATTTATGGGATAGACGGATTGCATGCTGTTGTAAAAATTATAGCCCCAGTGCAAGAAACCCTTTATATCAAACTTATACAGAAGCACACCTAAAATTCGGCTTCTGTATGATGGTTGCATAAAGAAATGGTTGGGGACTTTATAGCTCTGTGCGCAACAAAAATAACACCACATCCCCTCGGGTACATCACCTCGGAGAAACGGTTCGATATGGTCAACCGCAGGTACCGGGACAGATACTGCGCACTGCTTGTAAAGATTGTAATTTGTGAGCGCATCCACTATTTTGTATCCCTCAAGCAGAGGTTTAACAAGGCTCTGCGCTGCTTTATAAGCTTCCATGTGCTTCATTTCCGGCTCATCTGACACATGGAATATCGTTTTATCCGCAATCCCCAGCTCTTCGAGCTTTGCTGTCAGCGCAGGAAGCATCTGCTTTAGGTAATTTGCATACTCTTTCCCTGTTGCATCGCTTTCCCATCCGAAAAGACGGATGTACTCGTTATTTTTAGTCCCCATTATCTTCGGTGCGTGCTTTGCGCCCCACTGGGTAAAAAGATGCGCCATTTCATAATGCTCAACGCCGACTTTTTTGCACATATTAACCCAGCGTTCAAGTTTATCGAAATTAAATATATATTTCGCATTCAGAGATTCACTGTCTACCATAGACACATCTATGAGCTGCACTGTAAGCCGCTCACCGCCTACTTCCGTATCAAGGGGTGGTGTGTGGATAGGTGTCAGCAAAGTGTTTATTCCGTGCTTTACGGCAAACGCCGCAAAATTTTCGACTACTTCCCAGTGACGTTCTGAAAACACCTCTATATCGTAGTACTCGGCTAAGCAATCCGTATGAAACCATCGTGTATGAAAAATATCTAATGGGGGAAGCTCCTGCGCAATTACCTCTAATGAAACCTCGGCATGAGCAAGTGTTTCCCCCGCTAGGTTTTCGATGCTGACGGTTATTGAGTGGGTGCCCGCTTTTGCCTCGTGTCCGGCACAAATATCTATCCAGCAACTTTGCCACGATCCGGGAGTGAGGGGTATACGGTAGCCGTCTTTTTCGGCTTGCACCTCAAACGGCTCAAGCAAATCAGGGTAAAGCCCACCTTCAGTCTCCAGATATCCTCCATCGGTTTTGAAGTGAGCGGGTAAATATCCGGGAATGCAACGCACGCGGCTGGCGCTAACACTCATTTTCGAGGAAGTTTTAATACGCAGCATCGCCCACTCGCATAAATCACCCTCAGACCGCATATATGCGGCCTGAAATGAAACAGTCTCATCCATGAGGGCGCTGAGCCGCATACATTCAGCCGCATTGGGCAAAGAACCATGCGAAAACACCTTAGCTAAAGAATTGTAAATTTTGAGTTCCATTAATTGAATCCTTCCATCTCCACGACTTTTCCACCGCTCAGGCGTGATTTTTCTGCTGCAAAACACAGCAGATGGTTTGCAGAGGAAATGCCTATTTCAGATATTTCCGGAATGTTATCATCTCCGCGGATATATCTGCAAAAAGTTGCCACTATACCCTTATCTCCACCGCCATGCCCACCTTCATATTTGCTAGAATATATTTTGTCTTTACAGGATGAAAAGTCTGAAACGATAATAGTATCGCTATCCTGATGAGCTTTTATTTGTCCTTTCGTACCCATGATTTTTATACTGCGGCTAATTTCGGGGGTAAAAGCCGACATTGAAAATATAGCAGTCACACCATCTTCAAATTCCATTGAAACCACCTGATGGTCGACAACGTCGTTATCACACTGATATACGCACCTACCGTACGGCCCGACTTTCAGTGCTTTCGTTACTTCATCATCAGTTGGATTTGCGTGACCTGCCGCAGTTTCACGGGTCCAGCCTAAATCACCCTCGTAATACAGATAGCGTGAATCATATGGGCAGTTTGCTATTTTGCAGCCGTCTGTGCAGCGCGCAGGTGCGCCTTTGGGGCAGTTTTCCTTCGTAAAATATGCCAGGCTTCCAAAAGACGAGAGTCTTAGACATTTTTTATTGATTAACCATTGAAGTATATCCAAATCATGACAGGATTTAGCCAGTATCATGGGGGAACTCTCTTTCGCTTTCGCCCACTTGCCGCGCACATAACTGTGGGCGTGATGTGTGTTTCCCACATTTTCGTTATGCACCACAGTCACAATATCTCCTATTTCTCCGCACTCTATGATTTCTTTAACGGTTTTAAACATTGCGGAATAGCGAAGCACATGGCACACAACAATCTTTACGCCTTTTTTATGTGCAGCTTCGGCAATATCCAGGCATTCTTGAGCAGTAGGCGCAATTGGCTTTTCAAGTAATATATCGTAGCCGCGCTCTATCGCGGCCATTGCAGGCTTATAATGCATATTATCCTGAGTGCATATGATGACGGCATCAGCCCACTTTTCACGCGTGAAAACATCTTCCCATGTGCTGAGGCAAACTGAACCTTTTAGTCCGTACTTACTTTGAAATTCAGCTCGGCGCACGTTGTCAGGTTCTGCTACTCCGACAATTTGCATTACGCCTTCAAGTTCAGAAGCCTCGTTGCAATATGCATTACCCCTTTGTCCTGCCCCTATCACAATTGCTTTTAGTGTTTTCATATATTCTCTCCTGTTGCTGTAAAGTTTATTTGGGCTGAGCAGGAGTTGACCCCATGCTCTAACCCTTGACACTTCCGACGACTATTCCCTTTATAAAGTATCTCTGCAAAAATGGATACACCAGCATAACGGGCAGCGCGCCAAGGAATATCTGCGCCACCCTCAGCGTTCTGTCATCGACTGCCGCTAGGCGCATTATATCCTCCGCAGTCATTACCGCGCGGGCGGATGGGTCTGCTTGCATTACCAGCATTGCAAGATATGTCGAAAGAGGGTAGCCCGCAGGCGAGCTCATGAAAACCATGCCGTCAAACCATGCATTCCAGTGTCCTACAACGGTAAAGAGCAAAATTGTAGCCATAGCGGGGAGCGAAAGTGGCAGGTATATTTTTATCATGGTGGCAATATGTCCGGCCCCATCTATATGTGCGGCTTCTTCAAGCTCCTTAGGCACACCTCTGAAGAAATTGAGAAGCAATACCATATGCCACACGTTCAGCGCGCCGGGCAAAATAAGCGCCCAGATTGAATCAAGTATGCCGGTTCTTGCAACCACAAAGAATAGCGGAATTAACCCTCCGCCAAAAAACATGGTAAATGCAAAAATCCATGCATAGACTGTCCGTGCCCGAAATACCCTTTGCTCCTTTGACAAGGGGTATGCGACAAGCACAACCAAAACCATGTTTACCAGCGTACCTAGAGCCACTCTCTGCACTGAAACCCAAAAAGCCCTGAAAAACGTAGCCTGCCCCAAGAGATGTTCATATGCCGCCGGAGTAAGCCCGCGGGGCCAGAAACTCACCTGGCCTGCGGCAACATATATGTTTGTTGATAGTGAAACAGCGAAAAGGTGAATCATCGGACTTATCCCTATCACCATGACTGCCGTAAGGAAAAGCGCATTAATCACGGAAAATATTTTTCTGCTTACAGTACTTTTGATTTTATTTTCTTTTGGCGTTCTGCTGAGTTGCGTTGTTTTTATTTTACCGCTCACTTGCCTGCCTCCTCCTTAAAAGATTCTGTAATCACTGAATTTATAAGCACTCCAGTATGCGATACCTACAAGAATCAGTGAAACAACCGACCGAAACAGCCCAATCGCCGCAGCCGGAGAAAATTGCCGTTGAATCAACCCCATACGATATACCAGAGTATCTAATATATCGCCGCCTTCATATACAACCGGGCTGTACAAGATAAGCACTTGCTCAAAGCCTGCGTTAAGCAGCTGCCCTATGGCAAGGGTGGAAACAAGTATAATTATGGGAAGCATTCCCGGCAAGGTTATATGCCATACTTGCTTTAACTTGTTGCAACCATCCATTTCCGAAGCTTCGTATTGAGCTAAGTCTATGTTTGTTATGGCTGCGAGAAAAATTATGAGATTAATGCCCATGCTCTGCCACACATGAGTTGATACCAATATAAACCTGAACCAGTTATTTAATGCCATAAACATAATGCTGTCCCCGCCGAGTGCTTCGATGATTTGATTTATAGGTCCGGTCAGCGAAAACATCTCCCTGACAATGCCTCCTAAAACTGCCCACGACAGGAAAAAAGGCAAGAAAACCGCTGTCTGTATAGAACGGGCAAACCATTTTTTTCTGACTTCGTTTATCAGTAAGGCGAGCAGGAGCGGAAACCCGATGCCTGTTGCAATTCTGAGTGAAGCAATAAGAATGGTGTTTCTAAAAGCTCTGTGAAAACCGGGTAGCTGAAATACAAAACGAAAATTGTCAAGTCCCACAAAGGCTGAATTTTCAAAAGAAAGTATAGGTCTGAAATCCTGAAAAGCCATAATTATCCCCGCCATTGGCAAGTAAGAATAGATAATAAGCAAAACAAGCGCGGGAAGTATCATCAAATGGAATGGAATTTCCCTTTTAAGACGGGTTAGACCACCTCGCTTTGGAGGCTCATATTTTGCTTTAGTCATATTATCACCTCTTGAAAAGGTTTTAGTGTTTTGGATAAAAGCAGGGCACAATCCCATATACAAATCGTACCCTGCCTAAATGCTTGAAGTCAAGTGTTATTTTAATTAGTTTAGCTCTCTAAACTGCTCATTTACTTCAGCAGTCCAGTCGTCGCCTCCAAGAGTGCGCCAATCGTTCACAAAGTCAGCAAAAGCGGTTTCGGGGATAAGACCCATTACGAAACTTGCAAAAAATTCAAGCCACATATCATGGAGTATCGAGAAGCGCGCTATCTCTGTAGGTGTCGGCTCACCATAAAACTCGTTGAATATAAACTGATTATTTTGCATAATCTGCATGTTTGAATCCCAGCCGCCACCTTCTGCCACACGTGAGACATGCAGTCCCCAAGCAGTTGCATAGGACATTTCTTCTGTTTCCAGACCTTGTTCTATAACTTGGTATGCAAGCCATAAGTCTTCCTGCTGGGAGCTTGTGAAATGGTCAGTATTGCCCGTTGCGATAGCTTCCCTGAGAGCTACGAAGTTCACATACTGCTCGTGTGCAAGGATTATTCGTCCCGGACCCCAGTTGTAGACATACCCGGATTCAGGCAATATGCGGTCACCGAAACGCTCTAAGGCATCAGGCCAGTAGTCGATGGCCCAGCGCAGATTGATTATTCTCATGAGAGCTTCTTCAGTGCCGGGAGGTGCATTTGTAGTCACGACGTGGTATAGCGAAATATTATTTCTTCTGATGGATACAATGCCGGGAGAACCGTCAGGAGTCAAAATAGGCATACCTCTCCATTCTGCATCAGGGTTTGCCTCAAGATGTGTGTTGAGCGGCCAGTTTGGTAGCCACCACTCACCAGAGATAGCTCCCACGCGGTCGGCGACGATTTCTTCAACTACCATGTCAACATTCATGGTTGCAAATTCAGGGTTGAGCAAACCATGCGCATACATATCGCGAAGCCTGAGTAATGCTTGCTCGGTTTCGGGCTGAATTGTACCGAAAACAAGCTCGCCATTGCGATTTAGCCACGTTTCAGGATATGAGCCGTAGCCTTGGAATATTGCTCTGGCATCAGGTGCCCAGGAAACAGGCTCGTTGCCCTGCATGCTGAGCGGCACGGTGTTCGGTCCGCCCATTTGATTGTCTGCAAAGGCTTGCAACATAGCCTGAAACTCATCCATGTTTGTGGGCTGGGAAATACCAAGCGCTGTCATCCAGTCATAGCGATACCAAATAAGCGGCATGCCTTGAAATGAATCTACAACATGGGGGATTGCAAGCAGATTTCCGTTTACTGTGGAGATATCAAGGGGCACATCGTTGAAATACCTATACATTTCCCTGATTTCAGGTAGCAGATATCTGTCCATAGCAGGGCGCAAATCACGAAGCTGGTCAAATCCTGCGAGCTCAAAAAAGTCAATACTTTCGCTCAGGGATATGATGTCGGGAACATCTCCTGTTGCAAGAGCGAGCTGAAGCCTTTCGTCTGCTTGTTCGCCCGGCACTGCCCACATCCATTCCAGGTGAATGTTGAACATATCGGCGAGAAGCTCGTTGAGCATCATGTTTTCAAGCGTGGTCCCGGGGGGCACAGCGCCCTCAGGAACACCGAAGCCGGCACCCACTCTTATAGTAATAGGTTCGGGCATCGGCGAAAACCAAATATCACCATCAAAAGGCGGCGAAGGTACATCCTCGCCATTTTCGGGCACGGAATCCGCAGGGGGGGCAACGGCAGGCGCACATGCCGCAACGAGAAATATTACTGCCATCATCAACGTAAGAATACGAAAAATCTTTTTCATTTGTTATTCTCCTCCTTTGTTATTTTTGTTTTAGTTTGATTTAACAAACTCGTAATAAATTTATTGTAGTAAATTTCATGCTATAGGTATATAATGGATATATACAAAAATATAATGATTCTATCAGTGTTTATGTAAAACACATATATTCTGAACAAAAATATTGTGTATTTATGTATGTTAGCTACACAGCATGTTGAGAAATTTCTTGCAACAAGACAAACAGTTTGAGCTTGCCAAAGGTGATGAAACTGCAAAACATATTATAGAACCGGGAGGGCAACTATTTTATGGATGTGTCTTTATTTGAGTCGGAAGATAGTGATTTAGAAGTTGCGGATATTTTTTATAACTCCAGCCAAGAAACGCCATATCCCGTACCGGCGCACTGGCATTACCACATTGAGGGCATTTATATGCTCAGCGGAAGCATACGAGTGCTGTTAAATGGCAAGGAGTTAACTTTGCGGAACGGCGAACTTATATGGTTTAACCCAAAAGATATACATGCCGTATATAAGCTTAACGACGAACCATTTGAATACTTAGTCATGCTTATGCCGGTGTCGGTATACTATCCGAGAAGGCAAGATGCGTTGCTTGCAAAGTATGTCGTACCATATTTTGCGAAGATGCCGCCCGCGCACCAGATTATAAAGCATAGCACTATGTTAAAAACAGGTCTTGCAAAAATAATGACTGAACTCATCGACGAAGAAAAGAGCCACGACATACATCGCCCACAGGCGATTTCCTTTATGTTGATAAGACTTTATCTGGCAATAATCAGATTATGGGCGCACAATCATGGGATTCGGGTTTTTGAGATAAATCAGGAGCATGGCAAACATTCTCATGAACTATTGGGCTTGTTTATGTTCCTGGGAGACCATTTTCGAGAAAATATCAGCATAACAGAACTTGCCGAAGTATGCCATATGAGTTATAGCAACATGGCAAAACTCTTCAAGCGACTCACGGGAAGCACGGTAAATGAATATATCAGGTATTTGCGGGTCGAAGAGGCGGACAGTTTGCTGCTGAGCACCGATAACAGCGTAACTCAAATAGCCCAGGCAACAGGATTTTCCGATGCCAGCCACTTTATAGCGACGTTTAAACGCCTAAAAGGTATATCGCCTAAGCAGTATAGGCTAAGCTTCTTAAAGGGATGAAATCGGGCGTAAATGGCTGATACGTGCATTTCAACTCGTATCCGCACTATCTAACGGCGGCTGTAACAAAACACTCGGCACTTGTCTTTTTTTTACATAGCTTAGAATTTTGCCCGGAAAATGCTTTTTGGAAAAGCTCCTCGGTCGCTTTGTGCTATCAAAATGACAAAGTTTGTGTTTTGCTACAGCCCCATAAAATTTCAATGGACATTAAAGCTGCCGCAACCTCGTGCAAAGTTGCGTATGCAGAATATTAATCCAGTAACTCAGCCACCGCTGCGGTCATTAAATCCTTGGCACGCTCATATCCTGCTGCGTTTATGCGGTTTTGCAGTTGTTGCCAAAGCTCAGCATCTGTTGTTGCGGATGTGTCTGTTAAAACGGATATCCACTCGTCTACTGCCGATGGGAGACCCATTTCCAGCACCTCGGGAACAAGAAATGCTCCTACTTGCGCATGCCTCCATGTATACTCTCTGCCGGGTACAATTACACGATTACGATTTTCCCAAGCCATCTCGCGCACGGCTTGAGGTATAACCGGTGTGAACCATTGTACTACGTCGCCCGGCCAGTTGGCAAGGTCAAACATCCCGCCTCCGGCAAACGTGTAAAGGTCACGTGCATTAAAGTGCATGTCAGTATCGGGATTAATATCTGTAAGCATCCTGACTTCGCCGTCAACCATTTCCCAATCCTGACCCTCAAAGCCAAACATGAGCGTAAAAGTACCTTCTTCCGAAAATGCCCAGTCGAAGAAATACAAAACTCTCTCAAGAACTTCATCGCTCAATCTGTCGCTAAAAACTGTGCTGCTCCAGAACCCTGCACCACTGAGATATACAGGTGTGGTTCCGGGCACTTCGGGGGATTGCAAAATTTCAATTGCGGAAGCAAAATCAATGCCGGGCTGAAACTCCAGCCAATGATTATGTATGTTGTTTAAGTGTATCGGAACGACCTGCCTGAGCACTGTGCCGGCTCTGCCCTGCGCAAAAGCTTGCATATCCATAAATCCGACGTTTGTTATGAAATCAGGATCCATTATTCCTCTGTTGAAAGCTTCTCTCCAAAAGAATAAAAGCTTGGATGCAGGTTCTTCAAATGCGGGAATAATCATATCCCCATTAGGTAATCTGGACCACGATGCCACAGTGGAGCCATAACCTGTAATGCTCCCGTCGAGTATAAATGTAGGGAGTGCAGGGAGTACACCGAACACTGTGTCAGCGGCTCCGGGCAGGTCAGCACTGTTATCCGAAAAGGCTTGCCACATATCCATGAGATCATCCATGGTTTCAGGTACCGGGATACCCAGTTGCTCACGCCAATCTCGGCGGTTTACTATCCCTCTGGCAAGAGAAGTTATTTCCATCATTGGCTCAAGAGTGTCCGGTCTTGGAAGCAACCAGTTTTGCTCATTGTATGTATGCTGAGCAAGAAAGGCTGTGTTCATCCATGACTCAAGGGTCGGCCACCGTGACAGATCGGATGGCAGAGATCTTATAAGTCCGGCATCTGCCCAATCAATCATTGTAGCCCGGCCTAAGTCAAACCCACCAACAATATCAGGGAGGTTGTCTGCGGCTGCCCAGAGAAGCGGCAATTCGTACATATTGCCCCAATCTATATCTATCGGATCAAACTTGAGCCCAAAACGCTCAATTATGTATGAGTATAGTGCGCAGGGTTCCGTGCCAAAGGACAGACTTCCTTCCCAAATTGAAACGGAGACAGTAATCGGTTCGCCCCAACGGCTTTCGCCGTCTGCTGCGGAGGGTGTCTCCGGAAGAGCATCAGGCGCTCCCGAATCCGGCTGTTCGGTTGCTGCATCACCGACAGCTCCACCATCATAGTCAGCGGCAGGAGCACATGCGGAAACCATGCTAAAAACCAGCAATAGGCACAGCAGTGAGATTAATTTCTTTTTCATTTATATTCCTCCAAAAAGTAAATTTATATACTTACGCTTTTACTGCGCCAAGGATGATGCCTTTTGTAAAATAGCGCTGCAAAAACGGGTATACCAATAAAATCGGAATTGTAGCCACGGTTACGGTCGCAAGTTCCAAAGCCCGACTATGCACCAGTTGTGCCGCAACTGCCAAGCCCATGGGGTCATTAATAGTCATACTGTTTTCTATTACAAGCCTTCTCAGAACCAGTGCTATGGGTATCATGGATCTGTCCTGTATGAAAATCATCGCATTAAACCACGAGTTCCAAAATCCAACTGCATAAAACAATGCAACAGTCGCCATAATAGGCATGGAGAGGGGCACAATGATCCGCCACATAATTATGAACTCCCCTGCACCATCTATTCTTGCGGACTCTTCAATTGATTCGGGTAAAGACATAAAATAATTTCGTACTAAAATCACATTGAACGTCGATAAAATCCCGGGAACTGTCATAACCCAGAAATTATTCACAAAACCTAGATTTACCATGACCAAGTACCATGGAACGAGACCGGCACTGAAAAACATTGTTATTACCATGAAATAAAACATAAACTTCCTGCCGGGCAAGTTTCTTCTCGAAAGCGCATATGCTGTAAATACAGTTATGACAAGCGCCATGGATGTTCCGAAAACTACATTCTGAAAAGATATCCAAAACGAAGTAAGAATCTGCGGGTCTGCAAAAATACGCTCATAGTTTTCAAAGGTAAGATTTGCGGGAAGCGGCACAAACCTTGTTGTTGCCGCATCTGCAAAGGTTGATAAAGAAAGGATTACCATGTTGTAAAACGGAAAAATAATAGACAAAGCAAATAAAGACAAGAACGTGTATATACATATATTTGCAATTGTGCCCCCTATAGTTCTTTCGTGCCTCATTTTATTCTCCCTTAAAACAATCCGTCTGTCCCGAGCAATTTCATCATCTTATTGGCTGAAAGCAACAGCAAGAAGTTTATGACAGCTTGGAACAGCCCTGCTGCTGCCGCAAAAGATTGATTCATACCGCCCTGCCCAAATGCGAAGCTGAACACATAAGTATCGATAATTTCGAGAGTAGGTCTGTTTACGGCATTTATGAACTGGAATATTTGGTCAAAACCACCCGCCATAGCATTGCCGACAGCCAAAACCAGCAACACTACAACCGTCGGTTTAATTCCCGGCCAAGTTACATGCCTTATGCAGTGCCAGCGATTAGCCCCGTCCACCTTGGCAGCTTCATACAAGGAAGGGTCAATACCCGTAATACTTGCCATATATATAATCGCACCCCATCCTGCACCTCTCCATATACTTGAGCCGAATATGAGCCCGTAATTAAGAGCTGATGAACTGTGGGATAAAAATAAGACCGGGTCTAACCCTAGTAACCCCCGAACCGCATTTATTGCCCCCGTGAACTGAAATAAGTCTTGCAAAACTGCGTAGATTAACACCCAGGACAAGAAATTCGGGAAAGTGAAGATGGTCTGAAAAATCCGTTTTGGAGCATTGCGTCTGACTTCATTCATGACTATAGCTAAAACTATCGGCACGGGAAATTCAATCAGGAGTCTGCCAAAGCTGATAAGTAACGTATTAAAAAATGCATTTAAGAAATCAGGCCTGTTAAATAAAACATTGAACCAATGGAAGCCTACCCACTCCAGCTCAAAAAAGTTGGAGGCACGCATCGAAAAACGGGTAAACGCCATCAAGATGCCGCCCGTTTGCAGGTTGAACATAGGTGCATAAGCAAAAAGGACCAGAAATATTACGGCCGGGAAGAAAAGAATGTATATATATCGCTGTGCCCAAACTCGCCTAAGTGTCTTTTTCACAGTTAATCCTCATTCTCTGTAGGGGTATAGGTTTAGATAGCTATACTCAGTGCGGACAACTTGCTCAAATTTGTATGGAAAATTCCACATTTCTCTTAAAATTTACAAAAAGTTGTATGGTTATTATGCTAAAGGTACAACAATTTCGGCGAAAAGTCAATAAATTTAATAACGTTTATATATATGCTTATATCTCCCACAAAAACAAACTAAATTTTTGTGTTTTATTGAATATAGTGTGCTATAATTAAATTTCGCTATCAGTTCAAAGCTGCAACGGAGGGGTTAAATGTTTCATAAAACGCCAAAATATTTAGAGGTTGCGGAGCAAATTCGGCAAGAAATCAAAAATGGCACCTTCGTGTTGGGGAAAAGGATTAGCGGAGAGCATGACTTAAGTAAAAAATACAATGTCAGCCGGCACACGATTCGTGCAGCCATCTCCGTGCTGGAAAAAGATGGTGATGTTATACGCAAAAAAGGCAGTGGCACCTACGCCAGCAGCGGGTCTTATGCAACAAGAAAGAATATTGGTGTTTTGCTTGCTTTTGCTGATGATTATATCTTTCATGAAACAATGTCAGGCATAGAGCAGGTTCTGGCGGCAGGAAATCACCTATTTACTTTCGCACTTACGCATAATAGGATTCATGTTGAAAGGGGCCAGCTCTTATCAATGCTTACCGCAAAAGTGGATGGGCTCATCGTAGAGGCTACAAAATCAGCCTTGGCGAGTCCTAACTTTGAGTTTTACAGGGAGTTTGCAAGTAGAGCTATCCCAGTTATTTTCGTGAACACCTACTATCCGAGCTTAGAGTGCAACTATATCGTAAATGACGATATAGAGGGAGCCAGAAAAGCTACTCGCTATCTGATATCACAAGGCCATAGAAAAATCGGAGGCATTTTCAAATATGATGCCAGCCAAGGAGATCTACGATATGAAGGTTTTGTAAACACTTTATATGAGCAGGACTTGATTCTTGATGATAATTTAATAATATGGTATTCAGATCATAACTGCGACCCGGTGAAGCTTTTTTCCGATGAGCAACTCCCGATGCTTGCGGAAAAATTGGCAGGCTGCACTGCTATTTTGTGTTACAATGACAAAATAGCAAACGAGCTGCTTAAGGCATCAAAAAAAATGAAAATAAGAATTCCCGAGGACTTATCCCTTGTCAGCTTTGATAACGTTCGGTTGGCAACAGAAACCGAACCTCAAATCACTACAATAGACCATCCGAGCCGGGAAATAGGAAAACTTGCCGCCGAGTCTGTATTAGAGCTTATTGAAAACCCGAATCACACAGTCAGGCATTTATTTGCGCCTCAACTTGTGATTCGGGATTCGGTCAGGAATATCTTGTGAAATGCATTAAAACAACATAAAGCTCTTTAATGTCGCGCCGAGCCGGCAGGAAGTGATTTCAATCTTCCATTTATCTGATGTAAATGTCTTTTCAATCATACAGATACGCTTGTAACCCACGATGGTATCTGTGCAGACCTGTGTCCAGTTGCCGTTTTCTAGGCAAGATAATGTAAATCTTTCAATACGTTGACTATGCGAAATATCTTCCTGCAACACCAGATATTTAGGTGACACAGGTGTTTCTGTCACAGCCTCCACCCAAGGTTTTTGGGAATCCTCCAAGGATTTCCAAGTGCCTTTATTTATATTTTCTGCACAATATCCGACCTCAGTGTCGGAAGCTGTAAATACAGCATTCTCGAGCAAATTTACGCTAAAACTCGCCCGAATCCAATCACCAAGCTCTGCAATCCTTTTCGCATCATTTGCGTGAATCAGCCCGGCACGATTAGGTGGAATATTCAGCAATAATGCTGCATTACCGCCCACTGATTTCAGATAAACCGTTTTAAGTCGCTCAAGGCTGTGAACTTTGTCGTCTTCAGATGCGTGATAAAACCAGCCGGGGCGGATGGAATAGTCCACCTCGGCAGGATACCAACAAAGCTCCGCTACGTCCTTTAGAGCTTCGCGGCTACCAATATCTTCTACACAACGATCATGTACGATGGAGGCAAAATCAGGGCTGTCCTCTTTTTGCGACATATCCTGTATCAGCTTTATGTCGGACATTGCCATCGGCACTACTGAAAACTCGCTCTCACGGCATACTCCCGCTTCATTGCCGCACCAGCGCACATCGGGGCCCATGCTTGCAATTACTGCATTTGGCATAATTTTGCGTATAAGTGCAAAATACCGCTCCCAATCGTACGCCTGAATCTTTCCGTTAGGACCTTCGCCGCACGCTCCGTCAAACCACAAGCAGAACAGTTCGCCGTAGTTTGTCATAAGCTCTGTGAGCTGATTGCAGAAAAAATCGTTGTACTCATCCCCCGTGCCGTACCTGTGGTCGTGTTGATCCCACGGAGAGAGATAAACGCCAAGCTTCAAGCCGTAGTTGCGACAGGACTCAGCAAGTTCAGCCACTATATCCTTGCCGTAAGGCGAGTGCATAACGGTATGGTTTGTGTATTTTGAATCGAACAGGCAGAATCCGTCGTGGTGCTTGGCTGTAATGATTACGGCAGTCATGTTCGCACTTTTTAGGTGCTCACACCACTTGTCGGTATCAAGTGCAGTGGGATTGAAAATTGCAGGAGATTCTTTGCCGCTACCCCATTCCATGTCGGTATATGTATTTACACCGTAGTGAATAAAGGCGTAGAATTCCAGAGCTTGCCAGTTGATTTGGCCGGAGGTTGGGCGTATTGATACCAACCTTTCAAGTAAGTTTTTTTGTTGCATAGGAAATTTGTACCTCGCTGGATATAAAATTAATTTCGTACATTTATCGCCGTCTCTGCCATACATTTTCTGAAGTGGTAGCCGTAGACAGATAGTTTCACCGCCATGACAAAGGCTTTAGGCTTTCTAAGGAGCGACCAGCCCAAGAGTTTCCAATACTGCCATCGTCCTTTTGAAGCGATACCCAGCTTAAAACACGCTTTGAAAAATGCACCTATATAGCTTGCCGTAAGTTTCTGTATGCCATGCTCATTTGGTTTGTAGGTTTTAAGGAAAAGTTTGACACGCTTGTAGTAATTTTTCGGAGAGTAAATAGATTGTACTACGCGCTTGTAGCCATCCATCAAGTCTTTTATAGGCATTTTAGTTGCGAAGTTTATGTCCATATTGGATTCTGAAGTCCCACCGAGTAAACGCCCTTCCTTTTCCATGCGGTCAAACAGCTTCGTTCCTTTAAGGGCAGTCAGAACTCCGACCATTGCTGTAACTATTCCGCTGTTTTGAATGAAGTTCACCATGCTTGCAAAAGATGAAGCCTTATCATTATCAAAGCCAAGTATAAACCCGCCGCTGACCTGCATCCCGTAGTTTTGTATACGTTTGACATTGCCTATCAGGTCTCTGTTTTTGTTTTGCATTTTGTTACACTCGGCAAGACTGTCCTCGTCAACTGTTTCGATTCCGACGAAAATATTGTCAAAACCCGCATCTCCCATGAGCTTCAGCAGTTCCTCATCGTCGGCAATGTTTATCGACACTTCGGTGAAGAATGTAAAGGGATGATTTCTCTCTTTCATCCAGTCTATTATCTGTGGCAGGACTTCGTTTTTAAGTTTGTTTTTATTGCCTATAAAGTTGTCGTCTACAAAGAAAATACCGCCGCGCCATCCCAGGTTATAGATAGTGTCAAGCTCTCCGATAACCTGGTCACAGGTTTTTGTGCGAGGTGAATGTCCAAAGAGTGAAACTACATTGCAAAACTCGCAGTTAAACGGGCAGCCTCTGGAATACTGGATACTGAGCATCGCATATTTTTTAGGCTCTGCAAGATCCCATCGCGGAATAGGTGTTTCCGTAAGTGAGGGGTATCTTTCCCAGTCGTATATGTGCTTTGGTGTGCCTGCTTCCAAATCTGCAAGGAATTTCGGCACACAAACTTCGCCCTCGTGTAGAAGCAGATGGTCAATGTCGTCGAACTCTTCAAAATCTCCTGCAAAAAGCGGTCCGCCGCCGACGGTCTTTACTCCAAGTTTTTTGCAGCGGTCAACAACTTCCCTTGTTGACTTTTTTTGTATATTCATCGCACTGATAAACACATAATCAGCCCATGAGATATCTTTGTTTTTCAGCCGCCGAACATTCATGTCTACCAGCTTCATGTTCCACTCACTCGGCAGCATTGCCGCAACGGTCAATATTCCGAGCGGAGGTACGTTTGCTTTTTTTCCTATAAAGTTCAGTGCGTGTTTGAAGCTCCAAAATGTGACGGGACTTTCCGGATAGACCAGCAGTATATTCATAACTAATTTTCTCCCTTATCATAAACAATAGTTGATTATTGAACATTTGTGCATTATTATAATAGTCTAGCTGGGCTTAAAGTACAATAATCGATTTGCCTCAGAATGTGCATTACTGAACAGAATATCAATATTGTTCAAAAGGGAATAACGTATTACAAAGAAAGGCATGGTCATTTTTATGGATAGAAGAGCGGCAAGAACCAGACGGGCTATAAGAGAGACTTTTCTGACACTTCTGCAAAACAAGGGTGTCGGGCAAATAACTGTGGCAGAAATAACGAGGTTGTCAGACCTCGGCAGAGGTACTTTTTATTTACATTACAAGGATGTGTTCGATCTGTACGATTCCATTGAGAGCGAGCTGTGCGACGATCTGGTCAGATTGTTTGATGAAGCATATCCAAGTTCAGATCCCAAGAATTTGATAAAATTTGTAGACGGTATGACCCGATATGTAGATGAAAATCGCGATATCTTTATGCTTCTTACTAGACAGGAAAACAAAGGACAGGTGTTTGCAAGTATAAAAAAGGCGTTCAATAAGAAAGTATTGGCTCAACCGCCGGAACTATACTCATATGTGTTTGATGTTGTTGAAGCTATGTTTGCCGTATCGGGAGTTGTGGGAGTAATTGAGGAATGGGTTGTCGGCGAGTTGCCGCTTTCCCGAAGGCAGCTTTACAGGATGGTTCTCAGGGTTTTGATCCGCATTCCCCGGCGGTAGGTGCGGCTCTGCACTGTTAACGCAAAGTCTTAATTGTGCCATCTTTACACATCAAACCAACATAACTCTCCGCCTTTAAGCTTTGCTTCAAAAGAGCTTTCGTTTGTGTATACAGTAGCTTCTTGATTCTCGTAAGAATTGTTGCAAACGCAATATTTATTACTGTGAGGATAGTAATGAACGTCAACGTTAACATTTGAGGTGCTCCAGATATTTAAGCCATCCTCTCTACGAATGCTCCACAAAATTGCTTTCATAAACAGCCTCGCATTTTGGGGACTGTACGGCAACCCTCCGATGTAGATGCATCTCCCTCCGAAATATTCATTGACAGCAAGCTGAACTTCCTTATCTCTTTCAGCCAATACTTGAGTACCTTCAAATGCAAAGATGCCTTTTGAGCCCTCTCCGAAGTCAATATCCGCCGGCACAATACCGTCTACAATGAAATGCGGAACTTCACCCCAGTTATATTTATCATAACCCAATGTGAATCCATTTTCTTTTTCAACACCCAGCGCAGAGGCGAGCTGTAGTGTGCGGCCTTGCCACCTGTGACCCGAAGGCTCTCCAACTCCTATAAATCCGCCGCCATTTGCTATAAAGCCACGTATCGCCGTAATAATCCGCTCATCCTTCCAGTAATCTCCGCCTGAATGCGCAGTGTCAGCATCTCCTACATTAACTATGACATCGAGCTTTGTGAGTATCTCCGGGTCTTTTAAAATATCGTCAAAACTAATGAAGCTTACGTCCACCGGAGCACCTGATAACACTTCAATAACGCCTGCATAACTATAGTTTTGCTTTTGATACAGCGCATGGTGAACCATATGCAACCCCCAAGAGCGCATTTTACCCCACGCATTCAAAACTGCTACTTTGGCAAACGAATAGGGCTGTGCAAAACCATTTTGTCCTGCTCCTTTTACATTTTCATAAATCTCTCTAAACTCATCACAAACCTCTGCTACATAGTCAACAAACTCAGGAAAATCCAATGCGAGTTTTAGATATCCCCCATAACCCATTCGGTCAATGGGGTTTCTCATGATTGCCCTGCGCGCTGTGAGCCAGTTTTCCCTCGCTTCTTTGACAGGGTCGCCTCCGTCGTAAAAAGTGTCCGGAAAGAAATATGGCAAAAACCTTCCCTCTGTATACTTTACGCCCTTAATATCGGTAATAAGCCGTGTTGTGGCTCCATTGCCTATACTCCCGACCACTGCATCAAGGCCTATGGTTGCAAATTCTTCCATATAAGGCTCTGTTCCTATGAAATGGTCGCCCAAAAACATCATGGCTTCTTTTCCGAATTCATGGCAAATATCAACCATTTCTTTTGCTAAAGCAGCAACTTCCCGCCGCTGAAACGCCATGAAGTCTTGGTATTCCTTGGACGGTATGCGATACTGGTTGTTATAGTAACCCTGGTCAATAATATACTCCGGACGAAACGTGTAACCCATTTCTTTTTCAAACTGCTCTAAAATATACGGACTTATCGAAGCTGTATATCCATACCAGTCTACATACTTTTGTCGTTTCATTTCATCGAAAACTAACGTAAACTGATGGAAAAATGTCGTAAACCTGACCACGTCCACATAAGGATGGTCTGTTAAAAATTTGCGTAACCGCTTCATGGAATATTCCTTAGTTTTCGGCTGGCGTATGTCAAAGGTTTTTTCAGGTTCATGGCACTGCCAATCATTTATGACGGCGTTATACATATTGACCGGATCCCATATTAAGTATGCCAAAAAGCTAACTGTGTATTCATGAAATGGTTTAGCATCTAAAATCGTGACGACATTATCAGCGTAACTCCAACCCTTCGGACAAACAACCTCTCCGGTGGTTCTGTCAACGACCTCCCACCATCTGGTGATATCATCAAAATCGTTGACTTTCATGAGTCGGTCACTGATTCCGCTCAAAAGAGTTATACTAAGGTTGGACTTTTGCTCCGTAGTGTAAAATCCTGTCATAATATAACACTGCTGTATCTCGTCAGGGTTTGCATCCGCCCAGATGTTATCCTTGCGTGTAGTGTAGTACGTTGCATATATTTTAGCGCCGCTCTCGCTAAGCTCAGCCGGGAACACTGTGCCATCACAATCTCTGAGAGCATCGCCCCCCCATTTTTTCATTACAGCTAATGTTTCACTTATGACATCTGTGTCTGTGGGTATAGTAACTCTGCCTTTCACTATTCCTTTACACCTCCCATGTTAAATGAACCAATAAGATATTTTTGCCCAATAATGTATATTATGACTGTTGGTACAAGTACAACAATTAGTGCTGCATATAGGGCACCCCAGTCAGTCATTCTTTGCTGCACTTCAAAAAGATTTGCCACACCGACAGGTAGTGTGTGGAGCGCGGGATTTCTTAGAATGACCATTGCAAGAAACAGCTCGTTCCAAAAGCCCATAGCATTGAGCATACAGACTGTTATGATTCCCGGTTTAGCAAGCGGCACAACTATGCGGAGCATAATCATGAGGTTGTTTGCCCCATCAATCCGCGCCGCTTCTACATAGGTGTTTGATATGGTACGCATGTATCCTGCCAAGAGAAATGTTGAAAAAGGAACACCAGAAATGGCATATATAAGGCTCAGCGCCCACAGATTGTCCAGCATATTCAGATTGTGAAGTAAAACATATAGAGGGATAAGTATGTATATAGATGTTATGAACAGACAAACAATGAAAACTACCTCTATGGCTCTATGTCCAAAAAACTTAAATCTGGAAAGTGCGTGAGCACAGGGAATAACAAGTATCAGCAGTATTGAAAGGCTTAATAGCACGACAAATACTGAATTGCCTAAATATGCGCCCATATTGGCTGCTTCCCATGCCCTTTGGTAGTTTTCCCATGCAAAATGCGTGGGAAGAGCGGATCTGTCCATAAGAATTTCAAAGTTGGTTCTAAATGAATTCATTATATTCCAAATCAGCGGATACAACGTAATCATGGTGTATATCAGCAATAGAATTCGCAGCGCCCATCGCCCGAAAAACAATTTTAAAGAATCATTATTCATAGTAATACCACACCTCTTCTCTATTCACCGGGCTTATATGACAGTTTTCTTGAGATGACTGAAAGCGTTAAGGCTAAGACTATTGAGAAAACGACTATAGCCATGGCATAGCCAAATGCAGCCGCCCTGAAGCCTGTATTGAAAATATGCCCGAGCAAGACTAGAGTAGATGTGCCGGGACCGAAGCTCGTCATAATAAAAGCCAAAGTAAAGCTTATTGCCATTGTGCCTGATATTGCCAGCACATAACAAATTCCTATCTGATCTTTGATTAATGGCATTGTTATGCGAAACAGCTTTGTGACCCCTGTCGCTCCGTCAAGCTCCGCCGCTTCATATATTTCTTTGTTGATAGAATCAACTGACGACATGAGCAGCACCATATAATATCCGACAGCCTGCCATATCATTACTATAGCAATTGCCCATAATGCAAATCGCCCGTCGCCGAGCCACATTACAGAGTCTGCGCCAAAAAAACCTATAAGACGGTTAAAGGGGTCCCTGCTTGTAGGCCCCAGCAGTGCTGACCATACAGCAGCTATAACTACTAGTGAGAGTATGCTCGGGAAAAAGAATACAACTCTGTAAAATCCCTTTTCCTTTAATTTTGATTGTGTTAGGGCAAACGCAAAAACTAATGACAAAAAGACTGTCACCACAGGAACCACTGCCATCAATCGTAAGGTGTTAAATAGTGCGGTTCTAAAATGATTATCCGCAGTGAACATGCGGACATAATTATCAATGCCTATAAAGTCACCTAGGCCAAGTGCCAGATTGGTTGTGTTGAAAAATGACATAATTAATGACTGTGCAAGAGGGTACAAAGTAAATATAGATACCCCAATTACAGCAGGCAAGACACATATACAAATAAAACCATACGGTAGTGTTTTCAGCTTTCTTGTTCTCATAAGCATGGCTTGCTCCTTTCTGATGCGATAAAATCAGATACATGATATACTATGCGGCAAGGGGATGCCGTCATCCATAAACAGGACTATACGACACCCCCTCACTCGACTATACTATATCACAATAAATCATGTCACACCATAGCCGAACTGAAAATTATCGGGCATCACGGATAATAGCAGCTACTTCTTCTTGCCTGGCTATGTATTCGTCCGGAGTCATTGCTCCGAGCATAAGTGGCGACATATTATGTGCAAACACTTCGTCTACCGGGATAACCGGCAAACCTTCCGGTACTGCGCCCCATCCAAAGAGCATGAAAGAGCCGAGGTCGTAAGCTCTGAGCATATTTGCCACGTTCGGGTCAATGTACGGAGCAATAATATCGGGTGCATCAATTATGGCAATGTTTCCGCCTGCAAGCCTTGCAAACTGAGCCACTGACTCACGGGTATACATGAATCTCAAGAACTCTTTTGCAAGCTCGGATTCTTGCCCCCCGGCGGGTAATGCAATTTGCTCGGAAGATGACATTACAAAGCGGGTAGCCCCTGCTGTTAACGCCGGTGGTGGTGCCATAGCAAACAGGAAACCTTCTTCACGAGGGGCATCTTGCATTTCACCAACCATCCAAAGACCATTGGGAATGAACAGCGCACGGCCCATCATCATATGAGCTTGAGAAGTAGTGTGATCCATCGCAACCGTGCCTTCCATTAGATAGCCCTGAACACCAAGGCGAGCCAGATTTTCGATAACTGCGCGCACCTGTGGGTTATCCCACGCACCTTCCTGGTATGTGGAAATTCTATCCAGACCCTCAAGCCCTACGGCACTCGCGATTGAGGGATACAGAATTGATTCCAGATAGCCCGGATGGATTCCTTGGTAAGTAAATATAGAACGTCTCTCATAATTGCCTCCGATGTTTACAAAGGTGGCGGGATCGTCAAGTAAAGCATCCATAGCAAAAAGCTCATCCCAAGTTTCGGGAACAGTCCAGCCATGATAGTCAAAGAGCGTTTGATTGTACACCATTCCCATCGGACCTGCATTAAATGGTGCATACATTACATATCCGTCAGGTGAAAATCTGTGACTGTCCAGCATTCCCGGAATGATGATATCGCGAAGCATAGTGCCGGGGCGATCAAGTGCTTCTGTATTGTTGAAAAAATCTGTCAGGTCAATAAATTCAGAGGCGGCCCGCATTGCTACGAAGACACCTTCATCCATATTAACACTCAGAAAATCCGGTATTTCGCCAACAGCGATACGCGGTGCCATGAGAACTTCAATATCAGGGCTTATTGTCATATCCACTCTTACCCCCGGGTTCGCTTCTTCAAATCTTACTACAAGGTCATCCCAGAACGCTCTTCCGAAGCCACCTTCAAAGACTCCTATGGTTAGCACGCGTTCTTCGCCTGGTGCGGGAGCAGGGTCGGCACCGGGTGCCGGTGTTGTGACCGGGTCGTCACCGGGCGCAGGCGTGGCTGTTTCTCCCCCATTTTCTGCAGGGGCGCAAGCTGCTAAAACAAACAGCAAAACCAAGCCCAAAGCAATCAACATAATTATTTTACGCATTTATACTTCCTCCTAAATTTTATTTTTCATTTTCCATTACTTCTATGTTGAACACCAACAATGTCAAAAGTGTACATTATATTTATATTTTTAGGAATATATTTACAAGTGATTAATTCGTCAAAAACTTGATTTAATTTATTTTTCTTGTCAACTCACCACGCAAAATGTTATAATCACTTGTAGTGCAACGTTACTAAAGGAGGTGGGATTATGCCTGACCAAATTATGCACATTTTCCCTCATATTAATTTTACAGACCTAACTATGTTCCAGTTTGGTAAGCATATTTGCGACCCTTTTTATTCCAGAGGACCATATGTTCACAATCATTACCTGTTTCATTATGTTAAATCGGGGAAGGGTCATCTCTACTCAGAAAATGCGGAAGGGCGAATAATTCGGCACAGCGCAGGACCCGGGCAAGGGTTTATGATTTGGCCAAAGCAGGTAGTTTCTTATGCTGCCGATGGAGATAACCCTTGGAGTTACTATTGGGTCGAATTTGACGGTTTTAAAGCCAGGGATTTGGTTGCTGAGTCCGGGCTTACTTTTGACCAGCCTATTTACAGTTCAGAGAATCGAGACATACAAAATAAAATGGTAGATGCAATGAGGCACTTAGCAGATAATGGCGAGGCATCGCCTTTTGAGCTTATCGGATATTGTTATTTATTTCTTGATGCTTTTGTGGCATCAAGCAAATATCGCAAAAAAACTGCTCAAAGCAGCTTGCAAAACTTCTATGTGCAAGAAATTTTACTTTTCATTGAAAATCATTATCACGAGGAAATAGGGGTGGAGGATATTGCTGCCGTATGCAATTTAGACAGGAGTCACGTCGGCAAAATTTTCAAAAGCTTGATGGGTATAAATTTACGAGATTTTTTAATACGCTACAGAATCAGAAAAGCATGTGAGCTCATGAAAGAGCCTTCAAAATCTATAAGCGAAATCAGTGTTATGGTGGGGTATCCAAATTTGTTCAGTTTCTCACGCACTTTTAAGGCAATTGTCGGGCAGTCTCCACGCCAATGGCGAAGTGAAAACAAATGGAGATGAGTTTGCGATATTTAATAAAAACTTGTGGTATACTACTGTTGCCGGTGGAATTATGCAAAAGGGGGGTTCATTATGGAAATTCGGCGTTGCTTAGTTCAGGAATATCCTGAGTTTTTGAGGGAAGTCAATGATGCCTTTGGTGAGAGACAAGAGTGGTTTGAGAAAAATGTTTCTCACTGTACGCCGTATCCTGCTGATGCGGACAGCGAGCTGATAGGAAAACATTTTGTCTGCATATCAGACGGGCGAATAGTCGGCGGTTTGGGAGCTTATCCCATGCGCTGGGCGGTTTGTGATGACAGCGGAAATCGTGTAGTTCTGCCTGCCTATGGTATCGGTCAGGTTTTTTGTGCAAAATCTCACCGCGGGCAGGGTATTATGGCACGGCTTATGTATGCCGCCGAGGACGATATGCGTAAAATGGGAAATGTTCTCGGGTGCTTGGATGGTGTCAGAAGTTTATACAGGCGTTATAGTTATGATTATTCCGGAAATAACGTGAAGTATCACGTCAGAAAATGGGAGCTACTAAAGTTTGCCGAAAAAGGTCCTCTGTCTGTCAGGACGGTTAATCTGTCCGATTTGCCCGAACTTGAGAGCGCCTACAGTTCTTTGCCCTCAGGTATTGTCAGGGCAAATTGGGATAGGTTGCTCATACGTCCTAATTTTACTTGGAAAATTGGTGAATCCGAGGGCAAAAAGGCTTATCTTGTTTACAGTAAACCTGAAGAAATTTGTGAGATTTATGGCGACACGGCAGTTGCTGCGGCTATGCTTCTTGATATTTTGCAAGAGCGTGACAGCTTGTATGTATTTTACCCCAAATCCACCTTGTCCGAAATGGGGAGATGGCTTTATGATATTTCACACTTCATGGAGCTTGTTCCCCTTACTAAGATATCTGTAATCAACCCTGATGGACTTTTGGACGTTTTAGGTGTGGATAAAGATGAGATGAGCGAGTCCGCTCGGCATGATGTATGTAAGTACTTGCTCGGATTTTCACATAATGCGCTTACCGGTGATTTGCCTGCATTGGAGCGTGAACCGCTTTGCGTTTGGCTCTCTGAGGTTGACCGTGTGTAGAGAGATGGTACATTTTATTTGGTTAACGCTCTACTAAATCAATGACCTTGAGGCGCAAAAAGGTCTGACCGGTGTCATCCGCATAAAACTCTTCCAATATGCCGGTAACTTCAACCCATGTTTCGTCCTCAAGCTCGGGAAAATCGTTAAGATAGACTTCAAAACCATGAAAACCGCAACACCCTCCTTCAAGCCTCGCTACAAAGTAAATGGTTTCACTGCCCCAAGATGAGGATAAAAACAGTCCTTCAAAGCGAATGGTACGTCCGAGAAAATACTCTCGTCTCATTTGGATTTCCGTCAGGCGCATCGCAAAGTCGGGGTCTTGGAGTTCAATGATATAATCTTCTCCCCCGTCATCATTTCGATGAGCGGCACCTAAATTTTCACTATCATTGTGTTCGTCATTATGTTCGCTACTGTATTCGTCATTGTGTTCGTCATTATTCAGGTTGAAACTTTCTGTGTCGTCCGGCGTATATTCATTGTCGTTTCCGGACGAATAACTAATTTCCACAGAAACCTGCTCATTATCATCATTGTTTTCGGAGCACCCAACCATCGTCGGAAGCAGTAAAGTAGCCGAAATTATCAATGACAAACCCAAAAGGCGCGGTAAAGCTATGGGTGCATTTTTCTTTAGACAAATCTTTTGAAAAAATTTTTTCATCTGCACATTCCTCTCAAGGTCAGTTTACCGCACAAGCGGAAATTCTATTTCATGGCTGTGAATTCTGCAAGTTGCACGCCACTGCATGGGCAATGTCAAAACATCATCTTCAATCTGAGCGGACACCGTAGTGTTTCCGTGGGTGAATGAAATTTCAGTTACATTTCCGTTATTATTATCTTCAGTAAATGTACCGGAAATGTCTATGTTATGGAAAAGGCGTGCTACAAAGCGCCCATTTTCATACATAGTAACAGATTGCCCGCCTGAAACAGCAAAGACACGAGAGTCGGGCCGGGTCGCCGTATAAATTATAATAGCAACTACGACCAACATCAAACAGGCGATACATGCGGTGAAAGTTATTATTCTCTTTTTCTTAGCTTTTTTTTGAGCGGCCTCTCTCCGCTGCTTTTTTGTACCCATCTTTGAAATACCTCCTTTACACAAACAGCCTTCTTAGTTTTCCTATAGCTGTCAAAAAAACAAATGCCGCAATGTTTACCATAATAATTGTTGTTGTCGGCGGTAGTTCGTACAATAGTGCGGTAAAAATACCAACGGGCGAACAAACCACAGCAACAATAACCGCGCTGAACATGACTCCTTTGTATGTTTTGGAGAGCTGCATTGCCGAAAGCGCAGGAAAGATAATAAGCGATGCGGTAAGCAAAGAACCAAGCAAACTCATAGACAATGCAATAACAACACCCGTTATTACAGATAGTAAAAGTTCATAAGCTATTGGATGTTGTCCGGTTGCTTGCATAAATTCTGTATCGAAAGTAACTGCAAAAATCCGGCGGTAGAAAAAAATATATAAAACAACCACAACCACCGTAATTATAAGAGCCAGCCATACCTCCTGCGGGCGAGCATTCAGCGTTACAAGGCGAGTGCCGCCAAAGAGTGTCTCGCTGACAGCCCTGTCTATATTTCCTCCGCGAATGGAAAATGTGTTTATAACAAAATGACCGACGGCTAACGAGCCTACCGTAAGCATTGCAAGCGAAGCATCGCCGCTGATTTTTTTAAAGCGGTTTCCGAATCCTACTAACAAAATAGTTGCCAAAACAGTGAGCGGCATAACCAAAGCCATAGAGTTTGTCATGTCAATGACAAGGGCAAACGCCATTCCCATAAACGCAACATTTGAAAGCCCAAAGCCCATAAACGAATAACGCTTTAAAACAAGTGGAACGCCTATTAATGAAGCGCATATTGCCATCAAAATCGAGGCAATAAGTGCATACTGTGTAAATGGGAAACTTAACAGTTCAGGTATACTCACTGTAACCGCCCCCTCTCAACATACGCATCCGACGTGCCGAAAAAATAGTTATCATTATCCTCTTCTTCTAAGTCTTCCGGGTCTTGACCCCCAAGCTCTAATATATGTGTTGCGTGTTTTTCAGCACTCTCCGTGTCGTGTGTCACCATGATAATTGTGATTTTTTCGTCACGATTTATTTTGAGCAAAAGCTCATAAAACTCTTTCGTGGCTTCCGGGTCAAGCCCTGCTGTCGGTTCATCTAAGATTACGGCGTTTTTTGCAGAAACCAATGCACGCGCCAATAAAACCCGTTGTTGTTGTCCGCCGGATAACTCACGAAAACAATGTCCAAGAAAAGAAGTAACACCTGTCTTTTCACTCGCCCATACAATTCGCTCTTTATCTTCCTTGCTGAAAAACGGTCTATACCATTTCCCGCGGCTTAAGGCACCTGACGATATTACTTCTTTCGCCGATGCGGGAAAATCATTGCGGATGGTGGCCTGTTGAGGCAAATAACCAATTTCACGTCTATGCACATTAAACTGCATCGTACCGTAAACCGGCTTTAAAAGTCCCGATATTGTTTTAAGCAGGGTGCTTTTACCTGCGCCGTTTTCACCTATAATGCACAGGTAAGAGCCATCTGCTATACTAAAGCAAATATCGTCCAAAATTGATTTTCCGTCATAACCGATACAGAGGTCGGTTACTTCGAGTATTGGCTTTATCATTGTAATGCCACCCTCAATACTTCAAGATTTTGCCGCATACCTCCAAGGTATGTCAGCCCTTGCTCGATGTGGTAGGAACTGACTGTTTGAAAATCCAGAAGCTGTACTATCTCAATAATATCACGTTCTGCCGCATTTGCAACAGACTCCGCAACAGTGTGATTATCAATGATAATAATCACGTCCAAATCAAGATAATGGACGGCATTTGCAAGTTCGACCTGTCTTTGAAAGCTGATTTCGGTTGCAGCGAAACAACCGTCAAACGCTGAAAGAAAATTCAATCCGTAATCAACGGTCAGATACAGAAATGGAAACCTGTCAACAACAAGTATCGTGTCCCTCGGCGAGCTTTCAACCATTTCGATAAATAGGTTGTGCAGCTCATATAACTCTGCGATATATGTTTCTGCGTTGAGCATGTAGTAATCGGCATTTTCGGGGTCAAGATTAGCTATTTCCTCAGCTATACGCTCCACAAATCGTTTTGCAAACGGCAATGAAAGCCATACATGCTCATCGTGAAACTCGCCGCCGCAACAATCTTCGCCGCCAACATCGCCCGGTATCACGCCATCAACCGGGAATGCCAGCGTTTCGTGTATAGTCAGCATCCTCATGACGGGAACATTGCGACGGTATTCGTTCACAGGATTTGCCATAGCGTTCAAAACCCAATCGTCAGACTTGCCACCGACCCACAAAAATAAATCAGAAGCGCTAATTGCCGCTATGTCCTGAATTGACGGCGTATAAAAATGAAGGTCAACGCCGCTTTCCAGCAAGTATTTTAAGCCAAACTCACCCGGATTGCTGCCTAAAACTACTCTCGTCCAATCGTATAAGGGAAAAATGGTTGTAACTATATTGCCCGAGCCTCCGGAATTGGCGTTTCCGTCAGTCCCATATGAGGCGGCTCTGCCACAGCCGATAAGTAAAAAGCATATTGTTGCTGAAAAAATCAACACTGCCGCAAATCTTATATTCTTCATTACTATTCACCACCCACTAAAAGCATTGTTCCGCAAGCCGCCAAAATCTCCCAGCTATGGAAGTGGTTATCAATGTCGGGCAGTTCCAAAGTGAAGAGAATTGAGTATCCGCTCCTGTCATATTCTTCCTCACGAGTGGGTGCTGCGGTGGCAATTATGTAGAGAGTCATTTCGGAAATGATTTCTACTGTTTCGTTATTTAGTAGAAATGTGTATACATCGCTTCCGTTTCGCAAACTTACGAGCTCGTCATTGTGCTCTCCGAGTGTTATTGCTTCGCGCCCTACTCCATTTTGAATCATGCTAAACCAATGCCCGTTTCCGGGATTTTGCCATAAAACCAAAATTTCCTGCGGATTTGGGTCGGCTGCATGAGCATTTAATCTTGTGGGGCGGCCGTGGTCGAAGAAACTGTACGCAAACGCAACAAGGCGCACCAAATACTGCTCACTGCCGCCATAGGCAACGCGCAACGTGGCAGGAACAGCTCCCCCTGCTATAAGTGCCTCTGATGTAATTGCTATATCGTTAAAATCGTCGCCATCTCTAAACACGTATTCCATAGTTTCGTTGCGGTGCAGATTGTATGTGCCGCTCCACAGCGAAACCGTGTTTGGTTCTTTTTCGATTGAAATCATTGGGCTGAGCCAATTTGCAACAGCACTATCCTCGCTGCTGCAGCCAACCAGAGCGAGACTCGCAATAATTGCGAGCAATAAAAATAATATGAATTTTTTCATTTTGATTCGTTCCTTTAAGTAATTAAAATTTGGCGGAGAAAGTATCTACCCTCCACATTTTAATTATTCAAGCGAACTTTCAAGGAACTTAGGTGCGTGGGAGATATATGTTGAAACTCTTCACTCACTGTTGATTGTGCCAAACAGGGCACATGCACTTTGTACAGTCTGCTCGCAGTATTGTTGTTTGCTGAACGGTTTTTTATTCCATATATGCTTTGGCAAATTTTGCAGCACTCTTTTGTACCAACACAATCAGCCCCATGTTCTTTGTCGTGGCATATATGCGTGTGGGATGCCATGACATATGCAGATGCAACAGAAGATATAAAGGGTATGACTACGCACAGCATCAATACAAATGCAATAATAATTTTTATTTTTGATATACTTACTCTCATAGCCCTACCATTAGTCCGCATTTAACCAGTATCTTCATATTCGCTACTATAGCACAATATCTCAAGGTCTACAAGAATAAAATTGTATTACCATGCCTATTAGCCCTGCCTGCGCCATCCGGCGCCGTAGTTGTAGATTCTGCTTTAGATCTTCGGCAATTACCAAATGAGTCTGTAAGCTTCAATCTCTTGAACCATCCAACGACTTCCGTGTTCGGGATATGCGTGATTTTCTTGAAAAAAGAAAACCTGTGTATCATCGCCGCTTTCGTCTGTAAAGCTGATACCAAGGTGAGGCAGCGTGCCAAGTCCCATGTAATTATTAATTACAAAGGCTTCGCCCGGCTGAAGCAATTCCGCATATCCGAAATTGCCATGGGGATGAAAGCCCCATTCATCATCCCGGTCTTCCAGCAAGTCTGCTTTTAGCCCGACTACAGTAAGGTTTGAGAGTGGTCTGTTTGCCCATATCACTAGGGCTACACCTTCGCCATTTTCGGGCACTCCAAGTTCAACTTGGTGGAAGACGGTAAATGTGCTGAGAAATTCATCCGTTGCGGCATCAATTTGGATACTCAGTTCTTCAGTGGGTATGTTTTCTGTCGGTGCTTCCGGATCAACATCATCTGTCTGGTTATTTTCAGGTTGCGGTGTCTCTATAGCTTCCGGTGCTTCGGGTGCTTCCGGTACTTCCGGTTCAATATCGCCTGGCTGGCTATTTTCAGGTTGCGGTATCTCTGTAGCTTCCGGTGCATCAACTGTGTCACCATCACCATCACAAGCCACCACAGCAACAAGCGCAATTAGTATTAGCATTATAACAAAAAATTTTTTCATAGTCTGCTCCTATTTTCTCCATTACCTATGCCTGAAAACAGCTACATTGTATCACAGAATCTTATGCGGCAGCAAGTACGCTTTGCGTCAATTCGTATCAGTTCGCCTCAAGATAAATACTATTGGCTCGAAAATGAATATAATCGTGTTTTTTTAGCTGCTATTGGACTGTTTAACTCTTCTGTGATGTACCGCTTTATATCAGCGAGGTCAATTGACGATTCGTGGGAATAGTGTATTTTATTCATCGTCAATCCCAAAACGGGCTTCTATCTCATCAGCAGACAACCACCCCTTTTCGCGTCCGCTTTTTTCTCCTTTTTCCAGCTCGCTAAGCAAACTTATAGTGGCTTGTGTTGTTTCGTATTCGCGCATATCGAGAATAGCGTAACGTCCTCTACCGTTTTTTGTGAGAAACACAGGTTGCCCTACATCAATAGACCGCAGTACGTTGTTATAATTTCTCAAATCCGATACCGGCATTATGTTTGGCATATTATCAACTCCTTCGCAAAAATTGTATCACAATATTAAGTAATATTCAACAGCAAATTACCTTCGTTTACTTGCGTGCCTATTTGTTCATAACACGCATACTGTTCAGTACTGCGATCAATGACACGCCTACGTCAGCGAATACTGCTTCCCATAAAGAAGATACGCCGAAGGTGGCAAGCACCAGGAACAGAATCTTCACCCCGAGAGCCAAAACAATATTTTGCCGTACTATACGTTTTGTGAAGCGGGCGACCTCTACAGCCTGAGCCAGCTTTGACGGTTCATCTGTCATAAGCACCACATCGGCAGCTTCAATCGCTGCATCAGAGCCAAGTCCGCCCATCGCAACGCCTACATCAGCCATTGCGAGAACAGGTGCATCATTTATGCCATCACCAACGAAAGCAAGCACTTTTTTTGGTAGCTTCTGCGTAGCAAGCTGCTCGACCTTCTCAACTTTTTGACCCGGCAACAGCCCGGCGTGTACTTCATCAAGCCCCAGTTCACTCGCAACAGCCGTGGCAATTTGCTGCGTGTCGCCTGTCAGCATGACGGTTTTTCGGATGCCGAGAGCTTTGAGTGAATCCACAAGCGAATAACTGTCTGCTTTTATTTCGTCTGCAATCACTATACACCCTGCGTACACGCCGTCGATTGCTACGTACACTTTCGTGCCGCTTATGGATGATTCTTTATATGGCACACCCATTTTATCCATCAGTTTCCCGTTTCCTGCTATAATTATTTTCCCGCTCCGATTCACACTGACACCATACCCTGCAATTTCCTCATATTGCCCCAAACTATCTCTATTTATTTCCTCGCCGTATTCCTTTAAAATGGACATGGCAATGGGGTGATTTGATGAGGCTTCCGCATGGGCGGCAGCTTCCAGCAGTTGACTTTCGCTAAAGCCGTTTTCCGCTTGCATGACTGTGACTTTAAACACGCCCTTGGTGAGTGTGCCTGTCTTATCAAACACAACTAAATCCAAGTTTGCAAGGGCTTCCAAATAATTCCCGCCTTTTATCAAAATGCCTTTTCTCGATGCCCCGCCAATCCCGCCAAAAAAGCCGAGAGGTATGGATACCACCAGAGCACAAGGGCAAGAAATTACCAGAAACACCAAAGCTCGGCTAATCCAATCTGACCACAGACCGCCGAAAAAGAGCGGCGGAATGACTGCGAGTAGCACCGCAAACGAGACGACCACAGGAGTGTAGTATCGGGCGAACTTTGTGATGAATGTTTCGGTGGGTGCTTTTTTCTCCACCGCATGTTCAACGAGGTCGAGTATTTTTGATACTGTCGATTCACCAAAGGTCTGCGTGGCGCGGATTGTCAATACGCCATTAGTATTGATGCAGCCTGATAAAACCGCATCCGAGACGGCGGCTTTGCGCGGCACGGATTCACCCGTTAGCGCAGTCGTGTCCAGCATGGCTTCGCCGTCGAGCACAACTCCGTCCAATGGGATTTTTTCACCGGGTTTTACAACGAACACGTCACCAATCTGCACGGTTTCAGGGTCAACTTTAATAAGTTCGCCGCCGCGCTCCACATTGGCGTAATCCGGTCGTATATCCATCAAAGCACCAATTCTTTGCTTGGATTTTGCGACCGCCATTTCTTGAAAGAACTCGCCAATTTGGTAAAACAGCATTACTGCTACTGCCTCGGCAAACATGCCTATGGTAATCGCGCCGATTGTGGCAACCCCCATCAGGAAGTTTTCATCAAATATACGACCTTTTGCAATGTTGCGGAGCATTCGCAATAAAACTTTCCAGCCCAGCAGAAGATAGCTTATTAAGAACACTATTAGCAAAATGTTATCTGCTCCTTGAACATTTAAGATATATTCAAAGAGTATTCCGACGACGTATACAACAGCTCCCACAATCAAGAGCGTTGCTTTCTTTAAATCTACCGTGCGAGATGTGCCGGAGTCCCGCTCTTTTACTATTGTTTCGACTGACGTACAGCAGTCATGGCAATGTGCTTCGTGTGACATAGTAACACCTCCAAGTAGTGTATAGTTGAGCAACTGTTCAACTATTGTGATAAATTTTTTTACTCTTTGCTATGCTCAAAACCGTTTTCGAGCATATCTCGCACATGGCAGTCCACGAGTGAGTAATAGACGTTTTTGCCCTGTTTATCGGAACTGACAAGGTTTGCCAATCGCAAGGATTTAAGCTGGTGCGACACGGCAGATTTTGTTTTGCCCAAAAGAGCGGCGAGGTCGCAAACGCACATTTCTTCTCTCGAAAGCGCCCATAAAATTTTGAGGCGGGTATTGTCTGCGAACATCTTGTAGAGGTTGGCGAGGTCATAGAAATTTTGCTTACTCGGCATAGCAGTCCGAACACGGTCTACAACTTCCTCATGAATGATATTGGTTTCGCAAGTGAGACCGGGCTTATTCATAGACTGCACCTCTCGTTTAACGGTTGAGCAACTGTTCAACCGTATTGTAACGTAAAGAATTTATTTTGTCAATATGTGTTTTTCAGAGTTTATGTATTGTTAATATTTTTGAGCTGTGGTTTTCACAAACTGTAATCCCTTTCCATCTCATCGAAGAACTCCTCCACAGGTCGGACATTTCCTGATTGATAATCATTCCATCCTGACTCCAGTTTTATATCCAGCTCATCTTCATTCATATCTTCAAGGCTTTTTGGCTTTTGAGGAATAGTTATCGGAAACGGCACTCCACGCCGTAGAACAACTTGTCGCAAAAACAATGTGATGGCGCTGGACATCGGCAACCCTATTTGGTTCAACACCATCTCTGCTTCTGACTTTAGCTCCGGCTCTACTCGGGCAAATACATTGCTTGTTTTAGGCATAAAAATCAACTCCTTTACAGCATTATACGCTATTGTACACACAATAGCAAGCAATATTGTTTTTAAGAAAATCACTCAACCATTACTATTTCCCTCTGTTTTTGATATTCCGACTTTAAAAGCTCATAATCAAACACGGATTGTGATTCACCCATCTGGTCAGTCCAGCAGTCATAGCGCACCCCTGTTTTTTGAAAACCGATTTTCTCATATGTGTGCTGTGCGCGCTTGTTATTAAGATTTGTATCAAGGGTTATCCTATCATATCCAAGAGTATTAAACAATTCCTCTATAAACAGTTTTAGAATAGTTGTACCGTAACCTTTGCCCTGCATAGATGTCTCGCATATTTTTATACCTATTGAGGCTGTGTCGTCTTTTTGGTGTCTATAGTTCATCTCACCAATAGGAATCGAGTCCACCTCGATAATAAAAACTCTCAATCCCTTATCCGAATATTCTTCAATTTCCCGAGCGATTTCCTCATCAGTTATGGGCAGACCTTTTGGAAATCCAGCGTGTACCATGACTTCCCCATCGCGCCACCAAGTTCCGAGCTTCGCCGCATCTGATATCACTGCATCGCGTATTGTTAAGTTTTCTTTTGTAATATTCATAGAATTACCAATTTCCTCCAAATTTTTGTTTTTCGTGGTTTCGCGAGAATTTTGCGAGGGCTTTTCCTTGCTTTTTTCTCTCGCGCATATGCGTGATAGTGACTTTTTTGTCGAGGTATCTATCCTCGCGTTTTTGAGTGAGGTATTGCTCCCAGCGGTTAGTTGACAGCGTACCGTTGCCTATTGCATCCTGCACTGCGCAGCCAGGCTCAGTTTGATGTCTGCAATCGCTAAAGCGGCACATAGAGAAGAGTTCCTCAATATCAGAAAAACCCTCACTGATACTTTCCTCGGCATCAATCAGCCCTAGCTCACGCATACCGGGCGTGTCAATCACCATAGCTCCGCAGGGGAGCATTACAAGCTGGCGGTGTGTTGTCGTGTGCGCACCTTTTGATACGTCTACGTTTCGTGTTTCTTTCACTGTCATTATATCTTCGTTTGCCAGTGCGTTTAATAAGCTGGATTTGCCTACACCTGACATTCCGAGGAACACTACAGTTTTTCCCGGTGCGATGTACTCGCTGAGCTTATCAAGCCCGAATCCTGTATGGCTTGACACGGCGTATACAGCCACACCGGGTGCCGCTTCTTGCACCTCTCTCACCTGTGCCGAAAAATCATCACACAGGTCAGATTTGGTTAGGATAACCACGGGTGTGCCGCCGCTTGCTCTTGCTTGCGTGAGGTAGCGCAGTATGCGATTTATGCGAAAATCGCGGTTGAGTGACGTGACGATAAATACATAGTCAAAGTTCGTCGCGACGACCTGCTCACGGTTAGCTTTGATATGAGCATATCCGTGCCCTGAATAATCCGAGCGGGAAAATTTGCTGCTGCGCGGGAGCAGCTCTGTTATGAGCGAAGCCCCGCTCTCGTTGTATTGTAGGAATATGAAATCTCCCACGCACGGCAAGTCCGAACGCACAACTGCATCATACACAAATGCTCCTTTCAGCACCGCACTCACTTCGCCAAACTGTGTGATAACGGTGTACTGATTTCTTCTAAATTCCACCACTCTCCCCGGAATCAATCCGCCGGGTGGTTTTTTCGTTTCTTTGTAGCCATATCGGCTTAAATCTATCATTGAGTTCTCCTTAAAGTTTTGGCTTGGTACAAGGTTTCCGGGAAAGTTACTTTATTAGACACCTTGTACCTTCTAATATAAATTTTTGAACGCAAAATACCGCAAACAGCAGCTTCTGACGATGCTACTATCTGCGGCACAAAACAAAAAAGACACGACCTCTGTCGTATCCCGCTAACAGCAGTATTCACGAAAGGTTACTGATAAGTGGCACAGCAACAAACATGGGGAAAGCTCCTGCTCATTTGGTTTTTGCATATATCTGTGCCGAATATTGAGTTTTAAGTGATAACCACCTGCTTAAATATTTTACTCATTAACGCCACCTCTTTCTGAGATTATTTTTGTATATATCGCTCCGTGATTCTAGCACACCATGTCATCATCTGTCAAGCAAAAAAGCTGTAAAAGGATAATAAAAACTCACAAAAGGTTACTGTTCACAAGTCGCCAAAAGTGGATAATTTATTCCGCTTTTTTGCGAGCCAGAGAGCATTGCGCCACTGTTCTCGCAAAAAAGACTCCACAAATCATCCACTTTTGGCTTGGTCTGTACTCCTGTGTACAGTAACCACAAAAGGTTTACAAAAAGTTGGTTGACAACCATACGATACTGTAGTAAAAACAAGATGTAGCTATGATTATTGTAGGGCGTATGGGGAGGTTTCATATGAAAAAGGCAGTTATAGTGTTATCCGTGGTTGCGGGAGTGGCGGTTATTTCATTAGTTGCAGTGATTGCTTTCACGCTGGGGGCGCGAAGTTTGCCCACTCCGCCGCAAATGGTAGTACAAGATCAGAGCAACCAGAGCTCCGGAGAACCGGCAGCCCCGGTTGCGCCGGTTGCGCCGCAAGACAATGACAGCCAAAGCAGTGATGAGGCGGGCAACCAAGTCAGTGAAGCTCAGAGCGGCGGACGGGGAAGCAGACCTGTTAACCCTGCTATTTCACTGCAACGAGCCATTGAAATTGCAGAGGAAGACCTTGCCGAGCGTGGAATTAACGCCACTTTTCACACTGATTCCGGCATGGATTGGGAAAGAAGACAATGGGTTTGGGAGCTTGAGTTCAGAGTGGCAGATGCTCAGAGAGGTAGGCACGTCATTGAGTATTACATCAACGTGGATACAGGAGAAATTGTGAAATTTGAATGGGATGATTAGGAGCTATATTTTATTACTCCAGTAATCCCAGCATCTTCGCTTTTATTATGGCCTCCTGTGCGCGTTGCACACCTAAGCGTTTATACACAAGCAGTATATGCGACTTTACGGTTCCGCGCCCCAAGCCAACGGTCTCGGCAATTTCGCTGTATGTCATCCCTTTACTCAGGTGGGACAGCATCGTGAGTTGCTGTTTAGACAGCTTCGGTGCTGTTTCCTCGGTTGATTTCAGGTTATTTTTCTCGCAAATCTCATCAATCAGCCTCTGTGAAAAACGCGCAAGCGGTTTTTCTTTCTCTTTGTGGACTTCCCACAGCAAGGGCAATATCTCTTTGCCTTCATTGATAAACATCTGTGTAAAACCATATGGTTCGGCGATAGCCACAGCTTGCTCGAGTTGCTTTCCCGTGCCGTCTTTTTTTTGAAGTGCAATCGCAGTCAAGATACTGCTTTCTATTTGATCCAACGGTCGGTTATATTCTCTCGCCAGTGTCAGTAAGCGCTCTCCAAACTTAACAGCCGCCGGAAAATCACCCACAGCTATAAAGCAACGCAGTGTTGTAAAGTGCTGGCACATTTGATGTAATGGCAGGCGGCTCAAGCGGCAGGCAAACACCGTAAGCCATTCTTGCGCTGCTTCAACATCTCCCGCTCGAACAGCCAGTTTCGTTTGCAAAGCCTTAAAGTTTGGGTATAAGAAACGTGCTTTGTCCTTGATATAATGCTCCGTCTGCTTCATAATTTTACCCGCATCATTAACCGCACCCATCTCGTAAAGCACCTCTGCCAAAATGGTATACGCACAAAAAACCGCTTCGGGGTGGGTGTCACTTTCACAAAAATTATACGCACTAAGGGAGTGGTGCAAAGCATCAATCAATTGACTGCGCTCGTAACATATCCCTGCAATTAAAGATGGCTTCAGAACTTGCCAATCTTTGCCAATCATTGTGCCGAATGTCTCATTTATCAGTGCCAAACAGCCTGTCTCCATTTCGTAAATTTCCGAAAAATCACGCATCGAGCGGTGAAAGTACGGCAAATTTTGTGTGACCGAACTTGTTCTTACATTGTCATCGACTTCACCCTTCGCGGTTTCACCCGTAGTAGACTCGGGCATTTGCGAAAATACTTCGGCGATTTGCATACAGATATTCTTAAGAGATATGCGGAAATCAAGACCGGACATAAAAAAGTATGTCGCCAGAAATTCCGGATATTGCGTAAGCATTACCTCATATTTTTGATACAAAATATCCTGATAGAGCAAAAATTTTGCGCAGTCGCCAAGTAGGTACGCCACATATGAGCAGTGAATAATAAGAAATGGTTCTTTTTCTATAAACTCAAGAGGCATGCTCAGGACAAATTGACTGGTGGAGTTGTAATGCGCCTCCAGTGAAGTGCCCTCAGTTTGTTCAGCATAGCTCATTGATGCCTGTTCGCAGCGGACTATGCCCTCATAGTCACCATTTTGATAATAATAATGCACGCCGGTAAAGTACTCTCCCTGCTCATAGTACCAGTTTCCGGTAATATCATTAACTCTCTGCTGTTCTTCTTCACTTAAAACGTCCGCCACGCGCTCGAGCAAAAATTCCCGAAATATGTCATGGAAACGCCAAGTATCCTCTCCGGCAGAAGTCAAAAATGCATTTTCTTTTTTCGCCAGCATCTCCAAGACATCCTGTCCGTTGCATACTCCCGTTAGCCGCTCGCAAAGCTCCGGCGTAACCTCAAGCGGAGCAGCGAGCTTCAAAAGTTGGTTTTTTGTCTCATTATCCCACAGTTTCCATACATGTGTCTCGAGATACTGTGCCAACGTTTGAGGTGTGGTGTTTTCCATAGCTTCATCAATCCCTCCGTCTGAAATCAGCGCAGACAGATACATTGCCCAGCCTCCGGTTGTGGTTTGCAAATCCTTAACTTGAGCATCTGTTAATATGCAATCTTTTTCTTCGCCGAGCCACTGTATTTCTTCTTCGCTAAATAGTAGGTCATCCTGCGTTATGACTTCAAACCTCCCGTTTTCCAAAGCCGCCTCTGCAAGTTGCGATCGCCCGACAAGACAGACACATATATAGCTCGGCAAGCGAGATAAAAGCACGGGGATACGACTTTCAATTTCCTCGTTTGTAATCATATGTACATCGTCAACAAGAAGATAGTGGCGAGTGCGTTTTTCAGGAAGCTGCCCGATAATTTCCAGCAGTTCACCAAATGAAATACCGTATACTTTGCCTGATTTTTTTTCTTCTCCCATAAGCTTTTGCAATATATCTGCCAGCCGCAGATAGAAGACTTCCGGGTCATTGTCCGCCTCACCCAAAACTATTGTGGCTGTTTTCCCCCGCACGGACAAAAGCCATTGTCTGGCAACAGTCGATTTCCCATAACCGCCCGGCGCGGCTATGAAAATGTTATTCGTCGCGGAAATGCGCTTCATCTTTTTGACCAAAGCATCGCGCGGAACTGAATCCGAAATGCTAAATCGGTTATTTTCACTCATAACCTTCACCTCTCACATATTATTGCCGCAATTGTACCTTACCGGGTAGAGGGTGTCAAACATTCTTCCCTCTACCGGGTAGAGCCAACAATTGCAGCAATCGCATAAAACCAATGTAATCAATCTTAATGTGTCGGTAAAATTACTTGTTTCACTATTTACCGCCAACTCTCAGCACATACAGGTCTCCCGCGAGCTCAGCTAAGCGAGCCGAGTTAACTACACGATAGCCGTTCTCCTGTTTTTTCAGCACTCCCTGCTCACATAGTTTGTTCAGTGAGCGAAGCAAATGCCGATAGCTACAGCCCAGCATAAGCGCAACCTCGGTCAACGTCTCACAAAAGTCAACATCCGAAGCTGATTGCATTACGTATGCGGAAAGACGTGTCTCTAAAGGTTGCAGGGTGTTTATAGCTCCGTTGACCGCACGCTGCATGAGCTTTTCTGCAAGCTCCTTCGCCACATGATTTACAAATATAGTGTTGCTTCTGAGAGTTTCCTTGTATAGCCCCAGCGGCAGAGCAATGCACTCGAAGCCGGTAACAACCTGAACAGTCGAGCCATGTGTCATTTTTCCCGTCATAAGCTCAACATCGCCGATAATTCCGTCAGAAATAAAATGGGCAAGCAGCATCTGTTTCCCATCCGATAAACTAATCAGCACTTTAGCCTTGCCTGAAACAACAAAACAGATAAAATCCAGCGGCTCACCCTCACGCGAAAGAAACTCACCATGCGAATACGAAAACCGCATAGCCTTATCCAAAAGCCGACTATCCAGTCCATATCTGCTGAGGAGCTCTCTATCTAAATCGCTCAGCGGCAATTTTTTCATGTTCTCACCCCCAAAAATAATGCACTAAGTATGACATATGTCATACAACTAAGTCAATCTTGTTGTATATAATGCTTTTATTCAGTCGTGCCGTTAGAAGCAGTATACTCGATGTCACGCACAACTGATAGTGTTGACCGTATAGGAGGTGATGTGAATGTTTTATCTGCTTTCACTGCTGATGGGTGTACTGATTTCCGTCATGGTAGCATTTAACGGCGGACTGACGGAGCGTTATGGTTTATATTCGGCAACGGTAATAATTCACATTGTCGGTTTGCTTATAATCACAGCAATTGTGTGGATGAAACGGGAAAAGTTCTTCCCGAAAAGATTTCCGTGGTATCTATACCTCGGTGGCGCAATAGGCGTGCTCACCACAGTCTTTAATAACTTCGCATTTGGGCGTATAAGTGTTTCTGCAATTCTTGCGCTCGGACTGCTCGGGCAAAGCATAACAGGACTTGCCGTTGACCACAATGGTTTATTTGGTATGAAAAAATACCCTCTGACAAAAGATAAACTGCTGGGACTGGCACTAATAATTGCAGGGATAGCATCAATGACAACGAGCTTTGAAGCGGCGGCAGTAATAGTCTCGTTTATCGCAGGGGTCAACATAGTCTTGTCAAGAACGCTGAACGCAAGACTCGCTGACCTCACAAGCGTGAGAGTCAGCTCATTTTATAATTACTTTGTTGGGCTATTTGTGGCAATAATAGCCTTTCTCCTGCTGGGTGGAAACGAATTTGCACCAGGGGGTGCTGTGCCGATTCAAAACTGGTACATATACTTAGGAGGCGCACTGGGGCTTGCCATAGTCCTGCTTGCCAACATATTGGTTGTAAAAGTATCAGCGTTCTACCTTACTTTGTTCGTATTTATCGGACAGGTTTTCTCAGGGGTACTAATAGACATGGCGATAACGCAGACTGTTTCTACAAGAAATATTTTAGGCGGAATCCTTGTAACCGCAGGTTTGTGTGTGAACTTGCTGATTGACAGAAAACGACAAAGCGTAGATGCGTGAGGATATACACTAATACAACCACCATACCATTTGTGGCCTTTTATTGTTTCGATTCGATTATACGCATTTCTTTGGGTATTGTGAGTGGTTTAGCAAACACTCCATTCATGCAGAGATTTACCGTCTTTGTCTTTTAGGCTGAGCCAAGTGTTCTCTCCACCGTAGCGCATAAAAATACCAAGTTCATTCGGCGAAGGAAAAATAATGTCCTCAGTGGTTACACCATTTTGGATTTTGCTGTCATGCTCAGCCCTGAGTGCTTTGCAAAATTTTGCAGAATAGTTGAGAGAACCATCTTTGTTAAGCTGCGGATCCATAGTCAGCTTTGCACCTGACTTTAGCACAAGCTCTTTTCTGCGTAGCCAAAATACGCTTCCCTCACTGCCCCAGTCCGTGAAGAAAAATTCGATCTCGCTAATCTCTTTTCTCCATTTATGTGTATCTTTCATAATGATGCACCTCCGAATTATTTATCACGTCATAGTGAGCATTTAACCATCATTATAGCACAGACTGCTATGATAATGGTACCCCCTACAGCTCTTGTCAAAATTATGAAGTTAAAAGAATTTTATTCTATATGAATTTAGCATGAATTTTGAGTAAACATTTATCAATTGCGAAGATTTATTCATAAAGATATGGTACGTTCCGAGTAGAGTATTTGTGCTTGGAAGTTCATGTGAAAAGAGTAACATGCTTCCACTTATTGAAAGGACAGGTAAGGTATCATGAAAAACAAAAGTTTGAAATTAGCCATTATCCTTCCATCGCTCGCTATACTTATTATCGGAATCGTTGTTATGATTGTCATAGTCGGGACACTCTCCTCAAATGCTACAGGGGAACTTACAGAGCAGTTGCTGCAAGCGCGTGTCAGCGAAAACTCAAATGAATTCAAAGTATTCAATGAAAAAGCCCAAGGTATACTCAACACAATAACACCAATTGTCATGCAGCACAGAGCACAAGCTGCTACCGGAGCGGAAGAAAATGTTCGTGAAGAGGTGGTATCAATCCTGACAGATGTGCTTTTGGCAAGCGATATTATCGTTGGAGCATGGTCTGTTTGGGAGCCAAATGCCTTTGATGGCAGGGATAGTGAATTCGCAGGTACCGAGTTTCACGACGACACGGGACGCTTCGTTCCCTATGTCTTTAAGGATGGGAATAATGTTATTGTGGAAGCTTTGGTTGGCTATGACGACCCGGTTGATGGCGATTTCTACATGGGTGTTCGTAACTCCGGGAGAGCCCATGCCACCGATCCATACATATATAACGTAGCCGGAAGGGACGTAACAATGTTCTCCCTTGCACTGCCCATTTTAGATAATGGCGTTGTTTCCGGTGCTGTCGGGCTTGATATCAACCTAAATGACATCTCACATGTAATGAATGAAGTCACAATATTGGATGATGGTTATTTGTTCTCTCTTTCACCGGGAGGTTATTTTACTACCCACTCAAACTCTGATCTCTTAACGAGGCACTTTACTGAGACTTGGCTGAGTGATTACAGAACACAAATTGAAGAGGTCCTGAGCAATGGTGGAAGTTTTTCCTTGGTAGCATACTCCAGTTTATCAAACATCAACGTCGAGTTTTTAGCTAAAGGTGTACCTATAGGCAACACCGGGCAATATTGGCTTGTTGGTGGAATTGTTCCCGAAACATCGGTCACAGCGGCTTCCACCACCCTTGTGTGGACTATCATTGCTGTTGGTGCCGCACTTGTAGTTATTATGGCAGTTTCTGTATACTTTATAGTAGGTAAGTCGCTGAAAAAACTGCCGATTCTTACAGCTATAGCTGAAGATATATCTATTGGCGGAGTGGATGCCCACGGACTTGATAACGGCACAACTGCTACAAAAAATGAGATAACGCATCTTGAGCGTGCTTTCGTCAAAATGGCGGAAGGCATAAAAACGCAGGCAGAGGTCATGTCCAAAATCGCCGACGGAGACTATTCAGTATCTGTAGAGAGCCGCTCAAATCATGATGTTATGAATCAGGCAATCAGCAAAATGCTCGAGAGCACAAACGACACATTAAATCAAATAAGCACTGCTACCGAACAAGTAACCACAGGTTCACGGCAAGTCGCGGACGGCGCACAATCACTTGCCCAAGGCTCTACCGAACAGGCTTCTTCCATAGAAGATTTGTCCAGGTCAATAGCTGATATTGCAAAAATGACAAAAGAGAATGCGGACATAGCCGCAAGGACTTCAGCACTCTCCAGCGGAATCAGGGACAACGCTGAAAAAGGTAGTCGGCAGATGGACGAAATGATGAAAGCGGTGGATGAAATTAATGAGTCAAGTAAGAACATCGGCAAGATCATCAAGACGATTGACGATATTGCCTTCCAGACAAACATTCTGGCACTCAACGCTGCCGTAGAAGCTGCAAGGGCAGGGCAACACGGAAAAGGCTTTGCAGTAGTAGCCGAGGAAGTCAGAAATCTTGCATCAAAGAGTGCGGAAGCCGCTAAAGACACAGGAGATATGATTCAGCAGTCAATTGAAAAAGCCGAGCTCGGAAGCAGAATTGCAGGTGAAACTTCGGCAAGCTTAAATGAGATTGTTGCTGGCATAAAGGAATCCACAGAGTTTATAGCGGAGATTGCCAAAGCCTCAGGAGAACAGGCAGAGGGTATAACAAGGGTAAACACCGGTATAGATCAAGTAGGTCAGGTAGTTTCGCAAAACAGCGCAACAGCTCAGGAAAGTGCCGCCTCGTCAGAAGAAATCAGCGGACAGGCAGATATGTTGCAGCAACTCATAGGACACTTCAAGCTGAAAGACAGCGGAAATTCATTCGTGCAAAGTCTGCCGAGTGCACAAATCCCGGGACTTCCGGCACCGATAAATAACAATCACTTCGGAGAAATGGGCAAATACTAAGAATCTCAGCAGTAAAGCTCCGTACATTCAAAGAGGGGCTGTAGCAAAAGACTAGATTTGTCACTGCTAGAGAGCGGAGCGACTGAAGAATCTTTCTCGTAAGGCATTTACTGAGCAATAAGATTCTTCGCTTCGCTCGCAGTGACAAGTTTTTAGTGTTTTGCAAAAGCCCTCTTTGTAGCAAGTTACATCATAACTGAGAAGTTTCCATAATTAAGTTGACAGGAATAGATTAGGCTTGTAGAATTTATCATATCCGAGGCGGTTTGACAAAAATATGTTGTACTAGCCGGCACACCATCTGTTATGTAAAGGAAGAAGAAAAATGAAACAGGTGACTATAGCAAATCTTGAAATTCTGGTTGATGAAGCAGATAAAGTTATCCATATCGAGGAAGCCGCAGACATACCGCAAGGTTTTGAACAGGAGGTAACCGCTCTTTACCCGGGATATAAAGTGTGGTTTATGTACCATAAAGCTACAGCACCGACGGAGCGGCTTCGTGAAATCGCTCTGTTGCTTGATGATTGCATTGATATGCGCCTGCACCCTAGCGAATTTAAGCCTCATGATACCGCTGATGCCTTTAGAGTCATAAGCGAGAGTGACTTTGAAATCTTTTCATCACTACACGATAAAAACAGCGCAGATATGTTCTGGACAAGTCAGCTTATACGGGATAATCTCCCAAAATGGGGTGTTTTCCTGTCACAGCCGAACACACCCACAGCAGGATATGCAATAATTTTCACAAAAATGGCAAACCCAAAAATCGGAGAGGTTTTCTACTTGCAAGCTCACGACCCAGCACAGAGTAGGGCTTTGCTCACAGCCGCTGTTCAGTATGCCTTTGATGTCGGGAATACAGAAATAGTATACATGACAGACAAAGACGAAGCGCCAAAAGGTGCAAACGAACAGGAAACCGCACGATCTTTGGGATTTCGCAAAAAGGGCATCTACCAAGGCTATATGTTGAAGGTAAGTGAGAAACTGAGTCCTCAGGAGATCTTGGCAAACGAAGAAAATCTAATCTGCAATTGTCCTGATACAAAGTGCAAGTGGCACGGAATCTGCAAAGATTGTTTGGCACTGCACAGATACCACGCCACTATTCCAAATTGCCTTGAAATTGAAATCGAGCGAAAGATTGGTGTAAGTGTAGATTTCATAAATGACCGCCCATAGGATTACACCTGCCGAGTGCTTTTTGTCGTGATGTTTTTTCTGAGCAGATTCTGTCAGACCTTATTTCGCAAGGATACGAAGGTCAAGAACTGCTTGTGAAGTTCAAAGAATATTCAGGAAACATACGTCCTGCTGTGGTGCAGTTGATAAAGGAAACCGATGCAGTGTCTGTGCCGAGTGCCGCTGATACCTACATACCGGGTTTGAAGGCGGAAAATGTTTGTATCACTTGAAATATGTTGTACTAAGCAGATAGATAATCATCAAAATTTCCGTCAAACGTCGTAACTTTGCCGTCTTTCATACTCCACACTTTATTGGCAAACTTGCTGAGAAAATAGCGGTCATGCGAGATGAATAGCATAGTGCCTTCAAAATCTGCTATGGCATCTTCAATCCATTCACGTGAGTCAATATCGAGATGGTTCGTCGGCTCATCAAGAATCAGAAAATTATACGTATCCTGCATTAGCAAACACAGCTTTAAGCGGCTTTTTTCACCTCCCGAGAGGCTTTTGACCTTTTTTTGAATATCAGGCGCACGAAAGTTAAACCTCGCAAGTATGCTTCGGACTTTGTCTTCAGGATGCTCTGAGATTTTTCGCAGAGTATCAAGTACCGTTGCATTTTCGTCGTCAAACAAAATTATTTGCGACATATACGCAATATTTATATTACTGCTCACCTTGACTTCGCCGCTGTCGCAGGACTCTTCACCTAAAATCAGCTTCAAAAGAGTGGTCTTTCCGCAGCCGTTTGCGCCAATCAAAGCAATGCGGTCATTTCGTGCAATCTCGAGAGATACATCGTCCAAAATTACATTGCTGCCATAACTTTTGCTTACGTTATCCAATGAAACAGCCCGCTTTGCCGCATATCCTCCACTGCTAAAATCTTCTGTAACCTTCCTTGATGTGAAGGGTTTTTCTATTTTCTCCATATGGTTGAGCCGGGACAAAATTACATGATGTTTTGTCGTGAACTGATTTTGCTCAACAAACCATTTTGCCCTATCCTCAATGCGCTTTATTTCCTTTTGCTGCCTTTCGTATCGCTCCAATTGGTCGGTGACTCTGCGCCGTTTTTCCTTAGCATACCATGAGTAATTTCCGCTGTAAAAATGAGCCTTTCCATCCTCAATGTCAATCACCCGCGTGATTACATTATCGAGAAAAACCCTGTCATGGGATATAACTACAACAGTACCCGGAAAATCCTTGATGAAATTTTCAAGCCACGCCAAAGAAGCCAAATCAAGGTGATTTGTCGGCTCATCAAGCAAAAGAATGTCACAGTCACGCAGAAGAATACGGGCTAAATTGACCCTTGTTTTCTCCCCACCGCTGAGTAGGCTAAAAAGGCTTTCTCTCATGCTGTCGCTGATGTTCATGCCATTACATATTTTGTCGATTTTTACTTCAAAATCATAACCGCCCAGACGTTCATATTCCTCCATCAGCCTACCGTAGCGAGCTAAAACAGAGGGCGTTGCATCGCCTTCGATTTTCTTCATTGCATCGTGTACGTCGGTCAGCTCTTTAAAAGATGAACGAAGAATGTCTTCGATGGAATCGCCTTCAGCGAAGGTAGGTATTTGTGCCAAAACCTCCACTTTTTTGCCCGACGCCTTTGAAACGCTCCCACTTTCGTATGGCTCATCTTCGGTTATTACTTTAAACAGCGTTGTCTTTCCGCTTCCGTTTCTTCCGAGAAGCCCAATCTTTTCGCCTGCGTAGATTTCAAACGATAAGCCTCGCAAGACATGGTTTGCACCGTAATATTTATGTAGTTCATGTACTGATATATCAATCATTTTCTAAAACTCCTTTAAAACTCCTTATATACAAAAACCTGTGCAGATTGTCTTGTCTGCACAGGTTTACCGAACATAACGGAGCGGAGCTATGCCGCTGACTTATGCGGTGACAGGCACTCAAAACAATCACTTTTCCAAAAATGGGCAGACTGCCCCCTTGAAACATTGGGACTCGTTGCGAGATGGTGGTTAAAAACCGCCAAAAGGGCGCACCTATCCCATGCTCCCATAGTTCCGAATGAAAGCCTATGTACTATATTCGTATTTACTTTCGGAGAATATTTTCCCTGTACATAGAAGTCAGACTGAATCATACCTCTCACCACCTTTCGTTTAAGCATTGAGTTTACGGTAACATACGAAACTTTAAATGTCAACAAAATAATTCTTGTTCGTGTTTGCCGCAAAGTCCCAGAACATACAGAGCTTTATAGAGCAACTCCATTGCGAAAACCGGCTTATTTAACTACACCCATTGCGACTGAATAATGCAGGTCAGGTTTTTCACTGTAACAATTATTTGCTCTTTTTTTCGATTTCCCTTTTTGAGTTATGAGTCTTTTTATAACCGTGAAAACGTAAATAATCGCATCTTTTAACATTCAAGCTCTCTTCCGGATAATTAATTATTAACTCAAGATTGCACTTTCACCTTTATCATATTCCATGACAGGGGTGCAAGCTCTGCGCTTACAAGGTTTCCTTGCGCTTTCGCAGTGTTTTTATCGCGCGGCTTTACGTTTCCGTTTGATTTTGTGTTTGTTGCTTTAACATCGTGACCGCTTAGTTCACTAAACGCATTTATACCGAGCACATTAAATCCTTGCAAGTCAATATCAAATTCAGTACTTTCATCCGAATTGCGGTTCACAGCAAAGATTACGACTTCGCCTTTTTCTTCATTGTGTACGGCAACAGATTCGATGTAAGGCACGTTTTCAAACTCTTCGCAACTATATGCCGGAACGTCAACTACCGATGTAAGTACTGTGCCGAGCCCGTTATTTGCTGCATGCATAAATGGATAAAAGGTGGTCTGCCGCCATGCATCTCCGCCCTTTTCTGTCATGATTGGAGCGATGACGTTAACCAGTTGTGCCAGACATGCTATTTTAACTCTGTCGCAATTTTTTAGAAGTGTTATCAATAGACACCCAACCAGGAGAGCATCCTCGAAATTATACACATCTTCAAGCAGAGGCAGAGCTTCTGCCCACGGGTCTTTTTCCTTGAGTTCTTCATCCTGCGCGTTTGAGTGATACCATACGTTCCATTCATCAAAACTCAAAAATATCGTCTTTTTGCTGCGCTTTTTTGCTTTTACATAATCACAAACTGAAGCTACACTCTTTATAAAGTTATCCATATTGAGAGACTTTGCTAAGTAACCCTTTAAGTCGTTTGCTCTGTTGTCGTAGTACACATGGAGCGATAAATAATCAACATGCTCATATGTGTGCTCCAAGACTGTTGCTTCCCATGATGCAAACGTTGGCATACCGCTGCCGGAACTCCCACATGCGACTAATTCAATGCGGTCGTCTGTCCACTTCATCATCTTTGCAGCTTCTGCAGCGATGCGCCCATATTCATCAGCCGTTTTTGCTCCCATTTGCCATGGACCATCCATTTCGTTTCCTAGACACCATGTTTTGATATCAAACGGCTCTTCGTCCCCGTTTTTGCGGCGCAAGTCGCTCCAATAAGAACCGCTTTTGTGATTACAATACTCTACAATATTTCGCGCCTCTTCAATACCCTTTGTACCTAGGTTGACTGCCATATTTATTTCTGCGTTCACATCTTTTGTCCAAGCGGCAAACTCATGAATTCCGACTTCGTTCGTTTCCATTGTTTTCCACGCAAGGTCTAAACGTCTGGGTCTATTTTCTTTTGGTCCGATGCCGTCTTCCCAATTATACCCTGAAACAAAATTACCTCCGGGATAACGAATCAGCGGCGTGCCCAGTTCTTTCACCAGTGACTGTACGTCCTTACGAAAGCCAAGTTTATTAGCGGTTTTATGTCCGGGCTCATATATACCTTCATAAACGCACCGCCCCAAATGCTCAACAAATGTGCCGTAGATTCGCGGATCAACTTTGGCGATTGTAAATGCTCTGTTGATTGTCATCTTTGCTTTCATGGTGTTGTATGCTCCTTTAAAAATGATTATGTATATACTCAGTATATGTTTGACTTAATATAAAGTCAAGTCAACGGTTTCATTTAGCAAAATAACATATCAAAACACTTTGACATTTCTGAGAAAATAACATATAATGAAATATATCTAATCGATTAAACTGCATTCCTCAGAATGTTTGTTGTGCGAAACACTTTCTCAAAAATGAACTAAATTAAAATAAAAGAGGTATAGTCATGAGCAAATACGGAATCACATTTATAGGTCACATGTGTTACGACCAAGTTACTTTGCACAGCGGTGAAACAATTACTGCTCCGGGCAGTGCGGTCATGTGTGGTGCTATGGTCACTGCTAAAGTTGGAGTCAAAACTGCGGCTGTAGTCAAAATGTCACTTGATGAAGTTGACATAAATAAACCAATGGAAGAATTGGGCGTTGATGTATTTGTTGTTCCTGCTGAGTGTACAACATTTTCTAAAGTTTTGCATAAATCGGAAAATGTTGATGAGCGGGAAATTACCATTATAAGGACTGCCGGAGGGTTTAAAATTGAAGATATTCCTATGCTTAATTCCGAAATTTTTCACCTCGGTGGCATTTCGGACTCTGAGTTTAACATGGAGCTGATAGATGGACTAAAAGCGCGTGGTTACAGGCTGTCTACAGATATGCAAAGTTTTGTACGCCAAATTACCCCCGTAACAAATGAAGTCAATTTCGGTGATGTGAAGGATAAAAAGGAAATTATTTCCAAAATGGATATGGTTAAACTCGATGTTGTAGAGGCGCGTGTTCTGACAGGCACCGAAGATTTGGAAAAAGCTGCGCTGATAGTAGAGTCCTGGGGTTGCCCAGAGATTGTTATTACAAAATCAACAGGTGTTTTAGCAAGAGTAGATGGAAAAACCTATCAAGAGACGTTTTCAAACAACAGCACCGTTGGAAGAACAGGCAGAGGCGACACAACATTTGCCGCATATCAATCATGGCGGCTAAAGCATGATGTGGCAGAGTCACTTAAATTTGCCGCTGCACTTGTTTCTATAAAAATGGAAACTTACGGACCGTTTAAGGGAACCCTTGAAGATGTCTATGCACGCATAAAAGAAAAACATTCCTAGTATTTTATACGTTACACTAATCAACATTTTTATGGAGGAGCCTAAATGTATATCGATAAGTTCAAAATTGACCCTGACTGGTGTGTTATAGAAGATGATTTTGATATTACTCGTGTACGTCACAATGAATCTGTCATGGCTCTCGGGACCGGCTTTTTGACAATTCGGTCGAGCTTTGACGAAGGTTTTACAGATGATGAGCAAAATATATCTTACGATCGACTGGCTATGAACGTTTCCCTTGAAGTAGTACCAACAAAGAAAAGCCGATGGGGAACCTTTATTCCTCTTGTGCAGGGAAAGCATCCGTTTTGGAATGTCGGAGTGGTTAATCTTCCATATATGATTGGTTTGGAAGTTTATGCCGATGGCGAAAAACTGGACATGGAACGCGGTAAAATTACCGGATATAAACGTTGGCTCAATATGGCGGAAGCCACATTATATCGGACATTTTTATGGGAAACGGATTCGGGCAAGAAGCTTAATTTGCTTTTTAAGCGTTACATGAACCCCGATGACAGGTTTGTATGTGTTCAAGACCTTGCAATCACTTCCCTGAGCGGCGATGCTGTAATAAAAGTATGCAGCTATATAGATAACGATACACGAACAAACGGTTGTGATAAATTTGTCAGCCGAAATGTCAGTTTTGCGGGCGAACAGACAATATATTCAGATGTCGTCGGCAATCTTGGAGACAGGGTTCTTACAGTCAGCCGAATGATTTGCGATAAAGATAATTCCCATGCCATTACGCGTGATAGTAACCGTGTTTTTTCAAGCCGCACTTTCAAAATAGAGCAAAACGAGGAAGTAAAAGTTCTAAAAGTTTCCGCGCAAGCGGCAAGCGTTTATTTTGACAGAGAGACTTTGCTTGATGAAGGCATAGATATGGTCAAGTCAGTTATCGAAAAAGATGTAGATAAACTCCATGCAGCACATATAAGCAGATGGAGTAAAAATTGGAATATGTCTGATATTCAAATTAAATCAAATGACCCGACCGGCTACAACAGCCAGAGGGCTATACGACAGTCCATTTATCACCTGCTACGTGCGCGTTCGACAGACCCGCGGGCACTCAACTGTGCAAAAGGTTCAACAAGCGAGATGTATTTAGGCTCAGTCTGCTGGGATATGGAAATTTTCTTCCAGCCATTTTATATTTACACACAACCCGAACTCGCAAAAATGACAGGTCTTTACAGGCATAACATACTTGATGGTGCCCGTCGCAGTGCAAAAGCGCACAACTATAGTGGCGCAAGATACCCGTGGCAAACTGACAGGTATGGCGATGAGGTCTGTTCCCTGTTTGAATATGCCGACCACGAAATTCACATTACAGCAGATATTGTCGTTGGCTTCTGGCATTATTACCTGAACACACTTGATAAAGATTTTCTTTACAACTATGGGCTTGAAATCATTTTGGAAACTTCTCGTTACTGGGCTACTCGTGTCAATAAACTGAAAGGTCGACCGGGTTGGCATATTTTGGGGGTAATGGGGCCTGACGAATATAAGCCTATTACAAATAACAATGCGTATACGAACTTTGTCGTCCGTGAGGCGCTAAGGCTTGCCGAGAAAGTCGTGAACATGTGCAAGGCAGACAATCCGGCTGCATATAAAAACTTATGTGAAAAGATTAAGTTCGACGAAAAAGAACTCGACCTCTACAACGAAATTGCTGACGGCTTGCCAATACCAAAAGATGAGCAAAGAAACATCATATGGCAATGTGACGATTTTGACACAGCATTTTGTGAAATTGACATTGATGGATTGTGGAAAGATAAGGACAAATTATTTGGGTTTTATACCACACAGGAACTTAGGTATCGTGCAAAATGCTTGAAACAGTCCGATGTTATCGCTCTGATGGGGCTGTACACCGAAGCGTTTACTAAAGAGGAAATGATTGCTTCGTATGAATACTACAACCCATATACAATTCACGACTCATCAAACTCTATCTGCCATAATGCTATTGTAGCCGCCCGCATGG
>Ga0209755_10000643_pt1 | contig 61808 bp, 52 predicted proteins | sample TergutCo191P1_FD_187301 | JGI IMG/M metagenome (GOLD analysis project Ga0209755, IMG submission 187301) | Cornitermes sp. P1 segment gut microbial communities from Petit-Saut dam, French Guiana - Co191P1 (SPAdes) (version 2) | ecosystem: Host-associated > Arthropoda: Insects > Digestive system...
ATTTTTAATAGATATGAAATTGCCAAAACACATGTATACAAGGTATAGATATTAAAGTAGCAGCATATAGCTAGAAACCCAAGAAATATAAAACTGCGAACTGTCGCATAACTCAATTTAGGCGAATTTCAATTTATCTATAAAATTCAGCTATAAAGCATATTCGCTTTATAGCTGAATAATGGATATAATGCGAAGTAAGTTGCGTTTTATAGCTTAAATGTGAGAAATAAACGCAGGTGGGTTTATTTTTTAGAATAATCACTCACAATGCAAGTAGAAAAATACCTATTGTTATTCTTATCGGTTTGAGGTATAATTTGTGTATATATTATTTTATCTTTTCAATAAACAGCCTTTATCTAAGATTCAAATTACTATTTAGCGAGGAATACAATGAATGTCGCTTATCTTTTTCGCGAGAATAATGCTGTCAGGATTCCGTATTACGGCTTTAATGATAGACTTTTTAAAGAATTTACCATGCTTGGCGGCGTATGGGATGCGGTTAATCATGGATTTGTTTTCCGCGGTAAAATTGAACCGAAGCAAATTGCTAAATTAATCGATGTTGTTTTTATTATTTCACCTGAACAGGAAGTGTTTCAAATACTGGGGTTTTGGGAAAGAACATGGGATAATGATGAGGATGATTCAATGCCGCCTCAGCAGGAGCCGACAACTGAAAGTCTTAATCAATTTGAACGTTTTATAGAGAATTGCAAACTTGCGGAAAAATTATCCGATGATTGGATTTTAAAAATGGAAGCGGAACTGCGTTCCAGAAAATACAGTATCAAAACCTGCAATTCGTATATTTACTATAATCGGCTTCTTTGCCGCACGCTTCAAAAAATACCGGAAAAAATTACTTCTTTTGATATAACTCTTTTTCTGGCTTTTATGGAAAAACATCAAAATTATTCCGCTTCATCACTGAACCATGCGATAAGCGCTTTCAAATATTTCTTTAAAAATATTATAAGAAAAGATATTATAGAAGATCAAAAACGTCCGAATAATAATAAAAATCTTCCTGTTGTTCTTTCAAAAGAGGAAATCGACCATATTATTAATACGAAAAAAAATCATAAACACAGGCTGCTTATAATGTTAATCTATTCTTCGGGTCTGCGCATCAGTGAAGTAGTCGCATTAAAAAAAGAGCATATCGATCTTTCAAGGCAGGTAATTTTTATACATTTAGGCAAAGGCAGAAAAGATCGATATACAATGTTATCAGAAAAGGTATCTCATTTTATTAATGAATATTATAAAATGTATAATATCGAAAAATGGATTTTCCCGGGACAGAATCCGCATAAACATTTATCGATACGTTCGGTGCAATCAATTTTTGAAAAAGCGGTACGGCACGCCGGGATAAAGAAAAAAGTAACAGTTCACGGATTGCGTCATTCTTTTGCAACTCATCTTCTGGAAAACGGAACCGATATCCGCTACATCCAATCTCTTTTGGGACATAACAGTATTAGAACCACAGAACGCTATACCCATGTCGCAAAGCGCAATATCTTAAAAATTAAAAGCCCTTTTGATGAATAAAAAAATAAAATCATCCGTGTCTTTTGTGCTGAGAATCTGCGGTTCTATGTGTGAAATTCTTCTTATATAATAAAATCCTGTGGAAACTGCTCAGAAAGAAAATCTCTGATGTCTTTTGCGTATTCCATTGCAATTTCCATGTCAGTTTTTAACAGTTTTTTTTCATCAGGATAACGAGTATGAACGGCATATTCAGACAGAGTAATACATATTTTATTTATCGACTTAAAATTAGGATGAATTTCCTCGCAAAGTCTTAAAAGTTCATCTAGGTCATGAATTTTTGGAGGATCAATATCATTTAAAACTAAAAACCATTTTAAATATTTTTCTGCGGCTTGCTGGCAATGAAAACATATAATTTCATAAGAAATCGGCTGCATATACTGTGAAAGATATTTAGCTGCCGTTAAATCACTGTCAGCAATTTCAAGCCACTGACGTAATTCTGTATTTTTATCCATATATTTTTATACCTTTTCGGGTAATTGTTCTTTCGAGTGTCGGGAATTTTGATCTCTCATTATATTTTTCAAGAGTATTTGTAAGAATGTCAACAGGCATTGATTTTTTTCTGCTTATTGCAAGTCTGATATTTATACCTACATCAATTAATCGCATTTGCACTTCATCTTTTACGACAACATACAGATCAAGGTCGGAATCCTTGTGAGGCGTTCCGTAGGCATAAGAGCCAAAAAGCCAGATTTGTTCAACAGGTACAGTTTGTACAATGAGTTCTTTTAATTTTTCCAATTCTTCTTTAATGGCATCATCCATATTAACAATATTATGCGGTTTTTCTATAAATTTCAAGGAATTTAAGACATAAAAGCGCTTTCTGTATCCATATTTTGATACTTTGCTCAATTTATGCCATAAAACAGCGCCTTTTCGTGTATATTTAACCCCTTCAAACAGCGCCTTTTCGTGTATATTTTGACCCTTTCAAGCTTGCCTTTTCGTGCTTTTAATCATAGTATTAAAGCAGGGGTAAAATATGGTCTTTTTCCGAAAAACCTATCAAAAACTGCTTAATTGGAAAAAAGAGAGTAATGGGAAAACCGTGCTACTGCTTAGCGGCGCAAGGCGTATTGGTAAAAGTTTCCTGTGTGAACAATTCGGAAAAAATGAATACAAGAGCATGATCCTTATTGATTTTGGAAGTGTCCCAAAAGAGATTAAAGATATTTTTGAAAATGACAGCGCAGATCTGAATATGTTTTTTGCCAAGTTATCCGCGTTTTTTAATACCCGGCTTTATAAAAGAAAAAGTTTGATAATATTTGACGAAGTGCAGTTGTTCCCATACGCGCGCCAGCTTTTAAAATACCTTGTTGCCGACGGCAGATATGATTATATGGAAACAGGTTCTTTGCTGTCGCTTAAGCAAAATGTGCAGGATATTGTGATTCCGTCCGAAGAAGAGGAAATCAGGATGTTTCCTATGGATTTTGAAGAATTCCTATTGGCTTTAGGGGATGAATCGACTGTGCCGTTTTTGCGCCTGAGCTTTGAGAAAAAAAAGCCGCTTGGACAAACATTACACAGAAAAATAATGAATGATTTTCGTCAGTATTTGCTTGTCGGCGGAATGCCTCAAGCTGTTATGGAATATGTAATGCATAAAGATTTTGCAAGGACTGATAAAATAAAAAAGCAAATCCTTGCGTTATACCGAAATGATATTGCTAAGTATGCAGGCAGTTATAAAAATAAAGTGCTCGCGATTTTTGACTCATTGCCCGGGCAGCTTTCAAAAAAGGAAAAAAAATATAAATTATCGTCAATTAGCAAGAGCGCAAGGACGCGCAATTATGAGGATGCGTTTATGTGGCTTACAGACGGTATGATTGCAAATCCATGTTTTAATGCGACAGATCCAAATGTGGGTCTTGCTTTAAGTGTCGATAATAACACGCAAAAAATATATATGGCTGATACAGGGCTTCTTGTTACTCATGCTTTTGGAGATAATGACTATTCTGATAATGAACTGTACCGCGCAATTTTGCTTGATAAACTTAATATAAACGAAGGAATGTTATTGGAAAATGCCGCGGCTCAAATGCTTGCGTCTAACGGGCATCGTCTGTTTTTTTATTCAAGAGTCGATAAAAACAAACGTAAAAACATGATGGAGATTGATTTTCTGATTTCCAGAAAAAAGAAAATCTGTTCTGTTGAGGTTAAATCAAGCCGTTATCAGGTACATTCTTCTCTTGACAAGTTCAGGCGCAAATTTTCTTCATCAAAAAAGTTGGGAGATTCTTATATTTTATACACCAAGGATATAATGGTAAAAGACGATGTTATTCATCTTCCTGTTTATATGACGATGTTTTTATAAGCTCTTAGCTAATACTTATTTTATAAGCTCATAGTCACTCAAGGCTTCATCGATAAGCTCTGTCAATTCAAGTTTTTCGTATAACTCGTTTGCTTCATTTACATTACCGTGCAAAACAGGGTGGGGAGGGCTGAAGAGAGTGCAGCAGTCCTGATACGGCTGTATCGATGTTTCAAAAGTGCCGATTTGTCTTGCTTTTTTAATAATTTCTTCCTTGTTAAAGCCGATTAAGGGGCGGAGGACGGGAAGTGTAAGCCTGTTTTGCGTGCAGGTAAGGTTTTCCATTGTTTGGCTTGCAACCTGTGAGAGACTTTCGCCTGTTATAAGACATTTACATTTTATTTTTTTTGCTGCTTTTTCAGCCGCTTCCATCATCGCCATGCGAAGGAGGATTGTCGTCCAAGGATACGGCGCTCTCTCTTTTATCCGCATCTGCACTTTTGTAAAATTTAAAATGTAAAGGCGGATTCCCATGCAGTACGCGCCTGTCAATTTCGAAAGTTCTATGACCTTTTGTTTTGCTTCCAAAGACGTATATGGGTAGGCGTGGAAATGAATCGCTTCTATGATCATTCCGCGGGCTGCCATTAGAAATCCGGCGACAGGGGAGTCTATTCCGCCTGAAAGCAATAACATTCCTCTTCCAGCGGTTCCGACAGGAAGACCTCCGTTACCTTTTTCGCCGCCTGAATATATAAACGCTTTCTCGCGGATTTCGATTCTGATAATATCCTGCGGCTTATGAATATCTACTTCTAATCCTGCGACCGCGTTTGTTACCGCGTTTCCTCCCTCGCAGCACAATTCGTAGGAAGTCAGCGGAAAACTTTTGTCGGTTCTTCGCGCGTCAATTTTAAATGTTCTTATGCCTTTATTAAAAAGCTTTTTTCCTTCTTCTGCGCAGGCGGCAAGGACGGCTTCGGGAGTTTTTTCGCAGGTGAAAGTTCTTGCCCAGCCCGAGATTCCGATTAAATGGGAAAGAATCTCCTCAATCTCCTGTGATTTATCTTCGTTTGCTTGAATATAGTAACGTCCCGCGGTGAATTTATATTTTATTTTATTGTCAATTTTTGATAAAAGTTTTTGAATATTGCCTTTAAGAACGCCTTCGAATGATTTACGATTATCGCCTTTCAAAGTAAGCTCTGCGGGTTTTAAAAGCCATGTAATATCCATATCTGTTAAATCTTATTGTATACTTCATTGAAAATTAATCAATAGAGCCATTTTTAAAAACGCGAACCTTCGGTTCGAAAGTTTTGTAAAAGCCTCAATATATATAAAAAAGCCCCGATAAAGGGGCTTTTCATTTAAGCTTTTGGAGTTTTAACTTTCTTTTTCGCAGGTCTGCCGCGTTTCTTTCCGGCAGTCTTTTTTACTGTTGTTTTTTTAGCTTTTTTCTTTTTTGCCGGTTTTTTTGCCGCGGGTTTCTTAGCGGCTGTTTTTTTGGCGGCTGTTTTTTTCTTTGCAGGTCTGCCGCGTTTTTTCGCGCCGGTTTTCTTAGCTGCTGCTTTCTTCACTGTTTTTTTCTTTGTTGCTGTTTTTTTTGCGGCTGGTTTTTTCGCCTTTGCCTTCTTCGCTGTTGTCTTTTTCGCTGTTGCTTTTTTTGCTGTAGTCTTTTTTGCAGGTTTCTTTACAGCTTTTTTCTTTGCTGTTTTCTTCTTTGTCTTTGGCGTGCTTATTGGCATAATTAACTCCTTAATAGTTATATAATTATTTATCGGCATTTTTTGTTATTTAATCTAAAAAATGTTACATAAATGGCAGGAAATCACAAGAAATTTAAAATTTCCGCAATCGCTTCAAGTAATAATTCAATTTCTTCATCGCTAGTCGCGTAACCCTGAGAGATCCGTATCCCTTCAATCCTTAGTTTTTCTTCAACTCCCATAGCGGCAAGAACAGGGCGTTCGGGAGATGATGATGAGCATGCAGAACCTGTTGATACGGCAAAGCCAAGGTCATCAAGCGCGCGCGCCATTACTTCTCCCGGGATATTATTAAACGCGGTTTGTAAAATATAAGGAGAAAAGCGCTCGTCATCTGCGCTGCGATCCTCGGGAATGACAGTACAACGCTTATTGGCTTTGAGCGCCGTAATCAGTCTGTTCCATCTGCGCCTTGCCGATTGCTCGGCGTTTTCATTAATCTGTTTATTTCTGACGGCTTCAAGAGAATCCGCAAGTGAAACCGCACCTGTAACATTTTCACTGCCGCCTCTTATGCCGTTTTCCTGACCTCCGCCTGAATAAAATACTTCTAAAGGTTTTTTAAGGTATAAAAGCCCGATTCCGCGCAGTCCGCCTATTTTGTGCGCGCTTATCGAAGCGGAATCAAAATTCCATTTTTGAAAATCAACAGGGATTTTTCCTATTGCCTGAACAAGATCGCAGTGAAAATGAACAGGCGCCTTGTTTCCGCCTGCGCGCGATGTAAGCGAAAGAATATCGTTTATCGCGCCTGTTTCATTATTTACAGACATAAGCGCGGCAAAACGGGTATCAGGATATTGAGACAGAGCTTTTGAAAATAACTCAGGTGTTACCATGCCTGCCGAATCCACAGAGATTCTGCCGCAAGGTTTTCCCATTTTTTCCAAGGTTTCCATGCCTTCTCTGATGGAAGCATGCTCCGCCAGAGACGAAATAATTCTTCCTGCGGGGCGTGTTAGGGTTGAAAAAAGAGCTATGCTGTTTGATTCTGTCCCCCCCGAGGTAAAGTACAGGTTTTGCGGCGGTACATTTAAGAGATGAGCGCAGCGTTTTCTCGCATCTTCAAGAGCCTGTTTTGCGATTCTTCCTTCGCTGTGCAATGACGATGGATTTCCAAACAGAGAATTTGAAGCCGGGAGGCTTTTTAAAATTGGAGCCGACGCAGCCCAGTCAAAATATATTCGTTTTTTGTCAGAATCGTTTTTTGCCATGTTTTATCCGATTACCACTATAAAAATATAGAAAAAATCGCTAATATTCAATGGGAGTATTATTATGTTAGTTCTAAAATTCGGCGGAACGTCTGTAGGAAGCCATGACGGCATTAGGCGTGTTATCAATATTTTAAAAGACAAGGAACACGCGGACAATGTTACAGCAGTGATAGTTTCCGCGTTTTCAGGGGTTACAGACAGCCTGATCGAGACTGCGAATCTTGCGTTGCGCGGTGAATCATTTAAAAAACAAATAGAAGCGCTTTCAAAACGTCACATAGAATGCGCTAATTCCATGTTAAGCGCAGCCGAAAAAAAAGACGCTGTTAAGGAAATTGAAGGTTTAACCGCGCTTTTATCCCAGGTTTTAGACGGGATTTCCCTTTTAGGCGAACTTTCGCCGCGAAGTCTTGATTTGATTATGAGTTTCGGCGAAAGGCTTTGCGCAAGCCTTATTACATTTATTTTTAAAGCGAATGATATAAACGCGGATTTTCTTGACGCAAGAACGCTCTTAAAAACCGATGCCAATTACTCAAGAGCCGAAGTGTTAAAAAAAGAGACTGAAGAAAATATTAAAGCGCATTTCAAGAGCGTTAAGAAAAACATACAGGTTGTAACAGGATTCATAGCTTCAACTCTTGAAGGGCACACAACAACCCTTGGAAGAGACGGCTCCGATTTAACAGCCGCCGTTTTTGCCGCCGCTCTTGGCGCTAAAAAATTGGAAATTTGGACTGATGTAGACGGAATGCTGACGGCGGATCCTGTTCATGTAAAAAACGCGTTTCGCATTGATGAAATATCTTACACGGAAGCGATGGAAATTTCCCATTTCGGCGCGAGGGTTATTTTTCCGCCGTCGGTTAAACCCGCTCTTGAAAAAGGATTACCGATTTCGGTTCGAAATACCTATAATCCGTCATGCAGCGGAACCAATATTACGGCAAAGGCAAAAGACGGCAAATATCCCATAAGAGGGATATCCTCGATTTCAAGCGCAGCGCTTGTAAGGCTTCAAGGAACAGGCATGGTAGGAGTCGCCGGTTTTTCCGCCCGCGTATTCGGCGCTCTCGCGCAAAAAGGCATAAGCGTTATGCTGATCTCGCAGAGCTCAAGCGAATATTCAATCTGTTTCGCTGTTCTCCCGGAGGATGCTCAAAGAGCAGAAAGCGCTTTAAGGGAAGAGTTCATTAATGAAATCCGTTCAGGCTCAATCGAAAAACCCGTTATCGAGAAAGGCTTATCGATAATTGCCGTTGTAGGCTCTGCCATGAAAAGCACCTCAGGTATCAGCGGAAAATTTTTCCATGCTCTTGGACGCAACGGCGTGAATGTTGTCGCTATCGCGCAGGGCTCGTCAGAAACGAACATCTCCGCCGTAATTTCCGCGCAGGATGAAGCAAAAGCGCTTAACGCGATACATGATGCCTTTTTTTATACGCATCAAAGGACTGTCAATCTTTTTATTGTCGGCACAGGGCTTATAGGCGGCACTTTGCTGGATCAAATCACTGAAAACCGGGATAAACTCGCTGATAACTTGATTAAAATAAAACTGATTGGAGCCGCCAATTACGACAAGATGATTTTCTGCGCCAAAGATTCTTTGCATGAGGGGCTTGATCCTGTTAAAACAAAAGAAATGCTCACGGCGAAAGGAAAAGTGCAGGGTACGGAACAGATCGATGTTAAAACAGGAGGCGCTCTTTTTGTTGAGAAAATGGCGGCTTTAAATCTCCCCAACTCGTGTTTCTGCGACTGTACAGCAAGCGAAGACATAGCGGCTCTGTACGAAAAAATTCTTCATGCTTCCATTCCTGTTGTAACGCCGAATAAAAAAGCAAACTCAGGTTCCTTTGATTATTACAAGCGCCTCACTTCCTACTCGCGCGATAAAGGAATTCCATATTTGTATGAATGTACAGTAGGCGCGGGGCTTCCCATCATTTCAACATTACGCGATCTTTTTCTATCGGGCGATAAGGTGCTTAAAATTGAAGCCGTGCTTTCAGGCACTTTAAGTTTTATTTTTAATAATTTCGACGGTTCAATGCCGTTTTCTTCACTTGTGCGTGAAGCGAAGGCGAAAGGATACACCGAACCCGATCCTCGCGACGATTTGAACGCAATGGACGCGGCGCGAAAAGTTTTAACCCTCGCAAGAGAGTGCGGCTTGAATATCGAATTCAAAAACGTAACCATAGAGCCTATTCTTCCTCCTGCGTGTTTTAAAGCGAAGGATATTGACGCTTTCTTCCGTGAACTTGAAAAAGCGGACGCGGACTTTGAAAAACGCCGTGAAAAAGCCGCCGCGAAAGGAAAGCAATTGCGCTATGTCGCGGTAATCGAAGAAGGAAAAGCGAAAATTTCATTCCGCGAAGAAGAGGACGGAAGCCCCTTCCGCTCGCTTGTTGACAGCGACAACATTGTGGTTATAACGACAAGTCGTTATTCAAAACTGCCTATGGTCATTAAAGGACCGGGCGCAGGCGCTCAGGTTACGGCAGGCGGTGTGTTTGCCGATATCTTACGAACGGCAAGAACGCCGGTTTAGGAGTAAATTATATGATAGCGGAAGGAATAAAAACCGCGCTTGCCTCATCTTCGATGATACGCAAGATGTTTGAAGAAGGCATACTGTTAAAGAAACAGCACGGCGCGGATAAGGTTTTCGATTTTTCACTTGGTAACCCCGATATAGAGCCGCCTAAGGAATTTCATAAATTGTTTGTGAAACTTGCTAAGAAAGATGAAAAAGGCTCACACGGTTATATGCCAAACGCGGGATATCCGCAGGTAAGAGAAGCGCTCGCGAAAAAAGTCTGCAAAGAGCAGAATGTAAAAGCGGACGGCTCGCATATAATTATGGCTTCAGGCGCGGCAGGAGGGCTTAACGCGGTTTTCAAGACAATCTGTAATCCCGGCGATGAAGTTATCGTAACGCGCCCATACTTTATGGAATACCGCCCTTACACAAACAATCACGGAGCGAAACTTGTCGAAGTTGACGCGCTTGATAATTTCGATCTTGATGTTAACGCAATAGAAAAAGCGCTTAACGAAAAAACAGCAGCCGTTATAATTAATTCTCCGAATAATCCGACAGGAAAAATTTATTCCGGCGAAACGCTTGAATCGCTTTCTTCTGTCTTAAAAAAACACGGAGAGAGAACAGGACGTTTCGCCTATCTTGTGTCGGACGAACCGTACAGGGAAATCGCGTATACTAAGGATGTGCCGCCTGTTCTTTGCTCTTATAAAGAATCCATAGTTGTAAGCTCTTATTCAAAAAGTCTTTCTCTGCCGGGGGAGCGCATAGGTTTTATCGCCGTTAATCCCGGTATTTCAGATAAAGATGATCTTGTAAACGGTTTGATATACGCGACAAGAATACTCGGTTTTGTAAACGCTCCCGCGCTCATGCAAAAAATTGTAGGCTCTCTTACAGACGCGCGCGTTGACGTCGGCGTTTACGCGCAAAGACGCGACGCTTTTATAAAAACGCTGAATGAAGCCGGAATTGAATTCGCAAATCCGGAAGGCGCATTCTATCTTTTCTGTAAAGTTCCGAAAAGCAAAGACAACAAGGATGATAAAGCTTTTGTTGAACATCTTAAAAAGCATTTAATTCTCGGCGTTCCCGGCTCAGGCTTCGGTAAACCAGGCTGGCTTCGTTTCGCCTATTGCATTGACGAAAAAATAATCACAGCCTCATGTACCGCATTTAAAGAAGCTATGAAAAGCTGGCAGGATTAGTTATCCCACCTTTACCGTTATCAAATCATTATTCCCGTCTAAGTTAATATTAACGGTTTTTCCTGCGCATGAGATTTCGTAGCCGCCTTTGAAGCCTTCAAGTTTTACAAGACCTGACGCGTCTGTTTTTGCCGCAATTTCGGTGTGCCATTCTTTGTTTATTTTATCGCTAAGAGCTTTGAACACTGGTTTTTCGCTGTTGTCGGTGCGAAGAAATCCGGCAGGAGCGTGGAGCCATGCATCGTCTCCTCCTGACCATGTTGTGATAGCTTTTACCTGAGGATGAGAAAAAAGAATTTCGTACATTTCAATGGTTTCGCGGGACTGACGCTCTTCGCCTTCGGCGGTTGTTTCCCAAGTCTCCACCTGCCAGTCGTTAAGGTCTTCAATATGCGCCGGCATTATATCCCCTGAGATTAATGTGTTTTCCGTAAAGTGCAATGGAAGACCGAAACGTGAAAAACGCGCAAGGACATCGCGGACTTTTTCCGCTCCCCAATAGCCTTGATGCTGATGAGACTGAATGCCGATAACATCTATGCAAATGCCTTCCTGCAGGCATTTGTCAATTAAAATTTCGTAGTCTTTTGATACGTCAAAATCGTTGAGAAGTAAAACCGCTTTCGGGTTAGCCCGCTTTGCGGCTTCAAAGACTTCCTTTACAATGCGAAGCTGTCCGTATTCCTTGCATATTCGCGTAATGGCATTGTCGTATTTATTAAATACAGGCATAATTACAACTTCGTTTATTACATCCCATATATCTATGAGCCCTGCGAAAGCCGCTACATCGCGTTCAATACGCGCGATTACCTTGTCTAAAATAACCGAATTTGAATATTCCATAAGCCAGGGAGCGCAGACTGTATGCCAGCATAAGGGATGACCTTTTCTCGCGACACCGCGTTTTTCATAATACCTCGCTCCTTTCTTTAAATTTTCTTCGTCAGGTTTTCCTTCTTGAGGCTCGTAACGCCCAAGATAGAAGGGAAGGGTGGCGTAATTGTTAAAAGAAAAAAGTTTATCTAGTTTCTCCTGAAGGTGCGCGCTTTTTTCATCGCTGATTGTCTCTCCTTCGTTTTTGAAATTGCGCACTTTACCGCTTGCAAGTTCTACAGCTTCAAAACCTCCTACTCCGAATAAAAACTCGTGACTCTTTTGACATATTTTTATTTCCTGATTCGAGACAGGCTCGCCTCTTTCATTAACGAGTTTAATTTCCGCGTGCGCTTTTCTGTGATTTAATTCCATACCTGCAATCTCCTTTTATATATCTTCAAATCTGATTCCTTCTCCGGTGCTGATAAAATTTTTTACGGTTCTTCCTTCAATTTTTGATTCCCAGCATGGTTCAAGTCCCGGTCTTAAAACTTTTTCGGTTCTTAAAACCGCGTAGTCGCTCTTTTTTAATGTCTCGCCTTCTTTTATATCCCTAAGCGCATGAATGGATCTGTTCGTGCGCGAATAATTTTCGATCTCCGAAGGCGCAAGTTTTTTTACGCCGTCTCCTAAAATTTTTTCGATAAACTCATTTCCTTTTTGTTCGCAGAAATGTTTAATCGTTTTTTCCGCGCCTTCCTTAACCGCCCAATTAACGGTTTTTACCATTTTCTCGAAATTTTGCGGTTCAAGCGCAATGGGATCATCAAGTCCTGCGCTTGATTTTGAAAGGCAGAAATGTTTTTCTACAACAGAAGCGCCAAGAACGACGGAAAGGCATGGAACCAGCTCAGGGTCGCTTGAATGATCACTTACTCCAACAGGAACGCCGAAAATTGAAGACAGATTGGCTAAAACGCGTAAATTATAATCAGTCTCAGGAGCCGGATAAGATGTGACACAGTGGAGTAGACAAATAGAGTTCTCTGCGGCTCTGCGGCTCCTTTTGAATATCTCTAATGCAATTTCAATGTCAGAAAGCTTTGAAACTCCTGATGAAATAAGGATCGGAAGGTTCCAGCCGGCAATTTCTTCCAGTAAACCGGTAAAATTTAGCTCAGGAGAGGCAATTTTTACCATTTTGGGCTGTAAATTTCTTAAAATTGACGCACTTTTGGCGCCAAAAGGGGTGCAAAGGAATAAAAGTCCCTTAGATTCCGTGTATTCTTTAAGCTCCCGGTAAAAATCGCCGTCCAATTCCAGCGCTTTAAAGCGATCATAGAGCTTTATTTTGCCTCCCGGAAGATTTACATCCCCTGTATTCGGGTGAAGAATCTCGTCAGCATAGACCATCTGGAACTTTACGCAGGCAGCTCCCGCTCCCTTAGCGGCATCAATCATTTCTTTGGCTGTTTTTATATCTCCGTTGTGGGAAGTGCCAAGTTCAGCGATAATAAGGGGGTTTTTTGAGTTAAAATCCACCCCATTTATTGTCAATTTTTCCTCAGATTTAATCATAGGTACTCGACACATTTTAAAAGGTTTTATATAATATAACAAGATTAAAGATCAGGAGGATTTTATGGTGACCATCACTTGTGATATTTGCAAGAAAAAAATGGATAATCCAATTAACGACAGAACATTTTTTCGTTATGCAGAAACCAGTATTTGCGAGCCGTGTAAGGATAATCTGGAATTGAATGTCAGGACTCAAATAAGGGGAAAAGATCCCTTTACCATTGACTGGTATGAAAAAATGATGAAAGATGCTTGCGGCAAAGCATGTCAAAAAGGAAAAGTCTAGTTCCGGCTCTGAATTTTGCTGAACTTTTGATTACCTCATACTAAAAATTATTTTAAGGAGTTACCATGTCGGGCCACAGTAAATGGGCGACGATTAAACATGCGAAAGGCGCCGCTGACGCGAAGCGCGGTCAAATGTTTACAAAGTTAATAAAAGAAATTTCTATTGCAGCCAGAATGGGCGGCGGAAGTCTTGACGGCAACCCTCGTCTTCGCACAGCTATTTTAAAAGCAAGAGCTGCAAATATGCCCAAAGATAATATTGACAGAGCAATTAAAAAAGGTACAGGAGAACTGGAGGGTGTCAGTTACGAAGAGCTTGTATATGAAGCATACGCCCCGGGCGGCGTCGCGATTTTTATCGAAGTATTAACCGATAACAAAAACCGCGCGGCTGCCGATATCAGAAACATTCTTACCCGCGCAGGCGGACAGCTTGCGACCACAGGATCGGTTTCAAGGCTTTTCAAACGCATGGGCGTTATTACCATGGACGGTGAAAAATACACGGAAGATCAGGTAATGGAAATTGCCATCGAAGGCGGCGCTGAAGATGTTTCATTACAGGATGGAATTATAGAAGTTACCACAGCTCCGGAAGATTTTGAAAGCGTATTGAACGCTCTTCAGGCAAAAGAATTTGAAACAATGAGCGCGGAAGTAAGCATGGTCGCGGAAGCGGAAGTTACTCTCGATAATGACGGAACAGCCAAAGCGTTAAAGCTTATAGATAAGCTCGAAGAAAATGACGATGTGCAGAATGTGTTTTCGAATATTGCGGTTCCCGAGGGTTATGACGCAGAATAATGAGCCGTAAATCCAGACGGATTATTGGTATCGATCCCGGTCTTGCAAGCACAGGCTGGGGCATACTTGACGACACAGACGGAAAAATAGCTTATATCGATCATGGAGTTGTAACAACAAAGGCGGATTGCCCCAGGGCAGATCGCCTTTTTTTTATTTTACAGTGCCTAAGATCGCTTTTGGAAAAATACAAGCCAACCGAAGCCGCCATAGAAACACTGTATTTCGGGAAAAACGTGACAAGCGCGATTCCGGTAGCCGAAGCGAGAGGAGTTATCTCCGCCGCTATCGCCGAAAAAAACATTCCGCTTCATGAATTTACACCTAACGCGATAAAAGCCTCGGTAGTGGGAAGCGCGCGCGCGGATAAAAAACAGGTTCAGGAGATGGTGCGTATAATCCTTGGGCTTGAAAATATCCCTAAGCCGGATCACGCTTCTGACGCTCTTGGAGCCGCTATTTGCGCAATTAATAAAAAAATGATAAACTGAAATATGTTTAACAGTATAAGAGGGCTTGTAACGGCGAAAAACGCGGACTGCGCTTTCATTCTGTCAGGCGGCATTGAATGGGATATCAGTATGCCAATTAACGACATTCATTCTCTTGATCTTAACAGCGAGTGCAGAATATTTACATGGCTTTTACACAGCGAAAACCTGATGAAGATGTACGGTTTTGCCGATGAAAAGCGCAGAAACACATTTTTGGAGCTGTTAAAAGTTGAAGGAATAGGTCCTAAGGGAGCCGTGAAAATAATGAGCGGAATAAGCCAGGACGATCTTGAAAACGCCCTTGAAAACGGAGATATCGCTCGCCTTGAAGCTGTACCCGGTCTTGGTAAAAAGACAGCTCAAAAAATGCTTTTATCGCTGAAAGGAAAACTTGTTCAAACACAGGCGGATAGTAATACAGTGTCAGCTTATTCTGATCTTATCGAAGCGCTAGTCAACATGGGTTACGACAGAAAAGCCGCGGCTCAGGCTTTGGAGAAAGCGGAAAAAGGAATCGGCGATGATATTCCTTTAAATGAAAAAGAAAAATTGCTTTTTAAAGAAGCAATTGTTTATTTGAGCGGCTCATGAAAAAAGAAAGCCCTGTGCGCCCTGAAACAATTACAGAAGATAATCACGATACGGCTCTGCGTCCGCGTCTTTTAATCGAGTTTGTCGGTCAAAAAAACATGAAGGAAAATCTTTCTGTTTTTATTTCCGCCGCAAGGGAAAGACAAGATTCACTAGATCATTTATTTTTAATAGGTCCCGCCGGTCTTGGAAAAACGACAATGGCGCAGGTTGTCGCAAATGAGCTGGACGCCGGTTTTATTCAAACAACGGCTCCGGCTCTTGAAAAACCGAAAGACCTTGTAGGTTTTTTAACCAATTTAAAAAAAGGCGATGTTTTTTTTATCGATGAAATTCACAGCTTGAAACCGGCAATAGAAGAACTGCTTTACATAGCGATGGAAGATTACGGAATCGACTGGGTAGTAGGGCAGGGTCCTATGGCAAGGACAATTAGAATCGCGATAAAACCTTTTACTCTTGTTGGAGCTACCACAAAAGCCGGAGTTGTTTCGAGTCCTCTTATTAGCAGGTTTGGAATAACGTGCCGTTTTTCTTTTTATGAACAGGAAGATTTGGAAGCGATTGTAAAACGCTCGGCAGGATTATTAAATGTAAAAATAGATAATGACGCTTCGTCCCTCCTTGCGAAATCTTCGAGAGGAACTCCAAGGGTTGTAAATCAGCTTTTAAAAAGAATGAGAGATTTCGCCCAGTACGCGGGAGAGCCAAGTATAACGCTGCCTGTTGTAAAAAACGGACTTTCGCGTTTGGAGATAGACGAACTAGGATTGGAAAAACAGGATAGAGAGATTTTAAAAATAATAATTGAACGCTATAAAGGCGGTCCTGTAGGCGCTGATACTTTGGCGATCTCCATAGGCGAATCTGTGGAAACCCTTGAAGATTATTATGAGCCTTTTTTAATTCAGGCAGGGCTAATTCAGCGCACGCCAAGAGGCAGAATGGTAACAAATCTCGCTTATGGTCATTTGGGATTAAGACCTGTTAATAATGACGCGGTTCTTTTTGACAGTTAGAGTTTTATAAAACGAATATGAAAACAAGCGATTTTAACTTTGAGCTTCCTGATGAATTAATCGCGCAGGAGCCGTCTTTGCACAGAGGGCAGAGCAGGCTAATGGTATTGGATCGTTCAATTAAAGATAGAAAACACAGTTTTGTAACAGAATTGCCGCGCATTCTTTGCATGGAAAAATTTTTATCCCCAAGCGGAGAAAAACCTCTGCTTGTGTTTAACGATACAAAAGTGAGGAAGGCGCGGCTGTTGGGAAAAAATGAGCAAACAGGAGCGCAAGCCGAGTTTTTATTGCTGGAAAAAACAAATGAAGAGTGGAAAACTCTTGTGCAAAGAGCGAAACGAAGAAAAAGCAAAAGCCGATATAAATTTTACGACAGCTTTGGAACTGAAATCGCCTGCGCCGAAATAACAAAAGAAAAAGACGAGTTTCGTTTCTTAAAATTTGATAAACCTGTGGATGATGAGTTTCTGGATAAGTACGGTCACATTCCGCTTCCGCCTTACATTAAAAGAAATGACAGCGCTTCTGACGCTCAGCGTTACCAGACAATTTACGCGAAGGAAACAGGATCTGCCGCGGCTCCTACCGCAGGTTTGCATTTTACGAGTGAGATTCTGAATGATCTTAAAGAAAAGGGCATAGAAAGCGCTTTTGTTACATTGCATGTAGGTCTTGGAACCTTTTTGCCTGTACGAAGCGAAAACATAGAAGATCATAAAATGCACGAAGAAAGTTTTACAATTACGGAACAAAACGCTGACCTTATTGAAAAAGCCAAAGCGGAGAGCAGAAAAATAATCGCTGTTGGAACAACTAGCCTTCGCTCTCTTGAAAGCGCTTTTTCAAACGAAGGAATAAAACGCGGATGGCAGAAGACTTCGATTTTTATATATCCGGGATATAAATTTAAAGCAGTAGACGCTCTCTTTACGAATTTTCACACTCCGCTTTCAACTCTGTTAATGCTTGTATCCGCATTCGCGGGCAGGGAATTTATTTTAGAGAATTACGCTGAAGCTGTAAGCGAAAAATACCGCTTTTTCAGCTACGGCGACGCTATGTTGATTATTTAATCCTGAATTGAAGAGGGTAGCGATACCTGCAGGAGACAGGCTCTCCGTTAGCGTAGGCAGGTCTTCCTTTTTTACCCATGAACGCTCTTATAGCGGCTTCTCCAAAACCTCTGCCTTCAGGGTCTTCGCGAAGGATTGTAACTCTCTGCACAGTGCCTGTGAGATCCACAAACAATTCAAGCACCACTCTTCCTTCTATGCCGGAGCGAAGAGCGATTGGAGGATAGACAAGTTCAGATGTAATCGCGCTTTCATTAAACTGCGGCGCTTCAGATACCATGTGCATCTGAAGATAATTATCAAAAGTATGAACGGTAAGAGTTCCCGCCGCGACTACCTGTTGAACAGGCGCAACATCCGTTTCTATCATAACTTCGGCAATCTCTTCAACCTGAGGTATTTCAGGATCAGGCGGCGGAGGGAGCTCGACGAAGTCCGTTACTTTCATTACTCTGGCGTTTTCTGATTCGCCGTATATAAGCCTGTCTGAGTCAATGACAAGAAAGAATATCACAACAAGGTGTATGACGGCTGTGACTGCTATTATTATTATGCGAAGATATTTTTCATTCATTGGTTTTCACCACAAAACTAACAACGCGGTATTGAAGAATCTGAAGGATTTCCAAAACATTGTTTATTTTTTCGTAAGGAGTGCTGCGATCCGCTATGATGTGCACACGGGTATCGGGAGCCGTAACGTAAAGTTCCGCAATTTTTCTTTCCAAGGCAAGAAGATTGGAAGGCTCCGCGTCAAGGAAAACATCTCCCTCAATATTAATCCAAATTTCAAGATTTTTATCGGCTGTTGCGCGAAGAGCCGTTGCCGCCTCCGGGTATTCAATTTTTACTTCTTTACGGTAATTGATAAGCGATACAAGCATGATGAATATTAAAAGCAAAAACGCAATGTCCGAAGTGGAGAAGAGAGGAACATTGACAAAACCTTTATTTCTTTTTAATTTCATGGACTGTCCTTCTTCATTGAGAAAGAAAAAGAATCAATCTGTAAATCCTGCGCGAGTTCCACAAAATTAACGACGTTCTGCCAATGAGTGTCGCTGTTTATGGTAAGAATTACCGCGATATTGGGATTTTGATTTTGCGCGGTTTGAATAATGGTTTTTGAACGGTTAATTGATATTACTTCGTCAGAGTAAGAAATGTCTCCGTTCGCTTTCATGTCGAAGCGAAGAAGGTCTTCCCGTAAAATCATTCTTGTCGAGTCTTTTGCCGGAAGATTCATTACAAAGCCCTTATTTATATTAAAGCCGGCGATAACAAGAAAATATATAATTAAAAGAAAGGCAAGATCGCTTGCGGCGCAGGTTTCAAGAAAGCCCTGTTTTTTTCGGCGGTTTAATTTCATACATCCTCTGTATTAATTGCCGCTTACCTGTGTAATTACGTTTGTACAGGCGTTTTCTATCTTGGCGGCGAATTTGTCTACAATGTGGCTGTAAATGGAATGTGCAATCATCGCTATAATCGCGATAATAAGACCGAATACAGTGGTGATTAAAGCTTCGTAAATGCCGTTTGCGACAATCTGCGCGTTTACTTCGGTTGCTTCGGCAATTGATCTGAACGCGCCAATCATGCCTGTTACGGTTCCCAAGAAGCCTGTTAAAGGCGAAAGAGAGCCTATCGCAACAAGAAAGTTAAAACTGTTCTCAAGAAGAGAGATACACTTTATAGCTTCGGTTTCCGCCGCTTTTTCAAGACGGTGTTCTGTAATATTTCCGCCTGATTTCATCTGTTTCATAATTGCCAAAAGAACTCTGGCTCCCATGCGTTTCTTTGTTAATCCTTCAAGGTAATCACAAGCGCCCTGATAATCCTTTTTTTCCGTATATTCGGTAATTGAGGCGATAAGATCGTCAACTTCAAGATTATGATAGCCAAGGTAAACGCCGCGCTCTATTGCGATGGCGACAACCGCGATAGAAAATACAAGCAGGGGCCACATGATAACCCCGCCGAGTTTAAAAAGTTCCAATACCGAAAAAGAAGCAGTTTCCATTTTTTTACCTCACTTTATTTTATTGAATTTAATTTCGTTTATCAGTAATTCTACAATATATTCCCAGTTATATTCCATATATATCCAGGAGAAAGCTTCTTCCCAGTCCCTTAAGAGCGTACCTGTGTTGCGCACAGTCCATAATTCCTCTGAAAAAACTCTTTCCGTATAACTCAAATTCCAATTAATATCATCTTCTTTCTGCCTTATATCGTCTTGTTCAAGCCAGTTTTGAGGTCTTTTCTTCTTTGGGACTATTTCCGGGAAGAATAAAGGCTCCCAATAATTTGTAAATTCTTTGGCGGTATTTAAAGAAGGCGCTTCACGGGAAGTCATCCAGCTTGTAATTGCGTTAATTCTTTCTCTGCGGTTTCTAAGCGCTGTCAGCGCGTTAGCGCTTGTCAGCCGCGTATCGTATCTTTGAATGCGTCCCTTTGTTATTTGAACGAGTTCTATTTCCAAAATTTGCAATACGCCGTTTTCAGAATCAAAATTTCCCTCTCCTATCAATTCAAGAGAAAATTCATTCCAGCCGTGAGTGCTTCCCGCAAGATATTCAAGGGATGTAAAATTAAACGCGCCTTCTTCGCTTGATTTTAACGCCCGCAGTTTAAACATGGGATATTTTGATATTGATATCGTAAAATATGTTTCATTATTTTTATTTTCCGTTATGCTTAATTCCATATCTGCAACAGAGCCGTCTTTTTCAAGGGATTTATACAACGCCTTTCTTTTTTCTTCAAATATGGAGCCGTCGAGAAAGCGTCCCGCGCTTTCCATTACAGCGCAGCCAAAGATACAAAAGGAAAGCGCAAGAAGGAGAAAAATATTAATTTTAAAAAAGTTCTTTTTCATTTTATAACCTTAATAACTTATTTTAAACCCGAATGAAGGTATTGGAATCGGCATATCATAATTTGCCGAGAAAAAGCCGTCATCTAACTCTCCTGTGTACTGGTTAAAACTTTTATTTCCCTGAGAACTGTACAATAACCCGAGGATATTTTCTATCGCGAAATAAAGTTCCCATTTTGTTTTTCCTTTTTCGTAGCCTCCAAAGAGAGAGAATTTAAAATCGAGATTTAATGAAGGAGTGGCGCGGCTTGATTCATCATAATAGGAATTCCAGTAATATTTTTCTATAAACATATTTTGATCCCAAATAAAAACAGGATAACTCTGAGGACCGTTTTCATCGCGTTTTGCTATTAACTCGCCGCTTGCAAGACCGAGACGGAAATATAGATTCATTTTTTGAGTCGGTTTAACATTTAAAACAACATTTAATGTGTGAAAGCGGTGGAAAGACGGGTAAAACCAATCGCCGTAATTTTCTCCTCTTGTGTTGCTTTGAGGATTACGGTATTTTACCCAATTGAAAGAATAGGAAATCCATCCGTCAAAGTAACGGGATTGGGTTTTTTGAATCATTACATCCAAGCCCCAAACTCTTCCCTCGCCGTCGAATTGAGGTAAAGGAGTTACTTCATTTTCACCGTATAATCTTGGAATATATAAACGATCAAAAACATATTTATAATATCCTTCTATATTTAAACTGATAGACTCAGGAAGTACAAATTTTACTCCTAAGATGGAAGTCCATGAACGGTTAGGTTTTATTTTTTCAAGCTTGTATCTTTCTTCGGCGGCAAATACATCACTGCTTATCGAAGAAAAAAGACCTGTACCCGCTGAAATATCTATTTTCTTAAAGAAACCTGAGCCGTTATAAAGATTATACTCAAGGTTAAGACGCGGATTTAAAGCAGGGTCGCTTGGCAGCAGTAAATCATTTTTTCCAATTAATAAAAAATGATCTAATCTAAGACCAAGTTCGGCTTTAAATCTGCCGCCTGAATTGTATTCGCTTAAAATATATCCTGAACTTGTTAATAAATTATTCTGAGCGTCAGGATTATAATTGCCTTCAACTATAATTCTTAAATCATCACGTATTTCATTGTAAATTGGCAGACCGTAAAAATATATAAGATAAGCTTCAATTAAGTTTCTATATGAATCTGAAATACTGCCGGAACTAAGGGCAAATTCGCCTTTTCCTATTTGCTTACCTGACATTTTAAAACTGTTGAACATAGCTTGAATTCCCGCAGATAAAAGAAATTTGCTTGATATTTCCCAGTCATAATCAATTCTGCCCTGTACGTTTAAGTTGGATTCCGATTGCTTAATATAACCTAAATCGTAAAATTCATAGTGATCTAACCCAGCATTACGTAACTCATTATATAAAACCTTATATGTATCCCGGAATGGCTTTGAGAAAAATTTCTCTTTTATATTATATCTTATGTCTCCCAAGTTCCTCTGTTCTTCGTATCCCACTCCGGCTAAAAATTTTAAAAGCATATTGTATCTTGGATTCCATGAAAGAGAAGATGTAAAAAAAGTTTGAAAATTTTCAAATAAAAAGTCTATGGTTGTATCGCTGTTAAGAAAATTATTTACAACGCTGGAATTGTCAAAATTGACGCCGACCTTATCCATGCCGAAAAATGCCGTAGCCGTAAGTTCAAGTTTATCGGTAAATCTGTAATAACCGTTTGCCGTAAAAGCCGCTATGAAAGGAACAGGATTAAAATGGGTAACGACATCAAGTTCGGGAATAACATCGGATAATGCGCCCGCGAGAGCGAGAACAGTGTCGTAGTAGGTTACGCGCCCCATTACCAATACTCCGCCTTTTTTCGCTATAGGAATGGAAAGATTAAAATTGGCGGCGCTTGTATTTAAGCTTAACTCAAATTGCGTTTCCGTAGGCGAAGGATTTTTTGAAGTGATTTCAAGAAGCCCTGAGATAGTATGACCAAAGCGTGAAGAAAAAACGCCGTGAGACAACTGCGCGCTTTCTACCATGCGCGGATCAAAGATGGAAAAAGTGCCTCCCCAGAAAAACGGATTGTTTATATAAAAACCGTTTAATGAAGCGCTCATGTCGCCGGGTTGACCGCCTCGTATACTCGGCTCGGCGTTGAGAAGACCTTTGTAACTGACGCCCGGAAGAAGCGAGATTGTAGACATAACATCTTCTATTATGCCGATTTCTGCGGTTTGGGAAATTTCCTGGGATGTTACCGCTATGCTTCTTCCTGTTCTGGTTTCACCGGAATCAGGTTTTGACGCTTCTACGACAAGTTCCTTGCCCTGTAAAACGCCTGAAAGATTAAGAGAGACTGTAAAAGTATTGCCGGTTAAGGGAATTGTTATCATACCTGTTTCATAGCCCGGGTATGAACAGTAAACAATTACCTGCCTGTCGTCCGGCACGGAAATTACAGCTCTGCCGTTGCGGTCCGAGACATATTCTCTTCCGTCTCTGAGGCGGACTGTAGCTCCTTCAAGGGGAAGTTCAAGGTCTGAATCTATTATATTTACAGTTACATCACGAGGGAACAGAGGTGAAGCGCAAATTATGAATATCGCGGTTAATATAATTCTTTTTAAGAAACGCCTCATTTGCACTTCCTTGGGTTTCAGCCTGATGTATTGACTATATATTTTTTAACGGAACTTGTCCAGTTAGCAAAATATCAAGCTCTTCTATGATCTCAGATAAGCCCTGCGCTGAGGAAGTAGCTACTTTTGTTGAATTGATAAAATTTGAAAGCCCTTTAGATATATCCGATATTGCAATATTGATATGTTCGGTAGACTTCTGCTGCTTCTGTGAAAAAACGGTAATTGTTTGAGCCTGATTTGCCGTGATTTCAGCGCCTGATCGTATTTCCCTGAAAATATCTTCAAGTTCTTTTATTAAATTATTGCCTTCCGTTATTTTGTCCGCGCTTTCTTCGCTGGAAATTATCAACGAAGACGATGAGTTCTGTATTTCTTCTACCTGTTCGCGAATCTGCTTTGTAAGACTTGCGATATCGTCCGCAAGGCGGTTTACTTCACTTGCGACAACGGCGAAACGTTTTCCGCGATCTCCTGCGCTTGCGGCTTCCAGCGCGGCATTAAACGCGATTACTTTTGTTTGATCTGTAATAGTATTAATGTTTTTAACTATATCGCGTATTTTTAGAATTTTATTTCCAAGGTTAATAATTCCCGATATTACGCCGTCATTTTTTTTCTTGATGTCTTCAAGCTGATCTACGTTGCGTTCCAAAACAGAAAAACCGTGAATAACATCATTCTCCATTTTAGAAGCGATGCTTGCAACGCTTGTTGTTTTATTTGATATTTCATTTGCGATAGAATTTGTTTCTTTTATGGTGCTTTCAATTTCCTGTATGCTTGCCGCTTGACAGTTCGCTGTTGTAAAAATATTTTTTGAAGAAAAGAAAATTTCGTCTGTTGATTTTTTTATTATCTTTGCCATGGAACGCGTTTGTTCTACAGTGGAAGATGCCGTTTGCGCGGCATTAACCTGCGACATGATCATATTGTTAAAAAGCGAAAGATGGCGTTTGCACGCTATTCCTGAAATAGCTCCCGCGACTATCATTCCCATAACGCGCAGTATTTCATTGTATAAAGGAAAACTTACATTAACTACCTTATTGCCGAACATAAAATAATAAGGCAAATCCAAAACTTTACCGTTCGCGAATACAACGATGATATAACATAAACCTGAGAATAATCCCGAAAAGTAAGCGCATTTTACGCTGTACCTGAACGAGCCTGCGAGAATTAAAACCATGTAAAACATAGCTTGTATTGAAAGGAAGGCGATAGGAGGGGAGATTTCAGGATATGTGCATCCTGCCCAAATAGCCGCGCTTATTAATATCGCGTCAAGCATTACGCAGATATATTTGAATAAACTGTGAAGGTTTTTTTTTCTTCTGATATAAAAATGAAGAATTATTGAATAAATGAAAAATCCGCCTGTAAAAATATAGGCTTGGAACGGAAAATGCGAAAGCCCTTGTATTGATCTTAAAAAAGAAATAATTACAACAGACAGAATAAAAATAAGACTTTCCGCGATACGGAATGTGTTAATAATTTTTTCTCCGCTGTATTCATCGCGCTTGATTTTTTCGATAATTTCTTCCTGTGTCATATAAATCCTCTCTATAAAAAATTTATTTTTCAGTAAGCGTATACACGCCGTTCCAGTTTTTCTCGGGCGGATTTTCCATAAACGCTTCGGTTCTTTCAAGATAAAGACCGGATAGAAAATCATCCTTTTGATATTCAAGCGCTTTTTTGAAATATTCCTGCGCGAGTTTCCATTCGCGCATATAAAAAACCTTAAGCCCTTTATTGTAATTTACAAGAGTTTCTCTGTTAATCAGTAATGAAGGCACAGGGATTAAATCCGACGTTTCGCCTGAGCGCAGTTTGCTTCCTTCTTCGCCTGTAAAACCGGAGTGAACAGCGTATATTCCGACAGGTTTTTTCTTTCCTTTAACAAGAACATCGTCTATTTTTCTGTAAAGAAATTTCTCTTTTGTCTTTTCAAAAACGGATTCTGAAACTATAACGCGGTGTCTGTATGTTTTTGTAAGGCTTTCAATTCTGGAGGCAAGGTTTACGGTATCTCCTATTATTGTATAATCCATTTTATTTTTGAAACCGACATTTCCTAATATACATTCGCCGTAATTAATTCCTATGCCGATATCTACAAGTTCCTTGTAAAAATATTTACCGTCAAAATTGATCATATCCATTGCGGCTATCATTTTTACAGCTGCCTTTATCGCGCTTGCGGGAGATTCCTTATTGTCATGGAAAGCGCCGAATGCCGCCATTATAGCGTCTCCTATAAATTTATCTATATGACCGCCTTCTGAAATAATTTCTCTTCCCATATTAGCGAAAAAATTATTAAGAAAATCAACGACAATCTGCGCGTTTATATTTTCGGAAATTTCCGTAAAATTGCGTATGTCGCAGAAAAGAACGGATATATTTCTGGTTTCGCTGATTGTAACGGTTTTAGTCGTTTCATTTATAAGTTCATCCATTATGTCGGCAGGAACGTAACGCGCGAAAGCGGTGCGAGTGTTGTTTTGAAGCTCTGTAAGTTCATGCAAAGAAAGAGAGTTAGCGATTACGGGAGCCGCGGCGCCTGAAAATACGTTTATATTATCTGTTATTACAGGAGAAAAATATTCATTAAGAGTGTTCGCGATATGTATTGACGCAAAAACATCTCCTCCTGTTTTTAAGGGAACCCAGATGTAAGATAATATTTTTTTATTATTGTTTCCTTCAGGATAAAAATGCCGGAAATGTTTTTTTACAAAAATTGTATCGTGGAATTGTTTTCCTAAATCAGATATGCACACGCTGATAAAATTATCAGCTATTTCTTTGGTAAATTCGCCTGTATTCGCAGTATATATATAAAGTATTTTATTATTTCCGCAGATTAATAGCGATATTATTTCCGTTTTACATATAGTGTTAAGTAAATCTATAATACCGCTGGCTGTTTTATCCATAGAATTTACCTTGCCTGATAATTCGGCAAGAAGGCTTATTATTGTTGTTTGAAAGAGTTTGGTATCAAGAAGATTGTTTACGATTTCTATTATAGAATCATCATTTATTTTTCTGCTTTCTTTTTCTATAGCTTTAAAATCTATGTCCTGTTCGGCTGAAATTATATTGTTTACAATTTCAAGAAGCGGAGAAAGATTGGAAGGAGATTTCTCGATATAATAATCTGCGCCCGCCTGACTTCCCCAGAATTTATCTTTTGTTTCATCAAGAGATGAAAACATAATAACCGGAATTGATTTTGTATTTTTTCGTGATTTTAAAAGCCGCGTTACCTGATAACCTTTAAAAAGCGGCATTTCAACGTCGGTTATTATCAGGTGCGGGAGAAAACTGAATACTTTTTTTATACCGTCAAAACCGTTAACGGCTCTTTCAAGAATATATTCTGAAGAGTCAAAAGCGCAAAGAAGCATATCCGCAAATATATCTGAATCTTCAAGAATTAAAATGCGTTTTTTATTATCGGTTATTGAATCGCTCATTGAACGCCTCCAATTAACGAGTTGACGGCTTCAAGAAGATTATAATTATTAAAAGAGTTTTTTACTATGTAGCGGCTTGCGCCCAGCTGAAACGCGCGGTTTTGTTCCGCTTCGTTCTCGTTAGATGAAATTACTATAATGGGAATATTTGCGATATCTTCGTTCTTTTTTATATTTTCGATAAGCATAAAGCCGTCCATAACCGGCATATTAAGGTCTGTGCAGATTAAATCATAATGCTTGGTTTTTGCGGCTTTCAGAGCCTCTGCGCCGTCCGAAGCCGTGTCAACGCGGAATCCTTCGGATAAAAGAATCTCGCTTTCTATTTCGCGGGTGGGAAGAGAATCGTCTACAACAAGCACGGATTTTCGCATTTTTTCATTTTCTATATGACGTTTTTTAATATCAATTGTTTTAATGCGCTTTGCCATTTTAATCACAGTAGGTATATGAAGAACGCTTAACATTTCATAATCTTCATTAAGAACAATACCTGAAAATATAGAAATATTTTCCATAAAAGAGGGCATGGTCTTTAAAACGACAGATCTCATGCTGTCTATGTTATCAACCGCGAGAGCGGCTATGTCTTCATAAGAGCGGATAATTACTATAAAGATAGCGTCCGGCGACGGCGCGGCTTCTGTTTTTATATTTAAAATCTGACTTAAATAATAAAGTTTTATTATTCTGTCATTGTATTTTATTTCAGGTCTGTCTACTACAGTTATAATTTCATCACGGCTTAAAAGCAGTATTGTCTCTACAAAATTCGCAGGGATTATAAATTTCATTCCTGCGGTTTGTGCGGGGAATCCCATTAAAGCCGCGATAGAAAGAGGAACCATTATTGTAAAAGTCGTTCCTTCTCCCGGATTGCTTTCAACTACAATGCTTCCTTTTAAAGATTCAATAATGTCCCTGACTACATCCATTCCAACGCCTCTTCCTGAGACGCTGTTTATATTACCTGATGTTGTAAAACCGCTTTGGAAAATAAAATTAATAAGCTCTTCTCTTGAAAGATTTGCGGCGGAAGCTTGAGCCACAAAACCTTCGCTAATCGCTTTCTGCCTGATTTTTTCTATGTTGATACCGCGTCCGTCGTCTGATATGACAATTTTCATGCTGCCGCTTTCGCGTGAACAGACTATAGAAAGATTTCCTTCTTCTTTTTTGCCTGCGGCAAGACGCTGTGAAGGACTTTCTATTCCGTGATCTATGGAGTTTCTTACCATATGAAGAAAAACATCGGATAAGGATTCGATTATATTTTTATCAATTTCGTTTTCTTTGCCTTCTATCGTGAGATTTATTTTTTTACCAAGTTCCTGAGATAACTGGTATACATAACGCGGGTAAGCGTCAAAAATTGTTGAAATGGGAAGGGTGCGAAGTGAAATTACGCTGTCATACGCCATTCTAATCGAATTACCCGCGTCGATGGAGTAGTTTCTTAAAGTTGAGTTTAATCTTTCTATTAGGCGTTCCAGTTTTCTGAAATTGGCGTAAAACACAGGATCAATTTTTCTCTGTTCTCTTAAAGATTTTGAATAATTTTTTATCTGATTATTAAGAGCAATTGTATCCTGTGAAATGCTTTTTGCGGAAATTTCAAGAGATTGAAGAGAAGCGATACTTTTAATGATTCCGTCTATTTTATCAAGCGATATTCTGATAGTTTCATTTTTTGATTTTTTAATTTTCTTTTCTGTGGGAGCGGCGGCTGTTTCATCGGCGTTTGCGTTTTCAATTTTTTCAGTTTGCTTTTCTTCTTTTTCTTCTTTTTTAGATGAGCCTGATTCAACAAGAGAATATTCTTCGTTAGATGAAAGCAGAGTTAGATTTTTTATTAAATCCGCTGTATCAATTTGGTCATCGCTTGTTTCCTGCAGAACCGAAAAACCGTGTTTTAACATATCAAGCGATGAAAGAATTAGTTTTACTGCATTTTCTGAAAAACCTATACGCTGTTCTCTTAATGCGATAAAAACGCTTTCAAGCGAGTGGCTTAATTCTTCTATACGCTTAAACTCAAGCATACGCGAAGAGCCTTTTAAGGTATGAAGGAAACGAAGAAGGGTAGCAAGATCATCTTCTACAGAAACGCCGTCTTTAATGTCAAAAACAAGATTTTCCACTTTGGATGTAATTTCGAGTCCTTCTTCGATATATTTCTTTATGAATTTTTCCTTGTTTATCGCCATATTATTTTTCGCTCTCTTTTTTGTTTTCTTCATTTTTTAATAAAGAGCCAAGATGGTTTGACATCTGATTCAAATCTTCGGCGGAAGATGTAGCGATTCTGGTGGATTGAATAAAATTGGAAAGTCCTTTCGAAATATCCACGATAGCAGTGTTTATCTGTTCCGTGGAATTTAGTTGTTTCTGCGTTGATGTAGCTATCAGGCTCGCCTGATTTGACGTAAGTTCAGCTCCTGACCTTATTTCACGGAAAACATTTTCAAGTTCAAGTATAAGGTTATTTCCTTCTTTTATTTTACCTGCGCTTTCTTCTCCTGATACAATTAGCGAAGATGAAGATTTTTGTATTTCTTCTACTTGCTCGCGTATTTCTTTTGTTAAAGAAGCTATATCATCCGCAAGGCGGTTTACTTCGTTTGCAACTACCGCGAAACGCTTTCCTTTGTCGCCAGCGCTTGCGGCTTCAAGAGCTGCGTTAAACGCTATTACTTTGGTTTGATCCGTTATAATCGTTATATTTTTAACAATGTCATGTATTTTTGAAATTTTATTTTCCAGGGATATTATCCCAGAAATGACGTTATCGTTTTTAATTTTTATGTCTTTTATCTGTTCAATATTACTTTCAAGAATGGAAAAACCGTGAATAACATCGTTTTCCATTTTAGACGCTTTGCCGGCAACAGCGGATATCTTAATAGAAATATCTTTCGCTATTTTTGTATTTTCGTCTATTGTTGTTTCTATCTCCTGAATGCTCGCCGCCTGATTATTCGCGGTAGAAAAAATCAATTTTGAAGATATAAAAATTTCATCGGTTGATTTTTGAATTGTCTGCGTCATAACGCGGGTTTGTTCGATTATTTTAACGGCGTTTTCCGCTGAAGCGGATTTATTTTCAAGCATATTGTTGAATAAAGCAAGGTGGCGTTTGCAGGCAATGCCTGTAATATAACCTGTTACAATCATTGCTATTATGCGAAACGCTTCATGGAAAACCGGGAAATTAACGCTTATTCTGTTTCCATCAATTATAAAATAATAAGGTAAATCAATATTTTTCGCGTTAATAATAATTACGATTAGATAACAGAGAGCCGCGAAAATGCCTGAAAAATAGGCGCAGGATACGCTGTATCTGAACGCGCCGAGCATTATTAAAACAAGAAAGAATAAAGCCCATGTTGATAAATATGTAATGGCAGGCGCGATTTCAGGATATGTGCAGCCTATCCAAATGCTCGCGCTTTGAATGAGCATATCTATAACCACGCAAACATATTTAAAAAGAGGATGTACGGATACCCTTGTTTTAAGATAAAAATAAACTGATACTGAATAGATAAAAAACAGAGAACAGGCTATGTAAGCCTGAGCCGGGAAATGATTTTCGCCGTTTAATCCCCGCATTAGAGAGACAATAGGAACGCTTGAAAGAAAAATCGCGCCTATGACAAGACGGAATTTACATATTAATTTTTCACCGTCAAATTCATTGCGGGAGATTTTTTCGTTTATTTCATTTTTTGTCACGATCTCCCCCTATTGAATTTCTGCCGTTTAAAAGCGCTTCAAGTTTATGAATAATATTTGAAAGTTCTTCCGCGGAGTATGATACCGATTTTGTGGAATTGATAAAATTTGAAAGCCCTTTAGAAATGTCATTTACCGCGATATTAATCTGTTCCGTGGATTTCTGCTGTTTTTGAGTTGATAACGTAATTGTCTGCGCCTGATTCGATGTCTCTTCCGCCGCTATGCGTATATTATAAAAAATATCATCAAGCTCTTTTATAAGAAGGTTTCCGTGTTTAATTTTTTCCGCGCTGTCTTTGCTGGAGATAATTAAAGACGATGATGAGCTTTGAATGTCCTCAGCCTGTTTTCTTATTTCTTTAGTAAGTGATGTTATATCATCCGCAAGGCGATCTACTTCGCTTGAAACAACAGAAAAGCGTTTTTTGTAAACGCCTGAGCTTGCGGCTTCCAAAGCTGCGTTAAAAGCGATAACCTTGGTTTGATCCGTGATTGCGTTAATTGAATCTATTATATCGCGAATTTTCGTAATCTTATTACTCAGCATGATAATGCCTGACATTACAGAATCGTTTTTTTCTTTAATGTCTTCCATCTGCTCGACATTTTTTTGAAGCGTGCTGAAACCCTGAACAACATCAATATCCATTTGCATGGAAATAGAAGCGACGCTGGAAGTTTTTTCCGCGATTTCCGCCGCAATTTTTGAATTCTCTTTTATGGTGGATTCAATCTCCTGAATGCTCGCAGCCTGATTGTTTGCGGTTGTGAATATTTCTTTGGAAGAATGAAATATTTCATCTGTGGATTTACGTATTGTGTTTGCGGCATCGTTTGACCGCGTCATTATTTCAACCGCCGCTTTGGAAGCGTTAATCTGAGTTTCAATCAAACCGTTAAAAAGTTTAAAATAGCGTTTACAAGCCATGCCTGTGATAAAACCCGTTACAACCATCGAGATTATGCGAAACGATTCATTGGCGACAGGAAAACTCAGATATACAGTATGATTGTTAAACTCAAGAGAATACGGAAGATCTATAGCGTTTGACCTGAAAAAAATTACCGTTAAATAACAAAGACCCGCGAAGATACCTGATAAAAAAGCGCATCTTACGCTGTATCTGAAAGCGCCGAGCAAAATTAAAGCGTTGTAAAAAAGAGCCCATATAGAAAGATAGGGGATAGGAGGATCTATTTCATGATATCCGCATCCTATGTAAATTCCTACGCTGATTATTATCATATCAAAAAACACGCATATATATTTATAAATATATTTAACGGATTTTCTGCCTCTAAGATAAAAATACAAAACAATCGAATATAAAAGAAAAATATTACTGGAGATAAATCCGTATCTCGGGAAAGGCTGGAGTCCTTCAAGTTTTCTAAGCAGTGAAAAAAGAAACACAAGGGCGACATAAAAAATAGCAAGAACAAATCTGAATTTGCTTATGAGTTTTTCGCCTTCGAATTCATCTCTTCTTGTCTTTGTTAAAATAAAATTATTTAACATTAAATATTCCCGGATTTAATATGATATTTTTCAAGCGTTTCATGCAAATCGTTTGACATATTATTCAGCTTGTCTATAGTCAATGACGTTAAGTTTGTAACGGATACAAATTGATTGGCGCCGGCGGATATTTCCTTTAATGCCGAGAAAACCTGAACGGAAGCTATCTCCTGCTGTTTGCTTAAGCTTGAAATCTGCTGTGAGCGCATCGCGACATTTTGTGAAACTTCAACGATATTTTCAAAAACTTCTTTTTGCTCTACCATTCTTGTGTAACCGAGATCAATAGCGCGTGTTCCGCTGTTTGCTTCAGTTAATAGGGTAAGAGCCGCTTCCTGCAATTCGGTTATTTTTTCCTTAATCTCGGCAGAAGATTCAACGACATTGTCGGCGAATCTTCTGATTTCTGATGCGACAACAGAAAAACGCGAACCTGCTTCACCTGAAGAAGATGCTTCAAGAGCTGCGTTAAAAGCTATCAGTTTTGTGTGATCCGCGATTGTATCAATTAGTTTTATCGATTCATCAATTCTTGAAAGCATGTCTGCAAGGTTTCTTATAATTTCTATTATTTTTGCGTTCTGATTTCGTATATCAAGCATCATGTTTTCGTTTACATCACGCAAATCCGCGCCTCTTTTGCTTAAAACCTGTGTTTGCGCCGCAAGATCAGCTACTTCCGTTGTTTTAACGGAAGCCTGCATGGAAAGGTCTTTATTTGTTTCCATTGTGCTTATAATTTGAGCGACGCTTGCCGATTGCTCGTTTGCGGTAGCCGTTATCTGCTTTGCGGAAGAAGACAGCTCATGAACAGCCGATGAAACCATTGATGTATTTTTATTAAATGTCGCGAATGTAGCCTGCAATTTTGATAAAAAGCCTTTTAAGGCAAGCATAAATTCTCCAAGTTCATCGCTTGAAAGAGATTCAATTTCCACAGAAAGATTATTTTCATCGAGCTTTTTAAACACTTTACCCATGTTATCTGTCGATTTTCGTATTGTAAAAGTTGTTATAAAAATTATAAAGAAGGCAAAGATAGTCGCCAGTATAGCGGCGGTTAAAGATAAAAAGAGTCTCAGCCTGAATACAGCGATTCTCTTTTTTATTAATTCTTCCAGTCTGTCTAAAGACGCTGTCTGCAGACGGTACATAGCGTTATTCGCATGGCTTGCGGTATCGTAAAGAGTATTTAAAGATTCCAAATTAATTACAGGTTCATTGATTATATTTTCCGCAATATCGGCAAAGAAAGCCACTCTGTCATAACAGCCTTTTAATAAAATTTCAAAAGATTCAAGGGTATCGGATTTTCGAATTCTCAGACTTTCTGCGGCTTTAAATCTATTTTGTATGCGGGCGTTATCTGAATAAACAAGAATTTGTATATTGCGCTGTAATTCCGTTCTTCGCCTCTGTGTGAAAGCGCCGTCTTCTATTGTTCTTAAAATATTTCCTATTAAAACAATTCTTTCCTGAGCCTGAGGCAATTCCTGAACAGCGGCTGCGAATAAATAAGCGCTTTCAAGCTCGCTGTCTGTTACAAGACCTGAAACATCGCCTATATAAACAATTATCTGATGAAGGTCCTGCATTAACTGCCTGTATGCCCACAAAACGGTATCGCGAATCGCTGTATTGGATAAATGTTCCCAGTTTTCCATTAGAGACTGCGGAGATACAATATATCCAATATTGCTGAAATGCGAAATGTAATTGTGTTTTAATTCAGATAACAAATCTTCCGTATACTGCTTTGAATGGTCAATATCGCCTGACGCTCCGTCTACGGCATATCTTACATACTGAGGAATTATCTGCATTAAAGCCATAGCGGGGCGAAGCACTTCTATTCCGCGAATTTCATTTGTATCTTTATTAATGGCTGTTAATGAAATGGATATGATGGAAAAAAGCATGATTCCCAGAGGAAGCAGAAACACAAAGGCTGAGATATTCAATTTACCGATTATTTTTAAATCTTTAAAATTCTTGATATCCATATTTTACCTCTTTACGTTAATTTTTTTTCAAGAATTCTTTGAAAATAATCTGGAGAAAAACCGCCGAGAAAACAATCATAATTAAGGTTTTCGTCTTCATTAATTTTAAGCACCTGCTCTATACATTCAAGAGCTTTTTTTATTTTATATTCATATCTGGTTTTGTTTCCCTGAGCCGATAAACCTGCGATTCTGTAAAAAGCAGGCCAGAAATATTTATTTTTAACGCTGGCTTCATGGTAATATTTTTGCGCTTCTTCGCAAAATGAATTAAAAAAAAGATATTCGCCGCGCAGAAAAAGGGTGAAAGCGTCTGTATTTCTTCTTTCTAAACAGCTTATAAGTTTATCCGCGTTTTTATAATCCTGAGTGTTTAAAAAATACAAAGATGCAGCCGTAAGAGCGCAGGATGAAACTGATAATGAATCGCCTTTATCTATAGTATTAATTACATCCTGAGCATTTCGTTTTCCTTCTTCTTTTTCAAGATGACGTTTTACATCTGAGCAGTTAAGCGGAACATCGCCGCGGGCAAACGTATATTCCTTTTTAATTTCTTTTATTTCAAGATTTTTTTCTTCATTTATTATCTGTACTTCATTTTGAAAATTGGGAAATCCTGTTTTTTGAAAATAAAAAGCATCGTTAGAATTTCTGTTTAATAGCAGAGGATGATTTACAGAAGCAGTTTCTGAAATTCCAAGAAATAAAAGTCCGTTGTTAAAAAGAGAATCGGCAAGATTATTTAAAACGCAAATTCTGTTTTTATTGGAAAAATATATAAGAGAATTTCTGAAAAATATTATATCGTATTGTTTGTCAAGACCGCGCATTATGTTATGGGTAAAAAATCTTACTCTTCTTCTGATATTTTGCGTAACTATATACTCGCTGTTATCCGGGATAAGATATGAGTCAAGAATAAATTTCCAGGAAGATCCGTCAGTTCTAATGGCATTAAGCGTATAACGCGCGTTAATTGCCGTTTCAACCGCTTCCGCGCTTACGTCAAAAGCGTCTATCATAAAATCGAAATCAAGCCCTTTTTTATTGTAATGATCAAGAAGCATTGCAATGCTGTACGCTTCGCAGCCTATTGAAACCGCGGCGCAGCAAATCTGCAAAGGGCGTCCGATTTTTATAAGTTCAGGTAAAATATTTGCCAGAATGTCAAAATGAGAGCTTTCTCTGAAAAAATACGTTTCATTTATTGTAAGAATGTCTGATATATCGTATATTTTTTCGCGGGAGGATAAAAATATTTCGAAGGATGCAGGATCCTCTATAAATGAAGAAGATATGCTTTTCTCGATATAATTATTAAGTTTTTTTAAGGCATCGCTTCCCGCTTTTATTCCGAGTATCTGTTCTATTCTGTAATATAAAAATAAAAGAGCGGGACTTGAAAGAACATCAGACGGCACGTCCGTCTTATGTTCGCCGCGAAATATCGCGGAATAATTCGCGCCTGCCGCGTTAAAAGTCATAAAGAAGCCTCACCCTGCGTTAAGGAGATTAATTTATCCGCGATTTCAGATAAGGGAAGTATGATGTCAATGCAGCCTGTCTCGACTGCCGCCTGAGGCATTCCGTAAATCATGGAGCTGGATTCATCCTGCGCGATTGTAATTCCGCCTGCGTTTTTAACGTATTTTGTTCCTTCGGCGCCGTCGCTTCCCATGCCTGTAAGCACAACGCTTACAAGAGAGCTGGCATACTGCTCAGCCGCGCTTTTGAATAAAATGTCGGCAGCGGGTTTTTGATTGCTTATAGGATCGCTTTCATCGAAAGCGATTCCGTTTACGCCGACTGTTAAATGTTTATCGGTAGGAGCTACATAGACATTGCCCTTTGAAGGATAAACGCCTTCTTCAGCAAGTTGTATTTTCAAATGCGAATAACCGTCAAGCCACTGAACAAATCCTTTGTCGAAACCTGAAGTATTATGCTGTACAAGCAGAATCGGAACAGGAAAGTTCACAGGAAGCGTTGAACATAACTGGCATAAAGCCATAGGACCGCCTGTTGAAGAAGCGATAACCACGCAGTTTATTTTTCTTGGAACCGTATTGTTTTGTACACTTGTCTCTTTGGCGGAGCGTTCCTTCTTTCTAATATTTGTAATTTGCTTTAAGGTGTTAAAGATTTCGCTTCGCTGTCTGTCTGTCATCTGTGAGGTGAAAATATCTTTGGCGAAAAATTCATGAGCGCCTTTTACTGTGGCTTCGTAAGCCATTTTTGCCGTATCGTGCGTAGATATTACCACTATGCCGCAGCCGCTGAATTTCCTGATTTCTACAATCGCGTCAAGACCGTTCATTAAAGGCATTTCATAATCCATTGTAATTAAATCAGGGGATAACTCTTTAGCCATTTTTACGCTTTCCTGTCCGTTTTCCGCTTCTCCGACAATTTCAAATGAACCTTCGCTTACAAGAAAATCGCTTAAAATTGAGCGTACTAAAGGGCTGTCGTCTACAATTAAAGTTCTAATCATGCTAATAATTCCTTCTTTATATTATTTAACAGATGATTCGGATCCAATAGAAGAACAAGGTCTCCCGATTTATTAAAAGTCATGCCGCTGAAGATAAAAAAGAATTCCATGAGATTTAAAGTTTTTGGAACAGGATAAATACTTTCACAGTTTATTTCGCTTTCATTTTCAACTGCTGCGCCGAGGAGAATGGTTTTATTTTCCAATGAATCATCCATTACGGACATTTTATCATTATTGCCGCCGATGTTTTTTAAAACAATGCCGTGCCTTACTGCAGCCTGAGGGCAGTTAAAAAGCTTTGGGAGCGAAACGTAGGTGTTTTTATTTTCATGGTTATAAATAATTTTATATTCGGAATTTTCGGCGTTTGTAAATATTGAAGATACATATTCAATGGGAATTGCAAGAGTAAAAATTCTGTATGAGCTGATAAAAACGCGCATTTAAGATATCTCCTGACTGATGCGTAACATTATCCTGTTAATATCAAGAACAAGCACATCGTTTCCGTTCCAGTTAAAAGATGCGGAAACAGCTTCAGTTATATCATCCGCTTCAGAGTTTCTTTCAAGAACATAAACATTTTCAGGAAGGATATCGATAATACCGGATACATCATCGATTAAAAATGCGATACGATCGATATTGTCTTTTAAAATTAATACCTTATTGCGGGAGCTGGGCGTTTCATTAAAAAGGATTCCCAAATCAAAGAGCGCAAAAGGAACAGAGTACCTGTTAATTACGCCTAAAACATACGAAGGCATTAAAGGCAGGGGATACACAGCGTCAAAGAGAGCAATCTCGCCTATCATTCGGGACGGAAAACTGTACAACTTTCCTAAAATGGAGAAAATTAGAAATTTCTCGCTGATTACAAACTCGGATTCTTCTTCAATTAGCTCTGCTTCAGCAAGATCAGCCATACTGTGCACCTCGCGCTAATTATACCACTAATATAGGAAGTTTTCTATGTTTTTTAACAGATTATCGAGATTGTAAAAACACTGTTTAGTCTCAGGCAGAGCCTGTAAAAACAGTTTTCCGTATGATTTTTTATGAATTCTTGAATCCAGAATGGCAACAACGCCTCTGTCCGCGCTTCGGCGCATTAGCCTTCCAAAACCCTGTTTAAACTTCATAACAGCCATAGGAAGGGAAAAATCCATGAAAGGGTTACCGCCCTGCTTTTCAAGCGCTTCACGGCGGGCTTCTAAAACAGGGTTGCCGGGCGTTTTAAAGGGCAGCCTGCAGATAATTACTATTTTGAGAGTGTCGCCGGGAGCGTCTATGCCTTCCCAGAACGAATCTGTGGCAAAGAGGCAGGAGCTTTCATCGGATAAAAAAGATTGAAGCAGGCGCGTTCTGTCATCTTCACCTTGTTTTAGACAGCGTATCCCAAGAGATGTAAGTTCTTGTTTGGCAGCCTGATAAGCGCTGTTCAAAGATTGAAAAGAAGTGAAAAGGATAAGAGCTGATCCTCCAGCGGCGCAAGCAATACTTGTAACAGCTTTATTTACAAAGTCCTGATAACCGCTTTCCTCGGGCTGAGGCGCGTCTGTGGGAGAGCCTAAAAGAACCGCGCTTGAAAAAGGGAAGGGTGAAGGAAAGCAGCCTGATAATAAAACGCGGCTATCAATGCTGTCTATGCCGCAGCGGCTTGCCCAAAATGTAAAGTTGTCGTTTAAAGCGAGAGTCGCGGAAACGCAGACAACCGTTTTATTAGGTTTAAAAACGCTGTCTTTTAAAATCGGCGCAAGATCAAGAGGAGTTCTTGTGAATACAGCCCATGGTTCTTTGGAAAGTTTTATTTTTTCTATCCAGAGCACCTCGTCCTCGTGTTTTTTATATTTACAAAACGCGTCGCAGATTTCAGCGATATTTTCAAGCCGCCTTATTATCGTTTTTATTTCCCATACAACAGGATCCGATGTATTTTCGTCGTTGATATTTTCAAGCGTTTCTTTTATTAAATCCGTAAGAGTCAATAAACTGTTTCGAAGCGCTTTTAAACCGGGAAAGAGCGATTTTTTTAAGAATGATTCATCGCAAGAAGGAGACAGCCTGAAAATATTTTCACTGCCGCAAAACTCAAGCGCGCAATCGTCAAGTTCTTCGCATGATGTTTTTATTTTTTTTATAGCGTCCGCCATTTCATCCAGAGGATCATTAATAAATGGAAGCATTGCGCATAATCTTACAAGAAGACCGCGTTCGTTCGCTCTTCGCTTGGAGTAGAGTCTTCCCAGCTGTTTAAAGATTCCCGTTCTCGCGAACTCTGATGAAAAAAATGATGTCGCGGCGTTTTCTATCGTGTGTGCTTCGTCTATTATCAATCTGCTGAAAGGAGGGAGAATGACAGAAGTTTCGTATCCGGCTCCTTTAAATCGCGCCGCAAGGTCTGCAAACAATAAATGATGATTTACGACAATTATATGGGCGTTATTCGCTCCTTTTCTCATTGATGTAATGAAGCATTTGTCTCTTCTCGGGCAGTAGTTGCCAAGACATAAATCAGATTCAGAGCAGACGCTTGACCATATCGATTCCGAAGGTAAAAATGAAAGTTCAGTTTTTGCGCCTGTTTTTGTTTCGCGCGACCATTGCGATATCTGATTCAATTCAGCTTCATCAAAATCAAAAAGAGATTGATCCTGCGAAACATCATCAAGTCTTCTGAGACAAAGATAGTTTCCCCTGCCTTTCATAATAACGGATTTTATTTTAACATCGCCTAAACTTGAAGCGACAAGAGGTATATCTTTTTCAAAAAGCTGCTGCTGGAGCGTAATACTCGCTGTTGATATTACAACCTTTTCCTTATTCGCAAGCGCGAAATGCATTGCGGGAAGAAGGTAGGCGAATGATTTTCCAACACCTGTTCCGGCTTCCGCCATCACAAGCGCGTCTTCGTTAAAACCGCGGATAATTAAAGCAAGTAAATCAAGCTGCGACTGCCGCAATTCATAAGAGGGTAGTTTATCGGCAACAGAGCCGCCCTCGCAAAGAGAGCTGATAATATTTTCAACGTTAAGCGGTTTTTGAATAATATTCCCTCCAAGGCTGCGCTTTTTTAAATTAACTCATTGCCAGTAAAACCATTACCTTGGCATCTCCTATTATGTTATCCAAAAGAGCGTATTCATTCGGCTGGTGCAAGGTTTCATCGGTTTTAGTCCAGACAGCGCAGTCTATTCCGATGTTTCTAAGGTATGCCGCCATAGTGCCGCCGCCTATTCCGACAGGACGCGGATTTGCGCCGTACACTTCAGGAATGGCTTTTTTCAACATGTTTACAATAGGCGCGTTTTCACCTGTAGGAACTGATTTCATAAGCTGAGGCAGGGTGTATTCTATTTTTACCTTATGTTTTAATTCTACTTCAGTTTTTATTTTATCAACTTCAGCCAATACAGCTTCGGGAGTATAACGTGGAAGAACGCGCATATCCATGCAGAAAACGTCTTCGCCGGGGATGGTGTTAATGTTTGGAACATTGGCTTCTTTTTTTGTCGGCTGAAAAGTAGAGTAGTCGGGATTGAACATGGGATCGCGCTCATTAAATTTTTGCGATAACTCATAATGAAGCCTGAGCGCAAGATCAGAGCCCGCAAGGAAAGCGTTTGCGCCTAAATCAGGCATTGAACCGTGAGCCTGCTTTCCGCGGGTAACAAAGCGCATCCATAAAATATTTTTTTCCGCGATTTCTATATATTCGCCTTTTTCGTCTCCGCCGTCGGGTACCAGCACCATATCGTTTTTTTTAAATAAAGCGCCGTGATTCTGCACAAGCCAGTCTATGCCGTACGCGGAGCCGACTTCTTCGTCTGCCGAGAAAAGAAGTTTGATTGTTCTTAAAGGTTTTATTCCAAGTTCCGTGAAAGACAGAGCCGCAAGCACGGATGAAACTAAACCCTGCTGATTATCTTCAACTCCCCGTCCGATTATTCGATCTCCCTTCTCATCTTTTTTGCGTATAACAGTCCAAGGGTCAGAGTCCCAAAGTTTTTCCTCTCCCGGCGGGACAACATCCGTATGGCTCATAATCCAAAGCCGGCTGTCTCCATCGCTTGCGCTGCCTTCTATTGTAGCAATTAAATTGGGACGCACTCCGCCTTTCGCTCGCATGTCCTGCGCGTCATATCTTTCCATTCGCGTAATGCCCCGCGAGCGAAGCCAGTCTTCAATGAAAACGCATTTATCAAGTTCGCCTTCGCCGCCTGATTCAGGAGAGACCGCCTGCCGTTTTGTCAGTTCTGTTTCGAGTTCTACCGCAAGTTCGCGGGATTTATCCAGCCAATCGAATAATTTATCTTTCATTGTATACTTTCCAGCTTGTTTTTATTAATGTTTCCATATCGGAATATTGCGCATTCCAGCCCAAAAGTTCATAAGCAAGAGAGCAGGAAGCGTAAAGTTTCGCAGGATCACCCTGACGGCGTTCTGATAATCTCGCGGGGATTGGTTTTTCTGTTATCTTTCTGGCTGTTTCAATTACTTCTAAAACAGAATAACCTTTTTCACTGCCAAGGTTCACTGTAATGCTTTTATTATTTTTTAAAATGTATTCCAAAGCTAAAACATGACCATTTGCCAAATCGCTTACATGCACATAATCGCGTATGCAAGTGCCGTCAGGCGTATCATAATCATCTCCGAAAATCTGCATTTCGCTTTTCATTTCGCAGGCGGTTTCAAGAACTACAGGAAGAAGATTCGCAGGGTTTTGTTCAAGACCTAAAATCCTTCCTTTAACATCGTAACCCGCCGCGTTGAAATATCTGAGATTCGCGTAACGTATATTTTTCAGCTTATCGTACCAAGATAAAAATTCTTCAATTTTAAGTTTAGTAAAGCCGTAAAAATTTTCAGGGACAACAGGATGCTTTTCATCTATGGGAAGATACTGAGGTTTGCCGTAAACGGCTGCGCTTGAAGAAAAAACAATATTGGTAATGCCGGCTGCGCAGGCGGCATTTAAAACGTTAATCGTTCCTGTTATATTATTATATAAATATTTTTCCGGGTTCAGCATGGATTCGCCCGCGGCTTTGGACGCCGCAAGATGCACAACAGCGTCAAATTTTTCGCTTTTCATGGTATCTAAAAGCGCGTCATAATTGTGAATGTCGTCATGAATAAAATCGGCTTCAGGAAAAAGATTCTGCTTTAACCCTGTTGAAAGATCGTCAAAAACCGAGCATTTACAGCCTTTATCCAGAAATTCCCTTGTAACATGGCTGCCTATGTATCCGGCGCCGCCTGTAATCAATACGTTCATTGCGTTATTATATAAAAGTATATAAAAAATTTCCAGCGTATAAAAACGTAAAATGCGGCTTTTTAATTTTGATTTTAATTTGTTTTCATGGAAATAATAGTTTCCCATTCCATGGTTTTAGTTTCGATATTCGCGGCGCATTCGTCAAGTTTCATTTTTATTGTCTTTGCTTTTTCGCCGTTTGAATAGACAGCAGGGTTTGCAAGTTCCGCTTCAAGAGCCGTTTTTTTATTTTCAAGTTCATCCAGTTCATTTAAGATTGATGATTCCTGTTTTTCAAGCCTGCGAAGAGCGGTTTGTTTTTGTTTATCGGCAATGCGTTTTTGCTCATTTGTCATCGAAGAATATTCTTTATTTTCTGTTTTCTTTTCTTTGCTGTTTGTTATCTGCTCTTTGTTTTCTGTCTCTTGTGTTTTTTCAAGATAATAAGCGTAATTGCCGTAATAAAGTTTCGCTTTTGCGGCGGACTTTTCATAACCCGGCATTAATTCAAGGGTTTTAGTTGATAATTCCTCCATAAAAAGACGGTCGTGTGAAACAAAAATAATAGTTCCCGAAAATAATTTTAAAGCGTCCAGTAAAATATCTTTTGAATGGAGGTCAAGATGATTGGTAGGCTCGTCCAGTATAAGCAGGTTCATGGGTTTTAAAAACATTTTTAAAAGAGCAAGACGGCTTTTTTCACCTCCTGAAAGAACAGAAACATTTTTATATACATCATCTCCCCTGAATAAAAATGCGCCTAACATATCGCGCAGTTTAGACATAAGATGGGATGGAGCTTCCTCTTCCATGTATTCAAGTACGTTTTTATCAGAGTTCATAGCCTCTGCTGCGTCCTGTGAAAAATATCCTGTTTTTACGCCGCTTCCGTATTTTACAGAACCTTCAAAATTATTATCTTCCTGCGCGATAATCCGTAAGAGCGTTGTTTTACCGGCTCCGTTAGGACCTGCGACTACAATGCGCTCTTTCGCGTCAAGCGTAAGATCAAGATTTGACAATACCTTACGCGCTCCGTAACTTTTGCTTATGCTTTCCAAAGTAAGAGCTATATTGCCCGAGTGAGGAGCGGGAGGAAAATTTATATTAACTTTTTTAAAAGATTCAGGTATTTCAACGCGTTCCATTTTTTCAAGACGTTTTATAAGTTCCTGTGCAAAGGATGCTTTACTTGCCTTATAGCGGAAACGACGGATCAAATTTTCCGTTTTTTCAATTTCTTCCTGCTGTTCTGCGAATCTCTTTACAAGACCTGCGATTTCAATTTGACGCGTCTTTTCGTAAGATGTGTAGTTTCCGGCGTATCGCTTCAGATTCCCCTGAAAAAGTTCGTACACTTCGTTTACGCAGACATCAAGGAAATATCTATCGTGCGAAACTAATAAATACCCGCCTGTAAATTTATTCAGATGATCTTCAAGCCATGATCTAGCTTCAATATCGAGGTAATTTGTAGGCTCATCGAGTAACAGGATATCAGGTTTTTCAAGAAGAACCTTCGCAAGAGCTATTCGCATCTGCCAGCCGCCCGAAAACTCCTGCGTGTTTCGGTTTATATCCTTTGCGCTAAAACCAAGACCGTTAAGTACGGATGAGATTTCACTTTCTCTCCTGTAATAGCCTGAGTTTTCAATCTGTTCCTGTAAATTATGATGTTCTTCGATTAGCGCTTTAGTAGCAGAGCCGTCGCTGTCAGCTTTCTCCAGTAACTCACCTGTTTTTTCCATACGCTCAATTAAATTGTGAATAAAACCATAAGAAGTTTCCGCTTCATCTCGCAATGTTTTTTCACGGTGAACTATGCCTGACTGCGGCAGGTAAGATATACGCGTTTCTTTTTGAACCGCTCTCTCGCCTGAATCCGCCTGAATGTGCCCTGAAATTATTTTCATTAAAGTGGTTTTTCCTGAACCGTTTGCGCCTGCAAGGCAAGAGCGGGAACCTGCCGCAAGACGAAGGGATACATCTTTAAGAATATCTCTGTCGCCGAAACTGAGATTGATTTGTGAAAACTGAACGAATGACATCGCTAGAAGGGAGTATCCCTGAAAAAATACAAAACCACAGGGGATGAAGATCGGCGCATAACGGTAACGTCTTCTATACCGTACTCAGGAACAGCTTCCAGTCTGAGCCCCTGATTGTCAATCGCGTATAAAAAATAAATTGTGCTATTCGATCTTATATCAGAAAATCTCATTGAAAATGCGCCGATAAAACGCCCTTCGTAGGAAGGAGAAATATAAAGGTCCATATTTATTCTTCCGTTGCCTCTTGTGTCGGGGGATATTAACGAAGGAACTAAAAGATCGTATCCCGTCCATGTAAAATCGCCTGTTTGAAGAAGAGTAATTGTTCCGTAGTTGCCGCTTGTAAAAACAGGTCCTTGATCGTAAATAGACATAAATTGATTTTCACGCCTTGCGTTTTCTTCTAAAATTATATCGTCTATTCTTGAAGGAAGATTTACAAATAAGATGGTCTGTCTTACGCTTGAGTTATCTGTAAATTGAACCGCAAGCGTAGTGTAAGAGCGAAGCACCATCTGAAGATCGGAACCTTCAAAACGCCACGCTCTCTCTCCTTCTGAAACGATTCTTTGATAGTTAAACTGTTTTTCGATATCAGGAAGAATGATCCTTGCAACGCCTGTTTCATGCCCGGGATCGAATCGGTATTTCTTTTCCAGAGAAGATATATTAAAACGTTTTGTGTTAATCATGTTTGAATAAATCTCGGCAGACCACAATCTTGATAAAACGGAGTCAAGTTCAGGATCATCGGATGAATTTATCTGTCCGGAAGACACGGTCTGCACTGAGCTGTCGCGCTGATCGAAAAGTTTTAATCTGTATGAAAAACAATAGCCTATAGTTCCGTCGCTTGTAAGAACCCTATACCAGTCGCCGGGAAGAGGGTCGCCTGTCGCGCTGATAGGCGGATTCCCTTTCGCGATATTTAAAATTTTTACGATTTCACCTAAGCGAAGGCGGTAAACCCTTCGAGCGTTATTATCCGTATTGTCGCGGATAGGAAGACCGTCCTGTAAATTCTCGGCATAGGTAAGAGCGTACTGAGAAAACTCCTGCGCTCTTTTTTCGGCGTTCTTTTTGCTGCCTGTGAACTCAAGCTGCGTTAAAGGAATTTCTTTTTTATAATCTTTATGCGATCTTAATGTGTCAGGAACGCCTACAACCCATATTTTTTCTATGTTCGATTTTATGTAAACAGGAAGGACTGTTCCTGAGTCTATGGGCGGTTCATCTATAGACCACAGTAAAACCCCGTAGCCTAGCTTTGAGCATGACGACAGGGCAAAGGCGAAAAAAAGAGTTAATAAAATTGCTGCGCGTGAATTATTACTCAACAACTGCGATTATATCGGCAATTCTCAGGATAAGGTGTTCTTCTCCGTCGACTTTTACCTGGGTTCCGGCATACTTGTCATACATAACCTTGTCGCCGTTTTTTACTGTGATTTTTTCTTTTTCAGTTCCCGGTCCTACCGATACTACTGTTCCCTGCTGTGTTTTTTCCTGAGCTGTGTCGGGAATAATGATTCCTCCGGCGGTTTTCGCTTCGTTTTTTTCCAATTTGACCATTACCCGGTCGCCTAAAGGTGTCACTTTCATATATTTCCTCCGAAATTATGTAATTTATATTAGTCCAGTATATAAAAATGAATAGTCTTCGTCAAGCCTAGGGCTCGGCTCTTTTAAAGAATGGATTTTATGTCCGCTTGCGCGGACGGACGAGTCAAGCCTAGGGCTCGGCTCTTTTAAAGTATGGATTTTATGTCCGCTTGCGCGAACTGAACCGGCTACCTTTCCACAAGGGTCGAGTATGTTTTTTCAAGTTCTATTCGGGCTGTGATATTATCACCGTCCAAGGCAAGAGCCGCAAGGAGTGCGTTTCTCGCGTCATTGTGGCGTTTCATGGCGGTATAGCATGATGCGATTCTAACCTGTAAGCGCGATGCGGTTTTTATATTTTCAGGCGTTCGCGACAACAGTTTAGTTGAAGCTGTTTCATACTGTTCAAGCGCGCGGGCAGGGTAACGTATGCTCTCCAATATGCGTCCAAGATTCGCGTTTACATCCCATGAGCAGTTCTGCTCTTGAACGGAAATAGAACGCAGAATATTTTCCGCGGCGTCAAGATATCCTTCGTTCATGAAAGAAAGCGCTCTGTAAATATCTATCCAAGCGCCGCTGAATTTAAAAAGATCAAGCCTGTCAAGTAAAATACGGGCTTCTTCATATTGCCTCTGGAAAAAGAAATGCCATGCCGCCCATCTGTGCAATTCTTCGTTTTTTTCATGCCTGTCGAGCATAAGCCAAGTCTGCGCGATTTGAAGTCCAAGATTCTGGTTTTGCACATAACGTTTGCATATTTCCAGGTCTATGTACGGATTATTATCCGGGGTGAAATTTTTATTTTTTTGAAGCAGCGCGATAGCTGAAAGGTAATCAAAAAAACGGCTGTATTTTATAAAACCGAATTCCTTCGCAAGAGAGGCGTTATTATTTCCCTGAATCAAAGAAAGATTGACAAGTTTTTCCAGATACATTGACGATTCGCTTTTATTTTGCGCTGTCGCAGCCAAATTATAAAGACTCGCCTCGTTATTTGATTCGGATAATAAAAGCCAGATGGAAAGTGCGTTATAAGGAAAGCCCGCAAGATAGAGAGCGTCAGCCTGTCTTATAAGAGCGCGATTGTCTTTAAGAAGAGAAAAAAGCTCCGCGCTTCGCACCAAATCGCCGAAATCATAATTATATTCGGCGGCGAATCTTACTGTATCAAAGGAAGGGTAGTTATTTAACAGTAAATGAATGTCGGAAGATGCGCCTATATAATCGCGGCGCAGCGTTTTTAATATGGCGAGGTTTACATTTAAGGTCTCTTCGTTTTCGCCGTAGATTTCAGGCGGTATAACAACAGCGTTTTCAGGGCTGTTAAAATCGCCGAGTATTACATGAAAAGAAAGACGCAATTTGTTATATGACGCATCCGATATTAAATAGAGCAGTTCCCTTATTTCTTTTTCTTTTTCCCTGTTAATAGCCGCATCCTTAGTCATAGCAGCGGCGGCAATAGCCGCTATTGGCGCTGAAAGGGGATAGGCTTTTCTTGCGTTGTTTACGGATTTAATGTAATTTGCGTAGGAAGGAGGATGATTGCCGGCGAGAGCTCTTCTTCTTTTTAAAATCGAAAGCCATGATTCAACTCCAACCGCTTTTTTTTCCATGCGATCAAGATCATCATTAAGAAGCCCATATTCTTTTTGAGTTCCGTAGAATAGACTTATCATTTCATCATATTCGCGCAGAATCCTGAAAAAACTGTCCTGTTGGCGCACAGACAGCGATTCTCTTCTTTCGTTTAAGAAAAAAAATGCTAATACGCCGCCTGAAATTACAAGCAGTATAAGACCAGCGATAAGAGTTATTCGCGGAAAACCGCGCTGAAAAACAGGCAATTTCATTTCTTTTCCTGAAGCGTTTTTTTAATGCTGTCTAAAACGCCGTTTACGAATTTATGGGATTCGTCGGTGCCGTATTCTCTGCAAATGCCTATTGCTTCGTCTATAACGATGGAAGGAGGGATTTCATTTTGATACATCAAAGTATAGACGGAAATTCTTAAGACCGCTAAATCAACGCGGTTAAGACGCGTTATATCCCAATTAACAAGGTGATCTTTTATGTTTTTATCTATGCTCTCAATATTTTCTATGGAACCTGCGATTAGATTTCTTGAAAACGCGGCAATATCCGCGTCCATGGAATTTATTTTTTCTTCGCTGAGCCATGCAAAACTGACAAGTTCTTCTACAGGAACTGTATTCAAATCCCAAAAGTAAAGAGCCTGAAATGCCAGGATACGTCCCTTTCGCCTGGATGCCATGCTCTTACCATTTTATGTTATTTTCAAACACCTGAAATGTTCTGCCGGATCTTAATTCCGTTACCAGCTCTTCGCTCGCTCTCTGTAAAGCCGCCTGTTGTCTCTGATTTAACAGCATCTGACCTATATAATCTCTTACTGTCATTCTTGATCCAAGCTGGGCAATATCGGTTAATTCCAGTTGTTTGGAAGCGTAGTTCTCTGTTACTTTAATAATTTGAAAACCCTGCTGTCCTTCTATCACGCGTGAAACCTGTCCCTGCCTTAAAGCAAAGGCGGCATCCATGAACGCCTGTCCTGCGACCTGTCTTGCTTCCGCGTTTCTTGGAAGATAACCCGCGTCTCCCGCTTGAAAACCTGAGTTAGGTGCAACACTGCGTGAAACTACTTCGTCGAATTTGGAAGGGTCGTTATTAATTTCGCGCGATAGTGAATCAGCCAGAGTTCTCGCTCTTGCGCGCGCTGCCGCATCCGAACCGTAAGGAACCTGAATCATGTTGAAACGAATCGTGTCAGGGCGGACAAGCTCTGTTTTTCTGAGAACATATTCAGCGGCGATTTCTTCTTCTGTGGGCGCTTTAACGCCTTGTATAATGTCGCCTTTTTTTGCCATCAGATATTTTTGCACAATCATTTGACGGCGGAATTGATCTCTGAAAGTGGGGAGATCCAATCCGCTTTCATTCATTACAGCCTGAGCGAATTCAGCGTCCGTGGGTTGGCGTCCAATCTGCTGAGCCATGGTCTGGCGTATTTGTTGTATTTGCTGGTTTAATTCATTGTCTGAAAGAAGAACTCTGTCACGTTCCGCAGCCTGTAAAACAAGGCGTTCATTGATAATTACATCCAAAACCTGAAGACGTTCGGCTGAGTTTAAGGTGCGATTCGCGGCTTTTTCCATTCGATCAACTTCCGTTCTAAGCTGACCTACCGTTATAGGTTCTGTCCTGATAAGATTAACGGTCGCCGCAGGCTGTAAACCCGCCTGAGCAAAACCACTGATAGCCGTTAATAAGCCCAAAACAAGAAATATTATTCGTTTCATATGCATCCTTCCCGTTTAATATACATAAATTTAACAATAATGCCTAGTATTAGTTACTCCAGAACAGCCCGAATTCGCCTTACCCCTGCCGAAGAAGACTGCTCTTTCTGTATCTTGAATGTGCCGAGAGAACCCAGCCTTTCTACGTGAGGACCGCCGCAGACCTCCTTGGAGAAATAATCGGATGGCGAGTTTCCGACAGTGTATACCTTCACCTGCGCTTCGTATTTCTCGCCGAAAAGAGCGATCGCGCCTGAGGACTTTGCCTCATCAATGCCCATCGTTTCCATGGAGACGGGTAGGTCTTTTTTGATCTGCTCGTTAACCATGTCTTCTACAGTTTTAATTTGATCCGCGCTCATGGGTGAATCGTGGGTAAAGTCAAACCTCAGCCTTTCCGCAGTGATATTGCTGCCTTTTTGGGTAACATGATCCCCAAGAACTGTTTTTAACGCTTTATGCAGAAGGTGTGTCGCCGTGTGGTACTTAACCGCCATTTCGCCCTGATCTCCAAGTCCGCCTTTAAAAGCCTGACCGCTCTGGGCGCGTGAAAGTTCCTGATGTTTTTTAAACGCTTCGTCAAACTCATCCCTGTTTACAGTCATTCCCGATTCGGAAGCAAGTTCTTCTGTCAGTTCAATCGGAAAGCCGTAGGTGTCGTAAAGTTTAAAAGCAAGGCGCCCGGACATAATTTTTTGAGGGTTTTTTAAAAGATTGGGAAGGAGTTTTTCAAATTCATGCTCGCCCTTTTGCAGGGTTTCCATGAACTTCGCTTCTTCCTTATCAAGTTCGCTTATTATAAAACCGCGATTTTCTTCCAGCTCAGGATAGGGTCCTTTAAACTGCCGGATTATCACTTCGGCGATAGAGGAGAGCTTGATTCCGTCTTTTCCCGCGGTTAGTAGTTTGCGCCCGTGCCTTACAGCGCGGCGGATTAATCTTCGAAGTACATAACCGGCGCCCACATTGGATGGGCTTACAGCTTTTGGATCGCCTAAAATGAAAGTCGCCGAGCGCACATGATCGGCGATAATTCGGATCGATTTATCAATGTCGATATTATTTCCGCTTGCGTATTTGCAGCCCGCTGCGTTTTCGATAGCGCCGATAATATCCTCAAAAATCTGAGTATCGTAAACCGATGATTTGCCGTTCAAAACAGTTACGGTTCTTTCTATACCCATTCCGGTATCGACGCATTTTCGCGTTAACGGTTCATATTGACCTGCCGCATCCTTGTTGTACTGCATGAAAACATCGTTCCAGATTTCAAGCCACTTATTGCATGAACAGCCCGGCTTGCAGTCCGCGCTGCATGGAGAATCTCCCATGTAGTAAAACATTTCGGTATCGGGACCGCATGGACCTGTGGTTCCCACCGGACCCCACCAGTTGTCTTCACGCGGAAGGTAAGAAATTCTTGTTACGCCCAAACTTTTCCAGACAGCAGCCGATTCATCGTCTTTGGGGACATCGCCTTCACCCTGAAAAACAGTCACTCCCAATTTTTCAAGCGGAATATTCAGCCACTGCGGAGAAGTTAAAAACTCGAAACTCATTTTAATGGTTTCTTCTTTGAAATAATCGCCGAGCGACCAGTTGCCTAACATCTCAAAAAATGTAAGATGGCTTGCGTCTCCTACGCTGTCGATATCGCTTGTGCGGATACACTTTTGAAAATCGGTAAGCCTCTTTCCCGCAGGATGCTCCTGTCCTAAAAGATAGGGAACCAAAGGATGCATCCCCGCCATTGTAAAAAGCGCAGTCGGGTCATTTTCGGGCAGAAGGGATTTCCCCTGAATCTGAGTATGCCCCTTTGATGTGAAAAAATTAATATATTTGCTGCGAAGCTCGTCAGCTGTTAAACGGTTCATAAGCAGATGGTAGCAAAAAAAAAAAAAAAAATCTATGATACAGTGGAAACAATGCAAAAACTTTACGAAACTCAGGACAAACCAAAGAAGGCGTTTCTTGTCAGTATAATAAGCGGAGCTTCTGGCGATGAAGCCGCGTGCCGTGAACTTCAAGGTCTTTGCGAAAGCTTAGGTCTTGTGATTGGCGCGCATGAGAAGGTTCGTGTGCGCGAGAGAAATCCGCGCTTCGGGATTGGAAGCGGCAAGGCAGAGGAGTTGTCGCAAAAGGCGAAGGAGCTGGAAGCGGATTTAATGGTCTTTGACTGGAACCCCAATCCTTCTCAGCAGAGAAATTGGGAAGAGTTATCCGAGCTTCCTGTCCTCGACAGACAAGAGCTGATAATCCGCATTTTCGCTGAACGCGCAAGCACTAGGGAAGCTGAGCTGCAGGTAAAGCTGGCTGAGTTAACCTATTTTTTACCGAGGTTAACGCATAAATATATCGATCTTTCACGTCAGAGAGGCGGCAGATACGGTACAAAGGGCTCAGGCGAGACAAAACTCGAAACAGATCGAAGAAAAATCGAAAAGCGTATAAATCTGCTTGAAAAAGAAATTGAGCAGGTGCGCAAACAGCGCAGTCAGCAAAGGCGGCAGAGGGAGCGCAGTAACATACCTGTATGCGCGATTGTCGGCTACACAAACGCCGGAAAATCAAGTCTTTTAAATGTTTTAACAGGAGCTGATGTTCTTGCGCAGGACAAACTTTTTTGCACTCTCGATGCCGTGACGCGCCGCTTCGAGCCTGCGCCCAGCATACCGGTTCTTTTAACCGACACCGTAGGTTTCATCCGCAGCCTGCCTCATTCGCTTATTAAAGCCTTCCATTCCACGCTGGAAGAAGCTGCTCTTGCGGATGTATTAATCCATATTTTAGACGCGGCAGACCCCGCAATCGAAGACAATTATAAAACCACTATTTCAGTTTTAAAAGAACTGAAAGCCCACGAGATTCCTATGATTACTTTGCTAAATAAAATCGACTGCCTGCCGTCCGGCGGCGAATCTGCAATACTTGAAGATTTAAAAAACCGCTTCCCGGAAAGCATAGCGGTTTCGGTTAAAACCGGAACCGCTCTTGATTTACTGAAAGAAAAAATAGTTTCGATGGTAAGTTAATTACCAAGATCATCCTTTACTTTAACCGTTACTGTATCATCGTAGCAGGAGAAACAGCGGTCAACCACTTCTTTATTCGGCGCTTTGGTTATGCAGGTTATTAACGGTACGATAACAAGTCCCGCCAGCATACAGAAGGCGCCTGCATTAATGGGTGATCTTAAAAGTTCGGGGAACGAGCTTCTGAATAACACATTGAGTATCATTACCGAAGTGCTGAATATAAAGCAGACCCAGACTGCCGTCTTGCTTGTTCTTTTCCAATAAAGCCCGTAAAGGAAGGGAGCGAGGAAGGAGCCCGCAAGAGCGCCCCACGAAACGCCCATCAATTGAGCGATGAAAGTTATTCCGCCTTTGTATACGCCGATTGCAATTACAGAAGAAATTATTATAAACACGATTATTAATGAGCGGATAATAAACAGCTGCATTTTGTCGTTCATATTTTTAATTATGTTGCCTCTTAAAAAGTCCAGCGTTAATGTTGACGCCGAAGACATAACTAACGATGAAAGCGTGGATATGGATGCCGCGAAAACAAGAACAATAATTAAACCCATCATCCAGTCACTGTTGAAATTCGCGAGAATGCCGGGAATGATTGAGTCAAATCCGTTTGCTTTAACATCGGCTGGAGTCGCGAAAATGCGTCCGAAACTGCCGAGGAAGTAACAGCCGCCTGCGACAAAGACCGCAAAGAATGTAGAAACAATCGCGCCTTTAGTGATCATTTTTTCGCTTTTAATGGAGTAGAAGCGCGCAACCATTTGAGGCAATCCCCATGTACCAAGTGATGTTAATATCAATACGCCGATAAGCGAAATCGGATCGGGTCCAAGGAATGAAGTGAAAACTCCGGGAACATTGCCGCGCGGAATTGCCGAATCATTAACCTGAGCAAGAGAATCCATCGCCGGCATAAAGCCGCCCTTACTGCCCAACGCTACTGCGATAACGGCGATAATACCGATTACGGTAATTGACCCCTGAATGAAATCGTTAACTGCTGTCGCGAAGTAACCTCCGGCTACAACGAAAATCGCGGTTAAAATACCCATCGCCCAAATGCAGTATTCAAACGGTATGCCGAACGCCATCGCAAAGAGGCGTGAAAGACCGTTATACAATGAAGCGGTGTATGGAATTAAAAAGATAAAAACAATAATCGAAGCGCAGATTTTTAATGCAGTCGAGCTGTAACGTGTGCCGAAAAATTCAGGCATTGTCGCGCTTTTAATGTGGTTTGTCATAACGCGCGTCCTTCTGCCGAGTATGAACCAAGCCATTAAAGAGCCGATGAACGCGTTTCCAAGCCCGATCCAAACCGCCGCTGTACCAAAGCGCCAGCCGAACTGACCGGCGTATCCGACAAACACAACGGCTGAAAAATAAGTCGCGCCGTAAGAAAACGCGGTAAGCCACGGACCTACACTGCGTCCGCCCAACACGAAATCGTTTACGCTTGCAGCTCTTTTTCGGAAATAAAGACCGATAAAAATCGTAACCGCAAAGAACAATAAAAGAAGAAATATTTTTATAAACATAATTTTAATCTATTTGAAAATTCTGATATGGTCAATACACGCCATTTTTTTATAATTGAAGTATAGAAAAAAAGAGCTTCTAAAATCTGATCAACAATTAAAATATATTAAATTAATACAAAATACAATAAGAATATACATATAAATTAATAAGCAAATCAATTCCAAACAAATCTCCAAAATAGTAAATCACTTCATCTTCAAAGATAAAAAATTCCAAAAAACCAACACTTGCGGAATTCACACTCTGATGCTAAAATTACGACAGGAGAGAGAAAAATGGCTGAAGATTTGATGGACAAAGTATTCTCCTTCTTTTCCGGAGAAGGTCTGACTGATGAAAAGCAGAATATGCTTAAAGGCATTGCAAAAGAGTTAAGCCAGAGTAAATTTGCAAAGTTTTTCAGAGTAAGAACCGAAGAAGCAGACCCTTCACTTTTATCATTTCTGTTTTCCGTTTATAAAACCATATATCCCATTAAAAAATTCATGAGAGATGAGAAAAAGGTTGCTCATCTCAGATACTTAATTGTCGATACCTGTCTTGACGGTAACATTAAGGAAATCGCCACAAGGCTTGAGACCGCCACTCTTGACGCAAAGGCTAAATCAATGACAGGTGAAGCTCTAATCACGGCGATTCAGTCCGATCTCAGTCTTCTAACTACTAAATTTGACGTAAATCACATTAACAACGTAAACCATAGATACGAGCTGGCTTCCGCCTTACATCAGTTCGTAGGGTACAATTTTCCCGGGTTTTTCAAGAAATTCGACCCTCATTTTGCAGACGGCAGTTTCATTATAGAACCTAAATTCCCTGCCGTTAAGACAATTCTTATAATCGATCAGATAGGTGAATTCTTAACCGCTACTCAGGCTTTAAAGCCGGAAGAAGACTGGAATGGGCTTTTGGCGCTTCTGAAAACCGTGGAAGGTCAGGATATTGTCAATCCTGATTCGTTTTCCGCCATGATCAAGACCTTAAGAGAGATACATACCTCGAAAATCCTCGAATTAATATGCCAGTACACACTCAGAAACCCGGTTTGGCAGTGGAGGCATACCTCATTCCGTGAAACAATAGGCGAAGCATGGCTGGAATCAAAGAAAAACGAAGCTCAAGGCTATATAAACAAAATCAATAACGCCAAGAAAAACAATCAGATAAACGCGCTTACAAAGGAAATATTTGAATCTACAGACCTGCTGCGAGTTGAAAATTACAGTGTGCAGTTGGGAGAAGCGTATAGAAGGAAAAATATGGACGGCTACATCTACGCCGAAGGTATTAACTATTTAAAAGCGTTTATGGACGACTATGTTGAAAAAGAAATAAAAGAGCTGTGCGATATTCTTCTAATCCGCGGTCAGTGGACGAACAATACAATGTCAAGAGAAATGAGCGAGGCTTTGCATAAACTCTTCGATGTGCCGCAGAGTATCAGCGATTTTGATACCGTGCTGTCCGAGGACGGCGCGGACGGTTCGCGTTTAAGAGCGGGAATGTTAAGGGTAGATCGCGACCCGACGCAGGCGCGTATGATAAACGCGATTATTTCAAAAGTAAATAACGAAGCTTTAGAGATGATTAACGATTCGGTACAAGCTTTAATTATAGTAGGAAAGCATTTAAAAGTTCTTATCGAAGACGTGCAGAAAAAGCACCCTGAATTACTTATAAACTGGAGAGAGGTAACTTTAGTATCCAAAGACCCTCTGGCTCAAAGGATGGTTGGCAGTTTTAAGAAAATAAATTACTTTGTACAGTTGATGCATCTTTGTACGCAGTAGAGCTTGCCGGCAATGCGATTGTTAATTGCATCGCTGATAATTATAACAAGTTTAAAGTCCATAGGATTTTTTAAATTGGGAAGGCGGCGAGTTTAAAAATCGGTACGATTTTTAATTTTAGCAGTTGACGTATAAAAATTTTAGGGATTATAATAAAAAAAGGGGTTGTCATGGAAATCCAGGTTCAAGAGCTTATAGACAAAATTAAGAAAGACGGAATAAAGGCCGCTTCAGAAGAGGCTAACAAAGTTAGAGCCGAAGCGGATACAGAAGCAAGGCGGCTTGTCGAAAATGCCAAGAAGGAAGCGGACGAAATTATAGCGCACGCCAAGCAGGATGCACAGCGTTCCGAGAGAGCGGGAATCGCGGCTCTCGAACAGGCATCACGCAATCTGGTTCTTGCGTTCAGGGACGAGATACAAGCGCTGCTTAACAAAATCGTCGCTGATAATGTAAACGCGCAATATAACGAAGATGTTCTTAAAACAGCGCTGCCTGATTTATTAAAATCATGGGCGCAGAACAGTCAGGGTGATCTTGCCGTTATTCTTCCCGAGAATGATTTAAACAAACTTAAAGGCTTCTTTAACGACAAATTAAAAGATCAGCTTAATAAGGGCGTTGAATTAAAATCAAACAGAAAGCTGACATCCGGTTTTCACATTTCAAATAAACAAGGTTCTGTTTATTATGATTTTTCTGCCGAAGCTGTGGCTCAATTGCTGTCGTCATATTTAAATCCAAAATTGGCAGAGCTGCTTAAAGATTCGGCGAAAGGAATGTAAAAAAAGTGGGATCGTATTTTTACCTGATGGCGCAGCTTCCGTTTCTCATCTATGAGCAGAAACCGCCGATGTCTTCGGAAAGGTTTAAAGCGCTTGCGTCTTATTTTTTAAACAGCACAGACTCAAGCCTGCTTAAACATCTGTCCCTTGATCCTGCCTTTTCACAGAAAAAAACAGACAGCGATTTTATCGATAACTGGCGTGAATTTGAAAGAGCTTTAAGGCTTAACCTCGCGAAGGAACGCGCGATTAAATTAAAACGCGATACCATGCAGATGGTAAACCCGCCTCTCTTTCCGCTGGAAGCGGCTAATGCCGCCTCAAAAGCAGTCGATGAAAGCTCTCCTCTTGAAGGTGAAGTTATAATCGACAAGGCAAGATGGACTGCGATAGATTCAATGACAGGCAGCGACAATTTTCACAGGAACGCGGTTTACGCGTATTTTTTAAAGTTACTGCTTCTCGAAAGACGGGAAGCTTTCAATACAGAAAAAGGATTTACAGAATATAAATCATTGTACGCTTCAATTTTAGAAAGCGCGCAAAATTCCCTGGGGGAAACTAAATGACAGGAACAAAAGGAATTGTAACAGGCGTTAACGGCAACATGGTGAGCGTTCGCTTCGACGGAATTGTTTCCATGAACGAAGTGGGTTTTGTTGTAGTCGGTAACACACGCTTAAAAAGCGAAGTAATCCGTATCCGCGGCGAAATAAGCCAGCTTCAGGTTTTTGAAATCACAAAAGGCATTACAATCGGCGATGTAGTCGAGTTCACAGGCGATATGTTATCTGTAGAACTCGGACCGGGTTTATTGGGTCAGGTTTATGACGGTCTTCAAAACCCGCTGCCGCAGCTTGCGAAAGCTGCAGGTAATTTCCTTGAACGCGGTATTTATCTCGACGCTCTGGCGACAGATATAAAGTGGAAATTTACGCCATCTGTAAAACAGGGTGATAAAATCGAACGCGCCGGAACTATCGGGACAGTCCCGGAAGGCTCTTTTACCCATCGTATTATGGTTCCGTTTAATTGCTATGGCAGTTATACGGTCAACTGGGTTAAGGAAGCCGGCGACTACAGTATCCGCGAGCAGATAGCGGAATTAAAAGACGAAAAAGGAAATAAAGTTTCCGTTACTTTAAGTTTCCGCTGGCCTGTAAAAAGAGCTGTAGACTGCTACGAAGAGCGACTTAAACCCGTTGATCCTATGGTAACGCGTGTTCGCCTTATCGATACATTCTTCCCTGTAGCGCGCGGCGGTACATATTGTATTCCCGGTCCCTTCGGCGCGGGAAAAACGGTTCTTCAGCAGATAACAAGCCGTTTTGCCGACGTTGATATCGTTATCGTTGCTGCTTGCGGCGAGCGCGCGGGTGAAGTTGTAGAAACATTAAAAGAGTTCCCGGAACTCAAAGACGAAAGAACAGGCAGATCCCTCATGGAAAGGACAATAATTATTTGTAACACGTCTTCGATGCCTGTCGCCGCCCGTGAAGCTTCGGTTTACACGGCGGTAACGCTCGCTGAATATTACAGGCAGATGGGATTGCACGTCCTTCTCCTTGCGGACTCAACAAGCCGCTGGGCGCAGGCGATGCGTGAAATGTCAGGACGCCTTGAAGAAATCCCCGGTGAAGAAGCTTTCCCGGCGTACATGGAATCCACCATCGCCAGTTTCTACGAAAGAGCCGGTATTGTTCGCCTGCATGACGGCTCACTCGGCTCAGTCACAATCGGCGGAACTGTAAGCCCCGCGGGCGGTAACTTTGAAGAGCCTGTAACGCAGGCGACATTAAAAGTTGTCGGCGCCTTCCACGGTCTTTCCCGCGAAAGATCGGATGCCCGTAAATTCCCCGCCATTCACCCGCTTGATTCATGGTCAAAATATAAGGGAATTATTGAAAGCGAAAAAGTTGCATACGCGCACGGTTTCTTGCGCAGAAGCTCCGAAGTTGAACAGATGATGAAGGTCGTAGGCGAAGAAGGAACAAGTATCGAAGATTATATCATTTTCCTCAAAGGCGATTTAATCGACTCTGTTTACTTCCAGCAAAACTCCTTCGACGCCGTTGACGCGGCTGTTAAACCGGACAGACAAAAATATGTTTTTGCCAAGCTCCTCATCATACTTGCGTCTCATTTTAATTTTACGGACAAGAACGAAGCGAGAACATGGTTTAATAAATTAAGGCAGAAGTTCCTTGACTATAACGGATCCGCATGGAAGAGCGAGCGTTTTGATTCTCTCGAAGCGGAAATTGAAAAGTCGGTAAAAAGCCAATCAAGTGGCCTTGATAAGGCAGCGGCGAAAATAATTATCTAGGGATAGGACGGAAATTATGAATAAGGTATATAGCAAGATTGAATCAATAACCGGAAGCGTTATAACCGTCAAGGCAGATGGAGTGCGTTACGGTGATCTCGCGGAAGTTGACACTGTATTCGGCACATCGTTAGCCGAAGTAAACCGCCTTAACGGCGATACGGTTTCTCTTCAAGTTTTCGCCGGCGGTCGCGGTATTTCAACAGGCGACACGGTGCGCTTTTTGGGTCGCCCTATGCAGGTGCCGTTCTCGGAAAACCTCATGGGACGCGTATTTTCAGGCTCAGGAAAACCGCGTGATAAGGGTCCTGAACTGCACGATAATAAAATCCCGATTGGCGGTCCGTCTGTAAACCCGGCGCAGCGCATTATTCCGCGCAATATGATCCGCACAGGTATCCCCATGATCGATCTTTTCAACACACTGGTCGTTTCACAGAAACTGCCGATTTTTTCGGTCTCAGGCGAACCGTACAACGAACTTCTCGCGCGTATCGCTATGCAAGCCGAAGTTGACGTTATCGTCCTTGGCGGCATGGGATTAAAATACGACGACTATCTTAACTTTAAAGATACGCTCGAAAACGGCGGCGCTCTTGCCCGTACTGTAATGTTCATCCACACAGCGAGCGACCCGACCGTAGAATGTCTGATGATTCCGGATATGTCACTCGCAGTCGCGGAGCAATTCGCTCTTAAAGGAAAAGACGTTCTCGTTCTTCTTACCGACATGACCAACTTCGCGGACGCGATGAAAGAAATATCGATCATTCAAGAACAAGTTCCATCAAACCGCGGTTACCCGGGCGATTTATACAGCCAGCTCGCAAGCCGTTATGAAAAAGCGGTTGACTTTGATTCAAGCGGATCTATTACGGTTCTCGGCGTTACAACAATGCCCGGCGACGACGTAACGCACCCTGTTCCCGATAACACAGGATATATCACGGAAGGTCAGTATTATTTAAAGAACGGACGCATCGAACCTTTTGGCTCTTTATCTCGTCTTAAACAGCAGGTTAACGGAAAGACACGCGAAGATCACCGCGCCCTCATGGACGGCATGATCAAACTTTACTCAGCATTCCGCGACACTTTGGAAAAGAAAGCGATGGGCTTCGTAATGACTCCATGGGACGAAAAACTTTTGAAATACGGAGAACAGTTTGAAAAAAGAATGATGGATTTATCAGTTAATATTCCGCTTGAAAAAGCGCTTGATCTTGGCTGGGAAATTCTTTCCAACTGTTTTAATCCTGAAGAAACAGGATTAAGATCCGAACTTATTAATAAATTCTGGCCGAAGGAACGCGCCTAGGAGAATAGGATTTAAGAATGGCAAAAATCAGGCTCACAAAGAATGAGCTAAAAAAGCAAAAAGATTCTCTTAAGATGTTTAAGCGTTATCTGCCTACGCTGATGTTGAAAAAACAGCAGCTGCAAAGCGAGATTCGCATAACGGATACAAGGCTTAAGGAATTACAGATTGCGAAAGTTCAATTGGACGAATCCTTCAAGCCGTGGATAGGCGTTTTTGGAGAAACGGGAATATTTACAAAGGATATGTTAATGATTACAAGCCTTAAAACAGGTTACGGAAATATTGCAGGCGTTCCAATCCCCGTTTTTGAAGGCGCTGAATTTAAAATGGCGACCTATGATTTAACGACAACTCCGGCATGGCTTGATAAAGCGATAGAGTGCATGAAAAAAGCTTTATTGCTTGAGATGGAATTTACGGTAGTAGAAGAGCAGAAAAAAAGGCTCGATAAGGAACTGCGCACTACAACGCAGCGCGTTAATCTTTTTGAAAAGGTAAAGATACCCGAAACAAGAGGAAACATCAAAAAGATTCAGGTTTACTTAGGCGATCAGCAGACAGCGTCTGTTGTGCGCGGTAAAATCGCAAAGAGCGGAACTGAAAAGGCGGCGAACTAATGAACCTCAACCGACTGAAACATAGTGTAAGGAGGTACCCCTCTTGATTTTACCGATGAAAAAAGTCTGCATCATGGTGCAGGATAAAACAAGAGTAGATGCCTTAAAAAAACTTCGCGGCGCAGGCGTTATGCACCTTGAAAGAAGAGACGCGCCTGTTGATGTAAACTCAACAGCGTTAAAACAAAAAGCGAAAGTAGAAGACTCAATAGGACTTATACAGGATTTTAAACCGCCCAAAAAGAAAAAACAGGCTGTAGTCCCGGGCGATCCGCGAACAGGCAGAGAACGAAGGCAAAAGCCGACTGGAATGCACAGAGGACGGCGCGCCTCGGACGTTTTCGGCACTGAAGCTGAAGCTCCGTATTCATTGGATGCTGTAAGAGCAACAAAGAGACCCTACCTTCCCGACATGATGGTCGGTTTCGGCGAAGAGCGCAAGGAATTAAAGGAACAGGATTTCACCTTAAGCCGCGAAATTATGCGCATTGAAGGCTGGGGTGAGTTTGATCCAAAAGAAATTGAAGAAATGTCAAAATGGGTTCCTACATATCTTTATGAAATTTCTCCTGATGTTTTTTCGCATATGGATAAGGATATCCAATATGTAAAAATAAAAAGCGACAAGTCGGTTGTACGCCTTCTTGTTATTGATAAACCGATAGCGGGTGTTGTGCCGTTCCAGTTACCGCAGCAGCCTTTAAGCGAATTGAAACAGGAAGCGGAAAAAATCAGAGCGGATTTGCAAAAGATAGAAGAAAAACTTAAAAACTTCGCAGACCGCCGTCCTGCTTTGAACAAGGAAATGGCGCTTGTGTTATACGATCTGGAATTTGAAACAGCAAACGCCGGTCTTTACTGCGTTGAAGAAGTTCCCGAAGAAATGAAACTTTCATGGTTTACAGGTTATGTACCCGCCGAAGATCTTGGTCAATTAAAAGAGATCGCTCGCAGTAACAGCTGGGGGCTTTCTGCCGAAGATCCGCCTGTGACAGACGAAAAAGTTCCTTCAAAACTGCGGAACAACAAATTTGTAAATCTCTTAACGCCGATTACTGGCTTCCTGGAAATTACCCCGGGATACCGTGAAGTTGATATATCACCTTTCTTCCTTTTCTTCTTCTGTATCTTCTTCGGAATGATCTACGGAGACGCCGGATACGGTCTGCTTCTTACATGCACCGGAATCGCGGCGGTATGCGCAATGGCGATAAAGAGAAAGAAAATACCTCTTGCTTTCCCAATGTTAATTTTACTTGGATCGTTTAACATCACATGGGGTTTGCTTACATGTTCATGGTTTGGAATAGAATCACAGAACGCTCCGCAGTTCTTAAAAGACATCTCACTGTCTTATATTTCCACGGCGAAATCAACTCAGGATACGGTAAATCAGAATATGCAGATATTCTGTTTCTCGCTGGGTTTGATACATCTGTCAATCGCGCATATTATCAATATGGTCAGAGCAAAGTCGCTTAGAATACTGGGCGAATTAGGCTACATTGGAATGCTGCTTGGTATGTACAATGTTGTTTTAATGCTCATTGTAAGCAACGAAACTAGAGCAATTCCGCTGCATCCCGCTGCGATTCCCGTGATTGGGGTTGGATGGGTGTTGTTCTTCCTGTTCGGCGCATACCGTGATAGCATGGGTCAGTCGATAAAATCGAGTCTTGGTAATATAATGTCTGTAATACTCGGAGTTGTCAGCATATTCTCCGATGTTATGTCTTATATCAGGCTATGGGCGGTTGGTCTTGCGGGAGCCGCGATTGCAAGTACAGTTAATTTACTTGCGGGTCCCATGTTAGGAAGTTTCTTAATTTTCTTTGGAATCATACTTTTGGCGTTCGGGCATGGTATGAATATAGTATTGAACGTACTTTCTGTTCTTGTACACGGAGTGCGTCTTAACACATTGGAATTTTCGGGGCATGTCGGTATTACCTGGTCGGGTGTTGCTTACAAGCCTTTTGCGGAAAAAGTGATAAAATAAAAACACTAAGGAGTGGAGTATGAATTTAGGATTATTAGGAGCTGGCTTGGTACTCGGTATAGCAGCCTGCGGTTCCGGCCTTGGTATTGGCGCCTGCGCCAATGCGGCTATCGGTGCA